>FWWL01001037.1_pt1 | contig 69965 bp, 65 predicted proteins | sample 2228331 | NCBI WGS metagenome assembly FWWL01 (sample SAMEA103939775, study PRJEB20133) | metagenome
GCGAACTCACTCGATGACCTGCGAATACAGCTTGATAGATTCTTTGCGTCCTTCGCGACCGGGTCGCCAAAGCTTTTACAGTATGTCGGACTAGGATAGCGGATTAATTTCTGGAACACCATAAGCCTATCGTACCACGCTGAAAGACCATCAGATTGGATATTGTCGGTAACTATTCACGATGAGGGGTTCGGGCGCATCTCCCGAGATCACGAACTGGCGGATGAGGGCGTTTGCAGGCGCTATGAGACGTTGCCCCGCCGATGCAAAAACACCAGAGTTATACCATTTTAGATTTTAGATTTTGGATTGGAGATTATCGCGCATGGCGTTCTGATGCGATTTGACGGAACTCCGTTTGCGGAGGATTCAAGTGGAATTGGTATTACAGCATGTCCGAATGCACAAGATTGTTTTGCACAGCGTTCTGGTGTACTTTGCCACAACATCGCACGCAGAATGGCATGATACCAGTTATTGTCACTCCGCAATCAAAAATCAAAAATCAAAAAAAATGGTATTACTCCCATAACCGGTAGCGCAGCAATGCGAGTATCGCATAGAAGCCCTGGCTGGGCTTCATTTTTTTGCCTTCTTCGTAGGTGCGTCCCAGGTACGAAACCGGCACTTCATAGATGCGATGACCGCGTTTGAGTACTTTCGCAGTGATCTCCGGCTCGATGCGGAAGTCGTTGCTCTCCAGTTTCAGGTCACGCATAATCTCGGTGCGCATGGCTTTGTAGCAGGTCTCCATGTCCGAGATCCAGCAGTTGAACAGAAAATTGGTGAGGAACGTCAATCCCTTGTTCCCAATCGCGTTCCAGAAGTACATGCCGGTGTGGCGTCCAAGGAAGCGTGAGCCGAAGACCACATTGACGCGCCCTTGAGCGATAGGCGTCACCAGTTCATAGTAGTCGTTCGGGTCATACTCCAGGTCAGCGTCCTGAACGATGACGATCTCGCCACGGGCGCGCGCCAGACCGCTGCGCACCGCGGCGCCCTTCCCGCGATTGCGCGGATGGCGGATGACCGTCATCGACGGATCGCACGCGGCTTCTTCGCACAGAATGCGGTAGGTGTCATCACTGGAATGGTCATCGACGGCAATGATTTCCTTCTCAATCTCGACGGCGCGCACTTTGTCGAGAATGGCGCGCAGCGTCGCCGATTCGTTGTAGCACGGAATAATGACAGAAAGCAGCATAACCCCTTGAGTCAGCGAAATACAAGCAGAAATACAGGCAGGAGCAGCAATCCCAGTACGACCAGCATCCCGATCAGCAATTTCAGTTGCTCGGCGCTGCGGCGTTGCGCGAGTTGTTCGCGCACGTCTCTGGCGTAAGGGACGTTGGGTTGTTCGGTGAACAGAATGTAGCCGAGCTGATGCGGCGCGCGGAAGAGCGTGGTCAAAATGGTTGTGACCAGTTCGCGCGCGGTTACAAGCGGCGGCGCCCAGTAGGCTTCGTCCCGGCTGATCGGACGACCTGTGAGAGAGCAGTAGAGTTGCTCTTCGACAATGATCTGCGTTTTGTCCGATGGCGTGGTGGACGGCTCTTCAACAGACATTGCAGTTCCTCCGCCGGTCATTATGTACTGATACGCACAAAGCGCTCGATCCGCTCGAGCGCCGTTTCGATCTTCTCCATCGATGCAGCATAGCAGGCGCGCACGAATCCAGCGCCGCTCGGGCCGAACGTCTCGCCGGGAATGACGGCGACCTGTTGTTCGCGCAGCAGCCGTTCGGCAAATGTATCACTGCTCATACCAAGGTGTGCAACATGGGGGAAGACATAGAACGCCCCCTGCGGCTCAAATGCTGGCAGACCAATGGCGTTGAGCCCGGCGACAATCGTGCGCCGTCGCCGGTCGTACTCGGCGACCATGTCGGCAACGAACGGTTCGCCGCAGCGCAACGCCTCGATCCCGGCGTACTGCGCCACCGTCGGCGCCGACATGATAGCGTACTGGTGCACTTTGCGCGCAGCCGCGACAATATCCGCCGGCGCCGCCATCCATCCAAGACGCCATCCGGTCATCGCGTATGCTTTGGAGAACCCGCCGAGCAGGATGGTGCGCTCGCGCGCGCCTGGCAACGATGCAAAACATGTATGCTGGACGCCGTAGACCAGACGGTCGTAGATTTCATCGGAGAACACCAGCAGATCGTGCCGTTCGGCGAGGTCGGCGATGACGGCGAGGCGCTCACGTGACATCACTGCGCCGGTCGGGTTGTTGGGATAGCCGATCAGAATGGCGCGGGTGCGCGGCGTGATGGCGGCAGCGATCCGCTCCGGATCGACCTGGAACGCATCCTCAACCGTGGTTGGCACGAACACCGGTTCGGCGTCGGCGAAGATCACGGCAGCAGGGTAGGCGACAAAAGAGGGTTCAGGGATGATTACCTCGTCGCCGGGGTTCAGCGTGGCGATTGCGGCAATCTGCAACGCTTCGCTCACGCCAACCGTGATCAGAAGTTCGGTCTCCGGGTCGTACCGCACGCCGTAGAGCCCGAAGAGATGATCCGACAGCGCAACGCGCAATTCGAGCAACCCGGAATTGGAGGTATAGCCGGTGTGTCCCTCTTCCAGCGAACGGATACCTGCGGCGCGAATCGGAGCAGGGGTGACAAAATCGGGTTCACCGACGCCAAGCGAAATAACGTCGGGCATTTGCGTTGCAATATCGAAAAAGCGGCGAATACCGGAAGCCGGAACGCGATCAAGGCGCCGGGCGATACGTTGATGAGCCATACTGTTCCTCATATCATCCAATAAGCCGCATCACAGCGCGGGTCGCGCCGGGCAGCGGGTAACTGACCAGGGCAAGCAGCCGTCCATACCAGGGGATGACGATTTCGCCGTGGGTGCGCCGGACAATCGCGCGCAGGGTTGCATCGGCCACCTGGTCGGCGGTGCAGGCTGAGAGGCGCGCGATACGCGGATACTTCTCGGCGCCGGCGCGATGCTGGAAGCCGGTTTCGGCGACGCCGGGGCAGATCATGGCGCAGCGCACGCCAGTACCTTCAAGTTCGAGCATCAGGGTGCGGCTCAACCCGACGAGTGCGTGTTTGGTTGCCGTGTAGCCGCCCATATTGGGCGCCGCCACCAGCCCGGCCATCGATGCCATCATCACGATCTGCCCGCTGCGCCGGGCGAGCATGTGCGGCAGAAACGCCTGGGTGCATGCCAGCGCGCCGAAGACATTCACCTCCATCATTGCGCGGATATCGTCGAGGCGCGCTTCCGCCAGACGATCAAACACGCCGAAACCGGCATTGTTGACCAGCACATCGACATGACCGAAATGGTCGAGCGTGGTATGCGCCAGGCGAGCGACATCATCGGGGTTGCCGACGTCGGCAGGAACAGCAATGGCGTATGTACGACCGCCAAGCGTCTCCGCCAGATGGTTGAGTTTTTCGGCAGTGCGCGCCGCCAGCGCCACACGCGCCCCTGCAGCGACGCAGCGCCGCGCGATCAACTCGCCAAACCCGCTCGATGCTCCCGTGATAACGACCACCTGACCAGCAAGCGACTCCATAGAGGATCCTCAAGACGCATCTGAATCGTGTATCGGCGTGAGTCTACGTCCTGATCATCCGCCTGTCAAGCAAGGGGGTGACTTGACTTCAGGTAGCTGAAGACTGATAATAAAACTGTGAGGTTGACCAATGACGGGTATAGAGACGCGGCGCATTAACGCCGATAAACCGCACCTCTGGAAGAAGGATATAGCTGTTTCTATTGATCGCTTCAATCAGTGGTTTATGGAGTTTGCCCCCGAAGCATTTCGTTCTGTGAGGGTCAAAACAACCGAACATGTCAGGGAAGCGATTCTCATAACTGACGATCTGCGATCTCTGGATGTGAGCACGCTGAAAGCACATCCTGGCATACTCTCAACCCTGCGTATGTGCACTGCGCCGCCTCTCGCTGTTGATCGTCTTGTTGGTCTTGCAAACTCGAGCAAGAATCTGGTGGCGCGGATGGAAAAGGGCAGATTGCCAGCCAGAATGGATGTTGCTGTTCTTGATGCGGAATTGAAAAACATTTGCAATATCATCTCACGACTGCTGGATCGAGACATCTTTCCCTGGCTGGATAGTCGGGAAATTCCAACCGACCACGAGCGCGAGCGTGCTTCAACAATCATTGCCGACCGGTTATGCGGTGCAGTAACCAATCCAATTATCCGGAGCGCTCAGGAGCAGCGGCAACTCCATCTCATTGGCGACTACCTCGATCAACTCGGGTATCGAAGACAACACCCTTCACCAAACACGCCGCTTACGGAGATAGAGCCAGGCACATATACGTTCCGTTTCGTTGTACCCGCTGGAAAGGATCGCAAAGTCAATATACCAGTAGATGTTGTTATCCAGCCGAAAAAACTGCGTCAGGATCGGCTGCCGATCTTCATCGAGTCCAAGTCGGCGGGTGATTTCACCAATACGAACAAGCGGCGTAAGAAGAAGCGATGAAGATGCATCAGTTACGGGCGAGCTACGGAAACACTGTTGTGTTCGTGCTGTTTCTTTGCGGGTATTTTGGAAGCGACTATCTTGGCTACGAAGCCGCAGAGGGAATTGACTGGGTGTGGGAACACAGGGTTGATGATTTGAAACTGCTGGGGTTGTAGAACTGATGTCAGACAGTCGTGCGTCTGCCACCGAAGTTCGGCGACAAGCTATCCAGACCGTTCTCGACACCCGGAAATCTGCTGTTGAGCGGAATCGCCTGGGTCAGTTTGCCACTCCATATTCCCTCGCGGTAGAGATCGCCCGCTACGTTAAGTCGGTTGTCACCAATCAACTGCAACCAATTCGATTTGCCGATCCTGCCATCGGCACCGGCAGCTTCTACTCTGCTGCGCTTGAAGTGTTCGGTGTCGGGCAGATCGAAGATGCGATCGGCGTGGAGGTTGACGCAGCATTCTGCGCTGCTGCTCGCGACTTATGGGCATCGTCCGGTCTCCGTGTGATCCAGGGAGATTTTACCCGCCTCGTTGCGGGCGCCCGGCTGCCAATTGCACCCAACCTGATCCTGACCAACCCCCCGTATGTGCGGCATCACCATCTTGACCGCGGCGAGAAAGAACGCCTGCAATCGCTGGTCTACCGCATGACAGGGGTCAATGTCAGCGGACTGGCCGGCCTGTACGTCTACTTTTTGCTGCTTGCTACGGTGTGGATGGAGGATGGCGGCTATGCAGCGTGGCTTGTGCCATCAGAGTTTATGGACGTGAATTACGGCGCTTCCCTAAAGCGGTACCTGACAGACCGCGTCACGCTCATCCGCGTTCACCGCTTCGATCCGGAAGATGTGCAATTTGGCGATGCTCTGGTTTCTTCGGTTGTCATTGTGCTTCGGAAAGCTCCGCCTTCCTCAGAACACGTCGTCGATTTTACGTTTGGAGGGACAATTGCAGAGCCATGCGCACGTGATGCAATGCCCCTCGAACAATTGCGTCATGCGCGGAAGTGGACGGTATACCCGGGACATCGACGCATTGTTTGGCAAACGTCAAGCGCTGTGCACGACGTGACTCTGGGTGATCTGTTCCGTATTCAACGCGGTATTGCAACCGGCAATAACAAATTCTTCATCGTAGAACGTCGTGAGGCTGAGCGCCATGGTTTCCCACAGCGCTACCTTCGCCCCATCTTGCCCGGTCCTCGCTTTCTCAACGTGACAGTCATCGACGCCGACCGTGATGGCTATCCCTGCATCGAACCACAACTGTGCGTTATTGACTGCGACCTGCCAGAACCGGTTCTGCGCGTCCAATATCCCGCTCTCTGGCAGTATTTGCAAACTGCTGAGTCGCTCGGTATCAGGCAGGGCTATCTTATTCGCAAACGACATCCTTGGTACCGACAGGAGCAACGTGATCCGGCGCCGTTTCTTTGCACCTATATGGGACGCGGCGCCGATCAGAAGCGTCCTTTCCGATTTATCTGGAATCGGTCGATGGCGATTGCGCCCAATCTCTACCTCATGTTATATCCAAAAGGTGGACTGGCAGAGCTTTTACAAGAGAGTCCTGATCGTTACGCCGACGTGTTTGCTCTCCTTGAGCAGGTAACCGGTGACGAACTTCGTGAAGAAGGGCGCGTCTACGGTGGCGGACTTCATAAGATTGAACCGGGCGAACTTGCTCGTATTTCCGCAGCAGCATTTGTCGAGCAATGGCCTGAACTCAGAAGTGTGATGTATCACCAGAACATGTTGTTTGATACAGCCCCTCGAGAGTAGCACCCATTCACATTGTCTACGGTTCGTCCTTTCCAGAGAAGATGGGGGATATGAGCACCACGCATCTTTGCATCATCCCCGACTTACGAAAGCATTTTCTTGACAAAGCCAGAACGCGGGTGCTATACTGCCAGAGAGGCGATAGCGCGCAGCGGAGTACTGCGATGACGACGGTGCACCGCGAACAGGGCGAAACACGTCAGCAGATCCTGCTGCTGTTGCGGCGGAAAGGTCCGATGACCGCCGCCGAACTGAGCGAGGATCTTGGCATTGGCGCGGTTGGGGTGCGGCAGCATCTGGCGCTGCTCGAGCGCGATGGGCTGGTGCATGCCAGTGGCGTGCGGCGTGCGGTTGGTCGCCCCAGCCATCTGTACGCGCTCACCGAGGCGGCTGAGGCGCTCTTCCCAAAAGCCTACGACCATCTGCTGATTGATGCGCTCGAGTTCGTTCGGCAGCAGGGAGGAGAGGAGTCCATCGAGCAACTGTTCGAGGCGCGTCGCAGGCGTCTGTATGCCGAGTATGCGCCGCGTCTGGAAGGACGATCCCTGCCGGAGCGCGTTGCCGAACTGGCGGCGATTCTGAATGAGCACGGCTATATGTGTGAGTGGCGTCGCCTGCCGGACGGCGCGATCGAGCTCATTGAGCACAATTGCCCGATCGATTGCGTGGCGCGCTCTTATCCGCAAGCCTGTATTCACGAACGCACCCTGTACGAGGACCTGCTGCGCGTACCGGTCGAGCGGCAGCAAACCATCGCTGCCGATGGTCGGTGCTGTCGTTTTCGCATCGCCGGCGCATCATAAAAGATAGTCCCGGTTGCTTGTTGAGAAGGAGGAAGATCCATGGCGTTCACACTTCCGCCGTTGCCGTATGATTTCTCTGCGCTGGAGCCGAACATCGACACGATGACCATGCAGATCCATCACGGCAAGCATCATCAGGCGTATGTTACCAACCTGAATGCCGCGCTCGAAGGTCATCCGAAGTTGCAGAATGCGACGATCGAAGAAATCCTGCAGAACATTCACGATGTTCCCGAAAGCATCCGGCAGGCGGTTATCAACAATGGCGGCGGGCATCACAACCATACGCTCTTCTGGAATATCATGGGACCGAACGGCGGTGGGGAGCCGCGCGGCGAACTGGCGAAGGCAATCAACGACACGTTTGGCAGTTTTGCCGAGTTCAAGGCGAAAATCAAGGATGCTGGCGTCAAGCGTTTTGGCAGTGGCTGGGCATGGCTGGTCAGGGATAAGGACGGTAAACTCCACATCTACAGCACCGCCAACCAGGATAGCCCGCTCATGCAGGGGCATATTCCGATTCTCGGCGTTGATGTATGGGAGCATGCCTATTACCTGAAGTACCAGAATCGCCGCCCTGACTATATCGATGCCTGGTGGAACACTGTCAACTGGGACGCAGTGGCGGAGCGCTTCGGACAGTAACGTTTCCGGCGGGGTTGCTGCCGAACGACAGGTCAGAAGCGATGTTCGTCGCTTCTGACCTTTTGTTTTGGGCAGCGGCGCTGATCGTTGATCTTATGGTACAATAATGTGTGATATCGCTTGCGATTATGGAAGTACAGACCAGACAATGCATGTCGGTCGCTGGACAAGGAGTCGGACCCATGGATAAGTCGACCTGGACGACAAAGGTCGGCCTGGCACAGATGCTCAAAGGCGGCGTCATTATGGACGTTGTCACGCCGGAGCAGGCGCGAATTGCCGAGGAAGCCGGCGCGGTGGCCGTGATGGCGCTCGAGCGCGTTCCTGCTGATATTCGTGCGCAGGGCGGCGTGGCGCGCATGAGTGACCCGGAGCTTATTCTGGCGATCAAGGAAGCGGTCACCATTCCGGTGATGGCGAAGGCGCGTATCGGGCACTTCGTCGAGGCGCAGGTTCTCGAAGCGCTGGGGATCGACTATATCGACGAGAGTGAAGTGCTGACGCCGGCGGACGAGGAGCATCATATCAACAAGCACAAGTTCCGCATCCCGTTTGTGTGCGGTTGCCGCAACCTGGGGGAAGGATTGCGGCGTGTGGCGGAAGGCGCCGCTATGTTGCGCACCAAGGGCGAAGCCGGCACGGGGAATGTCGTCGAAGCGGTGCGTCACGCACGCGCAGTCTATAGCGAGATTCGCCGCCTGCAAACGATGGATGAGGATGAACTCTTCACCTATGCCAAGAACATCCAGGCGCCATACGAACTGGTGCGCCAGGTGGCGGAGACCGGGCGGCTGCCGGTGGTGAACTTTGCGGCCGGCGGCATCGCAACGCCCGCCGATGCAGCGCTCCTGATGCAGCTGGGTGTCGATGGCGTGTTTGTCGGCTCGGGGATCTTCAAGTCGGGCGATCCGGCGCGTCGGGCGCGCGCAATCGTTGCCGCGACAACGCACTACAACGAACCGGAGATTATCGCTGAAGTCAGCCGCGGGCTTGGCGAAGCGATGGTAGGCATCGAGATCAGCAAAATCCCGCACGAGCAGTTGATGGCGGGGCGTGGCTGGTAGCAGGATCGCAGGGTGCAGGCCCGCCTGCACCACTGCCAGATGAATCGTCTATGACGGTAGGAATTCTGGCGCTTCAGGGGGATTTCCGCGAGCACGAAGAGATGCTGCGGCGCATTGGCGCGCCAACCCTCCAGGTGCGATTGCCAAAACATCTTGATCAGGTCGATCGTCTGATCATTCCCGGCGGCGAAAGTACAACGATTGGCAAGTTGCTGGTTATGTACGGGTTGATCGAGCCGCTGCGGGCGCGTGTGCGCGCGGGGATGCCGATCTGGGGCACATGCGCCGGCGCGATTTTGATGGCGCAGCGCATCGCTGGCGGGCGCGCCGATCAGCCGTCGCTGCGCCTGATGGATATGACGGCGCGCCGCAATGCGTTTGGCAGTCAACTCGAAAGTTTCGAGATCGACCTGCCGGTTGAGGCGCTGCATGGCGATCCGTTGCGGATGGTGTTCATCCGCGCTCCGGTGCTCGAAGACCTGGGAACCTCGGTGATGCCGCTGGCGCGCATCGATGATGGGCGCGTGGTTGCGGCTCGACAGGCGAACATGCTTGCGACATGCTTTCATCCGGAATTGACGTCGGATGACCGTATGCACCGCTATTTTCTGGAGATGTGATATGCCGTCTGACGTCAGGGAATACGTATGATCCGATCGGTGACGCTGAGCGATATCTGGACCTTGAGGCGAAAACCGCGCAGCCAGGTGACGCTGTTCAATGAGGCGATGCTGGCGCTGCCACACCGTCCCTTCTGGTTTGCCCTGCGGTGCTGGCTGGAAGGAAGTGTGCAGGATTGCGCGACATTCGTCTATCGCGAGGGAGGGCTCAGCGCGGTGGTGCAGTCGATCGGGCGGCGCGGTCGCCCTGAGCACGATGTCGCGCTTATGGCAGCGTATGGCGGCGGCAACGGTCATCCAACCGACCCGGATGTGTGGTTTCGCCTGCTTGAGTCGTTGTGCGCCGAAGTTGGCGCGGCGCGGGTACAGCGGATTTATGCGGCGCTACCGCAACGCCACGATGAATTGCGCGAGGTGTTTCGTCAGCTGGGATTCGCCAGTTATACCCAGCAGACGGTTCTGCGCCTCGATGGTCCTGATTGGGATCAGGGGACGACACTGGCGCCCATGCGCCCGCAGTCGAACCATGATGTGTGGGCGATCCATAAACTCTACGGCGCTGTTACGCCCCGACAGGTGCAACTGTTCGAGGCGCGCGATGCGCGCTCGTGGATGTTGCCGCTTGACCGCGCCTGGCGCCGTCCTTACCGGAATGCATGGGTGCTCGGCGCTGGCGACCGCATGATTGCGCATCTCCATCGCACAACCGGTCCGGTCGGTCATGTGTTTTCGTTGCTGATCAGACCTGATGCCCATGAGCAGACGACCGATGTGCTGCGGTTCGGGCTGGCGCAGATTCACGATGCGCTGCCGGTGTATCTGATGCTGCGCGATTATCAGCAAGACTTATTTCTTCCTGCGGGCGATCTCGGATTTCAGCCGGTCGCCGAGCAGATGCTGCTCTGTAAACAAACGACAGTCGCAGCACGGCGATCGATCCTGTCACCAGTGCTCGAAAGTCCAGAGACCCACCCGCCGATACCAACCATTTCCTCTCGATGTGAGGATGGACGACTCTATGGCAATACAACGGGATATTACCAGCAATATCGAATTGCTTCTCGAGACGCTTCCGCCGTCTATTCGTCAGGCGATTGAGGCAGGTCCCGACGATCAGGAGGATCTGCTGGAAGTGATCATGGATCTTGGTCGACTCCCCGAAGCGCGCTACCGTCATCACGAACGTTTTCTCAGCGACCGCGAAGTGACCCAGGAAGATATCGACTATGTCATTGCCCGCATCGGCGCTTTCGGCGAGGATAATCGCGCCGGCATTCCGCGCACGCTGCATCGAATCTCGGCAATTCGCAATCGCACCGGGCGCGTGATCGGGTTGACGTGTCGCGTCGGGCGCGCAGTCTTTGGTACGATTGTCATTCTGCGTGATCTGATCGAGTCGGGGAAGAGTGTGCTCCTGCTGGGGCGCCCTGGCGTCGGCAAAACGACCATGCTGCGCGAAACCGCGCGGGTTCTGGCGGAAGACCTGCGCAAGCGCGTGGTGATTGTCGATACGTCGAACGAGATCGCGGGCGATGGCGATATTCCTCACCCTGGCATCGGGCGGGCGCGTCGCATGCAGGTGCCGCGCCCCTCGGAACAGCACGCGGTGATGATCGAAGCGGTCGAGAACCATATGCCGGAAGTGATTGTCATTGATGAGATCGGTACGGAACTCGAGGCGCTGGCGGCGCGCACGATTGCGGAGCGTGGCGTGCAACTGATCGGTACGGCACACGGACAAACCCTCGAGAACCTGCTGTCGAACCCGACCCTTTCGGACCTGATCGGCGGTATTCAGGCGGTGACGCTTGGTGATGAGGAGGCGCGGCGTCGCGGGACGCAGAAGACGGTGCTTGAACGTAAGGCGCCGCCAACCTTCGATATTCTGGTCGAGATTCAGAACTGGGATCAGGTGACCGTCTACCCCGATGTTGCAAGCGCTGTCGATAGTCTGCTGCGCGCCGAACCGCCGCGCGCGGAAGTGCGCCGCCGCACTGCCGAGGGTCAGATTGAGATTGCCGCTGTCGCTGCAAGTGAGCAGACTATTCAGACGATTCCGGGTATCCGGCGCGGCGGCGGGCGCGAGCGTGGGGAACGGGGCATGCGGACGCCATCGATGCTCTCGCCGGCTCAGTCGGGAGTCGCGCCGCAGCGCATCTATCCGTTTGGTGTCAGCCGCAATCGTCTGGAACGGGCCATTGCCACGCTGCACGTGCCGGCGACGATTGTGCGCGATATGGGCGAAGCAACCATGGTGATGACGCTGAAGAACTACTATCGCCAGGGAGCGCAGCGCGTGCGTCAGGCGGAGGAGCGCGGCGTGCCGGTCTATGTCTTGCGCAACAACACGCTTGCACAGATGGAGCGCCAGCTGGCCGATGTGTTCAATATCAGTCTGGGCGATAATGGCACGCACCGCTCTGCTGACCGCGACGATGATGAGTCGATGACGGAGGCGCTGCTAGAGGTCGAAACGGCGATTACGCAGGTGCTGAACGGTGAACGTTCGTCGGTTGAACTGCAACCGCAGAGCAGCTACGTCCGCCGGTTGCAGCATCAGATGGCGGAACGGTACAACCTGCAATCGGAAAGTCGCGGGCGCGAACCGAATCGTCGGGTGAAAATCTTTCGTTAAGGCTGCACAATGATCGGCGATGATCGATGAGCCTCTTTGTGACATTTGAGGGTCCCGAAGGAAGCGGCAAAAGCACGCAGGCGCGTCTGCTTTACGAATCGCTGCATACGCGTCGCTTCCCGGTTATTCTGACGCGCGAGCCCGGCGGGACGCGGATCGGCGACCTGATCCGCAGGATCGTCCTGGATCTTCAGCATACCGAGATGGCGCCGACGACCGAAACATTGCTCTTCTCGGCGGCGCGGGCGCAACTTGTCAGTGAAGTTATTCGCCCGTATCTGGAACAGGGCGGGATTGTGCTGTGCGATCGGTATGCCGACTCTACCTATGCCTACCAGGGGTATGGGCTGGGGCGCGATCTGTCCGAATTGCGCGTCATTACTGCTGCGGCTACGGGTGGCCTGCGCCCTGATATTACGTTTTATCTCGACATAAGCGCTGAAGCTGGGCTCGAACGGAAGCGCCGAAAGCATCCTGGTGCGCGCCTGCTGGTTCAGCGCAGCATCGATCAGGAATGGAATCGCCTCGATGCGCGTGAACTTGAGTATCATCAGCGGGTGGAGGCCGGGTATCGCGAGTTGATCGCGCAGGACCCTGAGCGCTGGCGGGTGCTCGATGCACGGCAGTCGATCGAGGCGCTGGCAGAGCAGATCGCGGCAATCGTCGAGCCGTATCTTGCATCGATTCCGCAACTTGAAACCGTGCCGTGAGGCTGAAGGTGAGCGTATGAAACTGATCATCGCGGTTGTGCAGCGGCAGGATGCCGGCGACCTGATCGAGGCGCTGACGGCCGCCGGTCATCGGGTGACCCGCATCAGCAGTGAGGGCGGATTTCTCCGCGAAGGGAATGTCACGCTCCTGATTGCTGCCGATGATTATCAGGTCGACCCGATTCTGAAGATCGTGCGGGAGCACTGTTATACGCGGACGCGCTATGTGTCGCCGTTGCCGCCGGTGGCGGAGTCGGGCGAGTTCTATCCGCCAACGCCGGTGGAGGTGCAGGTCGGCGGCGCAACCGTTTTCGTGGTGCGGGCCGCTGATGTGCGCCGCCTCACGCCATGAGCGAGGAGCAAGGTCATTGGATATTCGTGGAGTCATTGCTAATTTTGCGCCGATTGTATCGGTGCTGATGTGGATGCTGCTGGCGTATCTGATCCTGCTGTGGGCAGCGTCGGTGCTGTGGACGTACCGCGATATTCATAGCCGGAGCGAGGATGTGGCGGTGCAGGTGCTGGCGGTTGCGCTGGCGCTGGTTCTGCCGTTCGGCGGCGTGGCGCTGCACCTGATCCTGCGCCCACGCCAGACGCTGGCGCAAAAATACGAACGCGCGCTCGAAGAAGAGTATCTGCGGCGCAACCTCGAAGACCCCCACGTCTGCCCGACATGTCAGCGGTCGGTTGAGCCGGATTTCATTCTTTGCCCCCATTGCCAGACGGCGTTACGCCGCCGTTGTGTTGCGTGCAGTCGGGTGATCGACCTTGCCTGGAGTGTCTGCCCCTACTGCGGCGATGACGGCGCTGGCGCTCTGCAACGCCCTGGTTACCGTCAGCGCCTCGAAACCGAGCATATGCAGGTGTATGAACGATAACACACCACGAAATGATCGTCGCCGGTGCACAGGCGCGCTGTGCGCCGCACTGGCGCTGATGACGCTGGCGCTTCTGGCTGCGTGCGGTCCTGAGGCGCCGCAGGCGATTGATCCGCCTGCGACTGCGACCCGTCAGGCGATTGTTGTTCTTCCTACTGCAACGCGCCCAACCGACAGCGAACGTCCGCGCCCATCCGGTGTGACGCCGGTTCCGGCGCCAACCGATGTTCCTGATAGCGCTCCGGTTGACAGCGCCCCGGCTCCCGATAGCGATCCACGCACCCAGGGCGATCCGGATGCGCCGATTGTCGTGGTGGAGTTTAGCGATTTTCAGTGCCCTTTTTGCGCTTCGTTCTCGCGTGAGGTCCGACCGCTCATCGAGGAGCGGTATGTCAGCTCCGGTAAAGTGCGTTTCGTCTACCGCGATTTCCCGCTCATGAGCATCCATCCGGGTGCGTTGCTGGCAGCGCATGTCGCCAACTGCGCCGGTGAGCAGGGTGTGTTCTGGCAGATGCACAACCGGATCTTTGCCGGTATGGAGGGGCGAGAATGGGGGTCGGGAAACGCTGACGACTTTCGCACGTTCCTGCGATATGCCGACGAGTTGAACATCGACGCTGCTCAGATGCAGCAGTGCGTCGAGAGCAATCGCTACGGTTCGCGCATTCAGTCTGATATCCTTGAGGGGCAGCAGGCCGGTGTACGCAGCACGCCATCATTCCTCATCAACGGTCAGTTGCTGGTGGGTGCACAACCCTTCGAGGTGTGGGAACGCATTCTCGAAACCATACTCAACAGCCAATAGCCATGAGTCCTTCAATTACCGATGTTCCAGGTGTCCTGGCAGGGCATGCGCAGGACGATACAGCTCTGACCGGTTGTACGGTCGTTCTTACGCCCGAAGGGGCGGTTGGTGCGGTTGATGTGCGTGGCGGCGCGCCAGGGACGCGCGAGACCGATCTGCTCTCACCGATTGCAACGGTCGATGTGGTTCACGCTGTGGCGTTGTGTGGCGGGAGTGCGTTTGGGCTGGCGGCCGCCACCGGTGTGGTGCAGTGGCTCGCCGAACAGGGTATTGGTTTTCCGACCGGGGTTCGCCCTGTGCCGATTGTGCCGGCTGCCGTGATCTTCGATCTTGCGATTGGGAGCGCGGATCGTGTTGCCGATGCCGCAATGGGGTATGCAGCGTGTGAGGCGGCCAGTGCGAATGTGCGCGAAGGATGTGTTGGCGCGGGTATTGGCGCGACGGTAGGAAAGATCCGCGGTATGCAGTATGCCACGAAATCTGGCATTGGTACATGGAGCGAACGCCTGGCGGATGGAACAACCGTGGGTGCGCTGGTAGTCTGCAACGCCTTTGGCGACGTGTACGATGAGCGCAGCGGTCGTCTGCTGGCAGGGGTGCGCGCCGATGACGGCACACTTGCTGACACCATGGCGCTGCTGCGCGGTGTGGGTCTGGCGTCGCCGTGGCCGGCATCGTCTGAAGGGCAGAACACCACTCTGGCGGTCGTGGCGACCGATGCGCGCCTGACGAAAGCCGAAGCGACGAAGGTGGCGCAGATGGCGCACGATGCGCTGGCGCGAACGATCCGACCGGTGCATACACCATTCGATGGTGATACCGTCTTTGTGCTCGCAACCGGACGCCGCGCGTCGCCGGGGGTGTTCCCTCTCGGCGCGATTGCCGCCGATGTCCTGGCACGCGCCATCGAGCGGAGCGTCACGCAGGCATGGTCGCTGGGGGGGGTGCGGGGGAACGTGGAACGTTGAACGTTGAACGTGGGAACGTGGGAACGTGGGAACGTGGAACGTAGAACGTGGGAACGTGGGAACGCGCGAACGCGAGCGCAGGCGCGCGAAGATGGAGACACTGGCGCACGGAGTGCGCCCGCATTCGTTTATTCGTTTCCCATTCGTTGACAGCGGGTACGGGGGCGTGGAACGTTGAACGTTGAACGTGGGAACGTAAACGTCCCCGACCCTTGAGGTCTTCGCCAGAGATGTGTCGTTGCCGTGACACGTCACCAGCGTCGTGATCCTGGATCACACCAGGGCGCGCACCGCGACCTCAAGGGTCTTGGGGTGGAACGTGCGAACGTGCGAACGCGAGCGCAGGCGCGTGAGGGTGGAGACACTGGTGCACGGAGTGCGCCCGCATTCGTTTATTCGTTTCCCATTCGTTGACAGCGGCGCTCCCCCTTGCCCTCCGCTTGCGGGGGGTAGAGGGGACAGGCACGTGGAACGCGCGACGTCCCCGACCCTTGATGCCAGGGCATTGCACAAGTCGCATGCGCAATGCCATAACAGCAATCTACAATCTAAAATGGAACGTGTGACCATTGGCGTGATCGGCGCTGGTCGTGCGGGAGGGGCGCTGGCGGCGGCTCTGGTTAATGCCGGGTGCCGGGTTGTTGCGCTCTCTGGTCGATCAATAGAGAGCGTGCGCCCGCTGGCGCAGCGAATCGGCGCAACCGCAACCGATGCGCCGATCGATGTGGCGCGTGCGGCTGACCTTGTGTTTCTGACGACGCCAGATGCGGCAATCACCCCTGTGTGTCGCGCGATTGCCGATGCAGGCGGGTGGCGCGCCGGACAGTACGTGGTGCATTGCAGCGGCGCATTGGGACGTGAAGCGCTGGCGGCCGCCGCCGCAGCGGGTGCATTGACGGGAGGATTTCATCCGCTGCAAACCCTTACCGGTCCGCATACAGCAGGGCGACTGAGAGGGTCATATGTGGCTGTCGACGCCGACCCCGCCCTTGCTGCGATCCTGCACGCGCTGGCACGCGCGATCGGCGCTGTTCCATTCGATCTCGATACACGTCATCGCGCCCTCTATCATGCCGCAGCAGTGATGGTTGCCAACTACACGGTCGCCCTGTATGCCTGTGGGATATCCCTGCTCGAGTGTGCTGGCTTACCCAAAGATATGCGTGCAAAAGCGCTATTTCCATTGCTGCGCGGTGCTGTCGAAAGTCTGGAGCACGCTCCGCCGGAAGCAGTGCTGACCGGCCCGATTGCGCGCGGTGATGATGGAACAGTGGCGCGTCACATCGAGGCGCTGTTGGCGCACGCGCCGTCGCTCGCGCCACTCTACCGTGAATTGGGACGGGTGGCGTTGACGCTGGCGCGCCATCTGCCCGATCAGCGTGTGCAGGCGCTGGCCGCAACGCTCGATGGGAACGTGGAACGTGGAACGTAGGAACGTAAACGTCCCCGACCCTTGAGGTCTTCGCCGGAGATGTGTCGTTGCCGTGACACGTCACCAGCGTCGTGATCCTGGATCACACCAGGGCGCGCACCGCGACCTCAAGGGTCTTGGGGTGGAACGTGCGAACGTGCGAACGCAAGCGCAGGCGCGCGAAGATGGAGACACTGGTGCACGGAGTGCGCCCGCATTCGTTTATTCGTTTCCCATTCGTTGACAGCGGGTACGGGAACGTGGAACGTGGGAACGTGGGAACGTAGAACGTGCGAACGCAAGCGCAGGCGCGCGAAGATGGAGACACTGGTGCACGGAGTGCGCCCGCATTCGTTTATTCGTTCCCCATTCGTTGACAGCGGCGCCCCCCTTGCCCCCCGCGTGATCCTGGATCACACCAGGGCGCGCACCGCGACCTCAAGGGTCTTGGGGTGGAACGTAGAACGTAAGATCAAGATCGCGTATGCCCCACCAGCAGCGTCCAAAACTCATCGCAATGAAGGGTCATCCCGGTTCCGGCAAAAGCGCGGTCGCACGCGGTCTCAGCCGGCGTCTTGGCATTCCTCTGATCGACAAGGACGATATCAAGGATGTGCTGGATGGTCACGTGGAGGACTCAGGCGGGCTGGCGTACATCGCCATGTTCAACGTTGCGCGGCGGCAGCTGCTCCAGGGGCTGAGCGTCATCTGCGACAGTCCACTGAGCGAGGTTGGCGGGTACACCACCGCATGCGTCGTTGCACACGACACCGGCGCTCGTCTGCTGGTCGTCGAATGTGTCTGTTCATCAGAGGAAGAATGGCGACGCCGGATCGAACAACGCGCCGCATTGCGCCTGCCGTCACATCATGTGACAACATGGGAACATTTGCAGGCGCACCTGCGTCGGCGAGCGAATACCTCGAACTATGCCATCCACGAGCCGCATCTGGTGGTCGATACATTTGCGCCGCTCGAGGATGTCCTGTCCACGATTTTGACCTGGATTGAGTCGTTGAGCCCCTCGACGTAGCGGCAATCGCGGCGCTTCCGGTTGTGGGGGAAGAAGCGCTTCCCCAAACCGCCAAACTGCGTGACCATCGCAGGAGCGTGCCGCGCCTCAATTCGGCGTCTGTCGCTGTGTATCGAGAAAATCCTGCAGGATGATCGATGCCGCCACTTCATCGATGCGCGCCTTGCGCTGTTCGGGCTTGAGTTTCAGATCGATCATCATGCGCTCGGCCGCCACGGTTGTCAGCCGTTCATCGACGAAATAGAGCGGGATCTCGATCACCTGGCGCAGTTCGTCAACGAATTGCTGCACGAGTGTTGCCTGCGGTCCAACATCACCACTCATCGTCAGCGGTAACCCGACGACCAGGGCAGTGACTTCGTATTCGCGAATGAGGGTGACAATCCGTTTGAGCGCCGTTGCGCGCGGTTCGGCGCGAATGGTGGTCAGCGGCGTGGCCAGTATGCGAGTCGGATCGCTCAATGCCACGCCGATACGCCGTTCTCCGACATCGAGCGCCATGACCCGTCCAGGTTCATTGGTTGTCACACATGCGTCCTTTCGGGGTCGGGACTGACTATCGCTACAACGAGATTTCTCATGGACGACAAAGGTGAGTCGTACCCATAGTGTTTGTGCTTCGGCGGGGCGACGTCTTGTGGCGCTTGCGAATGCCATCCCACCGCCGATGCCTGATCGCGGGGGCTTCCCCCGAACCCCTGATCGTGAACCGTTACCCGCGAAGATGCAACGGCCTCGAAACAGTGAGATCGATACGCGTGCCTTCGTGATGCAATCATCAAGCAATGTCTCGTTGTCGTACTATGAGGCGCTGGCCGGTCGCACATCGATCAGGAAGTCGAACCCTGGTAGCGTCTGAATGGCAGGGAGGCTGTAGTCGCCGATCAGCCCCTGTTGCGCGAACTGCTGAAGGATTGTTTCCGCATCGTCACGTGAAGCGCCAACGAGCGACCGTTTGATCTGATTGAGCGTATCCGCAGTAATCACTCCGTACTCGGTGCAGGTCACTGCGCCGTTAATCATCAGTTTCGAACCATCCCAGCGCCACCCGACGACGTCGAACCCGGCGCGTTCATTGGCGTTGCAGAGCGCGTCGCGTTGCAGAAAATGCTGTGGTACGACCAGTTCGAGTTGCTTACCGACCAGCCGATCGCGGGGTGTCGCCAGGGCGCTGAATCGTGTGCTGACCGTCAGGCGAAAAACCGGATTGGCAGGGTCGACCGGTTGACCGATCGGCGGTTCGATGAGCGGCGGATCATACGCCTCTGGTTGCGCCAGATCGATGGAACTGGGGAAGATCGTCGTCGGGTCGATTGCCAGGACATTCTGATCGATCTGGCGGGCGAGGCGCTCCATACCCGCATTGTACAACCCGGTGAGCGCCTCGCCGAGTATGCGCTGCACATCGGCTTCGGTCACGATCCGTTGCATCTGTTCACTGCCGCCGCCAATCGCTTCGTGTCGGATGAGCAGATTGCTTCGGTCGCTGACCACCGGTTGCATGCCCGGAATGAGTAATTGGGTCAGTGCATTTGCGCCGACGTTCGAGGCGCTTCCGGGCGAGCGCGCCACAACAGTGACGACGATTTCACCGTATGTGGTGCTGCGCCCGCGATCACTCACGGTTGTGAATGCCGCAGGGATCGTCGCTGGTCCTTCGATCATGAAGCGCACCTCGGCGCCATCAGGGTTGAGACCGAGCAATTCTGCGCCTTCGGGGATCGGGAAGGGCTGCTCAATGACATTGACGATACGCACCTGTCCCATCGCGCGGCCGGACGGGACCAGCGTTTCGCTCGTGACCTGTCCCTGAGCGGTGAACGTGGCGTCGGCCTGCACAACCGCCGCCTGGATCGACGACGGATTGGCGCCCGGGTCAGCGGTCGTAATCGGGATGATTTCGTCACGAAAAGGCTGACTGCGACTCTGCACCACCGGCGGTCCCACGATGATCGATGTTCGATTGGCCTGGTACCAGCCGAACGCAATCAGCAGAGCGACAATCAGGACGGCAACGGCGATGCCGATCATCATGGGACGGTCGCCGGTGCGCGCAGGGGCTGCGGTACGCCCTGCAGTGCGCAGCGTGGGCGCTGCGCTGCGGCGCTGATTGGCAGTGCGGCGCGGCAGCGGCGCACTCCGTCGCCCTGTGTCGTAGGTTGCGGCGCGACGTTCTTCTTCCGGGCTGAGACGAATGTCGGCGGCGCTGACCCGGCGGGAAGACTCAACATCGCGCAGGGATGCCGTCTTCTCTGGTGCAGGGTGTGAAACAGCCGCGACCGCCTCAGAGAAATCGTCAAGTGATGCCGCGAATGTTGCATCCGCCTCCGATAGCTCAGCATACGGCTCCTGTGATGGCGCCTGATCGAGTGCGCGCAGGAACGCAGCATCGCGCTCATCGATCACCGGACGTGCGGGCGGAGGTGCATCAGGCGCAGCCATGGCCGGTCGCGGCGGTGATGCATTCCCCACTTCCATCGTTTCCAGACCGCTGGCGCGCGCCGCTTCGAGCACGTTCGCATCGGGACTGATGACCAGAATGGTGATGCCATCACGCTGCAGGATCAGGCGCAGCGCCGTAAAACTTCGCCGTCCCTGGAGCACCGGAACTCCTTCAGGCACCAGCAGTTGAACACTGCTGGCGCGCGCGGCGCGCACCCGTTCAATAATGCCATCGAGCGTATCGGCGGGAACGACCGGTACAACTGCCGATGCCGGATTAGATGCCAGAATAGCGCTGAGCACCGCCGTGATCCCTGTCGGTTGCGGTTTAGAGGGGCGTGGTGATGTGTCGTCCGACATGCCGGATCTCCTGGGGGTCAACCCCCTGCCTGCGCCGCAAGTGCTGCGGCGACATGCTCCAATGCTCCTCGAATGTTTGCAATGTCACGTCCGCCGGCCTGCGCCATATCGGGGCGACCGCCGCCACTGCCGCCGACGAGCGGCGCCAGCGTCTTCACCAGGTTGCCGGCGTGGACGCGCTTTCCTGCCAGATCGGGCGTCGCCATTGCCAGGATTTGCGCTTTGCCGTCGATCACGGCTGCCAGGACAACCACACCCGACCCGAGTTTATCGCGCAGCCAGTCGCCCATTTCACGCAGGCGCGCGATGTCGGGCGCTTCGACCTGTGCTGCCAGGAAGCGGATATCACCGACCGATTGGACGCCGGCGAGCAAGCCTTCCAGGTTGCTGCGCGCCAGGCGCGCGTTCAGTTCATCGAGAGCGCGCTGACGTTGTTTCAGATCGGCGAGCAGCGCCTCAATTCGCTCGACCAGTTGCGGTTGCGGCGCACCGACGCGCGCGGCAATCTCGTGCAGCGTGGCAATCTGAGCATCGACCCACTGCTCGGCTTCCGAACCGGTCAACGCCTCAATACGGCGCACCCCGGCAGCGACGCTGCTTTCCGAGACAATGCGGAACAACCCGATTTCACCGCTGCGACCGACGTGCGTGCCGCCGCACAGTTCACGCGAGCACATGGTGAAGCCCGCGTGTTGACGCTCAGCAAGGGCGGCAGGAGAGGGCGCATCGCTGCCATTGACGCACCCGATCGTCACCATGCGCACCACATCGCCGTACTTCTCGCCAAACAGCGCAATCGCCCCCGCCTCAATCGCCGCCTGATACTGCAGTTCCTGCCAGACGACCGGCGTATCGGCGCGGATCCAGGCGTTGACGCGCCGCTCGATCATGCGCAGCTGGTCGGGCGTAACCGGGCGTGTATGCGTAAAATCGAACCGCAGGCGATCCGGTGCGACCAGTGATCCTGCCTGCGCTGCGTGTTCGCCGAGCACATCGCGCAGCGCGCGGTGAAGCAGATGCGTCGCCGTATGGCTGCGCATAATGGCGGCGCGGCGCGCGCTATCCACCTGCGCATCAACCGTTTCGTGCACAGCGATGACCCCTTCTTCCACCACGCCGTAGTGAACAATCACGCCGGGCACGGGACGCTGTACATCCTCGATCCGCACGCGACCGCGCGGACCGATCAGCACGCCAGTATCACCGATCTGTCCGCCGCTTTCGGCGTAGAAGGGCGTACTGTCGAGCGCAATCTGCACCTGTTGACCGGCGACCGCCTCGGCGACCTGATCGCCCGCGACGATGAGCGCCTGCACCGTACCGACGCCAGCGACGCCGACGTAGCCGGTAAAGCGCGTCGGCGGCAGGTCGATATCCGCCCACGCCTCCGCATCGGCGGCGCGCTTGAACTGCGCCGCGCGGCGTCCACGGGCGCGTTGCTCTTCCATGCGGCGCTCATACCCCGCTTCATCGACCGTCAGCCCGTGTTCAGCAGCGATTTTTTGCGTCAGGTCGAGCGGGAAGCCATAGGTGTCCTTGAGCGTAAATGCATCATCACCGGGAATGACCGTGCCGCCGCCGGCGCGCACTCGTTCAACGACGCTGTTCAGAATACTGACGCCGCCGGAGAGGGTGCGCAGGAACTGGCGCTCCTCCAGATCGACCGTCTCGAGGATGAAATCGGCGCGTTCGCGCACTTCCGGATAGACAGCGCCCATCTGCTCGATCACCACGGCGACAATCTCGGCCAGGAACGGCTTCTCGAAGCCGACGGTGCGTCCCTGATAGACAGCGCGGCGCAGGATGCGGCGCAGGACGTATGAACGCCCCGTATTGCCCGGCAGTACGCCATCGGCGATCAGGAACGCCACAGCGCGGCTGTGGTCGGCGACGGCGCGATACGGCGCCATGTGAGCGCGGTACGTCGTCTCGTCGGCGCCAAGCAACGCCAGTTGACGTTCAATCAACGGAATGAACAGGTCGGTTTCATAGGTCGAATGCACCCCCTGCATCACCATAGCCATGCGTTCGAGCCCCATGCCGGTATCGACCGACGGACGATGAAGCGGCTGCATGGTGCTGCGTTCGAACTGCATGAACACATTGTTCCAGATCTCGACATAGTTCGGGTCGTCGGAGTTGACCCCCTGTGCGCTCATCGCCTTCAGGTCATCGCCGATATAGATCGTGATTTCGGAGCAGGGACCGCACGGGCCGGTATCGGCCATGACCCAGAAGTTATCCTTGCGTCCAAAGCGCAACACCCGCTCCGGGTCGGCGCCGGCGGCGACCCATAACTGTGCCGCTTCATCATCAGGGGGAACCTCATCATCGCCCTCGAAGACCGTGAACCACAGGCGTTCGACGGGCAGTTCGAACGTCCGGGTCAGCAATTCCCACGCCATAGGAATGGCTTCGGCTTTGAAATAATCGCCGAAGGAAAAATTGCCGAGCATCTCGAAAAACGTATGATGGCGCGGTGACGGACCGACTTCTTCGAGGTCGTTGTGCTTGCCGGAGACGCGCAGACATTTCTGAGCAGTAGTTGCGCGAGCATATGGACGTTGCTCGAGCCCCAGGAAGGTGTCTTTGAACTGCACCATGCCTGAGTTCGTAAACAACAGCGTTGGATCATTTCCGGGAATGAGCGATGAACTTGGCACACGAACATGACCGCGTTCCTCGAAGAATCGAAGAAACTGTTCACGGATCGCAGCGCTGGAAAGACGTTTCATAACAGTGCGGGCCTCTACCAGAAAGAACGCCATCCTGTGCCGGTTGACCGGCGCAGTATGTGGCAATGTCGTATGCATTGTACGGCACAAGCACGCGCTGCGTCAATCATGTTGCACCGGATTCTGCGCCAAATCTTGACAAGTGTGCTATAATAAGTGTGCGAGTGAAGCATTGCGTCAGCAATCCTCCAGATCTCGCATCCGAATGCGACTCCAAAGCCAGATATTCCTCTGGAAAGCGCCAGGCGTCCACCATACTGTGGTGTAAGTCTGTATCTACTATACATTAAGGCATGGCGTAGTCCTCTACTTCAGTGAAACAACCGCCGTGGATCCTCAGTATGGTCGAGCGCCGTTCATTGTAGCTTGTGTATGGAACCAACACGCCAACTGCTGATTGGTACAGGCATCATTCCCATAACAACAGAACTGGCGCCGTCCGATTGATTCAGACACCGCGCGCGCGGTTGTACGGCGCCGTGCTTCAGTAACATATTTTCTATGCCACAACGACGCACCTGTCGGTCTGTCTGGAAGGGTTAATCCCTTATTCGCCATATGATGGCTGGCGTGTCTATACGTCAGCAAGGAGTTTTCTGTGCCAAGAATGAGAATGAAAAATGCCACACCCAACAATGGCGGCGATCCGGTCGCCGAGTACACCGAACCCGTTCGCGACAAGCCGATTGTTAATGTTGCCGAACTTGAGAGCAAAACGCTCAATGAACTGCGTGAAATGGCGAAAGCGAACGGTGTTACCGGCGTCAGCAACCTCAAGAAGCAGGATCTGATTTTCAAACTGCTCCAGATGCAAACTGAAGAAGCGGGCCATACGCTGTCCGACGGCGTGCTCGACATTGTCGCCGACGGGTATGGGTTCCTGCGCGGTGAGCGGATGCTGCCGGGACCGGACGATGTCTATGTCTCGCAGTCGCAAATCCGGCGGTTTGGTCTGCGCACCGGCGATCGCGTCTGGGGGCAGATTCGCCCGCCGAAGGAGAGTGAGCGCTACTACTCGCTCCTGCGGGTCGAAATGGTCAACGGGATGGACCCGGAAACGGCGCGGAAACGCCCGTCGTTCGATCAGTTGACCCCGATCTTCCCCAATGAGCAGATCAAACTCGAAACGGAAGCGCACCTGCTCGCTACTCGTCTGGTCGATCTGGTGGCGCCGATTGGTCGCGGGCAGCGCGGTTTGATCGTGTCGCCTCCCAAGGCGGGCAAGACGCTGCTGCTCAAGGCGATTGCCAATGGCATTACGACGAACTATCAGGATATTCACCTGATGGTGCTGCTCATCGGCGAGCGCCCGGAAGAAGTCACCGATATGCGGCGCTCGGTCAAGGGCGATGTCATTTCATCGACGTTCGATGAGCCGGTCGAGGATCACACGAAAGTCGCCGAGATGACGCTCGAACGCGCCAAGCGCCTCGTCGAAGGCGGGCAGGATGTGGTGATCCTGATGGACTCGATCACGCGCCTGGCGCGCGCCTACAACCTGGATATGCCGCCGAGCGGTCGCACCCTCTCCGGCGGTATCGATCCGGTGGCGCTCTATCCGCCTAAACGCTTCTTCGGCGCTGCGCGCAATATCGAGAATGGCGGCTCGCTGACGATTATTGCAACATGTCTGGTCGATACCGGCAGCCGAATGGACGATGTGATCTACGAGGAGTTTAAGGGCACCGGCAATATGGAACTGCACCTCGACCGTAAACTGGCGGAGAAGCGCGTCTTCCCGGCGATCGATATCACTCGCAGTGGTACGCGCCGTGAGGAGCTGCTGCTGGCGCCGGATGTGTTGCGTCAGGTGTGGACGTTGCGTCGCATGGTCAGTATGCTTGGCGAAGGTGAGGGGACGGAGCTGGTGCTGACGCGCATGGCAAAAACGCGCAATAACGCCGAGTTCCTGGCAACGCTCAGTAAGGCGAATTAGGAGGCGCGTGGAGCAGGAGTCGGTCGTCGAGATTGCCGGATGGCGTCGTTCATGGTTGTGGGGCGTGTTCTTTTGAGCATGGCGCCCCGACGTTTCCGTATTCAACCCTGAAGTATGCAAGGAGCGATTCTCCATGCAATGTCCGACTTGTGGCGCTGTACTCTCGCCCACGGCGAAGTTTTGTTCCCGCTGCGGCACGCGCGTTGCCGCTCAGCAACCCGCTGCGCCTCCGCCTGCACCTGCTGCGCCTCCGCCGCAGACGCAGCCGGCGATGGGTGGGATGTCCGCCTATGGCAATCAGATGGGGCAGCGCCTCGACCTGCCCGATCCGGCGGTGACAGTGCGCGGACGCGGCGTGACCGGGATGGAGTATCAGATCGTTGGCACTACCCTGCAGGCGGTCATCCTCGAACTCGACCCTGGTGAAACAATCTACTCCGAATCAGGCGCAATGTCGTGGATGTCGGGCAACATCCAGATGGCGACCAATACGCGCGGCGGCGGGCTCGGCGGTATGTTCAGGCGCGCTATCTCTGGCGAAAGCCTGTTCCTCAACGAGTTCACCTCGGTCGGCGGCAAAGGGATCGTCGCCTTCGCATCCGACTTCCCCGGCAAAATCGTGCCGGTGCCGCTCCTTGAAGGGCAGACGATGATCGTGCAGAAACAGGCGTTCCTCTGCGCCGAGAAGACCGTCGGGCTCGACATTCACTTCCGCAAGCGCCTTGGCGCAGGGTTCTTCGGCGGCGAAGGGTTCATCATGCAGAAGTTGACCGGTCCAGGCGTGGCGTTCGTCTGTCTCGACGGCGAGATTGTCGAGTATACGCTGGACGCGGGGCAGGTGCTGAAGGTCGATACCGGGCACGTGGCGATGTATGAGCCGACGGTCGAGTTCGACATCGAGATGGTGAAGGGGTTCAAGAACATTCTGCTCGGCGGCGAAGGGCTGTTCCTGACGACGCTGCGCGGACCGGGGCGCGTCTGGTTGCAGACCATGCCGACCACCAATCTTGCAAAGGCGGTTGCCGGGTATCTTCCGTCCCGGAGCAGCAGTGGCGGCGGTGGCGATTTGGGGGACTTCATTGGCAATCTGGTTAGTGATTGAGCGACGTCCTGATTGATCATGACCAACAGAGGGCGGGTGATAGACCCGCCTTTGTGCTTATAGAGCAGGACCTTTGATGTGCGCCGCAGTCCAGGCGTTGACGTGCTATAATGCACCAAGGAGGCAAGCGTAGCGTGTATCTGGAGCATCAATGACTATGAATCTCTGGCACGAGCTCGAGTCCGGACCGAGTACGCCGGATGTCATCCACGTCGTCGTCGAAATCCCCAAAGGCTCGCGCAACAAGTATGAGTACCACAAGCAAACTGGCGCGTTCAAACTGGATCGGGTGCTCTATTCCGCAGTTCATTACCCCGGCGATTATGGGTTCATTCCACAAACCTACTATGACGACGGCGACCCGCTGGATGTGTTGGTGATGACCAACCTCCCAACGTTTACCGGGTGCATTGTCGAAGCGCGTCCGATTGGCATGTTCCGCATGACCGACCGTGGCGAGCCGGATGACAAGATCCTCGCCGTGTTGCACTACGATCCGTTCTTTGCCGATTTCAACGACTACACCCAGCTGCCGGCGCACTACCTCAAGGAAGTGGAGCACTTCTTCACCGTCTACAAAGACCTCGAAGGTGCGCGAGTCGAGCCGATCGGCTGGGAGAACGCAGTCATCGCCAAAGAGCGGGTGTGTTATGCAGTGAATCACTACTGGGACATGCGCGCAGGACGCCTCCCCAAACGTGTGTAGATGATGGTGCCTTGACGCATGACGTCGAATCAGCATTCACCAACGTCCGAGCAACGCGTCGCCTATTCTGCAGGAGGCGTCATTTACCGGATCACCAATCATCGTTGCGAAGTGGCGTTGATTGCCACGCATGAGCGACGACGCTGGGGGTTGCCCAAGGGCCACGTGCGCCGCGGCGAAACAGCGGAAGCTGCCGCAGTGCGCGAGATCGCCGAAGAGACCGGGCTGCACGGTGTGGTTGAGCGTCACCTTGCGACGATTGAATACTGGTTCCGCGCCGGTTCAACACGTATCCACAAATATGTTGATCTGTTCCTGGTTCGCTACACCGATGGTTCGCTGATGCCGCAGACGGCGGAAGTGGACGATGTGCGCTGGTTTCCTCTCGATGAGGCGGCGCAGATCGCCAGTTTCGCGCGCGAGCGCGACGTGCTCAACCAGGTGCGCCAGATCCTCAACCTGTAGACGCGATCTGTTCACCGGCGACAGATCAGGCGGGCACGACCGGTGCGCCTACCATCCGTACCGTTCCGGTCCCCACGGTCGCGTTGTGAGTTGTTGTTCGACCATCACAATCGTGCGGTCAGGCAGATCGTCGGAGAGGATGACGCCAGGACCGCATATGCTGTAGACGCCCAGGCGTCGTCCCGGCATGATGATCGCGTTGACCCCGGTGCGGCAGAAGTCGCCGAAATACGCGGCGTTGGCGGCGGTGGTCGGGATTTCAGGACGCCCCTTGATGCGCCAGATGGTTTCGCGGTCGTCGAAGCGCAGGTTGCCGCACACGGTTGCGGCGCCAAAGTCGACAGCCTGACCGACGACGCCCCAGATTTCGCAGTAGTGGTAGCAGTAGACGGTGTCGAGCGCCACGCCGCTGAACTCGGCGCCATGCCCGTAGATGCCGCGCGCGCCGAGTGATGAGCCTCCCCCGATCTGACAGTAGTCGCGCAGGATGGTGTCGCGCCCGATGACTGCGCTCCCCTGGATGATGGCGCCGTTCAGCGCCTGCGCGCCTGCGCCGAGCCACAGGTCGCCTTCGACCGTCACGCGGTTGCCGATGACCGCACCCGGACCAAGCGCCAGCCGTCCGTGGATGTCGGCGCCGTCGTGGACGCGCGCGGTCGGGTCGATCCGATGCCCCTCCAGTGCTGCGGTCATGGCGGCGATGACGCGGCTGTTCGCTTCAAGAATGTGCCACGGTTTGTCGAGGTCTACGTGGAAGCCGGGCGCGTCGAGAACGGCGACGGTTTCGCCTTCGTCGACCATCATCTGGAGCGACTGGACGATATCGGCATCAACCGGCGGCATGCCGCCGACGCCGACGCGCACAAGGGCGGGGTTATCGCGCAGAAAGGGGATGGCTTCGGGACGGAAGGCGTACACGCCGCAAAAGCGCCGGTCGCCGTCGCGACTGTGTCCCTCGACGCCGCGCAGCGCGCCATGCTCGACAAATGGTATCAGCCAGTCGAGCGACGACTCGGCGCCGAGCGGCTGCACCAGCGCAGCTGCCAGCGGACGGTCGCGCTCGAAGCGGTCGCGCAGCGCCGCCAGGTTTGCCCGGTCGGTTACAACGTCACCCGCAACGACGAGCACATCGCCCTCGATGCCGGCGACTCCAAGCGCAGCAGCGGCAGCCGTTCCGTCGGGATGCGCCTGGCGGACGAACACAATCTCGGCGGTTGCGCCGCGCAATGCCGCGCGCACACTGGCTTCTCCCACACCGGTCACCACCACCTGGCGGGTGATGCCAAGCGCGGCAAGGTCGTCGGACAGACGGCGCACAACAGGGACATTTGCAACCGGAAAGGCGCATTTATTGCGAACCACATTGTAGGGCCAGAAGCGCGTACCGGCGCCGGCAGCAAGCAGGATGGCAGTCTGGATCATGGCAACCTGACTATGGCGTTCCAACGAATTGCAACGGATTGGGGATGAAGAGCAGCACAAACGTGATCAGTCCAAGCAGCGCCAGCGCCGTATGCGCCGGTCCGATCCGTGAGACATCGTTGAGCGGGGGCGGATGGCGCGGACCGATCAGCAACCCGAGCACCCCCCACAGGAGCCAGTTTGGCGCGACGAAGGTTCCGAGCAGCACACATCCGCCGATAAACGCATACGCCAGGTAGTGCGCATACTCGCCGAGCAGCGCATATGCCACGTGCCCGCCATCGAGCTGCCCGATCGGCAGCAGATTGATCATCGTCACCAGCAGCCCGATCCACGCGCCCCAGGCGACCGCGTTCAACTGCACGTCCACCCCGTTGCCCGGCAGGAACTGACCGAACACCAGGTATTTCGCCGCTGCGTACAGAATGGAGTTCCCCTCCTGAATGTAGGCAGTCTGCGGCGGCGGACCGACCGGTGACGTCGCCAGCCCGTAGAAGAGCAGCGGAATGGCGACAACCAGCCCGGCGAGCGGTCCGGCGATGCCGATTTCCAGCACCGTTTTGCGGTCGAGCATCGGCTCGCGCTGCACGATGACGGCGCCGAGCGTGCCGGTAAAGGTCACGATGCCCAGCCCAGGGATGGGGATCGGCGGCACAGGAATGAAGTACGGCAGACTCACCGGTGCGCGTCGCCAGCGTCCGACGACGTAATGCCCCATCTCGTGGACGAACAGAATGCCCATGATGGTGGCCGAAAAGGGAATGCCCTTGACAATCCCCATCGGATCGCTGAACACATCGACACCCTCGTAGAGCGCGCCGACTGCGAGCGTCGAGAGAAGCGTAATGATGAAGAGCGCGATCGGGAGAACGATGCTCGGTTTGGGCGCCGACACGACAAATGGCATCGCCATGATCTCCACGCCGTCGCCGGATGAGCGCAGGAAGGGGGTAAATCCCAGCGCTTCCATGCCGGCCCGGATCTTCGGATAGACCACATCGGCAGGGGCGTGGAGTTGACCGACCATGATCAGAACGCCACGACTATCCCAGGCGTACCGTTCGATGGTCATCAATCCATCGAGCGCCAGACGTATGCGTCCCATCAGCTCGAGACGATCGAGTGTATCGAAAACCTGTATACTCACGCATCCATCCTTGTCTCTGCGCGGAACCTGTGACGTACCATGATACCAGCCATTTGGGAATCATGGGCGCGTCTGGCAATGGCGAATGGGTGAGATGGCGCATGGGGTTCAAAGGTGCGACGCGCAATGTTCGATACTCCGACCCGTGAGGGCGAGAAACGCGCACATCGGGCGCAGGGATCGTGATGCTGGCGCGGTTGCGCACGATCTATTCAACGTGCAACGTCTGCCGGTTCCGCAATCGTGATCAGCCGATGGGTCATTTCGACTGTCCCATCGGCGATGACTTTATCGCCGATGCACGAAATCATGGTCACCATCTCGCGCTGCTGGGGCAGCATGTAGTGGACTTCGTCCGGCGTCGCCCAGACCTGCCGGGTGATGACATAGCGATGCTCGTTGCCATTGGCGTCGATGAGTGTTATGCCGGCGCCGGGACTCAACTCCTGCAGGCGCGCAAATGGGGCGGGAATGTGCGGCGCTTTGCGGAAGCGCAAGACGTGCCCCCAGAGCACGACATTGTCTCCCTGCCCCGGCATTGCGCCGAGCCGGTACCATCCCACATCGTGATCCGGCACGACCGGTATCCGGTTGGCGTCGAGACCGACCGGCACCAGGGCGCGATCCAGGTCGATGGCATCGATGATCAGGCGGACTGGCGGCGCCGCCTCTGGTTGCGCCGTCGGCACAGAGGACGGCAGCGCTGTCGGTGGCGGGGTCGGTGAGGGTATGGCGGTTGGGGATGTGGCCGGCACAGCCGTCGCCGCCGGCGTCAGGGTCGGCGCAGGTGTCGGCAACGGCGCTGAAGTGGCGGGCAGCGTTGCCGCCTCCGATACGTTGCGCATATCGGGGGCAGACGACATCCGGACCGGCTCAGCGCCGCATCCGGCAATGAGCAGGGTTGTCATCATCATCGATACCCAGCGGATCGACAGCATCATACCTTCCTTCTCCTCACTCGATGATCGGCTTCATGCTGTTGCCGGGTGCATGGGCGTGTCGCTCGTGTGCATCTGCTCGATCATGCAACGCTCATCCCGACACGACAACTGTCTCGGTTGTGGTCTTGTACGGACGGAACCCGCGCGCCTGGTAATTTGCCAGTGCATGAGGTCCATCGAGGGTGCAGGTATGCACCCAGACGCGGCCGGCGCCATCATCGAAGGCGCGCTGCACGCCGGTTGACAGCAGATGCTTCCCCAACCCGCGCCCGTGGAACATTGGCGCCAGCCCAAAATAGGCAATCTCGACATCCGGCTCGTCCGACTCTGCGTTGAGTTCGATGTATCCGGCCGGCGTGCCCTGCACATACAGCACGAGCAGCGTGACCGAGGGACGAGACAGATATTCCAGCAAACGCTCGTCGCTCCAGTCGAGGCGCATCGTCCAGTGGTATGTTTCGCCGACGACACGGTACAGGAAGCGGTAGAATGCCGGAAAAGGAATGTGCGACTCGATTACCGCTACGTCGGGGTCGGTCGTAAACGAGGGGCGGAATGCCTTCCGTTCCGGCAGTTCGAGATAGGTGGTGACGACGGTCACCTGGCGACTGGCTGGCATCATGTGTGACCTCTGGGAACTGTGTACACAAAGATATCATGATGTGGTATTGACTATACCATACCACGACATCGTTCTTGCGCGGGGCGCCTCGATTTGTACGCCGACGAAACCGGATATGGTACAATACATCTGTGATACATTGCACACGTCGTTCTGGCAGGTCTGCCATCCGTCCGCGTCCACTGCCCGCCGTCTATCGTCGGCACACGATACCTGGGCGCTTTCCTTCTTCGCTGGAGTACCTATGAGCATTGCACTGCACCACTATCCCGATACTGCGTGGTCGACCCTGATCGCCGGGCGCACTGGCGAGCGCGCAGAACGCGGAACACTGATCTACACTCCGGATCATGCCGCCGAAGCGCTGTTTGTCCTGCAATCAGGGGGCGTGAGTCTGCACCTGCGATCGAAAGAAGGGCGGACGATGACACTGCGCCTGATCGAAGCCGGTCAGGTGTTTGGGCACGCCGGCGCTGCGGGCGACACGCACTATGATACGTTCGCTGAGGCGACTGCAGCGGTGCAGTATGTGCGCATCGTGCGCGATGAACTTGCCGATCTCCTGGCGCGCACGCCTGAACTGGGCGTTGCGCTGGTCGAAGATATGGCGCTGCACCGCGCAGTGATCAGCCGGCGTCTCGACGAAGTGGCATTCAAGTCGGTGCCTGCACGCCTGGCATCGCTCCTGCTCGACCTTGCCCGCCGCCACGGAGGTCCGCACGCTGCCCGTGTGCCGCGCCACAGCCATCGTCAACTTGCAGAAATGATCAACGCCTACCGCGAAACGGTGACGAAAGTGATCAATCAGTTCCGCGATGCGCGCCTTCTCGAAATCGACCGTTCGAGCATTACGCTGGTGAATGTGCGCCGTCTCGAAGAACTGGCGCAGAGCTGATCAGCATTCGTTCGCTGATCTCCCACAATCGCGCGGCGGCGTCCACGTCCTGCGCCTGCGGCGCAGGCGTCGTCTCGCGCGATTTGACGAAATATCTACCGCTGATCGTCGCTCCTTCGGGAGCTGTCGCCAGATAGATCGATGTCTGAGCGCCTTCTTCCGGGCTGATGGCCCACAGCCGCTGGAGCAGCGCCATCAACCCGCCCCACACGAAGCCATTGTTGTGGGCGAAGCGTGTGGCGACGAACCCCGGATGCAGCGCGTTCGATGTGACGCCTGAGCCTGCCAGACGGCGCGCCAGTTCGTTCGAAAAGAGAATGTTCGCCAGTTTCGACTGGGCGTAGGCAGCCCAGCCGTTGTAGCCACGGGTGAACTGAAGATCGTCCCAGCGCATCGTCCCGCTGCGGTGTGCATCTGATGAGACGTTGATGACCCGCGCTGGCGCGCTGGCGCGCAGCAGGTCGAGCAGCAGATTGGTCAGCAGGAAGTAGCTCATGTGGTTCAGCGCCCAGGTCATTTCGATGCCATCGACGCTGACCTGACGCCCGGCGAAGAAGCCGCCGGCATTGTTGATCAGCACGTCAAGCCGCGGATAACGCTGCAAAAACGTTTCCGCGACCTGGCGAACGCCGGCCTGCGACGAAAGATCGGCGATCAGCGGTTCGACGTCGACGCCGGTCGCCTGTTTGATGCGCGCCACGGTCGCTGCCGCGCGCTCCGCACTGCGCCCGACGATAACGACGCGTATGCCGCGGCGCGCCAGTTCACGCGCGGCTGCTTCACCAATGCCTGACGTTGCGCCGGTGATGAGACAGACAGGTGTATGTTCCATTGATGTTCCTGTTGGGCAATCATTGTCTACTTCTATGATATCTCACAGACGTTTGATGCGTCCAGTTAAGAGTACGAGGTCAGATAGTCGTTGGATGACGAAACCATCTGTCCGTGGCGCGTTGCAGACAGGAAGGGTGCAGGTGCGCGTGATGCGCAGCGGGCATGCGGCATGTGCCGTACATTCCATTCCGTCCACGCTTGTAGCTGAAACTTTTCTTGGTATTCTCAATTATGGACGATATATTGTGCGCTTTTTATTATCATGTGTCGAAGATATGCGAATCAGGGCAAGAAATTTCTCGGAAAGATATTGACACATCCATGTCAGAGGTGTATACTACGTAAAGAATAGGACAAGAATGGTATGCGCCCGCTCGCGCTCAGCAGCATTCCGGCAACCTTTGGGGCAATCGCTGTCTGCGCGAGTCGAGGCGCATCGTTACAGCAAGAAGGGCGAAAGCGTGCTCCAGCGACTTCGGGGGGGTGAGAGCCGAAGGCATGGCGCGTCCGGGTCCGGCTGTGACGCCTGCCAGGGAAAACCTGTTCACAGGGCGAACCTGGCCGTTGCGCGCGTTAAGCGTTTCGAGTGAGCACAGCGCCTGCCGCGTTGTGCTAAGCGGGGTGGTACCGCGGGTTGTGGTCAACCCGTCCCGGCGTGGTCAGCGACCGTGCCTGGGCGGGTTCCTTACTTGAAAGGAGGAGCCAGTGACCACGAAAGTCATGAGTGATCGATCACTGGTGAATGGGGTATCGCATGGAGTTGCGTTGCATCGGCACAGCGCCAGGATGTCGGCGGCAGACGAGGACCGCACTGATCTCGACATCCGGGCGCTTATCAACCGTGGTCTGCAGAAGGTCGAGGCGCGGCGCGAGGATCTGACGGTCAGTATCGGGCAGGCGATGAAGCTGACCGATCTCAAGGATACACAGATTCGCTACTTCGAAGAACTCTACCGGCAGGATCGTGATGCTGACGCTCATCCCGGCATCACCCGCTCGTATTCGCTGACCGATCTTCGTCGGCTGGCGGTCTTCGCCGAATTGGTGAAGGAAGGGTATCGTCCGGCGCAGGCGACAGAGATAGTCCGTTCATATGAAGACGTGATCGACCAGGGCGCAGGGTGCACAATCGCTGATGCATTGCGTCGGGAAGGCGATGCCATCACCGACGGCTTCTTGCTGTCGCGTCTGGCGAGCCAGGTGATCTTTGCGGCGCAGCGTGAACTGCGCGAGCGTCTGCCGGATGCTCAGATCATCGCAATGTTCCTCGTTGAGCGGCGGATCACCGGCGTCTCAGCTGAAGAACTGACCGACATCGGGAACGATCTCGCCGCACATCCGCATGATGCGCTGGTCGCCGTCGACCGCGCCGCGATCATCGGTGAGGCGCCCGACAGCGGCGAGAGTGTGTGGAACGATGATGAAAGCAGTATCGTGCTCTTCTACAGCCGCGATCCCTGGAGTGTTCCCGTTCCGCAGGATGCGCAGTTTTGCTGCTATTGCCCGTCGTCAGCGCCCGGCGTGACGGTCGTTTTTATGGTGCGGTCTGCTGCGCCGGGCGTCCTGCCGCCGGAGCTCGCGGCAACCACGCCTGTTCGCGATCATCTGCTCGACTGGATGGTGCGCATGTGCCACGCGATCTTCCCGGAGTTCCGCCAGGCGACGCGCACCCATACCTATCGCTATCGCTCCGATGGCTATCGCCTGGCGCATACCCGTAAGGCGTTGAACCATCTGATGCACCGCGTGCGTGAACTGATTTTCGGGGATGATGCCAGAGAGAGCATGGCGTGTTTGTTGTTGCCCAACGATCTCTACAAACCGGCGTATCTGTCGATTCTGGCGCACGCCGGCTATTCTGATGAGTTTGCACGAAGCGCCAGGCTGGGTCTCCATGGCGAAGGCGATGGGTTGAGCGGGCGCGCCTTCAACGAGCGCGAGCCGTTTCTTACCCGCGATGCGGCGCACGATACGCGCGTCTTCGGCGCGCAGGACGAACGCTGCCAGGTGGCGCTTGCCGTGCCGCTCCTTTCGCACTGGGATACGCATCCCTTCGGTGTGCTCTATCTGGCGTCGCGGCGCCCCGTTTGGCCGCGCTGGAGCGAAACCTCCTTCGTCGCGCTGGTGTTTGGCAATATTCTCAGTGAACTGCTGGGGCGCTGGTGGCTGACGCGCCTGCGCCGCAAGCATGATGACCTGCTGCATACATATGCGGCAGAATACGTGCGCTGGTTCAATGGCATGGATGGTCGCGGACCGGAGTTTCAGGAGGGTCTGCAGGCGATCGAGCGGATCTGGGAGCGCGTTGCAGAGACGTTCAGGAATGCCGGAAATGCGCGCGCGGTCGTCGAGCGGCTGTCCCGTCAGTATGTGACGCTGGCAGTGCTCGACATCGATCGCAGCCGCCAGTATCAGAGCCGCAGCGATGAGCCGTTCCTGCTGGCGGCGCAGCGCCATGTCCAGCAGGCGATTGCGCAAATCCTGCCCGACGTCCGGGGATACTGGTTCAAGAACGATCATACCCTGCTGGTGCTCGACGGCTATTCGCTGGACGAGGCAATCGTCCTGTCCCGACGGATTGCCAGCCGGGTGCAGATGGTGCCGGTTGTGGTCGCGGGTGGGCCGGAACGCGCGACCATCACGATCAGCGCAGCGCTCAAATCGCTGTCGCATCAGGAACTCTACGATCTCTCCCCCCACGACCGCGATGTGCTGCGGGCGGGTCTGGCAACGATCATCGACACCATTTATGAGCAAACCCGTGGGTGTGAGCGCACAATCAAGGCGTTCCAGGATGGCGTATGGGAGAAAGTGTGATGTTCGTTCACCGGTAACCTGATCCTCGACCCTGGCGCCGCGCTCAGCGGCGCTTCTTTTTGGCAGAGATCCCTCTTGACTCATGTTTTTTATGATGTATTATAGAAATGAGTATATTCTCCGGCGTAATTCCTAGATCTCCAGGTATTCAAATGGACTTAATCGAGATCGTTCGTATCCTCCCATTCGCGTGGAAGGAGCAACGCCGTGGAAGCCCTGTTATCCATCTGGGCTGTCGGAAGCATTCTCGGATTTTGGGTCTGTTTCTTTCTTGGTAGTCGCACCGCGTATCACCCCTCGACGCGATGGCTTCGCTGGTCATTTGTCTTCGCTGGTCTCCATTTCCTCTTTGCAGCAATCGAAGCGCTTCTCGATCACAGTGACCGTGGGGTTGTCCCATTCCTCTGCGTGGGAACAGGGCTGATTGCAATCGCTTGCTGGCATGGATGGATCGTCGGGGTGCGCGGACTCAAGCGCACAGAGCGCATTGTGCGCAAAGTGCACCTCTGCGCTGCGCTCAGCTACGTCCTTTTCAGTGTCGCAATCGGCCTTATCCCCGCTGATGTGACGTTGACGGGTCCCGCCGTCGAACCATGGGTTGCATCGGTCCTTATCGGGGTGTACCTCGCCGGTGCGCTGATCGATGGCTGGAGCATGACCTGGCGACTGCATCAACGCGAAACGATCCCGGTCGCTCGCAGCGCATCGGGGACGTTGCTGGCGGCGACGACCATCGTCTGTGTCAGCGTCATTCCTGTTGCGGGGCTGTCCGTGCTGAAACGTTCGTTCCCGGAAGTCGCCGCGCCGGTCGAGCAGGCGGGGTACGGATCGCTCTGCTGTGGGATTGCGTTGATGGGGTATGGTTCATTGACCTACACATGGCGTCGCACCGGACTTGCCGGCGGTCGTGATTACCTGGTCAGCGGGTTTGCCAGCCTGGGGATTGTGGCGGTGTATGAGAGTGTTCTGATTGCATGGTGCGCAGTCATGCCGGAGAAACTGGCGGTGAACCAGGCGTTGGCGCTGGGGATTGTCCTCATACCGGTGATCATTGCCACCCACTCTGGGTTCGATCAACTGCGCGATATGCTCGACTGGCTGCGGTTCGGCAGGTCGGCGCGGCAGGCGCGCAGCACGTTGCGGATGATCACACGGCTGATCGGCGCCGAAAAACCGCGCGACCAGGTTATCCACGATGTGCTGCAAGCACTGGCGCGCACTCTGTGCACAGAACGCATTGCCCTCTTCTGGTTCACAAAGGGTGAAGCGCATGTGCTGGGCGCGCTTGATCAGCCGCCGGAAGCGCCGCTGCACATCGACGACCTGCAGGCGACGCGCCTGCAACTGATGTCGGGGGGTGATGGCTACGAGTATCTGTTGCCGCTCTGCGTCGGTCGCAGACAGCGCGGCGCTCTCCTGATCGGCGGTTCCGACTGCTGGCGGTGGTGGCTGAACGAGCGCGAACGTCTGGAGGCGGTCGGGGTGCTGCTTGCCGATTATATCGAGCACACCGAGTCTGAACCGGACACCATTCCTCAACGCGTTGATCGTGTCGAGCAGCAGACCGGCGCGGTGCAGGGTCTGCACGATGTCCTGGATCAGGTGCAGCCTCCGCCGGTGTTCATCACGACGCTGGGATCATTCAAGGTCGAGGTAAACGGGCAACCGGCGCCGTACCGGAGAGTGCGCGTCGGACGACACATGCTCAACGGTATGTTGATGTATCTGGTCGCTCATGTGGACAGACCTGTCTTGCGTGACATCCTGATCGAGGTCGCCGATGCTCACCGTCGCGGTCGAAAAGGTCGAAAATCCGGGCAAGAATGGTCAGACTGCGCGCACTACATATCCGGGTTGCGCCAGATCCGGCAACTGTGGGGAATGACGGACGCTCTGGAAATTAGCGACACGACGGTGATGCTGAAGCGTCATCCGTCGTGGACGACCGATACCGATAAGGTGGTCGAGTTGCATCGGCGCGCAGAGCAGGCGCTTGCCGACGGACAGATAAGCGACGCGATCAAACTGCTCGAAGCGGCTCTGGCGCTGTTCCACGACGATTACCTGCCGGAATTCGAGTCTGTCGAGGTTCGCATCGATGACGCAGTTCGCAGGTGGGAGCGCATACGTGGAAGGATCGAACGGCAGCTCCTCGATTGCTATTGGACGACGCCGCATCTCAGTGATGATGATTGCCGCCGCATCCCCGACATTGCGGACGGCATACGGGCACGCAACGATGGCGACCGCGATATTGCCATCCTTGTCGAGCGCGTAATCCGGCGCTGCCGGGATAGTCATCCCCGCTAGTCCCACTATTCCGGTCATAATCTTAAAAAATTCTTCTAATCTTGGAAATTTTCCAAGGTCAACGATAAAAAATTGATATATCGCCAGTAATTCCAATATCTCAGAGAAAATCCTGGTCGTATCTCAATCGTTTCTCAGGCGCCTGAGTCATCATGCACATGTCACTGCTGTCAGCGCGGCTCATATGAGAGGCGCCGTTCCAGCAGGGTCAGGGAGGATGAAGTGACGACGCATGCGTATCCTTCGCTCCAGGATCGGATTTTTCGTCCACATCTGTACATCGTCGGCGGCAAAATCGTGGGTCTCGCGGCGTTTGGCATCGGCGTCCTGCTGGCCGGCATTGTCCACGCCACAATCGTCGTCATGCCGGTTGCGTGTGCACTGCTCGTGCTGGCGGCGCGCATTGCGTACTGCGAACTGGCGACGATCCTGGTGGTGCGGGGGGACACGCTCCTGTTGCGCGAGGGGTGGATCATCTGGCGTGAGACGCCTATCCCGTTGCATCGCGCAGAGGTGCTGACTACTCAGAGTCTGCCAGGGCGCCTGTTTGACTATGGACATCTGACGATAACCTGCAATGACCGTGTGCGGACGGTGCGCAATCTCGGCGAGTTTCGGCGGTTGCAGGAGGAAGTCGCCCGCTTGCAGCGCATTCCGACGTTCTGGAGGGCATGATGAAACGCTTTGCCTTCGTGCTGATCACGCTGGCTCTGATGGTGCTGCTGCTCGGCAGGAACGTGTCACGTATCACGGAGAGTGTGACGCTCTTTTCCATCGCTCTGGCGCTGTTGCTGGTCGAGAGCGTTCTTGCCGCTGTCAGCTGCCGGGTGTCGTCGGGGATTAACGTCGTCGCCCGCACCAGGGCTGTTCATCAACTGCCGCGCGCAGCGTGTCCACGCCGCCGAACCAGCGGACGCAGCCAGGTGTTCGATGGCGCAACCGTAGCGCTATTGCGCCCGGGCACACGCGCGATGGTGCAGGATCGTCCTGCACTGCACGTTGTGCCGGGGCAGCACAAACTGACGCTCCTGCGCCGGACGGCATCGCATGAGGTGTTGCTGGCGCATGATGCATACACGGGTCAGCGCACCGTCATCAAACGAACGCTGCCTGGCGCGCCGGTTCACGATCTGCGTCGCGAGGCGGGCATGCTCTTCTGGCTCGAATGGGCGCGCATGCCGGTGTCGGCGCCGCGGTATCTCGCCTATGAAGAGCGCGATGGCCGCAGTACGCTGATAATGACATACATCGATGGACGAACAATCGAAGAACTGATGAGCGCCGGTCACCTCTCCGTCGCGGCGCTCGTCCGTCTGCTGGCGGAGACGTGTTTGGCGCTCGATGCGCTGCACCGCGCCGGATACGTGCATCAGGACATTAAGCCGGCGAATCTCATTCTGGATCGCAGCGGCGCACTGGTCGTGATCGACTGGGGTTCGGCGCGTCGCCACGATCGTCCCTACGATCCGCGCACGATCACCTGCACGCCGGACTTTGCCAGCCCGGAGCAGTTGCGAGGGATGGTGCTGCCGGGCAATGATCTGTACGCTATCGGGAAGACCCTGGAAGCGCTCGTGCCCGCGCCGCCTCCAGCGCTGGCGCGGGTCACCGCACGCGCCACCGGTCCGTTTGCGCATCGCTATGCCACCGGCGCCGAACTGTCGAGGGCGCTGCTGACTGTGGCGCACGGCGGTGCGATCGGTTGATTGAGTAATTCAAGCACAGAGGGGCGGGAACCAGGAGCATGGTCGGGTATGTTCAACCTTCAACCGCTCCGTTGTTCGCCCCCTCCCCCCTTGCCCCGTGGCGTTGCACCGTAACATTGCTGTCTGTGCAGTCCCGCCGCCTGCCTGTAGTCAATCATTCTCTCCACGTCTCTGGATCTTTCCGGCATTTCCGGGTTGGGCAACGTATCATGGAGCAGATGCGGTATATCGCTCCTGTCTCAGCGTTGAGAAAGGAACTGCTATGGCTCACCGTCGAGTCATCATCATGGGAGCGGCGGGTCGTGATTTTCATACATTCAACGTCCTCTTTCGCGATGACCCATCCGTCCGGGTCGTGGCCTTCACCGCTGCGCAAATTCCAAACATTGCCGATCGACGGTACCCGCCGCAACTCGCCGGTTCGTTCTACCCCGAGGGTATTCCGATTCTGCCCGAAAGCGCTCTCGATGATGCGATCGGTCAGCTGGCAGCGGACGAGGTTATCTTCGCCTACTCGGATGTGTCGTTTGCCTGCGTCATGGAACGCGCTGCGCAGGTTGCTGCAGCCGGCGCCGATTTTCGTCTGATTGCTCCGGCGCACACCATGCTGACGGCGCACGCGCTGGTGATCGCGGTTGTGGCGGTGCGCACCGGCTGCGGCAAAAGCCCGACATCGCGGTTCATCTGTCGTCTCCTGCGCGACCGTGGGCTTCGGGTGGTCGTTGTGCGCCATCCGATGCCGTATGGTGTGCTCGAACGTCAGCGGGTGCAGCGGTTTGCAACTCTCGACGATCTGCAGCGTGCCGATTGCACGATTGAAGAACAGGAAGAGTACGAACCGCACATCCTTGCCGGAACGCCGGTGTTTGCCGGGGTTGATTATGCTGCCATTCTCCGCGCCGCCGAACGTGAGGCGGACGTGATCGTCTGGGATGGCGGCAACAACGATGCGTCCTTCTTCCGCCCCGATCTGACCATTACCCTGATCGATCCGCATCGCGCTGGAGATGAGGCAACATCCTATCCGGGAGCGGTGAACCTGCGCTGCGCCGATGTCGCGCTGATCACGAAAGTGGATACAGCGCCGGCCGAAAACGTCGCCGCCGTGCGCGAAAGCATCACCCGCATCAATCCTCGCGCCGCCGTCATCGAAGCGGCGCTGCCGATCACCGTCGATGATCCGGCTGCCATTCGTGGACGTCGCGTTCTGGTGGTCGAGGATGGACCGACCGTTACCCATGGCGGGATGCGCTTCGGTGCCGCAATGATTGCCGCACAGCGCTGCGGAGCGTCCGCGATCGTCGATCCGCGTCCCTATGCAGTGGGACTGATTGCCCGGGCGTTTGACGACTATCCTCACCTGGGCGCGGTGCTGCCGGCCGTCGGGTATGGCGCGGATCAGATCCGCGACCTGGCGGAGACTATCCGGCGCACACCATGCGATCTGGTGGTTCTGGGAACGCCGGTGGACCTGCGGCGCCTGATGGCGCTGGAGCGCCCGGTGGTACGGGTGCGCTACGAACTCGAAGAGCGCACCACGCCCGGTCTGGATCAGGCGATCGAAGCGGCTCTGGCGCGTTTCCGGCGTGATCACGGCAGTCGCGACTGAAACGTCGAAGCGTTCCCTGTGTACGAAGGGAGAAGCGCGATGCACGTCCGACATTTCCTTTCGATCCATGATCTTCCGCAAGGGGCATTCTGGCGCCTGCTCGATCTGTCGCGCCACGTCAAGGCGGCGCCGGTGGCGTATGCATATGCGCTCAAGGGCAGGGCGCTGGCGATGATCTTCGAGAAGCCGTCGCTGCGCACGCGCGTTACATTCGAGATCGGCATCCAGCAACTCGGCGGTTTTGCAGTCTACCTGGGACCGCAAGAGATCGGGCTGGGAAAGCGCGAAGCCGTGATCGACGTGGCGCGCAACCTGTCGCGCTGGGTGCATGGGATTATGGCGCGTACATTCGAGCACAATACTGTGGTGGAGTTAGCCAGGCATGCAACGGCGCCGGTCATCAACGGACTGACCGACCAGTTGCATCCCTGCCAGGCAATGGCGGACTACCTGACGATGCTGGAACACAAGGGCCGGTTGATGGGGCTGCGCATCGCCTACGTGGGAGATGGCAACAATGTCGCTCATTCGCTCATGTTCGGCGCCGCCCAATCCGGCGCTCACCTGGTGGTCGCCACGCCGCATGGGTATGAACCAGATCGACGGATTGTTCAGATGGCGCGTGAAGATGCACGCATCTCCGGCGCGATCATCGAGGTGACTGATAATCCGCGCGCGGCGGCGACGGGCGCCGATGTCGTCTACACCGATACATGGGTCAGCATGGGGCGCGAGTCGGAGGCAGCCGTCCGGCGTGAAGCATTTGCCGCCTATCAGGTCAATGCGCGCCTCATGGCATATGCCCGGCCCGACGCGATCTTCATGCACTGCCTGCCGTGTCACCGTGGCGATGAAGTCACCGATGAGGTGATCGAGTCGTCGCAGTCGGTGGTGTACGATCAGGCGGAGAACCGGCTCCACGTCCAGAAGGCGATCATGATCGATCTGATGCATCAGCCAGGAGCAGAGTGTGCGTAGACCAACTGTTGTTGCAATTGGCGGCAACTCGCTCATTCGCGCCGGTCAGCGCGGCGGCATCGAAGAGCAGCGCGCCAATGCACTGATAACCGCGCGCGCGATCGCCGGACTGGTTCAACGCGGACATCCGATCGTTCTGACCCACGGTAATGGGCCGCAGGTCGGTGCACACCTGCTGCGCTCCGAGATCGCCGCCGATCAGGTGTATCCCGAACCGCTCGATGTATGTGGCGCCAGCACGCAGGGCGCCATTGGTTACATTCTTGAACAGGCGTTGATCCATGCCTTCGCGGATGCCGGCGTGCCGGCGCCGGTGGCGACCGTGCTGACGCAGGTGGTGATCGACCCTGCCGATCCTGCGTTCCAGAATCCGACAAAGCCGGTCGGACTGTTCTACACCGCCGAACAGGCGCGGCAGCACGCACAAGAAAAGGGGTGGACGGTGGTCGAGGATGCGGCACGCGGCTGGCGACGGGTTGTGCCTTCGCCCGAACCGCGCGAGATCGTCGAGATCGATGCCATCCGTCAGCTTGTAACGTCCGGTTATGTGGTGATTGCTGCCGGCGGCGGCGGTATTCCCGTGGTGCGCCGCAACGGTGAACTGGTCGGCGTCGAGGCAGTGATCGACAAAGACCTGGCGGCAGCGCTGCTTGCCCGCCTGCTGCGCGCCCGGTTGCTCGTCATCTCGACGGATGTCGAGTATGTCTATCTGCACTACCGTGAGCGCGACGAAATGCCGCTGAAGCATGTGCGCGCAGCGACGCTGCGACGGTATGCTGCCGGGGGGCATTTTCCGCCTGGCAATATGGGACCCAAGATCGAGGCGGCGCTGCGATTTCTGGCACATGGAGGGCGAGAAGTCATTATCACTTCTCCTGAGAGATTGACCGAAGCCGTAGCAGGGAGGGCTGGCACGCACATTGTGACAGAACGATCATCGCAGCGCTGTCGCCGGCGTTCGTTCGGCACGCGCAGGGACCGAAGGACGGTCAGATCGGTTGGTTTCTTCGGATAGGCTCTGCGTGCAACGAAACTCTGGAGAAGACGGGTGCGTCTTATCGTCGTATTGCTGCATAACGAAAGGGGCGCCAGATGCAGGCGCTGACATTGCGCACGCGGCTGATAGCTGCAGGTTGCGCTGCTGTGGTGCTATGGGGGATGGGGACAGGCGCCTGGGTCATCAGCCAGTCACTGGCGCCTCTGATCTTTTTCGGATATCTGGGAACGATTATCGCCCCGGGCATACTGTTCTACCTGAGTCTGCCGCCGGCGAAACGCATTGCCGGTCGTCGCCCGCTGGTCGCTGCAATCGGGGCGGGAATGCTTGCTGCGGCGCTGGTGCGTGTTCTTGCGCAACAATCAATCGTAGCGGTCGAGGGTTTCTTCTTCGAGGTGTTCAGCGGTATGTTCGGTGCAGCGCTGCTCCACTTCGCCATCGCCAAACTGTTCGGTCCGCTCATTTTCGGGCGCGTCTACTGTGGATGGGCCTGCTGGACAGGCGCACTGCTCGATCTGCTCCCGTTTCGCCATAGCGACGGCAGGCGTGGCGGCGTCTGGCGTTCCCTGCGCTATCTGCATCTGGTCATGAGCCTCGTGCTGGTGGCGTTGCTCTGGTTTGGCTTCGGGTATCTGCCGGATCGCGTCGATGCCCTGTTCTGGTTCGCTGGCGGGGTTGGACTGTACTACGTGCTGGGCGTGACTGTGGCGTTCATCCTGCGCGACAATCGCGCCTTTTGCAAGTACCTGTGCCCGGCAGGCGTGCTTGCGTTGCCGGCTGCACGCCTCTCGCTCCTCAAGGTGCGCGGCGATCCGAAGCGCTGCAATGCGCTTGGTGAATGTGTCGCCGCCTGCCCAATGGATATTCGCATTACCGACTATACGCACCATGATGTGCGTGTGCTGTCCAGCGAGTGCATCCTGTGCCAGGCGTGCATCAATGCCTGTCCTGACGGCAGCCTGTCGCTGAGTGTCGGGATCGATTCGCTAGGACGCCTGGAACTCCTGCGCGAGTATGGCGGTCCGGCGCCGGTGACGATCATCCCGCGACGGTTGCGGCGAGCGAGGCGGAAGTCGGTGGTCAGCAACGAGGAGCACGACTGATATTATGCGCTGCCTGACAGTCCCAGGGCGTTCGCCAGATCGATCAGTGCGGCGTGTTCCATCTGGTGGACTGCTTCAGCGCCGATGCCCAGCCAGCCGCCATCGATCTCGGAAGCTGCCACTTCGCGTGCCAGGTCTATCAACCAGTGGCGAAAAGCAAGACCGGACGGAAGCCCGGACGCAATTGCCCCGGCAGTGACGACCGCGCGCAGCATTGCCGGTCGATCGCCGGGTTGCCAGGTCCAGCGTGCGCCGGGCGGCGCTTCGCGCAGAATGTCTGCCGCCACGGCGCCGATCAGGTCGTGTTCATGATCGCGCTCCAGCGCCCGGTGCAGCGCTGCGCCAAGCGTCAGTCGTTCACGCACTTCCTGTACCTTGCCGCCGACTGCCGTGGCAATGTACAACCCCACAGCCCATGGAGCGACACAGAGCATCTGCCATTCCTCTGCTGTGACCTGTTCGCGGATCATGGCACACTCCGTTTTCTGTCTGATCGCATCCATCATACACCTGAATCGAGCGTTCTATGGATTGCTGAAGCCCTGCTTCAGCAATACAGATGTAGATTGATGGACGTCAACCAGCAATCGAGGTATCACTATTTACGCCACGTCCCAACATCTGGTATGCTGTACAGTGATGAAAGCATTGATCCTTTCCGACGTTCACAGCAACATCGTCGCGCTGGAAGCGATCTGGGCGCGCGAACGCGATGCCGATGCCGTCTACTGCGCCGGTGATCTAGTTGATTACGGCACGCACCCGCGCGAAGTCATTGACTGGATGCGCGCGCACAATGCGATCTGCGTGCAGGGCAACCACGACCGACAGGTGGCGGAAACGTTCCACGAACCGGCGCTCTGGCACATCACCGAAAGCGCGCTCCAGTGGCGCCACCACAACGCCCGGCGGTTGACAGTCGCAGACGCCGATTTTTTGATGTCGCTGCCGGAAGCGGTGACCTTCGAACTCGACGGCATTCGCTACGGGATGACCCATCTCTACCGCAATTACGAACTCATTTTGAGCCGTCATGCCTACCATTCATTCTGTCGGGCGCGCTTCCCCGACGGCGCAATCGACCGGTTGATCCTGGGGCACACCCATCGCCAGGGGGTTATGACGCTTGGCGAACGCGAGATCTGGCTCAACCCCGGCAGCGCTTCCTACCGTCGCATGGACGATCCGGATCGGGAAGCGCACTACATGGTGATCGAAGATGGCGTCATCTCGCTGCGGAGTGCGCCCTATCATTATGGCGCCGTCTATGACGAGGTGATGCGGCAGCGTCTGGCAATCGATGAACTGCGCGTCATGCAGTGGTTTTTCGGTCCGCGTGATTAGCAGCAGCGGAACAGCGGCGTTCCGCCGATGTGCAAGGAGGCGGTTGTATGGCAGAGCGAAAACCGGAAGGATACCTCAATGGACGGCCGCTTCATCCGGAAAGCCTGATGATGAGTTACGGCTATCGTCCCGAATGGTCGGAAGGGGCGGCCAAGATTCCGATTTTCCAGACCTCGACTTTTATTTTCAAGTCGGCGGAAGAAGGCAAGGCGTTCTTCGAACTGGCGTATGGTCTGCGGTCACGCCGCGATGGCGAGCAGATGGGGTTGATCTACAGCCGCCTCAACAACCCCGACCTCGAAATCCTCGAAGACCGGTTGACCCTGTGGGACGAAGCCGAAGCGGCGGCGGTCTTTGCCAGCGGCATGGCGGCGATTACAACGACCCTGCTGACATTTGTACGTCCGGGCGATGTATTGCTCCACAGTGAGCCGGTGTATGGCGGCACCGATTTTCTCCTCAAACATGTGCTGCCGCAGTTTGGCGTTCGTGTCGTCGGGTTTCGCGCCGGAACGCCGCCCGAACAGGCGGAACGCCACCTTGCCCGTCTGGGGTTGATCGAACGACTGGCGTTCATCTTTATCGAGACGCCCGCCAACCCGACGAATGATCTGGTCGATATTGCCGCGTATGCGGCACTGGCAAAACGGTTGAGCAGCGCGCGCCGCATTCCGGTGGCGGTGGACAACACGTTTCTGGGACCGCTCTGGCAGCAACCGCTCAAGCATGGCGCCGATCTGGTGCTCTATTCAGCCACCAAATACATTGGCGGGCATAGTGATGTCATTGCGGGAGTCTGCCTGGGGAGCCGCGAATTGCTCGATCAGATCAGGGTGTTGCGCACGATCTTCGGCACGATGGCGGGCCCGCACACCGGCTGGTTGTTGCTGCGCAGCCTGGAAACGCTCAAATTGCGTATGACGGCGCAGATGAAAACGGCGCGTCATGTTGCTGCATTCCTGAACACGCACCCCAAGGTGGCGCGTGTTCACTATTTGGGCAACCTGACCGAGGATGATCCGCAGTATGCAGTGTTTCAGCGTCAGTGCAGCGCACCGGGCGGCATGATTTCATTCGAGGTCGTCGGCGGTGAAGCCGAAGCGTTTCGTTTACTGAACGCGCTTCAGTTGATTCATCTTGCTGTCAGCCTGGGAGGCACCGAATCGCTCGCCGAACACCCTGCAACCATGACCCATGCGGATGTCGATCCTGAAGAACGAATAGAACTGGGGATCACGCCAGCAATGATCCGGCTATCGATAGGTGTAGAGCACCCGGATGATCTGATTGCCGATCTGGCGCAGGCGCTCGAGGCTGTATAGGAACACAACGCGCCGGTTACGAACTGGTGGTACAATCGGCATGATAGCGACGTCGATCGCCCTGCGATCCGATCGGTGCGCAGACCCTGGGGTCAGGATGCTCGTCTGCTCGATACGGCGCGTATCTTGACCTCTTTATACATTGTGCGGAGTCGTCAATCGTGTGGGTGTTGCCCGTCTTTATTTCGTTTCTCCTGATTGCAGCGCTCGTTGAAGCTGCCGTTGCGCTCTATGCCTGGCGTCAGCGACTGACTGCCGGCGCTTCCCAGCTGGTCCTGCTGATGTCAGCGTCGATCGTCTGGACGCTGGCATATGGACTGTCACTGGTCAGTACATCGCTGTCGACCAAACTGCTCTGGCTTGGTGTTGCACACCTCGGCATTGTACTGCTCCCCGTCCTGTACCTGCGTTTTGCCATCGCCTACACCCAACGCGCAATGTGGCTGTGGCGCTGGCGCGGCGCGCCATGGTTTGTCATTCCTATCATAACTATCGCACTGAACTGGACGAACAATGCGCATGGTCTCTACTATCAGAATGTCACCATCCTGCAAGATGGACCGTTTGCCTTGCTGAGCGTCTCGCCCGGTCCGTGGCTCTGGGTGTTTGTCGCCTATGGATACGCGGTGCTGACTGCAGGTATTCTCATGTTCTGGCGCGCATCGCGCGGGGCGTCGCGGCTGCACCGTCATCGGGCTACTGTTATGTCGGTCAGCGTGCTTGTTCCCTGGATCGCCAACATGCTGCAACTCTTCGAACTGCATCCTCTCACGCCGCTGGATATCACGCCAGTTGCGCTGGCATGCTCCGGTCTGGCAATCCTCTGGAGCATGTTTCGCTACCGTCTCTTTACGCTGGCGCCGATTGCGCGCGAACATGTCGTTGAAGTCATGAGCGACGCAGTGCTGGTGCTCAATGCGCATAACCGCATTATCGACGCGAATCCGGCCGCACAGCGGCTCTTCGCTCGCCAGGACGGCGACCTCTTCGGGCAGCGCGTCGAAGAGGCGCTGTCCGCCTGTCCCGCTCTGATCCGGTTCTGCAATGAACCAGGTGAGCATGTGCTGGAAGTCGAATGGAAGGAACGGTTCTTCGAAGTCAAGATCAGCCCGCTGACCGGGCAGGAAGGCGGTGTTGGAGGGCGATTGCTGATCTGGCGGAATGTCACGCAGCGCAAACGCAACCAGGCGTTCCTGCGCAACCGTCTTTCGTTCATTCATTTGATCCAGCAGGCAGCCAACAATTTTGTGCGCTGTGAGGTGGCGCAGATTGATGATCAGATCGTCAGCGTCCTCGAAAAAGTCGTCAGGTTTACTGGCGTCGAGCGCAGTTACATCTTGCTTGTCTCACCTGCAGGCGATGTTGCAACCGCAACGCACGAGTGGGTACGGCCGGATATCGTGTCTCACAGTCAGCGACAGCGTGTGATTCGCCTGTCCGACTTTAGTCCGTTGATCGAACGATTACAGCGCGGCGAGGTGGTCGCGCTGCAGATGCGGGATGTGCAGGAGACTGTTGAGTATGAGACAGTTCGACAGGAACTCGACCGGATTGGGATCAAAACAGCTGTTGGCATTCCGTTATTCATCGGCGTCCAGTTTATTGGATGGATCGGCTTTGATGCAATCACGCGGGAGTTTGAGGTGTCAGAGGCGGTCATTGAGGCATTTCAACTGACCGGTCAGTTGATCGCCAGCGCCATTCATCGCCAGCGAACCGAAACGGCGCTCCATCAGCGTGAACAGCACTTCCGTTCGTTGTTCGACAACATGCTCGAGGGTGTGGCGCTGCATCGTCTGATCGTTGACGAGCACGGCAGAGCGATCAACTATGAGATCTTCGATGTCAACCAGCAGTATGAACGGATCCTCAATCTACGGCGCGATGCAGTGATCAATCGCCCTGCCACAGAAGTCTATCGCACGCCTGATCCGCCGTACCTGGCAGAGTTCAGTGCAGTCGTCGCAACCGGTCAGCCAGCGCAGTTTGAAGTTTACTTCGAACCGATGCAAAAACATTTCTTTGTGTCGGTATCGCCGCTCGGACCGGATCAATTCGCCACCATTTTCTTCGATATCACCGCACGCAAGCAGGAAGAAGCCGAACGCGAACGGCTGCAGACGCAACTGATGCACGCGCAGCGATTGGAGGCGGTTGGACGGCTGGCAGGCGGCATCGCTCACGACTTCAATAATATCCTGACAGTTATCAATGGCAGCGCCGATCTTGCTCTCGCTGTCCTGCCGCCAGACTCGCCCGTATACCCGGATGTCCAGGCAATTCAGCAAAGCGCCCGACGGGCAACGAATCTGGTGCGCCAGTTGCTCGCCTTTGCGCGTCGCCAGCCGGGTCATCCACAGGTGGTCGATGCCAATCAGATTATTGAGAGTATGGTTCCGCTGATTTTCCGTCTGATCGGTGAAGATATCACCCTGATCTGGTCGCCAGCAGCGCACCCCTGCCCGATACATATCGACCCGCATCAGTTCGAGCAGGTGGTGATGAACCTGATTGTCAATGCGCGTGATGCCATGCCGAACGGCGGGACCCTGACGGTGACGACGTCGCTCGTAGAGGCGACCGACGTGCGACTGGTGCGGCATGTCTGCATCGCCGTGCAGGACACGGGCGCCGGCATTCCCGATGATATAAAAGAGCATATTTTTGAACCGTACTTCACCACAAAGGCGCCTGGAAAGGGTACCGGTCTGGGTCTCGCAACGTGTCTGGGGATTGTGCAGCAGCATGCAGGGTTTATCCATTTCGAGAGCGAGCCGGGACAGGGATCGCGGTTTGAGGTGTATCTGCCGTATGCCTCTGGCGACTCGGTGCACGTTCAGGAGCCGGAAGCAGATACGCAATCAGAGCGTGGTCTGGAAACAATCCTGGTGGTTGAGGATGAACCGGCGGTTCGCGGTCTGGCAGTGCGTATGCTCCGCGAATCTGGCTATACCGTGATCGAGGCGAGCAATGGGCAGGAAGCGCAGCGTGTTGTCGAAACGCTTCCCGAGAACGCGATTCATCTGCTGCTCATTGATCTGGTGATGCCGGGTATGAGTGGCGTTGAACTGGCGACCTGGGTTCAGACGCGCTCTCCTGGCGTGTGCATCCTCTTCATGTCGGGTTATGCCCGTCAGGTGTCGATTGCCAGTGATCATCCAACCATCGCGTTTCTGCAAAAGCCGTTCAGCCGGCACGCTCTGTTGAGTCAGGTGCGGCGTTTGCTCGATGCAGTGGCAGTGGATGCGTCTGGATGAAACCCGGGCTGACCAGTGTTGTGGGTTCTGATTGGGGGATTGGGGGATTACGTGATTGGGTGATTGGGAGATTGGGTGATTACGTGATTGTTGTGTGTTCACGTTTGCACGTTCGCGCGTTCCCTGTGCCATGCCCGCTGTCAACGAATGGGAAACGAATAAACGAATGCGGGCGCGCTCGGTGCACCCGTGTCCTCACCTTCGTGCGCCTGCTCCCACGTCTGTACGTTCGCGCGTTTGCACGTTTGCACGTGCCTGTGCCATGCCCTACCCCCCGCAAGCGGGGGGCAAGGGGGGCGCCGCTGTCAACGAATGGGAAACGAATAAACGAGTGTAGTCGCGCTCGGTGCACCCGTGTCCTCACCTTCGTGCGCCTGCTCCCATCGCCCCGGTCAACGAATGGGGAACGAATAAACGAATGCGGTTGCGGCTCGACGCGCCAGTGTCCTCACCCTTGCACGCCTGCTCCCACGTCTGCACGTTGTACGTTGCACGTTTGCACGTTTGCACGTTGCACGTTTGCACGTTTGCACGTTCCACGTTCCACGTTCGCACGTTCCACGTTCCACGTTCGCACGTTCCCACGTCTGCACGTTTGCACGTTCCCGCGTTCGCACGTCTGCACGTTCCACGTTCGCACGTTCGCATGTTCCACGTTCCTCTAGCTAGATCGTATCAGCGACGAATCACGCGAGCGTCAGCCTGATTGTATCGGAAGACGCCTGAGACTCGGCTATAATAGTCGAGGTCTGCTGCACATCGGCTTCGGCATGGGCAGCATGACGTATGATGATGATTGCAACCAGGTTTCATTTCGGATCGAAGGAGCAATGCAGTGAAGATTCCCTTGTTGTATCGGCGTCAGATCGTGCTGATTGCGCTGTTGGGCATATTGACGCCGCTGTTCGCCGCGTGCGGCGGTGCGCCTCAGTCGCCGGGAACGGCGCCGCCGACGGCGGCGGTCAACGCGCCAACCGCGCCGCCTGTCGTCTCACCGGCCAGTCCGACCTCGCCATCGCCAACGATGATCGTGAATGACCCGACGGTCGCTCCCACTGTTCCCTCACCAACCGAAGCGCCGGTCGAGTTGACGTTTCCGATGACGCTGCCGCAGACCGAACATGGCGTCGTGACGCATCTGTACTACACCGATCGCGAACGAGTGCTGACGCTGACGGAAATCGCGGGGTACACCTGGGTTCGCCAGCAGATTCAGTGGAAGGATATCGAAGGACCGGAACCGGGTGATTACAAGTGGGGAGAACTGGATAACATCGTCAACGATGTCGCCGCGCGGAACATCAACCTGCTGATAAGCATTGTCAAGGCGCCCTCGTTCTACAACCCGACCAATGGTCTGCCGCGTGATCCGGTGACGATGGGCAATTTTGTCGAGGCGATGGTTCGGCGGTATGGTACGAAGATTAAGGCGATTGAAATCTGGAACGAACAGAACCTGGCCGTCGAAAACGGCGGGCGTGTGACGGTCGAGGATGCCGGGCACTATGTCGAAATCCTGGTTGAATGCTACAAGCGAATCAAGGCGGTCGAGCCGCGCATTTTCGTGCTGGCGGGCGCACCGTCGTCGAGCGGCGTCGATGAACCGTCGCTGGCAGTTTCTGATGAGCGCTACTACCGCGCGATGTATGAGTACAAAGACGGGTTGATCAAGGACTATTTTGATGCCCAGGCAGTCCACCCCGGCGGCGCCGCCAACCCGCCCGATACCCTGTGGCCCGAAAAGCCAAGTTATATTGAGGGATGCAGACCTGCACCGGATCGCTGCTGGAATGACCATCCGACGCACTACTTCCGCCACGTCGAGAATGTTCGTAAATTCATGGTGGAAGAAGGCGTTGGCGATCATCAGATCTGGATCACCGAATTTGGATGGGCGACGCCGAATAATACGCCGGGGTATGAGTTCGGCAACTATGTGTCGCTCGAACAGCAGCGCGACTATATCATTAGCGCTATGCGGCGGATCGATGAACTGTATCGCACTCCCGACGGGAAACCATGGGTGGGGGTCACATTTTTGTGGAATATGAACTTTGCCGTCCTCTGGGGCGCGCAGGGAAATCCGAACCACGAACAGGCATCGTTCGGCATTCTGAACCCCGACTGGAGTCCACGCCCGTCGTTCCTGGCGATCCAGGGTTATCTGGCGGAGCGCAAGCGGCGACTGGGCGGAGGCGGATAGTGGTAAAGGGTGAGGAGTGGATCCGCTCCCCCTCACCCTCAACTCAACACATCGCGCACAATCTGCTCGAGGCGATCGAGAGGGAAGGGTTTGGGCAGATAATAATCGACGCGCTGCTCGCGGGCGCGCTTTTCCAGTTCGGGAGTGGCGTATGCTGTGATCAGGACGACGCGCGTATCAGGCGATGCCTCTTTGATTGCGGCAGTCAACTGCAAGCCGTTCATCCCCGGCATGTTGTAGTCGGTAATGACCAGCGGCACCGGACGGAGCGCAATCTGCGCCAGCGCCTCCGCACCGCCGCTTACGGTGACAATATCGTAGCCGCCGGTGAGATCGCGCATCAGGCGATGGAGAATGATGAGAATGTCGGGCTCATCCTCCACCAGGACAATTGCCGGATTTCGTATCGGATAATCGGGCATGATGCGATCTCCATCGCTGTATTCAGGATGCAAACTGTTGCTTTTCATCCGTCAGATATGCTCTTGGGGCGTCTGTAGCGCTGTGCATCGATGTGAGTTGCACGTGATGATCGACTGCTGAACGACCTTCACGCATGTCGAAAATGATGCGTACCCGATTACTTGTACATTCCTCGTCACAATATCACTATTGTATCATACGGTGCAGAGTCGGGCAACAGAGGACGTTGTTCACACGTATCGTAACCAGGAGTTTTTGCGTCCTTACCCATAGTATCCATATTCGCCATCGAAGCGCGCACCGTTGAGCACCACGCCGATGATATTGGCTTTGACCTTTTCGAGGATTTCGCGCGCCCGTCGCGCCCGGTCGCGGCGCGTTCTTCCGGCTTCAATTACCAGCAGAACCCCGTCAACGCGCGTGGCAAGCACCGCCGCGTCGGTTACGGCAATGACGGGAGGCGTGTCGAAAAGCACCATATCCGCCATTCCGCGCAATCGCTGGATGATCGCCTCCATTCGCCGTGAACCAAGGATGTCGGCAGGACGTGGCGGCAACGGTCCGCTCGCCAACAGACTCAATCCCGGCACGCCTGTCTCTTGCAATGGCGGCGAAGCATCGTCCTGCGCCAGGATCATTGTTGTCAGGCCGATGTCGTTCGACAAACCAAACAGGGTATGAAGCGATGGTCGGCGCAGGTCGCAATCCACCAGAATGACGCGCTGCTCTGCCTGTGCGATGGTGACTGCCAGGTTCGCCAGGGTTGTGGATTTTCCCTCATCGGGTGCAGTGCTCGTCGCCAGCAGCGTATGGAGCGGTTTATCAAGGCTCGAAAACTGGATATTGGTGCGGAGCGTTCGATAGGCTTCCGCTACCGGCGATTGCGGGTCGCGCAATGCAATCAGCGGAGATTCCATATGTCCGTTTGTGCGACTCATAGTTCTCGTCAATGCAATGGAACCACCATGTTCTGTCTCTCCCGCAGCCTCTGCTCACTCGTTCTCAGAGTCGGACAGCATGTGTGGATCATAGCGCCAATTGTACACGAACACGCCTTGCGCAGCGCTACGTTGAAGCGCGCCCAAACGCCATGCGTGGCAATCTGAAGTGGTATCACGGGTGTGGGGCGTCAGAATAATCTCTTTCACTCATGGTCATCATCGCTTCGCAGCCAGCGCGGCGCCTCGAGTGTCACTGCCGCCTGCCGGGATCGCCCCCAGCGTCGCCAGTTGCACATGCCGTTCGACGTCATTCGGCGTTTTGATCGTGTCATCGAGCGCTTCGAGGACGAATGCCAGCAGGATGCCAAGCACCAGCCCAAGCACGGCGCCGGCAAGCATATTGACACGGGTCTGTGGACGATGGAGCACTGGCGGTGTGGCCGGTTCGAGGACGGTCATGCTGATCCGGTCGGTTCCTTCGAGAAAGTTATTGCGCGCACTGACCAGCGCCACCATGTTGTTCCCGATCGCATCCGCCAGACGTTGCGCCGTTGCCGGGTCGGGGTAATCGACCTGCACAATCATTTTGCGCTCATCGGGGCGCGGCTGGATGGCGACGCGCCTCAGCAACCACTCCGGCGTCCGGTCGAGTTGCAATTCGTCGCTGATCTTCTGCAACTGCGGCCGCGCCAGCGCCATTTCGCGGAAACTGCTCATGCTGTTCTGCAACACAATCGACAGACCATTGTCGATTCGGTTCGGTACGACCAGATAACTCGCCTCTGAGCGGTACACACGCTCCTGGAGGCGGCTGAATATCAGTGCGCTTGCAACTGCCACGGCCGCAGTCAGTAGAATGATCCACCAGCGGCGGCGCAGCACGGCAAGGTAATCCGAAAGTTGCATGTCATCCTCCTTTTTCCTGCGATGGCAGGGCGTGCGCCATTTCCCGATAGGATGCCCCGAATGCCAGGAATACGCCCGCCACCAATCCAGCAAGTCCGCGGAGCATTGCCGTGACAACTGTTGCGGTCCAGCCATTGGTGCGTATGGCCGGACCAGGTGGTTCGAGCACGGCTACATTGACCAGCGGACGATCAGGTGTTGCTGCCGGATCGCCCCACAGCGCCAGACCGCGTTGCCGCACCACATCGACTGCTGCTCCCGCCAGCGCTGCGGAGAGCGTCGGATCGCCGGTTTCCGCCCATATCTGCACGACCCGCCGCCGGTTCGATGCGCCAAGCGATGCACGTACCTGATCCGGCGGCGCCGATACGCCTGCGCGCGCCAGTGCACTGCTGACTTCGGCGCTAAACGGCGCCCCCTGCACGATTGCAGGAAGATCATACGCGAGAGCGTCTTCGGTGTCAAAACGCCGGTCTTCACTGCGCGTGATCAGCAGACTGGCAGATGACCGGTAGCGTGGCGGTTCGAGAAGCGCCAGCCCCAGACTGATCACGGCTGCGATGACAGCCGGTGTGATGACCAGCAGCCAGCGGCGACGAATGATGGTAGTGTATGTTGGAATGAGCATACGAACCAGAAGCTGCGAACCGAGAACGAAGAACTAATACTATTTTAGATTTTAGATTTTAGATTTTAGATTTTGGAGTACTGCGCCTGGTATCACAAAGCCTAAAACTGCATATGATGATGCGGTATTGTCAACCATAACCGGCATAAGGATCGAAAGTCAAAAATCGAAAAATAACCAGGAACTGAATACCAGGAACCGAACATAAAAACCGGAAACTGAATACCAGGAACCGAACATCAAGAACCAGAAACTAAACGCTAAGAACCAGAAACTGAAACGCCAGGAACCGAACGTCAAGAACCAGAAACTGAAAGCCAGGAACCGAGAACCAGAAGTCAAAGATCAAAAATAGAGAACCAAGAACCAGCACCAAAAATCACGCAATCACCCAATCACGCAATCACGCAATCACCCAATCACGCAATCCCCCAATCACCCCCCTCTTCTATCGCTTTTTGCCACGACTTCTTCGATCAACAGGCGCATCCGCTCGAGAAACACGTCCCGTCCGAATTGTTCAGCGTGGCGGCGGATGGCGTGTGCGTCGTAGCGTTCGGTCAGCGTTGCAGCAATCGCCTCCATCACAGCCTCCACCGTCTGCTGGTAGAAGAAGCGTCCAGTCACCCCTGCGACGACCGTCTCCAGCGCTCCTCCCGCCGCATAGGCAATCACCGGTCGTCCGGCGGCCATTGCTTCGAGCGGCGCAATCCCAAAATCTTCTTCGCCGGGGAAGATGAAGGCGCGACAACCAGCGTAGAGTGCGCGCCGTTCCTCCTCGCTCACCCGACCCAGAAACTCGACGTTCGGTCCTGCCAGCGCCTGCAACCGCGCGCGATCACGACCATCGCCGAAGACTTTGAGAGGCAGCCTCAACCGTGTGCAGGCCTGAACCGCAAGATCGAGCCGCTTATAGGGGATCAGGCGTCCACCGGCCAGAAAATAGGCGCCCGGCGACAGTTCACGCCACGGCGGAATCTCGACCGGCGGCGGAATGACGACTGCTTCGCGTCGATAGTAGCGCCAGATGCGTTGAGCCACGACGCGCGAGTTGGCGACGAATGCGTCGACCCGCTGTGTCGATATGACGTCCCACATGCGCAACAGGACAAGCGGCAGCGCCAGCGCCGCGCGTCGTGCAGCACCAAACGCTTCACGCGCCAGATAATCCGATGTTCGCCAGGCGAAACGCATCGGCGTATGGCAGTAGCACACGTGAAGAGCGTCTGGTCGCGGAATGATCCCTTTGGCAAAGGCGCTGCTGCTGCTGATCAGCAGGTCGTAGGCGCTCAGGTCGAAACTCTCGAATGCCAGTGGGTACAGGAGCACATACGCACGAAACAGGCGACGCCAGACCGGGATGCGTTGCATCCACGACGTTCGAATATCCCACGTGCGGCAGGCGGCGGGCATGGCAGCGGGATCATAGATCGACGTATAGATCGGCGCTTGGGGAAACAGATCGTGCAGTGCATCGAGCACCCGCTCGGCGCCGCCATACTGGTTGAGATAATCGTGGATGAGTGCAACGCGCATAATTGCAATTCTGGCATTCCACGCATCACGGCGCCATATGCCGCCTGGTGGATGCACATATAGTTTGGGCACTGCCAGGTCAAAAGTTGCCGGCTCATTATACCCGGTCATGTCCGTCACCTGTGCCAGGTGATATGCTGTCGGGCGCTGTTGTAGACGTGCGCTATGTGAAACCGATGACTACTCCGCTTAAGCCTGCGTCGACGGCGGTCGTTATCGTGCCAGCCGAGGGTTTATGAACGTTCAACGTGAGGTTCAGTCTGGGCGCCAGCAGCGAACGTCGTGTCCCGCAGAAGAACAGCGTCGGCGCAGACCGACGCCCGGCGCGCTGGCGCCCTGCAGGCGCGGTTTGAACCGCCAGCCAGGGAGCATAGCCGATAGGCGATAGGCGATAGCAGTGCATGCGATCAGCGTGTGGCTCGCGGCGCTGGTGGCGGGCGATGCCTGCCTATTACTACAACGAGATTTCTGGAGTACGACGAAGGTACATCTTCAGACGTATCGTACCCATGGCGTTTTTACGTCGGCGGGGCGACGTCGCGTAGCGCATACGAAAGCCATCCCGCCGCCGATGCGTGATCGCGGATGGCTTCGCCCGAACCTCCAAGAGTGAACAGTTATCTGCGAAGACGCAACGGGCGCGAAAACGCGCGATCGATAAGCGTGGGGCCTTTGTGGTGCGATCATCGAGCGATGTTTCGCTGTCGTACTATGCGCCGTGGGGCTAAAGCCCTCGGCTACCGGGGCAAAGCCCGCCTGCGCGGGCTATAACGGTAAGCAGGAGAGCGGTAACTGTTCACGATCGAGGGTTCGGGGGAAGCCCCCGAGATATCGGCGATGGCTTTCGCAAGCATCCCGAGAAATTGCCCCGCCGATGCAAAAACACCGTGCTCACGACGCGCCTGAACATCTGCTTCAGATTGGAGTTTGGATTGCAGATAGTTGCGCACAACGCCCAGGTCTGCCGTTGTTCCCGGAAATGAGGTACAATGCATGACCGGACGATCTGGTTGAAGGAAGAGCACCTGTTCATGGTCGGGGGGATGCCCCGAGAACGAGAGTCGGCGGCGGTGTGGCTGTTGCAGGCGCCACGGCGCGTCGCCCCGCCGACGCACACACCCCGGGTGCGACACGGGTGAACAGGTACAGGCGTAGTGCCATATGACCGACTCCGATCGCGAAGCGCGTCAGATGTTCGCTCTGGCAAGCATGGGGCATGTTGCATATCATCTCTGGGCTGAACGCGCGCGTCGGGAGCGACGTTTCAACATTGCGCGTCTGTTCGATGCGTTGAGCGCCGCGCGTCTGGCGCGCGCCGGGAATGCGCTCGCTCGTCTGGGTTGGGTGCGATCGACAGCTGAGAATGTTGCCGGTGCGTTTTCCGGTGTCGTCATTGGCGATATCGCCGCGGATCGGATCACCGGCGTAACGCCGTTTGCACGGGAACTGCTCGCAAGAGCACAGCGCGCCATCGGCGAGGAGCGCGACCTGCGCGCCAGTGAGCTTGGCGATCTGTTCGTCTGCACGACATGCGGCGAAATCTGTGAAGGCGCGCTCGAAGGCGCCTGTCGGAACTGTGGCGCAGTCCCTGAAGCGCACAGGGCATTTCGTGCCATTGAAGCGATGGGAACGCTTGGTCCGCATGCGATTATGGCATTTCTGGAACAGACGGAAGATGCGCTGCGCACCCTTGTAGCAGGGCTCGACGACGATCTGCTCGCGCGTCGCCTGAATGATGCCACACCGTCATTGAAGGAATTGATCGGTCACCTTGCCGACATGGACGCAATCTTTCGTCAGCGCGCCTGGTTGCTCCTCGAAACCAATCAACCGACGCTGTCGCCTGCGCATCCGCCGACGCTCGAATCTGCAGTGGTGTATCGCGATCAGCCGATTGATGCGGTACTCGACGCCTACCATGCGACGCGCACACAGACGTTGAACCTGCTGCGCGGCTTGACCAGCGCCGCCTGGCATCGTGAAGGTCGCCATGAGGTGTACGGCATCATCAATCTGCTGCACCAGGCGAACTGGTTGATTTCACACGAACGAGCGCATCTCGTCGAGATGGCGCAGATCCGCCATGACCTGATTGCTGCCGATCGTCGCTATCGCGAGGCAAACGTTGCTGGCATCGTTGTGACCGGCTCGAACGAAGGCGAATAAAGAGCGCCTTCGCGTGACGTATGAAACTTTCAGACCAACAGTATGACATCGACGAAATTGCTCCAGGGCGATTCGTTGTGCGCGACACGCGCGCCAGGACGCTGCTGAAGCGCGAAGGCGATCTGGACGGACGGCTGTTCACGCTGCGCTCGTGGCGGCGTGAGGGGTTGCTGGCGCGACTGCGCGAGCGCGGGTTTCGTGTGCGCACACTCGAGGATCGTATTCGCGCATTGCCCTCGCTGCCGTCGCCGCTTCCTGTGGGGAGCGCCTCCTGGCATCCTCTGCCCGGCGGCGAGCGCTGGAGCGTCTTCGATCCTCAGCGTCTCGACTGGGTTGCTGTACCGGTCGAAACGCGCAATGGACTCGATGGATGCCTGGTGCGTCAGGGGCAGGTCATCCGGCGGCGACGAGGACGTGGCGTGCCGCGCTATGCGCTGGTTGCTGCAGGCGCGACACTGCATACGATCGATGAGACTGCAGCGCTGCTCCACGGGTATGCGCAGGCGACGACGCCGACCCTGACGGCGCGACGTGATGGAGAACGCATCGCACTTCCGCCGCAGCCGTTGCCGCCGCCGCATCACCGTCTGCTGCGCAGTCTGACGGTTGACACTGTCGATGACCACCCGATCATCACGCCGGATGCCTGGCCGCTGGCACGGGCGATCTACGCGCGGCTGGGCGTGCGCCTGATGCTGGACTTCCAGGCGGGGGTCGGGTGACAACCATATTTAGATTTTGGATTTTAGATTTTAGATTTTGGGACACTACGTCTGCAGATGGTTGATGGTGGAATACTGCTTCTGGCATCACAAAGCCTGAAATCGCGTGCAGCATGATCAACGGGAATTGATATCACACGGAAAGCGTGCCGTTGCCCCTAGTGATCACGCGGATGCGGGCGGGACGCCTGCGCCTCCAGGCGCGGATGCGGGCGGGACGCCTGCGCCCCCAGGCGCGGATGCGGGCGGGACGCCTGCGCCCCCAGGCGCGGATGCGGGCGGGACGCCCGCGCCCCCAGGCGCGGATGCGGGCAGGACGCCTGCGCCCCCAGGCGCGGATGCGGGCAGGACGCCCGTGCCCCCGTCGTTTCGTCGAGGCGTGCCCACGGATGCGACCGTCACAACCAGGCGACTAACGGCAGCTGTACCGCGCACGTTCTTTCGGACATATTCACACCATTCACACGAGTGTGCGACCGCGCGTCCCTGTGCGTCTGCCTGCCACCTGCAACCGTCAGTCGTTTCCACCAGCCTCACCTCGTTCGGATCGTCGCGCCAGCACCCGACGGGTGACTTCCTGCGCCGCCGCTTCGGTTCCGGCGCGCCACTGTGCATCATATGTTGATCGCACGATCAGATCGCGCACTTCCTCGATCGAGTCGCTGACGATCAGCAGATCGACGTCGGCAGCTGCAATTTTGCGTGCGGGCAGAACCGTTTCGCGCAGCCAAGTCAGCAGTCCGCTCCAGTAGGCGCTGCCGAACAGAATGATCGGGAAATTGCGCACCTTCCCGGTCTGCACCAGGGTCAGCGCCTCGAACAATTCATCGAGCGTTCCGAAGCCGCCGGGGAAGATAATGAACGCCTGGGCATATTTGACCAGCATCATCTTTCGCACAAAAAAATAACGAAACGTCACCGAAGTATCAACATACGGATTGAGGTGCTGCTCGAAGGGAAGTTCGATGTTGAGCCCGACTGAACGCGCTCCGGCTTCGCGTGCACCGCGATTTCCTGCCTCCATGATGCCGGGACCGCCGCCGGTAATGATGGTGAATCCTGCCTCGCCGAGCGTGCGCGCCACATCGACTGCCGTCTGATAGAGCGGGTCATCGGGTCCGATGCGCGCTGACCCGAAAATCGTAACGGCTGGACCAACATCCGCCAGCGCCTCGAAGCCATCGACAAACTCCCCCATAATGCGCAGCACCCGCCATGTGTCGGTGCTCAGAAAATCGGTGTTGGCGCGAGGACGCGCCAGCAATCGCTCGTCTTCGGTTGGGCGCCGGTTGCGCCGCGTCCGTCCTCTGGTTGCATCGTCCATGAGTTGCGCTCCTGTGAACGTGGTCGTAGATGACACCTTTGTAATGTTTTGGTAATACACCGCCGTATACTGAAACTCGATACGGTGCTTATCTCTGTTAGGGAAGCTGTTGTTGAACAGCGTAAGGAGATGCTCATGGAGATCCTGGTGGCTGACGATGATCTGGCGAGTGTCAAACTGACCTCCTTTCTGCTCGAAGATGCCGGATACAGAGTCATTAAAGCCTACGATGCAACAGGGGTGTTGCAGGCGATCGAGCAGCGCTCACCTGATCTGGTGTTACTCGATGTAGGTATGCCGAAGATGAGCGGCTTCGACATCTGCCGCCAGATCCGTCGGATGTCGGATGTACCGATTATTTTTGTCACAGGCAGCGGGCAGTTGCAGGATCGCGTCACCGGTCTGCAGATCGGCGGTGACGATTATCTGGTGAAGCCCTTTGAACCTGCCGAGTTGCTGGCGCGCGTCGAAGCGGTGCTGCGGCGGCGCAACAGCGATATGGTCAACCCGGTAACCCGAATTTCGCAGGGACCACTGACGCTCGACCCGATCGAGCATACTGTCCTGTTCGAAGATGGTCGCAGCGTTGTGCTCACGCCGATTGAATTTCGCCTGCTCTACTACCTGATGCAGAACTCAGGGCGCGTATTGAGCCCGAGCCAGATTCTCAGCAAGGTGTGGGGATACGACTACGAAGGCGAAAGCAATCTGGTCGCCGTGTATGTTCGCCGGTTACGCGCCAAGATCGAACATGACGGCGAGTCGCCGCGTCATATTATCACCGTGCGCAATCTGGGCTACAAATTCGTCGCCTGACTGCACTGTTCTGGTCTTCTGATGGAAAGCGCGTGGGAGTCATGCCACACTCATACGAACTTGCACAAACCTATGCGCCGCGTCCTGATTTTGAGGCGCGCATTGCCGCCATTGCTCCGACGCCGGGCGAATTCTGCCGGCTTACCGGTCTTCCCTATGCCACCTACATGCGGATTCTGCGGGTGCGACGGACGAGCAAACGAACAGCATTGCGGATCGCTAAGATATATGCTCTGGTGAACGACCAGGTGACGATCCGTGAAGCGCTCGATCTCCTGTTTATGCCATGTCCTCGCGTGGTAATGGAACCGATCCCCGGCACGAACCGCTTTCGACGCCGCATGGAAGAACCTTCCAGCAGCGCGCAATCGTCGATCGGTGATCGTGCCGGTGAGTGATCGGTTCCGGCGATTCGCCCATCAGCAACGGTGTTGTTCACCCAACACGGCGCTGCGACGTCGTCTTGCGCCTCCGGCGTGACTGTTGCCTTTGCCCTGATCAAAACCCCACATCGCCGGTGTGCACTGTGTGCAGCACGCCATCGGCATCGCGCAGCAGCAGCGTGCCGTCTGGGGCGACGTCTTCAGCAATGCCGCGCAATTCGCCGCCGGGCAGCGTCACAGTCACCGGTTCGCCCATGCGCGCCAGGCGCGTGCGCCAGGCACTGAACAGCGATCCGCGTTCCCCTGATTGGAGCTGCGCATAGCGTTCATCGAACGTCGTCAGGAGCGCTTCGAGCAGGCTACTGCGGGAAATGCGTCGACCGACCGCGGCACTGATGCATGTCGCCGTCTGCTGCAGGTTGCGCCCGTTCACTGCGCCAGCAGGCGCCTGGTTGACATTCACCCCGATCCCGACGATCGCCCACTCGATCGTATCGCCGGCGACGCTGATCTCGCTCAGAATGCCTGCGCTTTTGCGCCATTCGCCATCAACGAACAACAACAGGTCATTGGGCCACTTCAGCCGAACCGGCGACGAAACAACGTGTTCGACCGCCTCGCACAGCGCCACACCCGCCATCATGGTAAGCGCGAACGCTTCACCTGGCGGCAGCCAGACCGGGCGCAACAGGATTGATAGCAGCAACGCCTCGCCATATGGCGACACCCAGCTGCGTCCGAGGCGACCACGCCCCGCCGACTGTTCTTCAGCCAGTACGACCAGCCCTTCGGGATAGCCGTTGCGTGCACGGTCTCTGGCGATGTCGTTCGTCGAAGCCACGCGTTCGTAGCGCATGATTGTTGCGCCAATAATGCGCGTGTCGAGCCGGCGTCGGAGTGTCATGAGATCGAGATCTTCAGGAAGCGGGCTCATTATTGTTCCTTCAATAGCGTACTTTTCAGTATATCATGCATCGGGATTGACGCCATCACACTTCTTGACCAGCAGGTGTTCACTCTTACTGTGAAATGGTGTTTTGCGTCGGCGGGGCGACGTCTCATGGCGCTTGCGAAAGCCATCCCGCCGCCGACTCTTGATTTCGGGGGCATCCCCCGAACCCTCAATCGTGAACAGTTACCTTGACCATCGCTCTTCCAGTATGCTATACTCTGACATTGCAACAATTCGGTGCAGTTGATTAACAAATGCCGGCTGCCTCTTGTTCCATGCTGGCAGCGGATTCTAACATAGAGGAGAGGACCGATGTCTCAGCAGTTGCGCCTGGTGATTGCGGATGATGAGTCGATTATCCGAATGAACCTCAAAGAGACGCTGGTCGGCTTAGGGTATCTGGTGGTTGGCGAAGCAGGCGATGGCGTCAGCGTTATCAATCTGGCGCGCGAATTGCGCCCCGATCTGGTGATCATGGACATCCGCATGCCGAAACTCGACGGCATTCAGGCAGCCAGGGTCCTGACCGAGGAGAAGATTGCGCCCGTTCTGTTGCTGACCGCCTATTCTGATCGAGAACTGGTTGATCGTGCGCGCGAGGCGGGCGTTGTCAACTATGTGGTCAAACCGTTCCACGAGGGTGAACTGCTGCCGGCTATCGAGATTGCACTCGCGCGCTACAATGAGTTCCGCGAGATGGATAAGCAGATCAACGATCTGAAAGAGACGCTGGAAACGCGCAAGCTGGTCGAACGTGCGAAAGGCGTCTTGATGGATACGCAGGGGCTCAAGGAACACGAGGCGTTCCGCAAGATCCAGCAGCTTTCGATGAATACCCGCAAGTCGATGCGTGAAATTGCGCAGGCAATTCTGCTCACGGCGCAGATCGAAAAGTAACCGCGATTCGTGTCTGACCCTGTTACGAGTGCTGGCTCCGACGTTTCTCCGCCATCAGGCGCATCACGCTGGAGCATGGTGCGCCTGCTGCGGGCAGCGTTGCCCCATGTGATAACTGCGCTTGCTGCAGTCTTCCTGACCCTGGGTGTTCAACGTTTCCTGCCGCAAACAACACTTTCTTCACGACAACTGCCATCCCCAACAGCGGTCACGACATCGAAGCCCTCAACCACGCCGACCGTCGCTCCATTGCCAACAGCTGGCGTTCCGCCTTCTCCGCAACCAACCGATGCGCCGCTGGCTGCTGCGCTGACACGCCAGGAGGTGATCGATCTGCGCGCTCAGGATGACCGTCTGTGGGCTGCGATTTACCTGATGCGCGCGCTCAACCATCTGGCGGATGCCGAAGCATTGCTCCGCTCGAACGAGCTGGCGCGTGTCGAACAGACCCTGACGTCTATTGATGATGCACTGGCGCAGGCATATGCGCGCGCTGCCGATGCCGATCGCGATCCTATCGCGCAAATCCGCCGTGATATCGGCATTATTCGCGAGGATCTCTATCTGCGACCGGAGGGAATGGACGCGCGATTGTCACGGTTGCGCCAGGCGATCATGACACTGATAGAAGCGCGGCGGTAGTGGAACGTGGGAACGTGGAACGTGGGAACGTGGGAACGTGGAACGTGCAAACGTGCGAACGTGGGAGCAGGCGCACGAGGGTGGACACTGGTGCACGGCGTGCGCCCGCATTCGTTTATTCGTTTCCCATTCGTTGACAGCGGGCATGGCACAGGCACGTGGAACGTGGAACGTGGGAACGTGGAACGTGCAAACGTGCGAACGTGGGAGCAGGCGCACGAGGGTGGGGATACCGGTGCGCGGCGCGCGCCCGCATTCGTTTATTCGTTTCCCATTCGTTGACAGCGGGCATGGCACAGGCACGTGGAACGTGGAACGTGGAACGTGGGAACGTGGAACGTGCAAACGTGCGAACGGGGAACGGGGAACGGGGAACGTGGGAACGTGGGAACGTGGGAACGTGGAACGTGGTCACCTCGACGGCGCGGGGGAATGCGTTTGTGCGTTTTCGGAACGGGGAACGTGGGAACGTGGGAACGTGGAACGTGGGAACTTACGAACGGGGAACGTGCAAACGTGCAAACGTGCGAATGTGCAAACGTGCGAATGCAGCACACGATAATCTCGTAATCTCGTAATCTCGTAATCTCGTAATCTCGTAATCTCGTAATCTCGTAATCTCGTAATCTCGTAATCTCGTAATCTCGTAATCTCCATAATCTCGTAATCCCAAGGCTGAACCATGGCGCAACGCAGCATTCTGATCACTGGCGGCGCAGGGTTTATCGGCTCGCACCTGGCGGACGCACTCATAGCACGCGGCGATCGGGTGGCGATTATCGATGACCTTTCCACGGGCGCGGTGGCGAATATTCGCCATCTCAAGGGTCACCCGAACTTCAGTTATACCCTCGATACCATTGCGAACGAAGCGGTTCTGGCGGAACTGATCGACGAGAGTGACGCAGTCGTTCACCTGGCAGCGGCGGTCGGCGTGCAGCTGATCGTCCAGAGTCCGGTGCGCACCATCGAAACCAACGTCAATGGCACGGAACTGGTGCTGCGCTGGGCGGCGAAGAAGGGGAAGACCGTCCTGCTTGCCAGCACGTCTGAGGTCTACGGCAAGAGTGAACGCACCCCGTTCCGCGAAGACGACGACCTGGTGCTCGGACCTTCAACAATGGGGCGCTGGAGTTATGCCTGCTCAAAACTGCTCGATGAGTTTCTGGCGCTGGCGTACCACAAAGAGCGCGACCTGCCGGTAATCATCGCACGCCTGTTCAATACCGTCGGTCCGCGGCAGACAGGACGCTACGGCATGGTGCTGCCGCGTTTCGTGCGCGCTGCGCTGCGCGACGTGCCGTTGCGCGTCTACGGTGATGGTCAGCAAACCCGCTGCTTCTGCTACGTCGGTGATACCGTGCGCGCCTTGATTGCGCTGCTCGACCATCCTGATGCTATCGGGCGCATCTTCAATGTTGGCAACCCGCAGGAGGTAAGCATTCTCGAACTAGCGCAGCGCGTGGTACATCTGGCGAACAGTTCATCGCCGATTGTGCTGGTATCCTATGAGCATGCCTACGAGGCCGGGTTCGAGGATATGCGTCGTCGTGTGCCGGACATTTCGCGTCTCACAGCGCTCACCGGTTTCCGCCCGACTCTCGATCTCGACGAGATTATCCGTGCGGTCATTGCATACGAACGCATGCACGGGTCATAGCACAGGTAATGAGCGACCCGCGACGGACACAGGGACGCAACCGTGTTTTGACCGATGTGACCGTCGTCCGTGCTATACTGTGCGTATGACAACAATCACGCCCAAATCGACTCCCGGCATCAACCCGCCCGCCGGGGACCCGTTTCGCTACGGCTGGCGCTTCGTGCCGCGCCCGACCCCCGACGATCCGCACAATCTGGAACAGGTTCCGCTCATCCTGGATGATGTTCTGCACCCCGAAGTGGGAGACTTCATCGTGCACAGCGACGGTCATACGACTGATCGGATGTACCTGACTTTTGTCTTGCGCGCGCGTCTGGAGTCTTCTGGTGTTGCAATCGTCCTCAGTAACCTGCGCATTGCCTGGGATATCCCCGACCTGCGCGCCCACGGACCGGATGTCATGGTCATCCCCGGTATCCGCGAGCGTCAGAACTGGAGCACGTTTGATGTGGCGGTTGAGGGAGTGCGACCAGCGCTGATCATCGAAATCACCTCACCGGAGACGCGCGCGCTCGATCTGGAGACTAAGGTTGGGCATTACGCGCGCGCCGGAGTGGCGCAGTACGTGATTGTGGACGACATGGGGCAAGGGCGGACGCGCGAGTTGCGCCTGCTCGACTACCGGCTGGATGGGGGAACGTACCGGTTGCAACCGCCGGACGCCCAGGGTTGGGTGCGTCTGGAGATTGCGAACATCTGGCTGGGGGTGCAAGGCGACCGTGTGGTGTGCCACGACGCGCATGGCGCAGCGATTGGCGACTATGTGACGGTTGTGCGGCATGCGGACGAAGCGAAAGCGCGCGCCCGGCAGGCAGCCGAAGCCCGCGCCGAGGCGGAAGCGCGTGTCCGCCAGGAATCTGAAGTGCGCGTTCTGCTTGAAGAGCGGTTACGCGCACTGGAGGAAGAGGTACGTCGTCTGCGTGGCGAAGGATAGCAGTGTGACCGAGACGCTGGCTGCACAACTCAGCGCCTGGTGTGCAGCGCACGACATCGCGCTGTGTGTGTTATTTGGCTCACGAGCGCGCGGCAATGCGCGACCCGAGAGCGACCACGACCTTGCGCTCAAACTGGCGCACCCGCCAGCGCCGCTCGACCGTGTCGCCTGGCAGATTGAACTCGAAGATCTGCTCGGTACGTCGGTCAGCGTGGTTCTTTTGACGCCAGATACCGACCCTGTGCTGGGATGGGAGATTGCACGCGACGGAAAACTGCTGTACGAGCGCGACCGCGGGTTGTGGCTGCGTGAGCGTGCACGCCTCTGGCATCTGTACAACGACGCCCTGCCCTTCCGCCGCGCGCTGGCCGAGTCGTTGAGACGCTACGCTGATGAGGTGTTGCGTGGCGCGTGATGTGTTGCTTCGGAAACTGGCATACCTGCGGCAATTGTTGCGCGATCTGACTCCATTCGGGCAGATGAGTCGCGTCGAGATAGAAGCGCAGCATTACACAGTCGAGCGCATTCTGGAGTTACTCGTCGGCGCGGCTGTGGATCTTTTGTTTCATATCCTGACCGAACGTGGTCTGGCGCCAGCCTCGTATCGAGACGCTTTTCGTCTGGCAGCGCAGGAAGGACTGTTGCCCGGCGATCTGGCTGAGCGTCTCCAGCAGGCTGCCGGCATGCGCAATATTCTGGTGCATCTCTACGAAACGATCGACTATGCTATCCTGCACGCCAGTATCGCACCGGCGCTGCGCGACTTCGCGCTGTTCGTTGCGCTGGCTGAAGCATGGGAAACGTCGAAATGACACAGAACGTGGAAGGTGCGAACGGGGAATATCGAACGTGCGAACGTGGAACGTGCGAACGTGGAACGGGCGAACGTGGAACGTGCAAACGTGCAAACGTGCGAACGTGCGAACGTGCGAACGTAGAACGTGCGAATGTGCGAACGTGGAACGTGCGAACGTGGAACGTGCAAACGTGGGAGCAGGCGCGCACGGGTGGAGATGCTGGTGCACGGAGCGCGCCCGCATTCGTTTATTCGTTCTCCATTCGTTGACAGCAGGGATGGCACGGGCACGTGCGAACGTGGAACGTGCGAACGTGGAACGTGCAAACGTGTAAACGTGCGAACGTGGAACGTGCAAACGTGGGAGCAGGCGCGCACGGGTGGAGACGCTGGTGCACGGAGCGCGCCCGCATTCGTTTATTCGTTCTCCATTCGTTGACAGCGGCGCCCCTCGCTTGCGGGGGGGTTAGGAGTGATACAGGCACGTGGAACGTGGAACGTGGGAACGTGGAACGTGCGAACGTGCGAACGTGCGAACGTGCGAACGTGGGAACGTAGAACGTGCGAATGTGCGAACGTGCGAACGTGCGAACGTGGAACGTGGAACGTGGAACGTGGGAACGTGGGAACGTGGGAACGTGGGAACGTGGAAACGTGGGAACGTGGGAACGTGGGAACGTGCGAACGTGGAACGTGCGAACGTGGAACGTGCGAACGTGCAAACGTGGGAGCAGGCGCGCGAGGATGGGGAGGCTGGTGCACGGAGCGCGCCCGCATTCGTTTATTCGTTTCCCATTCGTTGACAGCGGCGCCCCTCGCTTGCGGGGGGGTTAGGGGTGATACAGGCACGTGGAACGGGGAACGGGGAACGTGGAACGTGGAACGTGCAAACGTGCAAACGTGCGAACGTGGAACGTGGAACGTGGAACGTGGAACGTGCGAACGTGCGAACGTACAAACGTGCAACGCGCAACGTAGTACACGACAATCTCGTAATCTCGTAATCTCGTAATCTCGTAATCTCGTAATCTCGTAATCTCGTAATCTCGTAATCTCGTAATCTCGTAATCTCGTAATCTCGTAATCTCGTAATCTCGTAATCTCGTAATCTCGCAATCTCGCAATCTCGTAATCTCGTAATCTCGTAATCTCGTAAT
>FWWL01001038.1_pt1 | contig 69954 bp, 71 predicted proteins | sample 2228331 | NCBI WGS metagenome assembly FWWL01 (sample SAMEA103939775, study PRJEB20133) | metagenome
CTCACAGCCTTCTTAGCGAAACGTCAACCCTCTTTCACTTTCTCCTGCTAACCTTCTTTGCAGCAAATACCGAAGGATCACGAGAAGGAGAACCAGCAATGAAGCAACCTCTATCTTTAGCAGCCGTGTTGATGACAAGCATACTGCTCGTTTCCTGCGCACCCGCGGCTACCTCACCTGCGCCAGCAAGCAACCCACCCACCCCTGCGCCTCCCACACCAGTCGCAGCACCTGCAGAGCCGACCCCTGCTGCGACCGCGGAAGCACCAACTGCGGCACCAGAAACAAGCGCGCCTGAATCGCCACACTCAAGCCCGATGATGTCCACCGTGACGTATCGGATTGACGACACGCGCTCCCAGGCATCCTTCGAGATGAGTGAGGAATTGTTCGGGCAGCCCACCATTGTGACTGGTGTGACAGGCAAAGTGGTGGGCAGCATCACTGCCGACTGGGCGAACCCTTCGAACTCGCGGTTGAGCACAATTGAGGTGGACGCCAGCGACCTGCGCACCGACAACGAGCGCCGCAACGGCGCCATTCGGCGATTTATCTTGCAGAGCGAGCAATACCCGAAGATCATTTTTGAGCCAGGCGAAATGCTCGACATGAGCGCCACCACTGTTCGACCTGGCGAGACGTTGAAATTCAAAATCAGCGGCAACCTGACGGTGAGAAACGTCACTCGACCTGTGACGTTTGAGGTCACTGTCAACGCAGAGTCGGAGCAGGAGATCAGCGGAGTTGCAGAGACTGTGGTGCGCTGGCGCGATTTCGAGTTGACCATCCCCAGCGTGCCTGGCGTGGCGAACGTGAGCGAGGAGGCAAAACTGAAGCTGGCGTTTGTGGCGGTGAAGCAATAAGCGCTGCGTCAGCGATGCACAACTTCCTGCGTGCGCGCGCGGACCCACGCTGCGCGCGCACGTGCCTTTTCACTCTCCACCTGGAACAGATGCAGAGGACCGTAATCTTCGATGGCGAACGAGGCAGCGACCACGCCCGCGATGGCGCTCTCCAATGGATCCCCGCTCGCAGCAAGGCGCGCCATAAAGCCGCCGCAAAAAGCATCGCCAGCGCCGGTCACATCCACCACCTGCGCAGGGTATGCCGGCACTTGCCAGCAGCTACGTGACGCACGGTCGAAGAGGATAACTCCACGCGCACCTTGTTTGATCACCACAAACTGCGGACCGCGCTCGGCGAACCATTGCAGCGCATACGCCATGCTGGTCTCCTGGTCGAGGTCTGCGAACAGGCTTCGCACCTCTTGCTCGCTTGGCAGGAAGACGTCCACCTGAGCGAGCATCGCTTCCACGAAGGGGCGCAGGGCTGGTCGCATGGCGCGCTCGCCTGGGTCGGCGCTCACCCACTGCACGCCCAGGCTGCGCGCAGCAGCAGGGAGATAGCGCTGGGTGCGAATGCTGATCGGCGCCATGTGCAACGCGCGCGGCGCGGCATCTGCCAACGGTGCGAGGTCTTCAGGCTGGGTTGCCAGTGGCTCGTAGGAGTGCGGGTCGTCTTGACCGAGCGTGGAATGCACGTAGCCGCGTAGGTCTTCGGGCATCGGCACACCCAGCCGCGCGCAGTGCAACTCTGGTTGTGTGTCCTCGCGCGTGTGAGCGTCCATGTAGGCGTAGAAGGTGCGATGATCTTGCCACCCTGGCACCTGGCGCACACCGCGGGTGTCTATCCCCATCGCGCGCATTCGCCGCAGCCAGTCTGAGGGGAAGTTCTCCCCGACGCGCGCCAGGATCAAGGCGTCGCATCCCCACACGCGCGCACCAGCCGCGGCGTATAGCGCATTGCCTCCCATCTGTCGAAAGCGCGGCTCGCCGCTTGCGGTGATGATGTAGTCAACCCGCAAACCGCCGCAACACACCAGCGTGCTCAAGGGGATACGCTAAGCGTCAACCTGCAAGGGCAACCAGTTCACGGATCAAGTCCACGTCCCATTCGACTGGCACGCCATTGCGCGCTGGTAAACCCTGCCGCACAAAAGCTGCATGGACGATGAAATGGTCGGCGCGTCCGACGAAGTACTTCATCGCCTGCACGGACACACCGCCTCCGAGAATGAGTGGCACGGGCAAGCGCAACGGGCGCACCTCATCGAACATGCGGATGGACTGCTCCGGCGTGCGACCCGTCAGGATGAGTCCGTCGGCGCGACCAAACTCGACCGCTTGTCGGCACATCTCTTTTAAGGGGATCGGGGCAAGCGGCTCACCCAGTCGGTCATACACATCAGCGAAGATACGAATGTGCTCGGCGTTGAGGTGATGTCGTGTGCGGATCGCATCGTATGCGCATCCCTGCACGATGCCTTCTGCTTTGACCATCGCGCCCACATACACCTTGATGCGCACAAACTGTGCTCCGACGGCATGAGCGATCTCCAACGACTCTTTCCCGCTGTTCTGCATCAGGCACACGCCCAGCACTGCCTCTGGGAAGGCGCGGCGCAGCTCTTTGCCGATGGTCGTCATGTGGGTGACGGTGTGTTCCATCACGTGCGGGGCGACGGGCACGTCGTTGACATCCTGAAAGTAAAAGGCGCGCACGCCCCCATCCCACGCAATTTGCGCGTGCAGCAGAGCGTGCTCGATGATGCGCGACAACGGTTGACCATCTGGGCGGAGCGACTCTCGGGAGGGCAGCAAGTGGATCGCAGCAATGATGCGTGGGAACTTGACGTCCTGGGTTGTCATCGTGTCTCTAACCTCTTGCGTTAAATCCGCAACAGTGATTGTATTTTAAGCCCATCACGCGCATCCACTCAGCAGCACCTAGATCGGCCAATGACCTAGCTGCACACGCTCGATGCCGTAGCCCGCTTCCTGCAGGCGCTGGATCACCATCTGACCGTGCGATTCGTCGCGCACTTCCAGCACCAGCTCGATGCCCGTGCGCGTGAGCGGCGCTAGCCAAACCGCGCGACGGTGGATGACGTCGAGTATGTTCGCCCCGCACGCAGCCACGTGGTTGATCACAGTGGCAAGCTGCCCGGGACGATCCAGCAGTGTCAAACGGAGCACGATGATGCGTCCTTGTTGCACCATCACCTGCTCAATCACGCGAGCGAGCAGATTGCCGTCAATGTTGCCACCACACAGCACTGCGCAAATCACATCTTCTGGGTTCGGCTTCACTGCGCCGCTCAGCAGCGCAGCGACACCTGCAGCGCCAGCCCCCTCCACCACGAGTCGCGCGTACTGCGCGCAGTGCGCAATGGCACAGGCGATGTCGTCGTCACTTACTGTCACCACATCATCCACAAACCGGCGAATGTAAGCCATCGTGATCTCACCTGGATGCTTAACGGCGATGCCATCAGCGATGGTGGCGACAGAAGCAGGAACGTACGACGCTTGTTGATGCAGAGAAGCCGCCACTGGCGCACACACATCAGACTGCACACCAATCACACGCACATCAGGCTTGAGCGCTTTGACGGCAATGGCGATGCCGCTGATCAATCCTCCACCGCCGACAGGCACCAGGATCATCGTCACCTCTGGCAGGGTGTTCATGATCTCCAGCCCGATCGTCCCCTGGCCTGCAATGACAAGGGGATCGTTGAAGGCATGGACAAAAGTCAAGCCCTTCTCCGCCTGCAACCTCTGCGCGTACGCCACTGCGTCGTCGAAGCTCGCACCATGAAGCACAACTTCTGCCCCAAAATTGCGGGTATTCACCACTTTCGTCAGCGGCGCGAACTCTGGCATGACAATTGTGGCTGACACTTGGAACAGCCGCGCCGCCAGCGCGACACCCTGTGCGTGGTTGCCAGCACTGGCGGTGATGACCCCCCGCTGGCGCTCATCCGCACAAAGCCGACTGATTCGGTTATACGCACCTCGAATCTTGAAAGATCCCGAGCGCTGCAGCGACTCCGCCTTCAGGAACACACGCGCGCCCAACTCGCGCGTGAGTCGCAGCTCGGGGAGCATAGGCGTCGAGATAATCTGATCACGCAGCGTCTGCTGGGCAGCATAAATGTCAGCTAGAGTGACTTCATGTGACGACATGGTCAGCATGAAGCGTACAACAACTCCAAAAAGCGGCTGCCGCGAAACAGACACGCTGAGCACGTACGAAGGCGGCATGTTAAAATCCCGGAAAGTTGCGCATGGCGTTCACGGTAGAGGACTTCCAAGACTTGCTGACTCTGCTTGATCGCCACCCCGAATGGCGAGAGGAGCTGTTTCGTCGGCTGGCGAGTGAGCGATTTTTGGCACTGCCTGAGTCAGTGGACAGACTGCAAGCCGCGCTGGTAGCGCTTGCCGAGGCACAGCGCCGCACCGAGGAACGTCTGGAGCAACTCGCTGCCCGCGTTGACCAGCTCGCCGAGCGTCTCGACCAGCTCACCGCTCGCGTTGACCAGCTCGCCGAGCGTCTCGACCAGCTCACCGCTCGCGTTGACCAGCTTGCCGAAGCGCAGCGCCGCACCGAGGAACGTCTGGAGCAACTCGCTGCCCGCGTTGACCAGCTCGCGGAGCGTCTCGACCAGCTCACCGCTCGCGTTGACCAGCTCGCCGAAGCGCAGCGCCGCACCGAGGAACGTCTGGAGCAACTCGCTGCCCGCGTTGACCAGCTCGCGGAGCGTCTCGACCAGCTCACCATCCGCGTTGACCAGCTTACCGAGCGTCTCGACCAACTCACCGCTCGCGTTGACCAGCTCGCCGAAGCGCAGCGCCGCACAGACCAGCGGCTCGAAACGCTCTCTTACGAAGTCTCGCGTTTGAAAGCAGTCTTTGGCGCTACTGTAGAAGAGGAAGCAGCCAGCGTCGCCCGCGCAGTGCTGCGGGAGAAGGGCTACGTACCTCAGCAGGAGGCATTCTCGCTGGCGTGGAACGGCGAAGTGGACGTGGTGTTCCCCGTGCTTTCGCCGGAAGGGCAAACCATCTGGGTGCTCATCGAGGCAAAAGCGCGCCTGAGCACCAACGACGTCGTTCGATGGGCGCAGCGTGTTCGCTCTGCGGATTGGCTGCGGGAGTTAGAGACGCAGGGCGTAACCGGTCCATACCTGGTTTACATGCATGGCATCCGCATTGACATGGGGGCACGCAAAGAGCTGGAGCAACAAGGCATCGGGTTGCTTCATAGCCAGGGTGAGCTACTCGCCCCAAAGGAGTTGATTTATCCTGCGCGTTCGTCCAACTCCTGAATTGGAGAAGTTCGCTCTCTCGTCATCCCCCTCTGCCCCACAACGCGCAGTTGCACACTCTGCGAGGTTGCGCCGCTGCCGTCACATGTCAGAATCAAGATTATGGTGACCACTTCAGCGACACAGTCTCTGCACCTACAAGTGGATGGCAATCGCGTCCAGTTGAACCCACGCGACCCACATTTCTACAACAATCCCTACCCCTACTACGAAGTCTTGCGCGAGCTACCTCAGCCGTTCTACTGGCAAGACTTCGACCTGTGGTGCTTCGCACGCTGGGAAGACGTGAACGCCCTGCTGCGAGACCGCCGCTTCGGGCGACAGATCACCCACCTGCGCACGCGCGAAGAGCTGGGTTGGGAACCGATCCCCAGCGAACTCAAACCCTTCTATGACGTGGACAACGCCACCATGATCCAGATGGAGCCGCCAGATCACACCCGTCTGCGCGGGCTAGTGCAAAAGGCATTCATGGCGAGGCAGATCGAGAGTCTGCGACCACAAATCCAGCTTCTATGCGATCAGCTTATCGAGGCGATGCCTTCGGGCGAGCCTTTTGACCTGTTGCCGGCTTACGCCACGCCTGTGCCCGTGCAGACCATCGCGCGCCTGCTCGGCGTGCCAGTGGAGATGAGCGATCATCTGCTGCAGTGGTCTCACGCGATGGTCGCCATGTACGAGCTGGGTCGCACGCGCGATCAGGAACGCCGCGCGGTGCAAGCCACGCAGGAGTTTTACGCCTATCTGAGCGATCTTGTGCGCGAGCGAAGAAAGCACCCCACCGACGACTTGATCACACGGCTTATCGAGGCAGAGGAGCACGGTCAGAAACTCACCGAGCATGAGCTGATCTCTGGGTGTATGCAGCTACTCAACGCTGGTCATGAGGCGACCGTCAACGTCATCGGCAACGGTGTGTATGCCCTGCTCACGCATCCTGACCAGTGGCAGAAGCTGGTCGGCGACCCCTTGCTCACGAAAAGCGCCGTGGAAGAACTGATGCGTTTCGACACGCCCCTGCACCTCTTCACACGCTGGGTGCTGGAGGACCTCACCTGGAAGGGGCACAGCTTCAAATTCGGCGACACCATCGCGCTGTTGCTCGGCGCTGCTAACCGCGACCCGCGCCGCTTTCCAGCGCCTGATCGGCTGGACATCGCGCGTGCGGACAACCCGCACGTGTCCTTTGGCGGAGGCATCCACTTCTGCGTGGGTGCGCCGCTCGCACGGCTAGAGCTGGAGGTGGCGCTCAGCACACTGGCACGCCGCATCCCCAAGCTCGAGCTTGCGCACGAGCCAGTGTATCGCAACGCCTATCACTTTCACGGCTTAACTGCCTTGTGGGTCGTGCGGCGCTAGGTTGGCGGTCAAGGGAGCGACCTGCTGCTGGAGTCTTTCAGCATTCAAGCTGCGGAGCGCTGCGTCTTTAGCACCACGTTGGTGTAAGGGTAGGGGATCTCGATCCCCTCTGCGTCGAAGCGCTTTTTGAGCTGCTCGGTGATCTCCACACGCAACTGCTCCGCCTGTGGGAAGTTGTCGCACCACACGTTCAGCGAGAGAGTCACACCATTCGGCGCAAGCTGTGTGACAGGGCAGTTCACGATCTCGCGCGTGTTCGGGTGCGCCTGCGCCAGTTCCAGCGCGATGGCACGAGCGCGATCAATGTCTGCTGCGTAGCTGATGGTGAAAGGCACGAGCGCCATCTTGCGCTCGTCGCGCATACTCAGGTTCACGATCATTTGCGAGGACATGACGCTGTTCGGTATCACGATGCGGCGGTTGTCGAAGGTGCGCAACACCGTGTAGCCCAGTGTCAGGCTCTCCACGACGCCAGTCTCGATGTTGCCGAGCGCATTTACACGCACTCTGTCGTTAATTTCAAACGGTCGATAGATGGCGAGCGTCAGTCCAGCCACCAGGTTGCTGAGGGTGTTTTGCGCAGCCAAGCCGACCACCAACGACACAATGCCTACGCTGGCGAGCAGCGCCGCACCCACTGTTCTCAACGCAGGCACAAGGCTGGCATACATTACGAGCGCCAAAACAAAAATCAAGACGCTGCCTATCTGCGACGCAAACTCTAGGGTGGTGCGGTTGAGCACTCTCTGCTCTTGTGTGATCAGGCGGTGAATGACGCGACGCCACAAAGAAGACGCTAGCACCGCGGCAATTACAATCGCTATCAGATAGGTTACTGCTCCGAGCAGGGTGGCGGGATTCAGCGCTTGGCGCAACAAATCCTGTTCCATCAGGTTCGATTTTGTCGCATTTATCCACGCGCGCAAGTGTCGGGCAACTCAAGTTTGTGCATCTGGCAGTGTTCCAGCCTTGATGAAGAGCGCCAGGAACTCGCGGTTGCCGTCTGCGCCAAATATAGGCGAAGGCATCACGCCGATTGTTTGCCAGCCGCGCTGCGCCATAAACCCGCAAATATCCTCGATCACCGCCTGATGCACGGAGGGGTCACGCACCACTCCGCCCTTGCCTACATGCTCTCGTCCCGCCTCGAACTGCGGCTTGATCAAAGCGATCATGCGCCCTGCTGGCTGCAACCACCCCATCACCGCAGGGGCGATCAGTTTGAGCGAGATGAACGAGACATCAATCGCCACCACGTCAATTGGCTCTGGCAGCGACGTCAGGTAACGCGCATTCACCTTCTCCATGACCACCACGCGCGGGTCTTGGCGCAGTCGCCAGTGCAATTGATTCGCGCCGACATCAATCGCGTACACCCGCGCCGCCCCGCGTTGTAGCAGGCAATCCGTGAACCCCCCTGTGCTGCTGCCGACATCTGCACAAACCGCGCCAGCAGGATTTACGCCGAAGTGATCGAGCGCAGCTTCCAGCTTGAACCCGCCACGCGAGACAAACTTCGGCGGCGTGATCACCTCCAACGTCACATCGGGATCGAAGCGACGATCTGGGTGAGGCACAAGCTCACCGTTCACGCGCACCTCTCCAGCGCGGATCAAACGCTGCGCCCAATCCCGACTCTCAGCCAGCCCACGCGAGACCAGCAGAGCATCCAGGCGAATCTTGCTCCTCTTCACCTCATCTGCCGATAGCAAGCCGCTCAATCAGCCGTTCAGGGAAGCCATGCCGGCGCATACGCTCCTGGGTGTGCGCGATGGGATAAGCGACGCGATACTGCGTCCAAGTCAGCGCCTCCGTGTCCAGCACAGCGTACGCAGCGCGAGGGTCGCCATCGCGCGGCTGACCGACGCTACCAGGATTGATGATGTAGGTGAAAGCGTGTCGAAGCAAGATCGGGGTGTTGGGCGGCGGCAGCGCTGCGCTCACCACGCGCGTGCGTTCGTCTTTGAAGAAAACCAGCGGCACATGGGTGTGACCGACCAGCGCGCATGGTGTGGTCACGAACCCGAAGTTCTCCTCCGCCACGCTCACATCGAGCACGTACTCCCAGATCGGCTCACGCGGGCTGGCATGCACCAGCAAGAAGTCGCCCTGCGCTTCCTTCTCTGGACGGACGCGCAGGTAATTCAGATTAGGCGCTGTGAGCGCCTCGCGCGTCCACTGCACCACAAAGGCAGCGTTCTCGTGAAAGGCTTCAATCGCCAGCTTGCCCAACACAGCCCAGTCGTGATTGCCCGCCAGACAGACGTGGGGCAGTGTGCGCAGCAGGTCAATGCAATCGTTGGGGTCTGGACCGTAACCGACGACATCTCCAAGACACCACACGACGTCAAAGGAGATGCGGCGGCGGGCGACGTCTTGCAGGACCGCTTCAAACGCTGCCAGATTCGCGTGAATGTCTGAGATGACCAGGCAGCGCATAAATCTTCGGTTCAGGCAGCATCATTCGCCTGCTGTTGCAATTGCCATCGCTTGAGTCCCGTCTTCAACACCTTTAAGCCCAGCAGCGCACATTTGACGCGGTTCGCCGTGAGCGGCACACCCACCAGGTCAAGCATTGCCTGCGGCTCGAAATGCTCAACTTCCGACACGGGCGAACCAACCACCCGCTCCAACAACATTGAGGCGGCTGCCTGGCTGATGATGCAACCATCACCATCGAACGCGGCATTGGCGATGCGCGCACCGTCCTCGCTCAGTTTTACAGCGATGCGAATGCGATCACCGCACAGGGGATTGTCCTCTTCGTGCACAAAGTCCGCGTCAGACAGATCGCCGTGAAAGCGCGGGTTTTCATAGTGATCCAGGATATGCTCTCGATACAGGTCATCCATAGGCTTCAACTCACCGTTTCAACCGCAACACCGACTTCACGCGCTCCAACGAGGCTACTAATGCGTCCACTTCTTCGGGCAAGGTGTAAACGTAAAAGCTGGCGCGCGCCGTCGCGTTCACCCCTAGGCGCTGATGCAACGGTTGCGCGCAGTGATGACCAGCGCGAATGGCAATGCCGTCGCGGTCAAGCAGCGACGCCAAATCGTGCGGATGCACACGGTCGAGCGTGAACGTGACCACCCCGCCTCGATGATCGGCATCTGTGGGACCGAAGACGCGCACGCCAGAAACCTCGCTCAAGCGCTCCAGTGCGTATGAGGTGATCGCGCGCTCATGCGCCCGCACCGCGCGCATATCTAGCGAGGTGAGATAGTCCACCGCTGCGCCCAGCCCCACCGCCTCCACAAACGCTGGCGTGCCAGCTTCAAACTTCAACGGCACGTCGTTCCAGCGCACATCGTCGAAGCCGACGTAGCTGATCATGTCGCCTCCTGTGAGAAAGGGAGGCATGGCTTCCAGCAAATCGCGCCGCCCGTAGAGCACCCCGATGCCGGTAGGCCCCAGCATCTTGTGACCAGAGAACGCGAGGAAGTCACACCCCAGCGCCTGCACGTCCACTGGCATATGCGGCACCGACTGCGAGGCGTCCAGCGCCGTCACTGCGCCCACAGCCTGCGCCTGCTGAATGATCGTGCGCGCGTCGTTGATCACGCCCAGCACGTTTGAGACATGCGCAAAGCTCACCAGCTTCACGCAGGGCGTGAGCAGATGTTCAAGCGCTTCGAGGTCGAGATAGCCCTGTTCGGTGATGGGGATAAACTTGACCTTCAAGCCGCGCTCTTTTGCCAACACCACCCAAGGCACAAAGTTGGCGTGATGTTCTAACTCGGTGATGAGAATCTCATCGCCCTCGCGCAGATACGTGCGGGCGTAGGAATGGGCGATCAGGTTCAGCGCCTCAGTCGCATTGCGCGTGAAGACGATTGTCTCGGCGGAAGGGGCGTTGATGAATCGGGCGATCTTCTCTCGGGCTGCGTCGTAGGCGGCTGTTGCTGCCTCGCTGAGCTGATACACGCCGCGATGCACGTTGGCATAAGCGCTCGTATAAATTGCCTCCATCGCCTCTAGCACCTGCCGCGGCTTCTGGGAGGAGGCGGCACTGTCCAAAAAAATCAGCGGGCGGCTGTTGTGCATTGCGAAGATGGGAAAATCAGCGCGCACGCGATGGGTGTCGAACGTTGGACTCGCAGGAGCGCTCATGGCAGCACTTCAACATCATACCGCACCGATCCTGATCGGCGACAGCTCACCTCAGCGATCCATGTGCCTGTCGGCGCGTCGCGCGTCACCTCCCATATCCAGGCGGCTGTGCCCTCTGCGTCAAGCTGGCGGGTCATACCAGGTGGCTGAGGGGTCACCTCCACCGGCTCGCCCCCTATCTCCCGACGTGCCAGCCGCAACGCGCACACATCGCCGGGCTGTGCGCGCACGACCAGCGTAGCAGCGCCGCCGCGATACACCTGCGAGGAGATAGACAGCAGCGCGATGCCCTCTGGCTGAGGCGTGGTCGGCGTAGGTGTAGTTGGCGCAGCGCCATCGCCCGCCGAACCGACAGGTCGCCGCGTGGCAGTGGGGGGGAAGGTGGGCGAAGCAGCCAGTGCGGTGATCGTGGCAATCACAGCAGTGGAGGTCGCATTCATGTCTGGCGCGCCGCCCGGCGTCGCGGTGGCACCCCCATCGGTTGGACGAGGCGTGTCTGTGAGGATGGCAGGGGATGTGGGCGTGACAGTGCTTGGCGGCACAGTCTCCCTCGGGGTTTCAGGCGTGGCGGTGGGCAGCGGGGAGGTGGGTAGTGGTGAATTTGTCTGCGCGCTCTCCAGCAATCCTCCTCCAAACGACATCCACACCGTCGCCACCAAGCCCCCCGCGACCAGCGCAGCGACGATACGACTTCCAGCCTTATGCATGTTTAAGGGAATCCCTCCCCTGCCCTCAAGCGGATGGCGATGGCAGGCTCATCTGGGAGCGCAGGTACGCCAGCATGAACTCGTCGAGGTCGCCATCGAGCACGTCCTGCACCTGGCTGGTCTCCACGCCAGTGCGCGTGTCCTTCACCAGTTGGTATGGATGAAGCACATAGCTGCGAATCTGGTTGCCGAACTCCGCCTCGACGTGCTCACCGCGCAGAGCGCGCAGCTCCGCCTCGCGGCGACGCTCCTCCATCTCTTGCAATCGCACCTTCAAAATGTGCAGCGCGCGCTGGCGATTTTGCAATTGGCTGCGCTGATCCTGGCAGGTGACGACGATGCCTGTGGGGATATGGCGAATGCGCACAGCAGTCTCATTTTTCTGCACGTTTTGCCCCCCAGCGCCCTGTGAGCGGTAGGTCTCGATCTCTAGATCGTTGGGGTTAATGACAATGTCAATCTGATCATCCTGAATGTCTGGATACACCTCCACGCGCGCGAACGAGGTCTCGCGTGTGTTGCCGGCGTTGAAAGGCGACAGACGCACCAGGCGATGCACGCCGCGCTCACTGCGCAGATAGCCATAGGCGCGGTCGCCGCTGATCTGGAGCGTTGCATTCTTGATGCCAGCCATCTCACCTGGAGTGTAGTCAATTTCGCTGACTTCAAAGCCGTGCCGCTCCGCCCAGCGCACGTACATGCGGCAGAGCATCTCTGCCCAATCTTGGGCGTCCACGCCACCTGCGCCGGGCTGGATGGTGAGAATGGCGTCGCTGCGATCATGCTTGCCGCTGAACATCAGCATCTCCTCCGCTTTTTGCACATCTGATTCCAACGCGGCAACAGTCGCCTGCGCTTCTTCCAGTAGAGCGCTATCCTGCCCTTCCAGCGCCAGCTCGATCATGACCTCGGCGTCTGCCAATCGCTGACGCATGGCGTGGTGCTCATCCAGCAACTCCTTCAACGCGCCCATCTCGCGCATCAGGGCTTGTGCGCGGAGTGGGTCATCCCAGAACGTGGGGGTGGTGGATTGTGCTTCAATTTCTTGGACGCGGGCTTGCTTTGCGTCCAGCTCAAAGACGCCTCCGCAGGTTATCCAGGCGCTCCTGCACGCTGGCTAACCTGTCTTTTAGTTCAGAGATAGACTCGAACATAGCAAGGGACGATCATACCCTGCGCCAGAGAACGCGGTAGAATCTATATCAGCATACGCGAAAAGCGACGACCGAGACAAGTACGCCGCAGCAGAAACGGACAGAGAGCGATGCGCCATGGCTGAGAGCATCGCACGTGGAGCGCGGCGGAATGGACTCGCGAGCTGGGCGCTGAACCAGGCGATAGCCTGAAAGTAGGCAACCCGGAGCCGCCACCGTTACCAGGCGGAGCGAACACGCGTTCGCGTAAAAGGGGCGATAGACCTACAGGGTCTGTCGCCTGAACAGCAGGGTGGCACCACGAGCGAAGCGCCTCTCGTCCCTCAGTTGGCGAGAGGCGCTTTCTGTTTGAGCCATCGTGTGGACAAGGGTATGGGACGACTGACAATCAAACCGACGCTCGACGAGGTGCGCGCGCTCAGCGCGCATGGGAATCTCATCCCGCTTTACGCGGAGCTGCCCTCCGATCTTGACACGCCTGTTTCGCTGTTCCTGAGGCTGGCGAGCGACGCACCCGCCTTCCTGTTGGAGAGTGTGGAGGGCGGCGAGCGGGTTGCGCGCTACTCGTTCATCGGCGTGCATCTGCGAGAAGCGTTGGTGTGGCGCGAGGGGACGCTTTGGCGACATCGCCTCTCGGCGGAGGGGGCGCTGCAATGCGAGCCAGCCTTGCCAGACCCGCGCGGCGATGTGCTGGAGCAGCTTCAACGCGAGCTGGCGCGCTATCGGTTTGTGCAATCGCCGCATTTGCCGCGCTTCTGCGGGGGGCTGGTGGGGTATCTCGGCTATGACGCGGTGCGCCAGTTCGAGCACCTGCCGGACACCGCCCGCGACCCCTTGCAACTGCCAGAGGCGGTCTATTTGCTCACGGACACGCTGGTCGCGTTTGACCACGCGCGCCATCGCTTGCTGATCATCGCCAACGCCTACCTCGACGGCGCCACAGGCGTGGCAGATGCCTATGAGGAAGCCATCGCTCGCATCAAAACCATTCACGCGCGATTGAGCGCGCCGATGGATGCGCTCGCGCCCAATCCTCGCGGCACATGCACGCCGCCGCGCGCCAACAAAACTCAGGCGGAATACGAGGAGATGGTGCGCGCCGCCAAGGAACACATCAAGGCGGGTGACATCTTCCAGGTGGTGCTCTCCAGGCGCATCGAGCGCCGCACAACGGCGCATCCGTTCAGCATCTATCGCGCGCTGCGCATGTTGAACCCTTCGCCGTGGATGTTTTACTTCAACTTCGATGGCTTGCTGGAGGAGAACCTCAAGCTCATCGGCGCATCGCCAGAGATGCACGCACGATTCGAGAACGGCATCGCCAGCGTGCGCCCGATCGCCGGCACGCGCCGCCGGGGGCTGACCGAACACGAGGACGCAGCGCTGGCGCAAGAACTGCTGGCAGACCCGAAAGAGCGCGCCGAACATGTGATGCTGGTTGATTTAGGGCGCAACGATATTGGTCGCATCGCCCGCTACGGCACCGTCCGCGTGCCAGAGCTGATGGTGATCGAGCGCTACTCACACGTGATGCACATCGTCAGTTTGGTAGAAGGCGAAGCGCGCGATGGCGTGACGGCGGCAGACGTGCTGCGCGCCACCTTCCCTGCCGGCACACTCACCGGCGCTCCCAAAGTGCGCGCGATGGAGATCATCGAGGCGTTGGAAGGCGAGCGGCGCGGCATCTACGGTGGCTGCGTGGGCTATTTCTCCTTCAGCGGACAAATGGACACCTGCATCGCCATCCGCACCATCGTGATGCGCGACGACTTGTGCTACATCCAGGCGGGCGCAGGCATTGTCGCGGATAGCGATCCCACCAGCGAGTTTCACGAGACGCACAACAAAGCGCGCGCCTTGATGGTCGCCATTGACGAGGCAGAAAGCATTTGATTCAGGACGCGAGAGGCAAAGCCATGATTGTCGTGATTGACAACTACGACTCCTTCACTTACAACCTGGTGCAATACCTGGGCGAGCTTGGCGCTGATTTGCGCGTGTTTCGCAACGACCAGATCACCATCGCTCAGCTACAACAGATGCGCCCCGAAGCGTTTGTCATCTCGCCCGGACCTGGCTCGCCAGAGAAAGACAGCGGCATCAGCAACGACGTGCTGCGGCACTTCAGCGGCAGCGTGCCCATCCTGGGCGTGTGCCTGGGTCAGCAGTGCATGGGGCATGTGTTCGGTGGATGCGTCACACGCGCGCCGCGCCTGATGCACGGCAAGACCTCGCTGATCCACCACAACGGGCGCGATCTGTTTCGTGGTCTGCCCAACCCCTTCGAGGCGACGCGCTATCACTCTCTGATCGTCGCCGAGCCGCTGCCGCCTGTGCTTGAAGTCACCGCTTTCACCAGCGACGGCGAGGTGATGGGGCTGCGCCACCGCCGCCATCCCACTTTCGGCGTGCAATTTCACCCTGAGAGCATCCTGACACAAGGCGGCAAGCAGATACTGGCGAACTTCCTCGCCATGATTTAGCTGAAGCACATCTCAGGCGCCACCGCCCACCAAAGCGCCGGCTCTATACTGAGCTTCATGCCGCTGGACCTTTCCCAGATACTCGCAGGGGTGCAAGCGGAAGCTGAGCGCCAACAAAAACAGCGCGTAAGCCGAGCGGAGTATCTCGAACAACTGCGCGGGCTGTTCAAAGCCGGACCGTCCACCGCGACGCCGAAGCAGCCAGCTTCAGAAACCACGTCATCACCGCCAGACGACAGCCTGGCGCCATTCGAAGAAGCACCCTTTCAGCAGTATTCGTTCGAGTCAGAGCCTGATTCATACGCGCTGATCGCAGTAGACGGATCGCAAGTGTTCCCAGATCGACACAAAGCGGCGTTCTACGGCGTGGTGCAGGCTGCCGCTTTTGCCATCTACTACCATCGCAAGGACACCCCTTCTGGTGGTGGTCAACCGCCTGCCACAGTGCAAGCGCGATATATCCCCGAAGTTGAACTGCGGGCAGGTCCGTCGCCCACGCAGGTGGTGAATCGTGAGCGCCACCACTTGGAAATGGAGCTGCTGAAGCAAGCCTGCCTCGCAGCGCACCAGGCGGGGTATCGTCCTGTTCTGCTCGCCGATGGTATGTTGCTGCCCTTTGAGTTGCTCAAACAGAACAAGCCCTCTGGAGAAGCCGCCAAATTGCTCAAGCCGCTGCTCGAGCTGTTTGACGCAGCGCAAACAGCAAACGCGATCCTGTGCAGCTACATCGCCCGACCAGAAAGCGAAGCGCTGGTCAACATGTGCGCGCCTTGCGTAGCAACAGAACAACCCAAAGAGCGGCACTTCATCCCAGATCACAAGCTACTAGAAGGCGTGCTGATGGCTGGTCATCGCACCGCCATCATGCAACCCACTTGGGCAGTGAACAAGCCCGAACATCTCGGCGGGCAGGTCATCTGCGCGTGCTACGCCAACTTCGGGACAGGCACTGGCATCAATGCAGTGATCGCACGCTTGGAGTTTCCTCAGTTTTGCGCCAATCCACAGACTGTTGGCAAGCTGTGCGGCATCTTGCAGCGCCACGTCCGACTGGGGAGCGGCTATCCGCTCATCCTGATCAGCGCGCATGAGGAGAGCGTGATTCAGCAGGGCGACGCTCAGCTCGTCGCGCAGATCGTGCAAAACGCGCTCAGCGCAGAGGGCGAGTTCCCCGTGTCTTCTCAAAAGCAGCAGGCGAAAGCGCAAGGCTATAGCGGTGAATGGTGATCAGCGCGCGCTCTGGCTCGCTCAGAGCGCAGCAGCGAGCAAAAAAGCCCAAACACAACCTTGAACACACCCTGCTGCGCTCTGCGCATTCTCAGCTTGTGGAGCGCGCCTGTCAAGCCGTACAATCCTGGTTTGGCATGAGCACAGACGGAATCGGCGCAGCACGTGGGAGGCTTCGCAGATGGCGAAACGCCTGACCTACCATCTGCTCACGCTCGGCTGCGCAAAGAACGACGTGGATTCATCTAGCATGGCGCAGCTCTTGGACGAGGCGGGTTACCGCAGCGTGGAGAAGCCCAACCAGGCAGACGTGTTGATCGTCAACACCTGCGGTTTCATCGGACCAGCGCGCGAGGAGAGTGTGCGCCACCTGCGCGAGATGGCATCGCGCAAGCGCAAGCACCAGGTGTTGATCGCGGCGGGCTGCCTTTCACAGCTCTGGGGGCCTCGGCTGACGGAGGCTGTGCCAGGCATAGACGGCGTGATCGGCACGCGACGCTGGATGGACATTGTCGAGTTCATCGAGCGCGTCCGCGCAGCACGCAAGGGCGCAGCGCGTCCTGAGCCGATGTATCACCTGCCAACCGACGCAACCACCGTCGGCGACGACGAGCGCGGCGCGCCGCGCACCGCTGTGCAAGGCGCAAGCGCTTACCTGAAAATCTCCGACGGCTGCCGGCGCCCCTGCGCGTTTTGCACCATCCCCACCATCAAAGGCACGCTGAAGTCTCGTCCGCCCGAGCTGGTGATCGCCGAGGCACAGCGCCTGGCGCGCCACGGTGTGCGCGAGATAATCCTGATCGCGCAGGACCTGACCGACTACGGCAGCGACCTGGGGCTGCGCGATGGTCTGGCGCAGCTCATCACCGACATCACCCGCGCCGCACCCACACTGGACTGGATACGGCTGATGTATGCCTACCCTGGCGCCGTGACCGACCGCCTGATCGAGGTCATGGCGACCAACGAGAGAGTGGTGAAATACCTGGACATCCCGCTTCAACACGCCCATCCTGCCACCCTGCGCCGTATGCGACGCCCCAGCAACGTGGACTGGGTGTATCGCACTGTGGAAAAGATGCGCGCAGCAATGCCACAGCTCGCCATCCGCACCACGTTCATCGTCGGCTTCCCTGGAGAGACCGACGCGGAGTTTGCGGCGTTGTTGCGCTTTGTGCAGGAGATGCAATTCGACCGCGTGGGCGTATTCACCTATTCGTTTGAAGCGCAAACGCCCAGCGGGCGTATGCCCGATCAAGTGCCGCACGAGATAGCCGAAGCGCGGCGCAACGCACTCATGGAGCTGCAACAAGGTATCTCGCTTCGCAAGAACCAGCAATTCATCGGCAAAACGCTCATGGCGCTGATCGAGGGCGTGGACGCACAGCAAGCGATCAGCGTCGGTCGCACATATCGGGACGCGCCAGAGGTGGATGGACTGGTGATTATGCGCGGCACAATCCCACCTGGCGAAATGTTGCCAGTGTGCGTGACTGGCGCGTTGGAATACGACCTGATCGCCGAGCCAGTCGCCACGCTCATGCCAGTTGCTTGAAACAGGAGAGCGCGATGGGTCTGACGCAAATTCACGCAAACCTGGCGACGGCTGTCATGCTCTTCAACGTGATCCTGGGCGCGTGGGGGATGCTCAAGTACCTGCGCGGCGAGAGCATGGATGGCAACTTCTTCGGCGCGGTGGCGCTCAGCCCCGTGCTAGGTCTGGTGCAAATGGTGATCGGGCTGCTGCTGGTGGCACAAGGGCTGGGCGCGTTGGTGCGCGCCGTACACTATCTGTATGGGGCGCTGGTGGTGCTGGCAGTGCCAGCAGTGTTTGCCTACACGCGCGGGCGTGACGACCGCGGCGCAGTGTTGCTGTATAGCGCTGTGCTGTTGCTCACCGCGCTCTTTGGTTTTCGCGCCTATAGCACAGCGTTCGGCAGCGCGTTTTGAGTGACTGCCCGCCTAGCACGCCGCTCGGCGACGCGCTTCCCAAGCCGCGCGCAGCACGCGGATAAACTGTGCTGGGTTTAAGCCCGCTCGTCCCACACCCATGCCAGCGCTGTGCGGCAATTGCGCGTAATTGCCGCAGTTCTGCTCATCCACGCTGCCACCGTAGAGGATGGGGACGCCCTCCCCCTCCGTGCTGAAACGTGCGCGCAGCACATGACGGATGTGATCGAACATGCGCGCCACGTATCCTGGATCAGCAGGGACGCCGCCAACCCCAACCGACCAGATCGGCTCATACAACACCCAGATGCGCCCCGCCTCGGCGACACCAGCCAGGTTGCGCTTGAGCTGCTGCGCCACGTACTCCAGCCCAGCGTCCGCCTGCTTCACGGCGATTGGCTCGCCCACGCATAGCATCACGACCAGCCCGTGCCGCAGCGCAGCCAGCACCTTCTGATTGACCAGCTCTTCACTCTCACCAAAGAGCGTGCGCCGTTCGGCGTGCCCGATCATCACAAAACGCGCGCCACAGGCTTTGACCATCGCCGCGCTCACCTCACCCGTATAAGCGCCCTCCTCAGCAGGGTGGATGTTTTGCGCGCCGATCCACCAGCGCGGATCAGCCTCTTCTGCGGCTGCCTGCAGCGAGGTGAACGGCGGGATCACCCACAGCGTCACATCCGCGAACGGCGCAACACCCTCGCGCAAGGCACGCACATAAGCGCGCGTCTGATCGGGTGTCTGGTGCATCTTGAGGTTGGTGCCAAAGAAGAACATCAGACGCATTGTAAAAGGCTCACAGACGCGCAGCCGCGGGCGCGGTAGAATTGCGCGAGCGTGAAGCACATGCTCCGAGCCATTGACCACCTGCAGACGCGGCGAGCGTCGCTGCCGCAAGATGCGGCGTTCGGCGCACAAACAAGGGATGAACGGTTTCGCGTTCATCCCTTTTGTTTTGTTTGAGCTATGACCACCCTCACCCTGCCAGGTTTGGTTGACATGCACGTACATGCGCGCGACCTGGCGCAGACGCACAAAGAGGACTGGTCCAGCGCCACCGCTGCGGCGTTGGCGGGCGGGTTCACCGTCATCTGCGCCATGCCCAACACCCAGCCGCCGATCACCACACCCGATGCGCTGAGCGCGTATGAGGCTGCTGCCGCCCAGCGCGCCCGCTGCGATTTTGGCATCTATCTCGGCGCAACGGCGAGCAATGCCGACTTCATGCGCGCTCACGTACGTCGCACCGCTGGCGTGAAGATGTACCTTGATGCCACTTTCGGCGAGCTGCGCATGGACGCGCTGGACGCGCTGGTGGCGCACTGTGCCGCCTGCCCGCCCGATAAGCCGCTGCTGGCACACGCCGAAGACCGCACCGTTGCAGCAGCTATCCTCGCCGCACATCTGGCTGGTCGCAGCATTCACATTTGCCACGTCAGCCGCCGTTCGGAAATCTTGCTCATCCGCGCGGCAAAGGAGCGCGGCTTTGCCGTGACCTGCGAGGTGTGTCCACACCATCTGTTTCTCACCCTTGAGGCGGCACACCTCGCGCCTGGCTTTGCAGAGGTGCGCCCGTCGCTCGGCAGCGCAGAAGACGTGCGGGCGCTCTGGGAAAACCTCGCCTACGTGGACTGCTTCGCCACCGACCACGCCCCGCACACGCGCGAGGAGAAGGCGACCGCCGCCCCGCCAGGCTTTCCCGGCTTGGAGACTGCGCTGGCGCTCTGGATCACTGCGGTGCATCAGGGACGGCTCACGCTGGACGACCTCCGCGTTCGCCTGTGCGACAACCCGCGGCGCGTCTTGCATCTGCCCCCTCAACCCGACACCCACATCGAAGTAGATGTGGACGCGCGCTGGACGGTGCGCGCCGCTGAAATGCACTCGCGCTGCGGCTGGTCGCCGTTTGAGGGCTGGGAGCTGCAAGGTCGCGTCACGCGCGTGGTGCTGCGCGGTCGCACCGCCTACGAAGCAGGTCGTGTGCTCGCGCCGCCAGGCAGCGGGCGCAATCTCTTTGCCTCATCCCCACACGCGCACGACCGAAACAAACAAGACGCATAGGAGCTGAATCACATGGACATGCCTGCACCCACATTCCGCCTACCCTTGGGCGACCAGAAGACAGGGCGCTTCTACGGCAAAGACATCCTCTCGGTTGCACAATTCGACCGCGACGACCTGCGCTACATCTTCGCTGTCGCCGAGGCAATGCGCACGATGGTTGCGCACATCGGCACGTTCGATCTGCTCAAAGGCAAAATCCTCGCCAACCTGTTTTATGAGCCATCCACACGCACGTCGTCTTCGTTCATCGCGGCAATGGAGCGCCTGGGCGGCAGCGTGATTGCGATCAACGAAGTGCGCTACTCGTCAGTGGCGAAGGGCGAGTCGCTACCCGACACCGTGCGCACGCTGGAATGCTACGCGGACGTGATCGTGTTGCGCCATCCGCAAACTGGTGCGGCAGAGATCGCCGCCCAAGCCGCGCGCAAGCCGATCATCAACGCAGGCGATGGCATCGGCGAACACCCCACGCAGGCACTGCTGGACCTGTTCACCATCCAGGAGGAGCTGGGTCGCATTGATGGGTTGACCGTCACCATGTTGGGCGACTTGAAGTACGGTCGCACCGTTCACTCGCTCGCACGCCTGCTGTCGCTGTTCGACGTGAAGTTGAATTACGTCTCGCCAGAAGTGCTGCGAATGCCGTCCGCGCTGATGGAAGAGATCGCGGCAAAGGGCATCCCCCAATGCGAGACACCCCATCTGGATGAGGTGATAGGCAAGAGCGATGTGCTCTACGTCACGCGCGTGCAGAAAGAGCGCTTCGAGGACCTCGAACTCTACGAGCGCGTGAAGGACTACTACGTGATCACTCCAGAGACCATGCGCCGCGCGAAACCGCACATGGCGCTGATGCACCCGCTGCCGCGCGTGGGAGAAATCTCGCCAGCGGTGGACGACGATCCGCGCGCTGCTTACTTCCGCCAGATGGAATATGGCATGTATGTGCGCATGGCGCTGCTGGCAATGGTGCTCGGCAAGGCGTGAGCATGGCTGCGGCTGGCGCAATGTCCAATCCTTTTGATCGGCTCGCTCTGCGCGCTGCGTCGGCAAACACGCTGCTGTGCGTGGGGCTTGACCCTCATCTCGCCGATCTGCCTGAATCCAGCGCAGAAGCGGCGCGCACATTTTGTCTGCGCCTGATTGAATCCACTGCCCCGTTCGCGTGCGCGTTCAAGGCAAACATCGCGTTCTTTGAGCAATTTGGCACGGCGGGCTTCGCTGCGCTGCACGCCGTCTCCGAAGCCGTTCATCAATTGCCTGAGCCGCGACCGCTCTTCATCCTCGACGCCAAGCGGGGCGACATCGCTTCAACGGCGGAGGCTTACGCCCGTGCGCTCTTTGAGGTTATGCAGGCTGATCTGGTCACGCTCTCGCCGTATCTGGGGCGCGATGCGCTGCTGCCGTTTCTCGAGCGCGCCGATCGCGGCGCGTTTGTGCTGTGCAAAACGTCCAACTCGGGCAGCGCAGACTTACAAGACTTGCTCCTCGCCGAAGGCGAGCCGCTCTACGCGCGCGTCGTCCAACTGGCGCAGGCTTGCAACGCCAAAGCAAACGTCGGGTTGGTGGTTGGGGCAACGCAGCCCGAATCGCTCGCGCATGTGCGCCGCCTGGCGCCGCAGATGTGGTTGCTTGTGCCTGGCATAGGCGCACAAGGGGGTGACCTGGAAACCACGCTGCGCCTCGCCACGCGCAACAACGCCGAGCGCGATGGCGTGCTGATTAACCTCTCGCGCGCCATCGCTCGCGCCCAAGACCCCGCCGCGGCTGCCCGCGACTGGCGCGACCGCATCAACGCGCTGCGCTCCGCGCGGGACGTCCCCGCTGCCGTCAGCCGCAAAGAGGCGAACCTGCGCCAAATCGCCGAAGCGCTGATCACTTCTGGCTGCGTGCGCTTCGGCGACTTCGTGCTGAAATCGGGTCAGCGCTCACCGATTTACCTCGATCTGCGACAACTGGTCTCCCATCCGGCGACGCTCTGGCGCGTCGCCGCCGCATACGCCGAAGTGCTGGCTGCGTTGCACTTCGACCGCCTGGCGGGCTTGCCCTACGCCGGTTTGCCCATCGCCACCGCCGTTGCACTGCGCATGAATCGTCCGCTGATCTACCCCCGCCGCGAAGTCAAGGAGTATGGCACGCGCGCCGCAGTCGAGGGCTTCTTCCAGCCCGGCGAGGCTATCGCCGTGATTGACGACCTCGCCACCACCGGCGACACCAAGCTGGAGGCCATCGCCAGGCTGGAGTCAGCAGGGTTAACAGTGCGAGATGTGGTGGTGCTGATAGACCGCCAACAAGGCGCACGCGAGCATCTAGAACGCGCCGGCTACCGCCTGCACTGCGTGGCGACGCTGAGCGATCTGTTGCCCATTTGGGAGTCGTTGGGCGCGATCTCCGCCGAACAGGCATCGCAGGTGCGGGCGCTGTTGCAGACATGAGCTACTTCCTCCTGCGCCGCGTGCTCTTTCGGCTGGACGCCGAGACCGCGCATCACCTGGCGCTGGGCGTTATGTCGCGCGCGGGGTGGCTGGCGCCGCTGGTGCGTCGCTTGTGCGCTGTGCAAGACCCACGGCTGGCGGTGGAGGCGTTTGGCATGCGCTTTGTCAACCCATTGGGGTTAGCGGCAGGCTTCGACAAAGCAGCGCAGGCGGTGACGCTGCTGAGCGGGCTGGGCTTTGGGCATGTGGAACTGGGCACGGTGACGCTGCATCCACAGGCGGGCAACCCGCGCCCTCGACTGCTTCGCCTGCCTGTGCAGCGCGCGCTGATCAACCGCATGGGCTTCCCAAATCCCGGAGTAGAGGTCTTCTTGCGCAACCTCTCTTCGGCGCGTTGTGGAGATACGCGCATCGGCATCAACATCGGCAAGGGCAAAGACACGCCGTTAGAACGCGCTGCGGAGGACTACGTGGCGTTGTTGCGTCGGGTGCACGGCGCGGCAGATTACGTGGCGGTGAACGTGAGCAGCCCAAACACGACTGGCTTGCGCGCGCTGCAAGCTGAGGAGCAGCTCACGCACTTGCTGGAAGCGCTCAACGCCGCACGCGATGCCCTGCCTCGTCGCGTGCCGTTGCTGCTCAAGATTGCGCCCGACCTTACACCCACAGCGCTCGACGCGCTGCTCGAGACAGCGCTAGCGCAGCACGTGGATGGCATCATTGCCACGAACACCACTATCGCGCGCGACGGACTGCCCACGGGCTTGCCTGAAGGCGGTTTGAGCGGTGCGCCGTTGGCAACGCGCGCCACTGCCATCGTGCGTCACATCGCGCGTCGCACGCAGGGGCAGCTCCCCATCATCGGCGTCGGTGGTGTGATGAACGCCGCTGACGCGCTGGAGAAGCTGCGCGCTGGCGCGTGGCTGGTGCAACTCTACACGGGCTTCGTGTACGCCGGACCGCTCATCGCACGGCACATCAACCTGGCGCTGCTGCGTGCGATGGAGCGCGAAGGCGTGGAACACATCAAGCAGCTGCGCCGGCTATGACGCGCTGCGCTTATGCAGACGCACAGGCTGAAATCTGTGTTATAGTAGCTGCAGCGGCGCAAGCGCCATCAAGTAGATAGTTCGTAGATGTGCCGGATCACCCCCTTGATCGTATCCCCTCTGATGCGCGACAAAGCATTGACGACGCACGGCGTTTCGTTCACGCGTGATCCCGCACCCGGAGAGGCAATTCGTGTTCGCTGAATGCGCCTCAGGAGAGAAGAGACCACAGGACAGAGCTCGTTCCATTTAACACTCCCCCTTTCGCATCAACCTGAATTGCAGGTTCGTTTCGCCCAACTCGAACATATCGCCCGTTTTCTTGACAACTGACTGAAGAACCCATGTCGAACCGACTTTACGTAGGAAATCTCGCTTACTCAACTACCGATGCAGGGCTGCGCGACTTCTTCGCCACCGTAGGCGAAGTGAAAAGCGCGGAAGTGGTCATGGACCGCATCAGCAACCGCTCGAAGGGTTTCGGCTTCGTTGAAATGGTGAACGACGAGGACGCTGCCCGCGCCGTGCAAATGCTGAACGGCAAACAGCTCGACGACCGCCAACTGCGCATTGACTTCGCGCGCCCGCGCGAGGAGCGCCCGCGCACCTCTGGCGGATTCGGAGGATTCAGCGCCGGCAACGCGCGCTCCGCCAGCCGAGGCAACGGCGGAGGACGGGATGCGCGCAGCTTGCGCGAGCGCCGCCGCAGCCGCTACGAGGACAATTTCTGAGGCGCCACGCACCCTTTGCACCAAGAGCCGCTCAGCCTGCAAGCTGAGCGGCTTGCATTTATGATCAGCGCAACATGCTCAACGTGCTCTGCCTCAGCAGCGCGGTCAAGGGTCAGCGCCTGATCCGCGCGCTCAAAGCGCGCGGATGTCGTGTGTTGTTGCTCACCGAGGAGCGCTGGCGCGGCGAGGACTGGCCCTACGACGCCCTGGACGGCGTGCACTACATGCACAGCCTGGCAAATCGTCAGCACGTCATCCACGCCGCAAGCTACATGATGCGCGGCGTCGCCTTCGACGTGATCGTGCCGCTGGATGAGTACGAGGTGGAAACGGCTGGCTTGCTGCGCGAGCACTTTCAACTGCCTGGCATGAACGCCTCGCAGGCGCGCCTGTTCAGCGACAAGCTGGCGATGCGCGTGCGGGCGCGCGCGGCTGGCATCCCCGTGCCAGAGTTCACACCCGTGTTTAACTACGACCGGCTGCGCGACTGGATGGCGCGCGTGCCACCGCCCTGGCTGCTCAAGCCGCGCCACGAGGCGGGCGCAATGGGCATTCGGCGCTGCGAGGACGCGGAGCAGGTCTGGCGATTGCTGGACTACCTGGGCGATCAGCAATCGTTCCGCTTGCTGGAGCAGTTCGTGCCCAGCGACGTGTTTCATGTGGATGCCGCTGTGTGGCGCGGCGAGATATGCTTCCAGATCGCCAGCGCGTATCAGCAGCCGCCCCTCAGCGTCTATCACGGCGGCGGCGTGTTTGTCTCAGTGACAGTCATCTCCGAAGCAGAGCGCTCGGCGCTGGAGGCGCTGAACCGCCGCGTGGTGCGCGCGTTGGGCGGCGAACACTTCAGCGGTGTCGTACACGCGGAGTATCTCCGCGCGCAGGCGAGCGGCGAATGGTTCTTTTTGGAGGCTGCGGCGCGCGTGGGCGGCGCCAACATCGCCGACATGATCGAGTTTGCAACCGGCGTAAACCTGTGGGAGGCTTGGGCGCGCATCTTCTTGGCAGAAGCGCTGGGAGAATCGTTCTCGTTGGAGAAGGCGCGCGATCACCACGGCGCGGTGCTGATGTGCCTGGCGCGCCAGGAGTTCCCCGATTTGTCCACGTTTGACGCGCCAGAGGTGGTCTGGCGGCTGCGCAAGCCGTTCCACGCTGGCTTGATCCTGGTGTCGCCCGACGCCGAGCGTGTGCGCGCACTGGCGACAACTTACAGCGCGCGCTTCGCCCACGAGTTTCTCGCGCGCGCAGAGCCATGGGAAACTGGACGCAACGCCTGATTCTGGGAGAGACACACGATGAACTTCAACCACCTGGTCGAACGCCTGCTGCGTGAAGCGCATGAGCGCGGCGACTTCGCCCGTCTGCCGCGCAAAGGGCGGATTGACGTGGACGACGACGCGCTAGTGCCCGAGGATGAGCGGTTGGCTGTGCGCGTGCTGAAAAACAACGACATGGCGCCAGCCTGGATCGAGGAGGACAAAGCGCTGCGTGAGAAGCTAGAGCAGGCGCGCGCCAGCCTGCGACGCGCCTGGGCGCATTACCAACGCGCAGTTCAACGTGCTGAGACGTACGCCGACCGCAGCCGCGCAGAGCAAGACTGGCTGCGGGCAAAGCAGCAGTTCGAGTCGCAGATTGAGGAGCTGAACCGCGACATTTTCCACTTCAACTTGCGTGCGCCCTCGCCGCTGGTGCAGCGCCTGCCGCTGCGCTTGAGTGAGGAATATGCGCGCATTTGCCGCGCTTGAGGGCGCTATCGCTGCCAGCTTTGCCCCGCTTTCTCGACATCATCTATGCTTATCAGTAGGAGGTGGAGCCATGAAGCTCACCGAACGCAAATGGTTTTATCCGCTGGTGTATTTCCTGCTGGTGTGCATCGCGTTTCTGCCGCTGCAAACCGAAAAGCCCTACGCTTACGCCGACACACGATGGGTGATTGATGAGATTTTGCGCACCGCCACACAGCCCTACGCAGCGTGGAGCTGGGTGTTCCATGCGGCTACGGTGGGTGTGATCGCGTTCGCCGTGTGGAAACCGCGCTGGGGCAGCCGCGCAGTGGCGGCGTATTTCGGGCTGAACTATCTCGCCATCGCCGTGATGCAAACGCGCGCACAAACTGCGTCTTATGGATTTGCTGTGCACACAGGCGCGATGGTCGCGGGTGTGCTGCTGGGCGCCTTGTGGTTGTGGGTAGCGTGGGCGGATAGCTTTCGCCTGACATGGGAGCGTGTACCTGCCTGGCGCTGGGCGCTGCTGCCGCTGGCGCTGCTCGCTTTCTGGACGCCAGTGGCTTTTCATGGTTCGCGCGCCATGTTTCATTTTAGCCCGCTGTTGCTGCTCACGTCGGATTACGGGCTGGCGTATTGCTTAACCACGCCTGTGCTGCTCTTCCTCATCATCCTGGCGTGGCCGCAGGTGGATGGCTTCGCCCTGCGCGTCACCGCGTTCAACGCCACGCTGTACGGGCTTTTCAACCTGCCGTTGTTTGCCGATCCGAACACGGTAGTGATGGGTGTGATGCACGTGCCACTGCTCGCGTTGGGGCTGGTTGCGCTGTTGCTTCCTCGCCTCGCTCCCCCACGCAGCACGCGCACACACATGCGCCCACACATCACACCACAGGCGAGCGCCTGAGCGAATCGCGAGCAAGCAAGACGTCACTCCATCAGGCGCACCGTCAATTCTGTGCCAGCGGGCAGCACATCGGTGCCTATTGGCGCGCACGCCAACCCCTGCGCCCGCACCAATCCGAAGATCAGGTTGGATTTGGTGATGATGGGGATCGCCAGCGGCAAATGCGAGGGCGTCGGCACTGCGGGCGTGTAGTCAAGGACGACTGGGAACCAGTGCTCCAGATTGCGCGGCGAGCGCATCTCCGAAGCCAGCACGGCGCGCACCTCGTGCGGGCGTGGCGGATGTGCTGCTCCCTGTAATCGCCAGAGGGTGGGCGCGAGGAAGAGCTGGGCGGTCACCAGGGCGCTGATGGGGTTGCCGGGCAATCCAAGCACAGGCTTGCCATCGCACACTGCGAAGAGCGTGGGTTTGCCAGGGCGAAACAAAATGCCATGCGCGATCACACCTGGCTGGCCGAGGCGCTCGACCACCTGCGCCGTGAAGTCCCGCGCGCCCACGCTGCTGCCAGCGATAAACACCACAGCGTTAGCCTCTGACAGCGCGCGCTGCGCGGCTGCCTCGAAGGCGTCGCGTCGATCGGGCAAGATGCCAAAATCCAGCGGCTCGCCGCCGTGGCGGGCGACGAGCGCCGCCAGCATCGGCACGTTGATGTTGCGGACCTGACCAGGGCGGGTGGGCTGATCGGCTGGCACCACTTCATCGCCGCTGGCGATCAACGCCACGCGCGGCTTGCGCACCACTTCCACGTGTGTGATGCCCAGGGCTAAACACCCGCCGATCTCTTGCTCACGCAACAACGCGCCCATGCGCAGCACAGCGTCGCCCGCGCGCACGTCTTCGCCCTGCTGGATCACGTTTTCGCCAGGCGAGAGCCGCTTTGCGATTTGCACCTGCCACGTCTGCACTCCCTGACCTTCGGCGTTGGGTGCATCTGGGACAGGTTGGGTGTCCTCCAGCATTGCCACTGCGTCGGCGCCTTCAGGAATATGCCCACCTGTGTGCACCAGCGCTGCCTCGCCGTGGCGAATGGTGAAGCGCGCCAGCTCGCCCATGCGCACCTCGCCCACCACGCGCAACACGCCAGGCAGGCTCGCTGCGCACACGGCGTAGCCATCCACTGTGCTCCGGCGGAACTCCGGCATGGGGATCGGCGCGATCACATCGCGCGCCAGCACGCGCCCACGCGCCCGCGCCACGGGGACCGCCTCCGAGGGCAGCGGGCGCCACGCAGCGTCCAGCGCTGCATTGAACGCTGCGACAGCTTGCGCGGGGGGCAACAGATTGAGCTTGTGCATGGCGCGCAGTGCCTTAGCGAAGCGCTAAGCCGCTGGCGGAGAGCATGGCAGCTACACTTTGCTCCATGAAGTGGAAGAACGGCGCCGCTTGCAGACCGATGAAGAAGCAGAGCGCGATCAGCGGCGCCACACTGAGCACCTCCTGCCAGCGCAGATCGGTCAGCGCGTCGTTGGCGGGGTCGCGGCTTTCACCAAGAAAGGTCTTTTGGAAGAAGGTGAGCAGATACACAGCGCTCAGCACCATGCCCACAGCCGCAAAGCCCGCCGCCCAGGAGTTGAACAGGAATGCTCCCTGCAAGATGACGAACTCGCCGACGAAGCCGTTGAGCGACGGCAGTCCCACAGAAGCCAACACCAGCAGCAGCGCCAGCGTGCCATAGACCGGCATCCGCGCCCACAAGCCGCCGAACTTGCCCATGTCGCGCGTGTGGCGGCGCTCGTACAAGAAGCCGATGATGAGAAACAGCCCCCCGGTGCTCAGCCCATGATTCACCATCTGCAACAGCGCGCCCTGCACGCCAAGCGCGTTCAGGGCGAACGTGCCCAGCACGATGTAACCCATGTGGCTGACGGATGAGTAAGCGATCAGCTTCTTCGCGTCGCTTTGCGCGAACGCCACCACTGCGCCATACAGGATGCCGATGATCGCCAGGGCGATCATCAAGGGGGCAAACGCCTGGCTCGCCTCTGGGAAGAGTTGCACGTTGTAGCGCAGCAAGCCATACGAACCCATCTTCAGCAACACAGCCGCGAGCACCACTGAACCTGGCGTCGGCGCCTCCACATGAGCGTCGGGCAACCAGGTGTGAAACGGGAAGATGGGCACTTTGATCGCAAAGGCAATCGCAAACGCCAGGAACAGCAGCGCGTTGCCGGCAAACGCGCCGCTTTGCTGCTTCACCACCTCTAGGTCGAAGCTGCCAGCGTTAATCCCCAACACCAGAATGGCGATCAACATCAACACGCTGCCCGCCATCGTGTAGATGAAGAACTTGACCGCCGCGTAGATGCGCCGCGCGCCGCCCCACACGCCGATGATGAAATACATCGGCACCAGCGCAAACTCCCAGAACACGTAAAACAGGAACATATCCAGCGCGAGGAAGACGCCCAGCGTAGCGGTCTCCATGAGCAACATGAGGGCGTAGTATTCCTTCTCGCGCTCCCGGATCGCGTCGGGAGAAGCCCAGATGACCAGCGGGAAGATAAACGTGGTGAGCATCACCAGCCACACACTGATGCCATCCACGCCCAGCTTGTAGCTGATGCCGAACTGGGGAATCCAGCTCAGCGACTCGACGAACTGATAGCCGCTGACCATCGGGTCGAAGCGCAGCAGCATCACCAACGAGACGATCAAGCCCAGCGAAGATGTGAACAGCGCCACCCAGCGGCTTGAGTTGCGCGAGACCAGCAACACCGCCAGCGCGCCCACCAGAGGGATGAGGATCAGCAGAGACAACATACACGCGAGGTGGCGGGGTGCTTGGCGCGCCCCGCCGAGAGAGTTGAACTACACGAGTTTGGACTTGAAGAACGCCACCGCGCGCGCCCAGGCATCTTTCGCTGCCTCGGGCACATACATGCCGTGGTCGGGGTTGTTGAAGGCGTGTCCTGCGCCAGGATACACGCGAAACTCAGCATCTTTGCCTGCGGCAGCGTATAGCCCTTTCACCTTCTCTATTTGCTCGAGAGGGACGAAGCTGTCGCGCTCGCCGTAGATCGCCAGCACCGCAGCGTTCACCTTCGCCACCTCGTCCGGGCTGGGGTCGTACATCACCGGATACCATGGCGAGATGGCGGCGAGATGGTCATACGCAACAGCCACTTTGAACGTGAGCAACCCGCCCATGCAGAACCCCATCACGCCCAACCGCTTCGGCGAGACGCCTGGGTCGTTGCGGAGGAACTCTAGCGCGGCGACGATCTCGCTCACCGCGCGCGACATGTTCTCCACGGTCGCCATCATGAGCTTGCCGGCACTGTCTGGCTCGGTAGCCACTTTGCCGTGGTAAAGATCGGGCACCAACACCACGAAGCCCTCCGTCGCCAGGCGCTGCGCCAGCTCGCGGATGTGTGGCTCAATGCCCCACCACTCTTGAATCAGGACGATGCCTGGATAGGCTTTGTCGTCGTCAGGTCGGACGTAAAAGCCTTGCGCCTCTGGGTGTTTCTGCGGATCGGTATGCACAGTCTTGGTCTGGACGATCATGGTTCACCTCCTGCGGCAATGCTATCGCACAATCGCAAAATACGTCACCACCAGCACGGCGCCGATGAGCATGATCAAGCCGTAGTTGCGCACCAAGCCCGTCTGCAAGCCGCGCAACACGTGAGCGAGTCGGTTGAAGGCGTTGCCTACACCGTTGACTGCGCCATCCACCAAACCCACATCCAGCACCTGGGCGCAGATCGTGCTGACGACGTAAAACGGCTTGACCACCGCCTGCGCGTAAGCGTCGTCAATGCGCCAGGCGCGCGCCAGGAACAACCCCAGCCCGTGTTCTGTTTCGTGCAGCGCACGCTGTGGCTGCCGATATACCCACCACGCGCCCGCGAGCGCTGCCAGCGAGAGCACTGTGAAGAACAGCGCCAGCGCCAGATTGAGCGGCTTGGCTTCCTCCGCAATTACTGGCTCTAGCCAGTGGTGCAGCCATCCGCCACCTGGCAGGTTGATCGCGCCAGCCAACACGGCGCACACCGCCAGCGCGATTAGTGGGATGGTCATGACGCGCGGCGACTCGTGGGCGTGTGCTGCGTTTTCCGTGCGAGGCTCTCCCAGGAAGACCAGCACGATCTGCCGACCCACGTAAAACGCCGTGGCGAGCGCCGTCGTGCCCAACAGCGCCAACGCGAGCGGGTTATACGTGAACGCGGCGAGCAGAATCTCGTCTTTGGAGAAGAAGCCAGATAGCGGGGGGACGCCCGCCAGCGCCAGCCCGCCGATCACAAACGTGGCGAAGGTGATCGGCATACGGCGCGCCAGCCCACCCATGTTGCGCATGTCCTGAGGGTCGGTGTGGTGGTCATGTCCCATGCCATGGATCACCGAGCCAGCTGCTAGGAAGAGCAGCGCCTTGAAGAAGGCGTGCGTCAACAGATGGAACATGCTCGCCACATACACGCCTAGCCCGGCGGCTGCCACCATGAAGCCCAGTTGCGAGACGGTGGAGTACGCCAGCACCTTTTTGATGTCCATCTGGCGCAGCGCGCTCGTGCCAGCCACAAACGCGGTCAAGGCGCCGACCAGCGTCACGATCTGCTGAGTGAGCGGCGATAACTCAAACAGCGCGTGGGCGCGCGTCATCATGTAAATCCCTGCTGTGACCATCGTGGCAGCGTGGATCAACGCCGAGACGGGCGTGGGTCCTGCCATTGCGTCTGGCAACCAGACAAACAGCGGAATCTGCGCGCTTTTGCCCGTTGCCCCGATGAAGAGCAGCAATGTGATCGCACCCGCCACCACTGCCAAAGCCTCACCCTGTGCCTTGGCGGCTTTGAACACCTCCTCGAACCCCAGCGTGCCGAACGTAGCGAAGATGAGGAGTATGCCCAACACAAAACCCACATCGCCGATGCGGTTGACGACAAACGCTTTGCGTCCGGCAGCCGCGTTCTTCAAATCGGCGAACCAGAAGCCGATCAGCAAGTATGAACACAGCCCCACCAGCTCCCAGCCGACAAACATTACCAGGAAGTTGTCCGCCATCACCAGCGTCAGCATCGAGGCGATGAACAAGTTGAGATACACGAAGAAGCGCTGGAAGCGAGGGTCGCCGTGCATGTAGCCGATGCTGTAGATATGAATCAGCGCCCCAATGCCAGTGACGATCAGCATCATCACGCTGCTGAGCGGGTCCACCAGAAAGCCCCACGACACATTGAGCGGACCTGCGCTGATCCAGGGCGACAGCGTCACGTGAATGGCGGCATGGTCACCCGCCTGAGCGAGCTGCGCAAACAGCGCCAGCGACACGACAAACGCCGCGACCACCGCGCCCGAAGCTAACCAGCCGATGCCCCTTTCGCCCAGCTTTCTGCCGAACAGCACGTTCAACAAAATGCCGAGCAGCGGGAAGAGGATGGGAGATACAACGAGCAGTTCCATGCGCCTTTCACCCTCGCAATTGCGCCAGGTCGTCCACACTGGTGCTGCGCTTGGTGCGGAAGATGGTGACGATCAGCGCCAACCCCACCGCCACCTCAGCCGCAGCAATGGTCATGATGAAGAAGACGATCATTTGTCCGTCGAGTTGATTCCAGCGATGCGCGAAGGCGACGAACGCGAGATTAGCTGCGTTGAGCATCAGCTCGACCGACATGAAGATCAGCAGCGCACTGCGCCGCAGCAACACGCCCAGCGCACCGATCACAAACAGCGCCGCAGACAAGAAAATCACGAACGATGTGGCATCCATGTTGCGCGTCCTTGAAGTGTCAGTTTTTGCGACTCAGCACCAGCGCGCCCACCATTGCCGCGAGCAACAGCAGCGCAACCACTTGCAGCGGCAACAGATACGGACCGAACAGCAACACGCCGATCGCTTGAGGGCTGCTATCCACTGGAGAAGCAGCGGTGGGAGTGTCAATCCGCACACCGCTCAGCAGCGCCCAGACCGCCACTGCGAGCAGCGCCACCGCCAGGATGATCGCCAGCGGGCGCTGGTACGCCAAGCCTGGTGGGTTTTCTGCTGGCGCCAGGCGTTCCGCACCAAGCAGCATGATCACGAACACAAACAGGACCATGATCGCGCCGGCGTACACCGCCACTTGCGTCACCGCCAGGAACGGCGCGTTGAACAGCAGGTAGATCACAGCGCCGACGATAAAGTTGAGCACCAAAAAGAGCGCCGCATAAATAGCGTTGCGGCTGAGCAACAGCCCCAGCGCCGATGCAATGCTGATGGCGCCGAGCAGCACGAGCAGTATCAGTTCACCTGCCATGATGTTGTTATCAATCAAACAGATTCGTCAATCGGCGGGAAAGGAAGGATCGCGCGGTCGTACTTGCCAGGTGGGGTTTGCTGCGGCGTGCCCGGCGCGCCAGGCGGCGGCGGCTCAAGCAACATGGACTTGGTGTAGATCATGCTCTCGCGCGTGTAGCCGGTGGGGAACTCAATCGGCTCCAGCACGATGGCGTTGGTGGGGCAGGCATCTTCGCAATAGCCGCAGAAGATGCAGCGCAGCATGTTGATCTCATACACTTTTGCGTAGCGCTCGCCAGGCGAGTAGCGCTCGTCGTTGGTGTTCTCCGCTGCCTCAACGTAAATCGCGTCCGCAGGACAGGCAGCCGCGCACAAGGCGCAGCCGATGCAGCGCTCCAAACCGTCTTCATAGCGCTTCAGATGATGCCGCCCACGAAAGCGGGCGCTCATCGGCTTTTGCTCTTCGGGATATTGAATGGTGACTGGCTTGCGGAGGAGCGTCTTAAAGACGGTCGCCAGCCCCACCGGCACTTTGCGCAGATACTCCTTAATCATCACTCTCCTTTCTCAACGCATGGCACGCTCGATTCGGCTCACACTTCAGATTCACTTGAAACCTGGCACGCCCAGCGCGATCAGCAGCGCTGTTGCGAGCACATTCTCGATGCTGATGGGCAGCAACACCTTCCATCCCATGTTCATGAGCTTGTCATAGCGCACGCGCGGCAGCGAGGCGCGCACCCAGATGAACGCCAGCAGGCACACCACAACCTTGATGGTGAAATACACCACCGACAACGCTGGTACCTCGTTCACAAACGGTCCCGACCAGCCACCCAGGAAGAAAGTGGTGAACAGTGCGCTGACCGCGATCATCTTGACGTACTCTCCCATGAAGAACAGCGCGAACTTCATGCCGCTGTATTCGGTCATGAAGCCAGCGGTCAGCTCTTGCTCCGCTTCCACCAAGTCAAACGGCGCGCGCATTGTCTCGGCGAACGCCGCCACGACAAAGATCGCCGCCGCCACCGGCTGGCGAAAGATGAACCAGCCGAGGATGCCGCCGTACTCGCCAGGATACTGCGCTTCGACAATATCCGCCAGGCTGAGCGATGACGCCATCAGCACCACTGCGACAATGGCGAAGCCCATGCCCAGCTCGTACGAGATCACCTGCGCAGATGCGCGCAGCCCCGCCAACACTGAGTACTTGTTGTTGCTCGCCCAGCCAGCCAGCGTGACGCCATACACCGCCACACCCATCACCGCCACCACATACAGCGCGCCCACGTTGAGATCGCTGGCGAGCTGAAAGAGCGGACCTTTGCCGACTGGAATCACCGCAAACAAGATCAACGACGGCACCACGATCAGCACTGGCGCCAAAAAATACATCGGCTTGTCCACTTGCGCTGGCGTGACGCTCTCCTTGAAAATCAACTTCAAGCCGTCGGCAACTGGTTGTAGCAAGCCGAACGGTCCAGCCCGATTCGGACCGATCCGCGCTTGCAAGCGCGCGATGAACTTGCGCTCGACGAGGGAGAGGTAGGCGAAACCGGTCAGCAGCACCGCAATTAATGCGGCGGACTTCAACGTGATCTCTAGTAGTGCAGGCATGGATGTCGTGCTCCCTCAGGCGATTTGTCGGACTGGCACGATGTGCGATTGCAACAGTGGGCTGCGGCGGATCAGCTCGCCGTCGCGGTAGAGCATCTGCGGCACCCGCTCTAATCCCGCGATGGTCGGGTCGGGGATGGACACATGGTAAGGCAGCAAGGTTTCTTTCTCAGCGCCAGCCGCGTAGCGCAAGCCGATGCCGCCCGTGTTGTCATACACTGTGCCGCCGTAGTAGAGGTCCTCGCGCCCCATAGGGGGCCATTGCTCTGCCGAACGGCTGAGCGCAGCGTAGGTCATGCCGGCGTAGACAGGCACATCCTGCGCGAGCGCGTCGAAAATGTGCGAAGGGGCGGTGTAATTCCACTCGAGTCCCAGCCGTCGCGCCACCTCTTGCGCGATCCACCAATCGGGTTTTGCCTCGCCCAGAGGCGGCAGTGCGCGATAGAAGCGCTGCACGCGGCGGTCGCCGCTGGTGAACGTGCCCTCGCGCTCGGCGAAGGTGAGCGCTGGCAACACCACATCGGCTTCGCTCACCAGCGCCGTGCGCAGCACATCCTGCACGATGACGAATCCTGCAGCGGGCAGATCGCGCGGCTCACCCACGCCAACCGCCCACGCCACGCGCGCGCGCTCGGGCAATGCCACAGCAGGGGCGAGCACATCGCACACACCTTGTGTGTTCGCGTGGGGATAGAGCGGCAACAAGCCGCTGTCGGTCTTGCCCGCGTGCCCTGTTTCCAGCAAGAGGTTCGCCAACAACTGCGCCAGCGCACGAGCGCGCGGACCGTCAAGGTGCTCATCGCCGAAGACGATCACCACGTTGCGCGCAGATTGCAGCGACTCGCGCAGCGCAGCGCCCTGTTGCTGCGCCCACTCTGGGGCGCGCCCCACCTCATAGCGATGAATCGCCGCTGCGTAGCGGTGCATTTTCGTGCTGCGATGATGCGCAACGATGAGCTGCGCGCCGCGATCCACCACCGCCTGGCGCAAGCGCAAGAACCACACGGGCGCTTGCTCTTCCACGTCGCCATTCACCACCACAATCACATCCCCGCGCCCCAACCGCTTCATGTCACCGTCTTTGCCGATGCCGAAGGCGCGCGCTACGTCGGCGTAATGCGCTGGCACGCTCGGCGATACACCCACCGCCCCGCCAATCGCGCGCGCCAACCGACCCAGCAGGTAGGCGTCTTCGTTGGGGATGCGGTCACCGACCACCATCGCCACCTCGCCCTGTGCAGCGCGCAGGGCATCTGCGACCATCTGCAGCGCCTGTTGCCAGGTGGACTCCACCAGCCTGCCGTCGCGGCGCACCAGCGGCACCTGCAACCGGTCCTCCGCGCGGGTGAAATGATGCACGTAGCGCCCTTTGTCGCAAACCCAGATTTCGTTCACCCATTCGTTCTGGCGCGGCATCACACGCTTGATCTCATAGCCGCCATGCTTCGTCTCCAGCCGCGTGTTTAGCGCGATGTTGCAACCAACTGCGCAGTGCGTGCAAATGCTTTGCGCGCTTTGCAGCTCCCACGGACGCGCCTTGAAACGGAAGTCCGCTGTGGTGAGCGCCCCGACGGGGCAAATGTCGGTGGTGTTGCCGCCGAAGTAGGAGTCGAAGGGCGGGTCGCTGAAGGTGACGATCTCCATGCCGCGCCCGCGGTCGTGGAATTGCAGCACATGATCGTCCGCAATCTCGTCCTGGAAGCGGACGCAGCGGCTGCACTGGATGCAGCGCTCGCGGTCCAGGAAGATGAGGTCTCCGAGGGGGACGTGTTTATCGTTGTGGAACTTGCTGTCGTAGTCGAATCGGCTGACGCCCGGACCGTGCGCCAGCGTCAGATTTTGCAGCGGGCACTCGCCGCCCTTGTCGCAGATCGGGCAATCCAGCGGGTGAGAGGTGAGCAGAAACTCCAGAATGTCCTCGCGCGCTGCGCGCACCTGTTCTGTGGCGGTGCGCACCACCATACCTTCGCTCACTGGCGTGGTGCAGGCGGTGGTGAGCTTGGGCATGAACTGGATCACGGGATTGCCGTTCTCATCGCGCACCACCTGCTTGGTGGCGGGGTCAATTTTGGGCGTGCCAATGTCCACTAGGCACATGCGGCACATGCCCACTGGTTTCAGCTTGGGGTGGTAACAGAAGACAGGGATGTCGTTGCCGATCTTCTTGGCAGCGTCCACCACCAGCGTGCCCTTCGGCACAGCAACGGGGACGCCATCAATGGTCACGTTAACCAGGTCTGACATAAGCTACAACTCAAGGTTGAGGGGTGGCATCGGGAGCAGGTTGTGTCAGTTTGGTAATGTCTGTCGGGAGGCTCACTTCGATGGTGATGCCGCGGCGTCGCACGGCGCGCACGCGCCCGATCACCTCTAACGCATCGCCCTCCTTCAAATCCGCCCGCTCTGCCACGGTCTTGTGCAGATGCACGATCTGCACACCAGTGTCGTCTTGTAAGAAGACGTTGAGATCGCCGCCTTCGAGCGCGTCTATGCGATACACGCTGCCCTGCACGCGCACGACGGCATTGTGGTCGTTCCCGCTGAGCTGACCGAGACGATACGGGCGCACCTCGCGGGTGCTCGGCTGCGCCAGGGCGACGCCCGACGGGGAATTCAAGATCAGCTCTGGCTTGTTGCGATAGACGTTGACGCGACCCGTCGCAGTGAGCACTGCGCCGACGTGGATCGCCGATGGGTCTTCGAGCGCGTCGTACACGTTCTCAAAGAGCGTGAGCGGTATCTCGCCGCTGGAATCGCGCAATGTGAACTTGAACCCCGAAGCGAACGGCTGGGCGCCGATCACCTCGCCCACCACGCGCACGCGCTTTTCGTCGTCATCGGCGGTGATCGCGCCGATGGGCGTCACTGGCAGCGGTACGGTTGGCGTGACGACCAGCACATCCGTGCCGCGCACGGGCACGATCTGCTTCTCTTGGCGATAGAAATCAACCTTGCCGGTGGCGCGCACGATTGCGCCCTCTTGCAATAGTTCGGGCTTGCGCACTTGCTTTAAGGCGCGCTCGAACATCACCAGCGTGATCGGGCCGGTGTCGTCGCGCAGGGTGTAGCGCATCCCGCTGCGAAAGGGTCGAACCGAAGTAATCTCGCCCTGCACGGTGAAGAAGCTGCCTTTGTCCTGCTCCGTGATCTGGTTGATGGGCGTGACGACGCGCACATTCGCCAGCGCCAACGACGGCGCAGACACGACCATCGCACACCACACAGCAACAGCAACAAGCCAGCGCATCATCGGTCAATCGGGTGAATGATTTGCTTCAGTGTCGTTTGTGCCCCACCGCGCCTGCGATCAAGTTGCCAGCGGGGTCAATCACGTGCTCGCGGATCAGCTCTTCGTCAAACCCGTTGCGCGCGCCGCCTGTATGTTTCTGCACAAACGCCTCGTACTCAGCTCGGAAGTGCTTGAGCGTGCTAAGCATCGGGGATGTGGCGAACTCGCCCAGCAGGCAGAAGCACTTGCCCGACATCTGATTCGCCACCTCGCCGATCATGGCAACGTCTTCCATCGTGCCATGACCGCTGAGCAGTTTGTTGTAGAGCTGCAGCGCCCAGTGAGTGCCCTCGCGGCAGGGGGTGCATTTGCCGCAGCTTTCATGCTTGAAGAAGCGCACCATCTTGCGCGCTGCCCACACAATATCCACGCTCTCGTCGAGGATGACGAACGACGCCGACCCGAGAATGGACCCAGCTGCTTGCAAGCTCTCGTAGTCCAGCTTCGTGTCCAGCGCCGACGCGGGCAAGATAGGCGCTGAAGAACCTGCCGGCAACACGCCTTTCACTGCGCGCCCCTGCAGCGCGCCGCCAGCCATCTCGATCAATTCACGAATGGTGTATTGCCCCAGCGGCAGCTCGTAGTTGCCTGGGCGGTTGACGCAGCCGCTGACGCAGAAGATTTTGGTGCCAGGGCTTTTCTCTGTGCCGTACTGGCGATACCACTGCGCACCATGCAGCACGATCGGCGGCACGTTCGCCAGCGTCTCCACGTTGTTCACGACGGTCGGCTTGGCATACAGCCCTTGCTGAGCGGGGAACGGCGGGCGCAAGCGTGGTTGACCGAGCTGACCTTCCAGCGAGGACAGCAGGGCGGTCTCTTCACCGCAAATATAAGCGCCAGCGCCGAGATGGATGTGCACGTCCACATCGAAGCCGCTGCCGAGCACGTTCTTGCCGATCAAGCCGCGCGCGTAGGCGTCGTCAATGGCTTTTTGCAGGGTCTTCGCTGGCTCGTAGAACTCGCCGCGCAGGTAGATGTATGCCGTGTTCGCTTGCACGGCGTAGCAGGCGAGCAGCGTGCCCTCGATCACCTGGTGGGGGTTGCAGTCAATCAGTTGGTGATCTTTGAATGTGCCCGCCTCACTCTCGTCGCCATTCACCACGACGTATTTGGGGAACACATCCTTTGGGATGAAGCTCCACTTCACGCCCGCGGGGAAGCCTGCGCCGCCGCGCCCGCGCAAACCGCTATCTCTGACTACCGCGATCACCTCTTCGGGCTTCATGGAGGTGAGCGCCTTCTTCCACGCGGCGTAGCCATCGTTGGCGAGATACACGTCAATCTCACGGATGTCTGGCACGTCAATATCGCGCAGCAAGACATGCCGCTCCATGGTTTTATTTCGGGATCCGTAAAACGTCGCCATAAGCTCCTCTGCCTCTCGCACGGATGGGGAGCAGCCCTGACTCACTCAAGGCAGCTCGTCAATCATGCGGTCAAACGTCTGCTCGTCCAGCGCGTAGCGGTATTCTTTGTTGATCTGTAACACAGGGGCGCGGTCACAAGCAGCGATGCACATCACCGTATTCAGCGTAAATTTGCCATCTGGGGTGGTCTCGCCGACGCGAATGCCCAGTTTCCTTTCACAGTGCGAGACGAACTTGTCCGCTCCGCGCAGCGCGCACGGCAAATCGTCGCATACGTCAACGACGTACCTGCCGACGGGCTGCTCGTAAAACATGGTGTAAAAGCCGACGATGCTCTTCACCTCAGTGGGGTCGCAACCGATGATCTCCGCCACCTCGCGGATCGCTTCAGGGGTGCAGTAGCCATACTCCTCCTGCGCGATGTACAGCAGCGGCATCACAGCGCTGCGCCGACGCTCTGGCGGGTATTTCGCCAGCACCTTCTCGATGTCTTCTGCGCGCTTTTCTCTCAACATGTGTGTTCTCCTCAAAACACGCTTGCGTGCAAGCTCAACGGTCCACATCGCCCAGCACGATGTCAATGGAGCCGATGATGGCGACCAGATCGGCGATCAGGTATCCCTGGCTCATGTGGGGAAGCGCCTGCAAGTTATAGAACGAGGGGGCGCGGAAGTGGACGCGGCGCGGTTTGGGGCTGCCATCGCCGCTGATCAACACGCCGTATTCACCTTTGCCGCTTTCAACAGCAAAATACACCTCCCCCTCTGGCGCGCGGAAGCCCTCCGTCCACAATTTGAAGTGGTGGATGAGCGACTCCATCGAATACGCGATCTCGTGCTTGGGCGGCGGGGCAACTTTGCGGTCGTCGGTCATGACGGGACCGGCGGGCAGGCGGTCCGTCGCCTGGCGGATGATCTTCAGCGATTGGTGAAACTCCTCCATGCGGCACATGAAGCGGTCATACACGTCGCCGTTGCTGCCCACCGGCACGGAGAAGTCGAAGTGGTCGTAGCTGGAATAAGGCTGCGCCTTGCGCACGTCGTAATTCACACCGCTGCCGCGCAGCGAAGGACCCGTCAAGCCCCACGCGATGGCGTCTTCGGCGCTGATCTTGCCGATGCCGACGGTGCGGTCTTTCCACATCGGGTTGTGCGTGAGCAGCTTTTCGTACTCCAGCAGGCGGGACGGAAACACGTCCAGAATCTTGCGCACGAGGTCGTAGAAGCTGTTGGGCACGTCGCGCCACAAGCCGCCTGGGCGAATGTAGCTGCTCATCATGCGCGCGCCGCTGACCGCCTCGTACACGTCAAGGATCATCTCGCGCTCGCGCATGGCGTAGAGAAACACGCTCATTGCGCCGATGTCGAGCGCGTGCGTGCCGAGCCAGACCAGGTGGCTGTTCATGCGCGTCAACTCCATCAAGATGACGCGCAGGTACTGCGCCCGCAACGGCACCTCGATGCCCACCAGCTTCTCCACCGCGCCACAGAACGCCAGGTTGTTGCTCATCGGCGCGAGATAGTCGGTGCGGTCAGTGAGCGGGATAGCCTTGACGAAGGTCTTGCTCTCCGCTGTCTTCTCGATGCCAGTGTGCAGGTAGCCGATGTCGGGGATGCAGTTCACGATGGTCTCGCCGTCCAACTCCAGTAGCAATCGCAACACACCGTGTGTGGAGGGGTGTTGCGGACCCATGTTGAGCAGCATGGTCTCGCCTGTGAAGGCGCGCGGGCTGACCAGGCGCTTGAGCTGCTCCAGGGTGATGTCTAGCTGCACATCATCGACGGTGACAGCCAGCTTGTTCTCCTCAGATTGGGTGAGGTCTTCAGCAGTCAACATAGCTCACTCTGTGGCGTAGGGCTTTTGCGCGTCAATGCGCGCGCGATTGAAGGAGAAGGCATTTTCCTCCACCGCGACTGGCACATCGCGGCGCAGCGGGTGTCCCTGATAGTCCGCTGGCAGCAGGATGCGGCGCAGATCAGGATGCCCCTCGAAATGAATGCCGAACAGGTCGTATATCTCGCGCTCCGCCCAGTTCGCGTTGCGATACACACCGCACACGGTGGGGATGACGGGGTCGTACTCGCTCAGCATCACCTTGACGCGCACGCGCAGGTTGCGCGAGAGCGAGTAAAGCTGATAGAGGATGCCGAAGCGCGGCTCGCGCGGGTAATAATCCACGCAGGTTTCGTCGGTGAGCATCTCGAAGCGCTGCATGTCGCGCAGGTGCGTGAGCACCTCGATGACGCGCTCGCGCGGCACGACGAGCGTCACTTCGTCTCGAAAGACGACCACTTCCTGGATGGCGTCGGCGAGCGCCGTGCGCAGGGTCTGAGCCAGGTCAATCTGGGTGTCCATCAGTGAGCCTCATTGCCACTTCTTCAGTGGCTCGTTGCGGATTTTCTCGTGCAGCTTCATGATGCCCTCGATCAGCGTCTCTGGTCGCGGAGGGCAGCCAGCGACGTACACATCCACTGGCACGATCTCATCCACCCCCTGCACGATGGCGTAGTTGTTGAACACGCCGCCGCAGGACGCGCAGTCGCCCATTGCGATCACCCACTTGGGGTCGGGCATTTGGTCGTAGAGATTGCGCAGCACGGGCGCCATCTTGCGGCTGACGCGCCCGGCGACGATCATCAAGTCGCTTTGGCGCGGGCTGGCGCGCATCAGCTCCATGCCGAAGCGCGAGAGGTCGTAGCGCGAGGCTTGTGTGCTCATCATCTCGATGGCGCAGCAAGCCAGCCCGAACAGCATCGGCCACAGCGAGCGGGAGCGCGCCCAGCCTACCGCTTTCTCCAGCGACATGGTGACGATGCCCATGTCGCCTAGTTTTTGCTCCAAACCCATATTTTCTCTGAACCTCCTCACGTGGCATCCGCGATCTGTGTTGCTGCCTCAACGCTTGTCCATGCCCTCCCACTCCAGCGCACCTTTCTTCCACAGCCAGACATAGCCCACCAGCAAGAGCGTGGCGAAGATGAACATGGAGACGAAGCCGTACCAGCCCAGATCACGGAACGCAGCCGCCCATGGGTAGAAGAACACCACCTCGATGTCGAACAAGATGAACAGCACAGCGATGAGGTAGAAGCGCACCGGCAGGCGTCGCTGCGCGACACCAATGGCGCGCATGCCGCTTTCATACGGCATGAGCTTGGTCGCGTTTTGCGCGCGCTTGCGCGGTCCGAACAGCACAGAGATCAGAAGGACGAGCAGCGCCAAGCCCGTGGAAAGCAGCAGCAACACGAAGATCGGCGAAAAGTCAGCCATAGCTTAAGAAGATTATCACGGCTGGGTGACACCCAACCGCACCGCTTGAGAATCTTATCACAATCTCTGCACCTCACACAGGGGAGGACATAAAAGCCCGCACCTGTATCGGCTCGCACGGCGCGCAAGCCGTGGCTGCGACATACAATGCGGCTCGTCTTATGCAAATTCAGCCTTCCCTCCGCAGCGTATGGCTTGCAGCGAGCGCGTACTTCTTGTGGGGCTTTCTGCCGCTTTACCTCCGATTGCTGCGCGAGGTGCCTCTGTTGCAGCTACTGGCGCATCGCATCGTGTGGGCGTTGTGCTTCTGCGCGGCGGCGATGACGCTCTCTGGGGCTTGGGCGCGCACGCTGCGCGCGCTGCGCGAGCGCCGCGTGGTGTACAGCTTCGTCTTGAGCGCGGCGCTGCTGGCGTTGAACTGGCTCACCTACATCTGGGCGGTCAACAACGATCGCACGGTGGAAGCCAGCCTGGGCTACTTCATCACACCGCTGCTCAACGTCGCGCTCGGCGTGATCCTGCTGAAGGAGCACATGCGCTGGGGACAGTGGATCGCCATCGGCATCGCCACGGCGGCTGTGGCATATCTCACGTTTGCGTATGGCGCGTTTCCGTGGGTGGGACTGTTGCTGGGGCTGACGTTTGGGGTGTATGGCTTGTTGCGCAAGCGCGCCGCGCTTGAATCGCTGCCAGGGCTGACGGTGGAGACGGCGCTCTCCGCGCTCATCGCAGCACCGTATCTGGTGTGGATGGAGGCGAACGGCGGAGGTAGCTTCGTCGGGGCGCCGCTGGATCGGCAGCTCTTGTTGATGGCGACTGGAGTGGTGACAGCCGTGCCGCTGCTGCTGTTCGCAGCGGGCGCGCGGCGCATCCCCCTGAGCTTGCTGGGCGTGTTGCAATACCTCGCGCCGACGATCCAATTTCTGGTCGGCGTGTTCATTTTCGGTGAGCCGTTCAACGAGCAGCGCCTGATCGGCTTCGCGCTGATCTGGCTGGCGTTGTTGATCTTCACCAGCGAGAGCATCTGGGCGGACCTCAGGCTCAAGTTTTGACCAGCCCCGTTACATTGCCTGATCAGTAGGCACGTTCAACTGCTCCAATTGTCTTCGTTCTGGGTGAAGATGCGCTCCACGGTGTTCTCCCAGCTCTCGAACAATTCGCCCTGCGCGCGGGTCTTGACGTTCATGTGATGGGCTTCATCGGCAATCAGGACGACTTTGTGCTTGCGGAAGTCCTCAAAGGTCAGGGCGTTTTCCCGCTCGCTGTTCAGGTCGGAGTGGAGTTTTTGAATCGTGGTGAAGCAAATATTGATGTCATCAGGATTGACGGCTTCAAAGTTCTCCACTGGCGAAATGCGCACGCGGCGGTTGCCGATGCGAATCTCCTGATTGAACAGATACTTGACGCTGGCCGAGTTGAGGAAGTTATCGCGGGTCTTTTCGATGATGTTGGTGGAGTTGACGAAGAACAGAAAATTGCGGTATCCCTGCGCGCAGAGATACAAAATCAAGCCCGCCATGATGAGGGTTTTGCCGCTGCCGGTGGCCATGTTGAAGAGAAAATGCAGCGGGTACGCTTTGCTAGGAAAGTCTTTGTGATAGCAATAAACGAAGCGGGCAAAAGCTTCCACCTGATACGGGCGCAGCTCGTATTTGGGGTTCAGGTTTTGCGCGACGCTATCAGGGACGCTTTTCTCGATACTGTCCCACTGGGAAAGCGTGTCAAGTTGCTGGTACAGGAATTGGTCAGGCATGGGTTGCTTCCGCCGTTTTCTGGTAAAAGACAACCCCCACCCGCCGAATATGGTCAATCAGGTCGGGGTCGCTGATGTGCTTGAATATGGACAGGTCAATTGTGTAGGGCAGGAGCAATTCATCCAGGTCGTCCATCATGCGGTAAAGCACCTTGAGGGTCAAATCGTCCCCGCCCAAGAGCGTCAGGTCAATGTCAGAGCCGTTTTTGAAGTTGCCCTTGGCGCGCGATCCGTAAAGGATCGCCTGTTCGACCTGCGGGTAGCGCGCGAAGACCGCGCAGATTTTTTGGATGGTGCTTTCTTTCAAGCCAAAGCGAGTCATCGCTGTGTCTGCCTTTTCAAAGCTTCCATTTTGGCATGTAGTTTCTCGAATTCAGGGAAATACAGGTTGACGATGTCAGCGGCGATTTTTTTTGCCACATCCTCGTTGTAGGTGTGGGCGGTCAGCGTTCTGCTTTTGATCATCTCCATCCATGTTTCGCCCTCTTCAACTAAGCCTCGCTTGAATGCCAGACGCAGGGCGTCTCTGCTGCCCCTGATTTCTGTCTCCCCCTGATATTCAAAGTAATCCTTTATCGTATTCCAGGCTAATTCATAGGTGTACTCGAACGCCTGTATCAGTCCCTGTTGTTCCAGCTCGTTCAGCTCGCCTTTTGCGATGAATTTTCTCAACTGGCTGAGCGCCTTGGAAAAGTGATTAAACCGTTGCATCCACCGAATGTCTTGTGCGCTCATGGGGTTTCTCCATAAAACTTCCTGTTCAACGCCTTCTCCTCTTCACGGACGCCAAAGCGCGCGTCGTCTATCTCGGAGAGATTCACATACAACTGATTCTTATCCAGCAACTCTGCCAGCAGGTGTTTTTGCTTTTCCAGGCCGTTCGGTTTGTTCCCTAAGGCGATGAAATCGTTCACCGCCTCTTCGGGCAGACGCGGGTTGACGTACCACTTCAGGAACGAGCCTTCCGCCATCTCGCGCCAGATTTGCAGGAGTTCTTTGCCGGATTGCGCCGCCTGGATGCGATCCAGGAAGGCTTCGTTGTATTTCATCAGCTCGCAGTAGATAAAGTCGCCGCCGCCTTGCCAGTTGACAGATGATGAAAGTGTTGACGTTGAAAATCCAGCGCTCCTCAATTTCTTCAAAGAACTTGGCTTTGACTTCCGGGTCCGACAAAAGCAGTTTTACAAGTCCGTGGTCAGTGCTCCAGGCAATGTCCTGCACGGCGGCAAGGACAAGTTCACCATCGTCATTTACAAAGCGCCGATCGGTTTTGAGCAGTTCGATCAATCTGGCTCCGAAAGCCATAGTGTGTTTCTCCGCCTTTGGCTTCGTCTCGATTCTACTGCAACGGAGCTATTCTCCCGACGAGCCATCTGGCGGTCGGACCTCAGGCTCAAGTTTTGACCAGCCCCGTTGCACATCGTCCAGCCTCCGATGTGACACCTGGGCGGCAGCGCGATCAGTTCTCGCTACACACCCTGCGGGCAAGCTTCTCCCCAAGCAGCAGGCAAGCGAGTTTATAGCGCAATTCAGCTTCGCTGGCTTGCGGGAAACGCGAGCGCAGCCCAGACATCACCAGCACACGAGCGGATGCATTCAACTGCGCCAGCATGTTCATCTTCTGCGTGGGGCTCGCCTGCCTCCATAACTGGATCTGCAATGCCTCCATTTTGGGGTGTGTATCAGGGAAGAGCGCGCTCATCTTTTGCTCCGCTGCGAAGGGTGATACCGATACCAGAACACACCTGGTGAGTGAGATTGTAGACCATCGCGTTCACACTCGGCCGTCGCCGCTGCGGCGCGGACTTGCGAGAACGAGCGATCCCCCTGCCGCAAGTGCGAGCAGGACACGCGCAGAGGCAATCACCAGCCGTTTGGCAGCCACCTGACGCACGGGGAAAGCTGAGGCGCGCCTGCTGGAGCTAACGTTTTTCTTACACCGTCGGAGTATCTTGCAGGGCATGACACAAGAGTTGGAGCTGTTCGAGCGGCCGGCCGCAGAAGAAATGTACATGATCGCTGGATGGCGGCAGTGGGCAGACGCCGGCGCGACGTCGTCAGGTCTGCTGGAGTGGCTGATCCAGCACCTCAGTGCCCGCAAGATCGGCGCGATCCGCTCCGACGGCTTCTTCCTGTTCCAGACACCCGTGTCGCAGTTTCTCTTCCGACCGGTGATCAAACTGGAGGAGGGTTATCGCCAGCAGCTGATCAAGCCTCGCAGCGAGATTTTCTACTGGGGCAACAACAGCAAAGGGTTGGTGCTCTTTCTCGGCGACGAGCCTCACCTGGACGTGGATCGATACGCGCGGGCGTTCTTCGAGGTGGCGCGCCAGCTCAACGTGAAGCGCATCGCTGCCACAGGCGGTGTGCACGCCGTGGTGCCGTACGACAAGGACCGCGCCATCACGTGCAGCTACAGCCTGCCTGCGCTCAAGGCGGAGCTGAGCGAATACGCGGTGCAGTTCTCCAACTACGAGGGCGGCGCGAGCATCGGCTCGTATCTCAACGACCAGGCTGAAGCGCTGGGCATCGAATACTTCTCGTGGTACGCCTTTGTGCCCGCCTATCCACTGTCGCAGCTTCATCCATCGCTGGACAACATCGTGGTCGAAAAAGACTTCAAGGCGTGGCTCGACATCCTCGTTCGGCTCAACCGCATGTTTGGGCTGGACATCGAGCTATCCGACCTGGAAGAGGAGAGCGACGAGCTCACGCGCGCCTTGCGCGCGCAGATTGACGCGCTCAACGCCAAGCTGCCCCACGCGCCCATCTCGCCCGGCGAATACATCGCGCGCATGACGGCGGGGTTCACAGAAATGTCGTTCAACCCGAAAGGCGACGACATCTGGGAAGACGCGCTGAGCGATCTCTTCAAGGACGTTGAATGAACTGCGCGTAAGCTGCCGAGCCTGGCGCGCTCGATCAAAACAACACAGGCGCGTTCCGCTGAGCGACTAATGCGGGACGCGCCTGTTTGTTTACGGTGCTGGGCTGATTCAATTCACAGCTTCTCCTCGCGCAAGACGTAACCCACGCTACGCACGGTGTGGATCAGGCGCGGCTCGCCGTTGGCTTCCGTCTTCTGCCGCAGATAACGGATGTACACCTCCAGCACGTTGCTCTCGCCGCCGAAGTTGTTGCCCCACACGCGGTCGAGGATCTGCTCGCGGGTCAGCACCTGGCGGGGGTTGCGCATGAGATATTCGAGCAGGTCGTACTCCTTCGCGGTCAGTTCAAACTGGCGGTCACCGCGCTTCGCCAGGCGTGTGCCGGTGTCCAGTTGCAGATCGGCGTACTTCAGGATCTCGGGCTTGCTGCTCGGTTGGGTGCGGCGCAACAGCGCGCGCACGCGCGCCAGCAGCTCTGGAAAGGCAAATGGCTTGACGAGGTAATCGTCGGCGCCGCTTTCCAGACCCAACACGCGGTCAGGCACGGAGTCCTTCGCGGTGAGCATGAGGATGGGCACGTTGCTGGCGGACCGCAGCCGCATACACACCTCCAGCCCGTTCAAGCCGGGCATCATCCAGTCCAGGATCACCAGGTCGGGGGGATTGTCGCGCGCGGCTGCCAGCCCGCTGGCGCCGTCGTTGGCAGTCGTCACTTTGAAGTTTTCATAAGACAACCCACGCCGCAGCAAATCGCGGATGGCGGGGTCGTCCTCGATGACCAGGATGTGTTCCATGACACGATCTTAGCCTCATCTGGGCAAGATCGCGGAAATCTGAGAGATTTACGGTAACAACTCAGTTTTCTCTTCCCACAACAGGCTAGGCGCTTGTGCGAACGCCTCTGGCAGTGCGCCGCCCCAACCGCCGTAATGCACTAGCTCGGTGAAGGGTCGGCGCTGGCTGCTGGTCCAGTCAATTGTGTTGCGGGGGGCGTCCGGGTCGCGGTAGCCCATGCGAAAGACTGCCACCAGCTCGTGTTCGGGCGGGATGCGCAGCATCTCCACGAGCTGCGCTTTGTGGCGCGGCACTTCCAGCGGGGTGCTGATGAACTGCATACCGATGTCCAGCTCGGTGGTGACCAGCCAGAGGGTCTGGATCACTGCGCCGAGTGTGATGGAGGCATACAAGCCGCTCAGCTCGCCAGGGCGATACTCTTGACGGTCGAGCGTGATCGCCAGCAACATGCCGGAGCGCTCCACGATGCGGCGCTGGTCGTTGCCAAGGATAGCCGCCACGCCCAGCTTGCTGAGCATACTGCCCACCTGGTCGGAGAATATCAGCTTCACCATCGGGCGCAGCACCGAAGGGATGTTGTCAATGTAGATGCCGTTGCCAGCGCGCAACGACTCTTCCCGGCTGAAGCGAAAGTAGCGCCGATAGCGCGCGACAAACTCTCCCTGCTCCATGAGATGCCGCATTGCTTCGCCAGCGATCTCTGCAACGCGCGCGATCTGTCGGCGATCTTCGATCACGATGAAGCGCCACGGCTGACTGTTGAAGTGCGAGGGGACGCGCGCTGCCGCCTCGATGAGCAGGCGCTTGTGCTCATCACTCAACGGCACCACTTTCATGGGTGTGTTGGTGGTGCGACGACGGCGGATCGCTTCGAGCAGTTCCATCACTGCAATTCTAGGTTCGGCGGGCAATTTCCGTTCAGCGTCTTACAATCGCGCGTTGATGACGTCGGTTGAGTTCTACGCGGAAGCGCTGGCATACGACATCGCATTTAGCGACCGGGACTTTGGCGAGGAGTGCAATTTTCTGGAGTGGTGTTTGCGAACGCATGGGGACGGGGCTGCCGCGCGCGCGCGCAGCTTCGTGGAGCTGGCGGCAGGTCCCGCACGCCACGCCCGCGAGTTGGCGCGGCGCGGCTGGAGCAGCATCGCGCTCGACCTTTCGTCCGATATGCTGCGCTACGCCGCACACGGCGCGGAGCGCGACGGCGTGTGCCTCACGCTGGTACGGGCGGACATGACCGATTTCACATTGCCCCAGCCCGTCGCGCTGGCAGCAAACTTGATGGAGAGCCTCTCGCACCTGACCACTAACGAGCAGGTGGTGGCGCACTTGCGGGCAGTGTCGCGCAATTTGCTGCCTGGCGGCGTGTTTGTGATCGAGATGGCGCACCCCGCCACGATCTGGCGCGATAGCCTGCCCAACACGTGGGTCGCGCGCTCAACCGACACCCCCCTCTTCCCCGATGTGCCCTACACCGAGGTGGAAGTGCTCTTCGGTGCTCAAGATGACCCGTACGACTGGATCACGCAGCAATGGCTGGTGACCACAAAGCTGTGCATCCGCACCCAGGGGCAACCAGAGCGAGTGATCGAGCATCATCACCCACATCGCTGGTACCTGGCGCAGGAGCTGCGCGCGCTGATCGATCTCAGCGGGGCATTCGCTCGGGCGTGGTGGTTCGGCAACATGGTCGTCCCGCCGCCGCCGCTGGGTTGCGGTCCAGAGAGCGACCGCATGGTGGTGGTGCTGCGCAAGTGAGGTGAGCAGCCCTCATTCGATGGAGAGGCGATAACCCGCTGGTTCCGTGGTGACCAGCGTGGTGGGCGAGATCGCCAGCACTGCCTCGCGCACCGACCCGCCAAAGTCAATGTGCATTTGACCGACGGTGCCCTGTAGATTCATGCGACGCAGCGTGTATGTGCTGTCGGTGTGGGTGAGGATCGCCTGCACCACCCAGTGTTGGGGAAGCACATTCTCTACGCGCACCCATCCCTCCGCCACCCAGTCGCCGGGTGTGGAGGCATCGTCGCGCCAACCGATCTCAGGGATTTCGATGTCATCCAGCGCAATGCCTTCGCGGTTGATGCCCTCGTCCGTGATCATCTCAAAGCGCAACCAGACGGACCTGCCGGCATAGGGGGTCAGGTCAACGGTCTCCTCTACCCAGCGGGGGGCAGTGTCGTCGCCTGAGCTGCCGTTGTAACCGCAGCCGAGGTTGGCATTTTGCGGGTTTGCGCGCGTGCAGGAGGTTGGTTCGAGCAGCTTCCAGGTCTGTCCTCCATCGGTGCTCACACTGACGTAGGCGTAGTCGTAATCCTGCTCAAGGCGGTACCAGGCACGATAGCGCAACGTCGCACGGCTCACGCCGCTCAGGTCCACCCGACGCGTGAGGCGGGGGTTGCTATCGTCTGCGCGGTGCGACCACCAGAAATGTCCGCCGTGGTTAGGCATCGGCAGCAACGCCACGCGCGCAGAGCCTGTGAAGGTCACCGTAACGGGGCGGTCGCCCTTCAGTTCGTAGTAGTGCGTGCCAAATTGGTGTAGTCCTTCTTGCGCCTGGGCAGGATATTGATCGTAGCGTCGAAAGACGCGCATCACCACTGGCTGGCGGGTGAGCTCTGGCGAGGTGTAATGAAAGCGCGAGTCGGTCGGGTCGAGCGGCGTGCGCCACAGGTAGTTCGCCACGACGAAATCGGCGAATAGCTCTGGGAACGTGTAAGGCGCCTGGGTGTCGGGGTTGAGAATGCCCTGACGTGCCAACACTTCTATGAAGGCTTGTGTGCTGCGCTCCGGATGACGCGCGAGCGCGCTCACCACCGCCTCGCCGAAGCGGTCGTATAGATACGACCAAAACAGATACGCGCCACCATACAGCGCGGAGTTGGTGCCGGGGTCACCCTCCAGCCAGTAGTTGATCTGCGTCCAGGGCTGCTCGGCAAAGCTGTAGATTGTGGCGATGCTGTCCGCAAAGCCCACCAGCCGCTCAGCAAACTGTGAAGCGCCCTCCTCCAACCACAGCTCAGGGGAATGATTCTGGTAGTCGCTGATCATGTGCTGGAACTCGTGCGCCAGCGTGCTCATGTAGGCTGCGCTGCCAGGGTCTGCGCCGTTGTAGCCAGGCTCAGCGTGGATGACGAACATCTGCGCCTGGTTAGAGTCGGAGCGCACAGCGCGGGGCAGCGCGTCGGGAGCGGAGAAGTAGCCGCCCACTGTACGCCCGATGCCACGCGCGTGCAGGATGTGCACGCGCGGGTCGCAATCCACGCCGGGTGTCTCCTCGCTGCCGAAAAAGGCGCGCAATTCGGGATAAATCTGTGTGGCGAAGCGATCTGCGGCTTCTGCCAGGTTGCGCTGATCGAGTCGCACGCGCTGCGGCGCCGTCTGCACCCACATATACACATGTTGATTCACGTAGCGCAGCTCCGCTTCTGCCTCAAACTGGGTGTTGTCGTCTTGATTGACCAGCGTGAAGGTGCGCCTGGCGCCCACCTCCAGCGGCGGCGCCAGCGTGGGGCAGCTCACTTCTACGTCAGACAATGCGGCGCGCCCGAAACGCACGGCGATTTCCTTCAAATCGCGCCGAGGCAGCACACGGCTTGCCAGATATGTCGCTACGTCGTCGGTGGGGATTGCATCTGGCTCATCGTGTGGCGCCAGAGAGGATGGAGGGGTGAGGTTGACCGCCGTGGGTGTGGGCAACGAACGCGCTGGGGGCTGCGCCGCTGCTTCCATCACCTCGCGGACTTGTGAGGCAAACCAGTATGTGCCTCCCGCCAACGCTGCGCCACAGCAACACAGCGTGAGGATCACGCCGACGAGGACCGCTAGCAAAACGGCGCGCTGTTGTTTTTGCATCAAATAGATTCTAGACGCGCCCTTTTAATTGACCGCTAGCCGCGTGAGACAGTGCTCAGCCGCGCCTTACGGCGGCGCCAAGCTGAGATTCCAACGCGCGGATGACCTTTGCGCGCAGTCTCTCGGTCTCTTTATCCGTCAGGGTGCGATCTTCCGCCTGCCAGGTCAACGACCAGGCGAGGCTCTTCTTTCCGTCGCCGATCTGCGCGCCGCGGTACACATCGAAGAGGCGCACGCCACGCAACATCTCGCCGCCAGCGCGCGCGATGACCTGGCGCACCTCGTCGGCGCTCACGTGCTCCGCCACCACAACGGCGAGGTCCTCCACCACGGGCGGGAAGCGAGGCACATCGCTCACCTGGCGTGCTGCTTCGGCGACCTGCTGAAGGGCTGCCATGTCCAGATCGGCGATCAGCACGGGCGCATCGGCGGGGAACTCCCAGCGCGCCTTCACGCGCGGGTGCAGCTCGCCGAAGTGACCTATGGCTTGACCGCGAACGTGCAGAGCGGCGGTTCTGCCTGGATGAAGGGCGGGATGGTCGGCTGGCGCGATGTGGGCATCGCTCACGCCCAGGGCGTCGAGCAAGCCCTCGATGACGCCTTTCAGGTCGTAAAAGTCCATCGGGCGAGCCTCGCGCTCTTGCCACCAGGCTATCTGACGCGCGCCAGCCAAACCAATCGTTAGGCGAGATGGCTCATCTGGCAGCGGCTGATCCGCGCGCTGCAAGTACACGCTGCCCACCTCAAAAAGCGCGACGCGATCATGATGGCGCAGGTTCTCCTTCAGGGTGTCGAGCATGGCTGGCAGCAGCGTGCGCCGCATCACCACGCGGTCTGGGGTGAGCGGATTCGCCAGCGTCACGTATGCCTGTGGCGGTTCTGCGCGCATATCCGCGCGCGCTTTCGCCTCTGCCTCTGGGGTGGTGAGGCGATAGGTGATGATCTCCTGCAACCCCAGCTTCACCAGCGTGTCTTTCACCAGGGTCTCAAACGATAGCCCGGCGTCGCTATGAGCGGGGGGGATTTCCGCCTGCATGAGCGTGGCTGGCAGGGTATCGTAGCCGCGCACGCGGGCGACTTCTTCGATCAAGTCGTGTTCGCCTTCGATGTCCAGTCGGTGATCGGGCACTGTCACGCGCAGCACGCCGTCGGGCATGGGTTGAACGCCAAACTCCAACGCGCGCAAGGTGCGCGCCACGTCCTCCTCGGGCATCTCCACGCCGAGCATCTGGCTGACGCGGCGCGGACGCAGATCCACCACCACTGGCGGCTGAGGGTGTGGGTAGGCGTCGCACACGCCTTGATCGATCTCCGCGCCCGTGATTTGCTGAATCAGGGCAAGCCCGCGTCGCTGCGCCCACATCGCCATGGCAGGGGGCACGCCACGCGCGAAGCGTTGTGACGCCTCGCTGAACAGGTTGTGCCGGCGCGCGGTGCGCCGAATGTGGATAGGGTCCCATGTGGCGGTCTCGAAGAGCACGCGGGTGGTTGTGTCTTTGACCTCGCTTTCTGCACCGCCCATCACACCCGCCATGCTGAGCGGACCGTGTTCGTCGCAGACCAGGATGTCCTCTGGGTGCAGGTCGCGCCGCACGCCATCCAGCGTGACCAGCGTCTCGCCGAGCGCAGCGCGGCGGGTGATGATGGTTTGCTTGCCGCTCGGACCGACGCGCACGGCGTCGAAATCAAAGGCGTGCGTTGGCTGCCCCAGCTCCAGCATGACGTAGTTGGAGATGTCCACGATGTTGTTGATCGGCCTCATGCCGCACAACGTCAGGCGTCGCCGCATCCACCAGGGCGAAGGCGACACTCTGACGCCGCGCGCTACGCCTGCAACAAAGCGAGGGTTGCACTGCGCGTCATGAATGTGAACAGCCACACTGTCAGACACCTGCGGACCGCTGGACTCAAAATCACAGGAGGGATAGCGCACCGTTTGATTGGTGAGCGCAGCGACCTCTCGCGCCACGCCGACAATGGAGGCGCAGCGCGCCGTGTTGGGCAGAATTGCGATCTCCAGCACCACGTCACCCAGATAATCCACCAGCGGCGCACCAACAGGCGCGTCGTCGGGCAAAATCAGGATGCCCTCGTGGTCGTCGCTCAAGCCCAGCTCTTTTTCGCTGCACACCATCGAATCGTTTTTGATGCCGCGCAGCGTGGCTTCTTTCAGCGTCATGATCACCTTGCCTTCCTTGTGACCGTCGTACAGGCGGGCGCCTTTCAGCGCCAACACCACCTTCAAACCCTGATCGCCGGGCTTGAGATTGGGCGCGCCGGTCACCACCGTGATGGGCTGATCGGCGCCGAACGCAACCGTCGCCAACAACAGGCGATCTGCGTTTGGGTGACGCTCGACGCGGAGCACCTCGCCGACGAAGATTTTGTCGCGGTCCCAGGGCAGGTCGCTGCCAGGCAACCCGATCCGCTCGATACGCTCGACTTCCAGCCCCGCTAAGGTGAGCCGTTCAGCCAGCTCGTCAACCGAAAGAGGGACATCTACGTATTCGCGCAGCCAGGACAGTGGTACTCGCATAGAAATGCTGCCAGATCGCAATAAGTGAGTGCGATTCTAACAAAACACCCTCCGCCACCAGGCGACGCCGCACACACGCGGCGTTCGATCAGGCACGGCGGTCGTGATAACGTACGCACATGGCAGCGACGAAATACGCCATCGGTGTTGACCTCGGCGGCACCAAGATCCTTGCCGCGGTAGTGGACGATCACGGGAACGTGCTGGGCAGCGCGAAGAAAAGCACCCAGGGCGAGAAAGGACCAGATGCCGTGATCAAGCGCATCGTGAAGGCATCGGAAGAGGCGCTCGAAGACGCCAAGATCAAGAAAGACCACATCACCGCCATCGGTGTCGGCGCGCCAGGCTTGGTTGATAGCGCGCGCGGGATAGTGGTGAACCTGACGAACCTGCCTGGATGGCACAACGTGGACCTGGCGCGCCATCTGCGCAGCTGGCATTCGGCGACAGTGGTGATCTCAAACGATGTGCGCGTCGCCGCAATTGGCGAGCACCGCAAGGGCGCTGGGCGAGGCGCACACAGCATGGTGGCGGTGTTCATCGGCACAGGCATCGGCGGCGGCATCATCATTCACGACCAGCCATGGGTGGGATTCCGCTCCAGCGCTGGCGAGGTGGGGCACATGATCGTCGCTGCGGATGGGCCGTTCGCGCCTGGCGCTGGCATTCGCGGCGGGATCGAGGCGCTGGCAAGCCGCAGCGCCATCGAGCGCGACCTGCGCGCCGCGCTCGCCGCTGGGCGCAAATCCGTCTTGCCAGAACTCATGCGCGAGAAGCAGACCGACATGATCACCAGCAGCATCCTGGCAAAGGCGATCAGCAAAAACGACGCGCTCACACTGGAGGTGATGCGGCGCGCTGCCCGCTATCTGGGCTTACACGCCGCGTCGCTGATCAACGTGCTCGACCCTGAAGTGCTCATCTACGGTGGTGGCGTCGTCGAAAGCCTGGGAGAGTGGCTGCTGGCGCAAATCCGCGATGTGGCGTTTGAACATGCGCTCAACAAGAACCAGCTGAACCAGGTGCGCATCGTTGAAGCAGAGCTGGGCGACCGCGCTGGGGTGATCGGCGCAGCGCTCGTTGCACTCGATGCAGCGCGCGCTGGATGAGCAGCAAAAAAGAAGCGACTCCTCGCACGGAGCCGCTAGTCTATCAAAACCCTTGATTGGACGGTTCAGGTTGGTCGCGTACGCCGCGCATCCACAAAGGACTTGACGCACAACGCGAAGAACGCACCACACACCACCAGCATTGCCACATTTGATGCGAGCGCCAGGTTCAATTCGGCACCGCCAGCCAGCGCAGGGATCACGCGCGAGAGCGGCGCCAACGCACCAATCAACCCGATCACGGCAGCAATGTGCATGGGCGTCTTGGGGTTGCCGCGCATCGCCCACACGCCTAGCCCGATGAGCGGCAGACCAAACAGCGCGGGGATCAGCGCTGTGGCGCTGGAGGCGCCGCTCAACACGTAAGTGAAAGCCGCGATTGCGACCAGAATCGCGCCGAAAATCACACTCTGCTTGCCCATGTTCATAATCTACTCCCTCGCGCGAGCGCGCTTTTGCCACATTCGCGCGATCTGTCTCACTCAAAACTCTACAGAACGAAACTGAGCGCTCGCTGATGATGAGGACGCACCTCCTGCCCGTGTAGCCAATTGTTGGCGATTGACAACAGGTAGGTACAATGCGATGAGCGCGCGTCAAGCAATTATGACCCAGCCACCTATCTCGGACGTGCTGAACAACCGCTATCGCTTGCTCTCCGTTGTAGCAGCAGGCGGCATGGCGACCGTCTTCAAAGGTCACGACATGCTGCTGAACCGCGTGGTGGCGATCAAGGTGCTGCGCGAACCATACGCGCGCGACGCACAGTTCATCGAGCGCTTCCGCGCTGAGGCGCAAGCCGCCGCGAACCTCACCCACTCCAACATCGTGACCATCTTCGACGTGGGACAGGACGTGATCGGCGGTGCGGAGCAGCACTACATCGTGATGGAGCTTGTCAACGGTTATGACCTGCGACAGAAACTGCGCAGTGGTCAGCCGTTGGCTATCAAAGAGGCGGTGGACATCGCGCAGCAAATCTGCGCTGGCGTCGGCTATGCGCATCGGCGCGGCTTTGTCCACTGCGACGTGAAACCACAAAACATCTTGATCAGCGCGGATGGAGTCGTCAAGATCACGGATTTTGGCATCGCCCGCGCTTATGCGGCGGCGCTCCAACCAGGTGAGCCAGAGGAGACGGTGTGGGGCACACCGCGCTATTTTGCGCCAGAACAAGCCGCCGGTTTGCCGCCTTCCCCTGCCAGCGACGTGTACAGCATCGGCGTGGTGTTGTACGAGATGCTGGCGGGCAGACCTCCCTTCACTGCCGACGACCCGTCCGAGCTGGGGCGGTTGCACCAACAACAACCTCCCACTCCACTGCCGATGCTCAACCCCCTGGTCACGCCACAGCTCTGGGATGTGGTTCGACGCGCGCTGGCGAAAGACCCCGCCCAGCGTTACCGCGATGCGGAGCTGTTCAACACTGCGCTGGCGCTGTGGGCGCAGCGCAGCGAGGAGCAGACCATCGTCAATCTGCCGCCAGTTTCGCCCACCACTGCACGCAGCACGGGCGCAACGCCGTTTGTCAAGCCAGCCATCCAGACCGCGGGGCGCTCCTCTGCATCCCTCACCGCTGATGCCTCTGACTCCGCTGAAGGCGGATTGGATATTTTGCTATGGCTGCTGGGCGCGCTCGCCTTCCTCTGCGTGGTGGGGTTGATACCGCTGGGTGTGCTGGTATATCGCGCATATACCGCGCCCACCACTGGTTTGGCTGCTCCTCCCCTTGCCCTCACGGAGACGCCCGCCACACTCATCAGCACACCCGTGCAGGTGCGCGTGCCATCGTTGGTGGGCAGGACGATCTCCGACGCTGTGCAAATCGTCGCCACGCTGGGCTTGACGCTCAACGTCGCCGAAGTGCGTGAAGGACCGCCTTCAATCACGCATAGCCTGGTGCTGGAACAGCGCACCGACCCCGACACGCTCCTGCCGGTCGGGTCTGCGATTGAAGTGGTGATCAGCCGCGCGCCCGAGTTGCGCGCCGTGCCAGAAGGTCTGGTCGGGCAGCCGTTCTCGCTCGCTATGGCTGAAACGCTGCGCATGGCTGGCTTCGTCGTCATCACCCGCGAGGTGGTGGACTTCGCGCCGCGCGATGTCGTGCTCTCCGTTGACCCGCCAGCGGGCACGCTGCTGCCTGTGAGCAGCACGCTCACTGTGACGGTCAGCAGCGGGGGACGCATTCCGCTGGGAGTCAACCTGTTCCCCGTGCTGCTGGAGTGGGCGACCTTGTCGCGCGACACCTTTCGCGCTGGGGAGGTGGTGCAGTTTGGGGTCACCTGGCGGGGGCTGGCGGAGGTGCGCCGAGATTACAAGGTGGGTTGGTATCTGCTTGACGCGAGCGGCACGCTGGCGCTGGCGCAAGGGGAAGATCGCGCGCCGTCTCACAACGGCATCCCCGCGCCCACGCAGTTTTGGGTGAACGGCACAGTGGTGAACGACCGCTACGCCTTGCGCCTTCCCGACACGCTGCAGCCTGGCGAATACGGCTTATACGTCGGCATGTACGACGAATCTGGACGGCTGCGCGTCATCAACCCAGGACGAACCGTTACGTCGAATGACTTGGCGCTGGTCTACCGCATCCGTGTCGTGAACTGACCTTGTCAAAAGTTAGCTGGGGAGACTGCTTGGCAGTCTCCCCAGCCGCTTGAGAGGTTGATCGTGCCTGTGTTTATCGGCTGGTGAACAGGTATGTCTCCATAGCCAGCTCGGAGAGCGCAAACCATCGGTCGGTCTGCGCCTTGAAGGCTTTCCAACTGTCGTAAACCCGCTTGAAGTCTGCATCGGCTGCGGCGTACTCCTCGTAGAGCTTCTCCGCCTCGCGGCGCGCGGCATCCAGAATGGAGCGCGAGTAACGCTGCAGACGCACGCCCTCTTTGCGCAGCTTTTCCAGCGCGGCCGCGTTGCGACCGTCATAGCGCGCCATCACCACCATGTTGGCTTCAACGGCTGCGGTGCGGATCGCCTCCTGATAGGTCTTGGGCAGCTTCTTCCATTCGTCAAGGTTGACTTCCACTTCCAGCGTGGTGCCTGGCTCCCACCAGCCGGGGTAGTAGTAAAACTTTGCAACTTTGTAAAAGCCAAGCTTCTCATCATCGTAGGGGCCGACCCACTCCGCCGCGTCAACCGCGCCGGTTTGCAGCGCCTGGAAGATTTCGCCGCCGGGCAGCGTCTGGACGGTCACGCCCAGTCGCTTCATCACTTCGCCGCCCAGCCCTGGAATGCGCATCTTCAAACCCTGCAAATCGCGCACGCTGTTGACGGTCTTGCGAAACCAGCCGCCCATCTGCACGCCCGTGTTGCCTGCTGGGAACTGAATGATGTTGAACTTTTTAGCGAAGATCTCCTGAAGCAGCTCAAGACCGCCACCCTCATACAACCAGGCGTTCTGCTGACGCACGCTCATGCCAAACGGCACACCGGCGCCAAACGCTGTGACGGGCGACTTACCGATGTAATAGTACGAGGCAGTGTGACCGATGGGCACAGCGCCCTGTGAGACGGCATCCAGCACTTGCGTGCCGGGCGCTAACTTGCCCGCTGGCTGTGGCTCGATGATCAGCCCGCCGTCGGTCAACGCGGCGACACGCTGGGCGAAGCTCTCCGCGCCTCCATACAGCGTGTCCAGCGAGACAGGCCAGCTTGTAGCCATCTGCCAGCGAATTTGGGCGCGCACAATTGCTGGGGCACTGAACACTGTAGAAGCAGCCCCAACCGCCGCAGTCTTGGCAGCGGTTTTCAAAAATTCTCGTCGTCTCATGTTTGGATCCTCCTGTTTTCAGATGGACTGGGTTGGGTGCCTCACTCAGGCACACGTGCCCTGTTTGTACCGCGTTCGGGTGAATTTGTCAAGTGGCGGCTGTTGCAACACAAAAGCCGCGTGAGAGGGTTCACGCGGCTACGCAGGAGAAGACAGAACGGAGAGGGCGGGATTTGAACCCGCGATGGCTTTCGCCATACACGCTCTCCAGGCGTGCGCACTAGACCGGGCTATGCGACCTCTCCAGCAAATCGGGATTATAAACTCTCCTGCCCAGATCGCAGACCGCTGGCTTGAGCTTGCGCAGCGTGCATGGATTGTTGGCTTGTTGCCGCTATGATCCGACACAACGTGAACACGCCGATGCTGATCGGCATTGATTGTGGCACCACCGCACTGAAGGGCGTGCTGTGTCGGGTTGATGGTCAGGAGGTGGCTCGTGCGCAGCGCAGCCTGCCTCTGCTCACACCTAGACCGGGCTGGGCTGAGCAGGACCCAGAGACAGTATGGCAGGCTTTGTGCGATGTGACGCGCAGCCTAGCCTCTCAGGCAGCCAGTGGACGGATCGCTGCGCTGAGCATCGGCGCTCAGGCGGGCTCCGTGCTCCTTCTCGACGCAGCGGGGCAGCCAGTCCATCCCGTGATCACGTTCCTTGACACGCGCGCCGCAGACATCGTATCCCGCTGGAGGCAGAAAGGTTGGGGAGATTTTGTCCGTCAGCACACTGGATGGGGGTTGCAGATCGGTCAACCGCTGGCGAGCGTCGCCTGGCTCAAAACACACCGTGCGGATGTCTTCAGCGCCGCCCGATGGTTCATCGGACCGCACGATGATCTGGTGCGCCGTTTGACAGGGAAACTGGTCAGCACGCCCTCTTGTGCGGCTCAAATGCCGTTGATCGAACGCCACAGCAACCAATGGTGTGCGGCAGTGGCTGAGCACGTTGGCGTGTCGCTAGAGCAACTGCCGCCGCTCATGCCATCTGGCGCTCTGGTCGGCGCTGTGCTGCCCGAGATCGCCGACGAGCTGGGACTGCCGCGCAGCACCGCAGTCGTCGTGGGTGGACAGGATCACGCCTGCGAAGCACTGGCGCTAGGCTTGCTGGAGCCTGGCGGGCTCATGCTCGCTACAGGCACCGCGTGGGTGATCACGGGTGTGACGGACAGCGCCGCGCTTGAGCATGTGCCACCTCAGATGGATTTGAACGCGCACGTCGCACCGCAGCGCTGGACGATCAGCACTTACATGGGCGGATTTGGGGCAGTGCTGGAGTGGTGGTTGAACGCCACGCCCTCGCCAGCGACGGACAAGTACGCCCTGCTCAACAGCGCGTTAGAGCACACCTCACCTGACGCGGACAACCCCTTCTTTCTCCCGGAATCACAGCAACGCCAAGCCAGCCTCTTTGCTGGATTGCGCCTCAGCCACACCTGGAGCGACATGACGCGCAGCGTCGTGGAGGGCATCACCTTCGAGACGCGGCGTGGGGTGGAGGCGCTGCGCCAAGCGCAGTTGCCCGTTAAGGTGCTGTACATGCTAGGTGGCGCGGCGCGCTCCTCGCAGTGGGCGGCGATCCTGGCAGACGCGACCAGCGTGCCAATCCGCGCCTGCGATGACCCGTTTCTCGGCGCGCGCGGCGCCGCGATCCTAGCTGGATTGGGCGCTGAGATGTACGCCTCTGCGGAGGAGGCGTGGCGTCACTTCGCCCCACGCTTTCAGGAACACACACCCTTTGCGCCACACAGCGCCCTGTACGATGCGCGCTTCAAGCAATACTGCGACTTAGCGACTTGACGATGATCGCGCGCAACCGGCGGCGCGCATAGCCAGCAATCTTTCAACACAAACCTGACAGAACCATGACCACACGACGCATACGACGCCTATTCCCTGATCACAAGACGCTCATCATCGCCTGCGACCACGGCATGATTGACGGACCAGCTCCTGGCATTGCATCACTCGGAGACACCCTCGACGCCATCATCGCTGGTGGGGCGGATGGCATCATGTGCAGCTACGGCACCGCGACCGTCTTCGCCGAACGCCTCGCCAGCACAGGGCTTGTGCTGCGCCTGGATGGCGCAGGCACACGCATCGGTCCGCACCGCGGTCCTGGTGCGCAGTTTTACACCATTCAGGATGCGCTACGGCTCGGCGCCGACGCGGTGTGCGTCACGGCGTTTCCGGGCAGCGACACAGAAGAAGCCACGCTAGAGACACTGGCGCGCGTCATCCGCGAGGCGCATCAGTGGGGCATGCCCGTCATGGCGGAGATTGTCCCCGGCGGATTTGACAGCCCGCCTGAATTGCGCACGCCCGACGCAGTGAAGCTTTCCGCGCGCGTCGCGGCTGAACTGGGAGCCGACTGGGTGAAGATTCCTTACGTGCACAGCTTTGAAGAGGTGGTGCGCACGTGCTTTGTGCCGGTCGTAGTGTTGGGCGGACCGCTGCACAACGATCTGACGATCACGTTCTCCATGTTGCACGCCAGCCTGCTGGCGGGCGGTGCAGGTGGCGTGATCGGGCGCAACGTCTGGCAGTCTGGTCACACCCAAGCCATGACACGCGCCCTGCGGGCGATGGTGCACGAAGGCGCTGATGCCGCGCAAGCGCTGGAGATTTTCCAGCGGTTTGCTTTTCGTTAAATCGCGCAGCGCGCGCTTCGGACGGGCACCTCCACACACGGGGCGACCTGCTCAAGCCGCCCCGTGTGGCAGATACACAGCAAAGCTCACACCAACGCGAACACCCGCGTCGGTCCGCCGGTGGCGCCAGCGATCTTCGGTCCGCCGACTACTGCAATTGCGCCTGTGTAGGGCAACTGACCCAGGTTTGCCACGCACTCGATGCCCCAGCGGTTGGCGGGCAGCCACTTGTAGTGCACCGCGAAATCGGTCGAAGGACCGTAATCCAGGCTGAGCGTGTCCACGAAGATGCCTTTCACCTGGCGCTCCTCCAGCAGGAACTCAATTGCTTCGATGTGAAAGCCAGGGAAGTGCATTGTCCCTTTGTCGTCGGCGTTGCGGAACTTGCTGGAGTTCACATACTCGTCCCAGCCGCTGTACATGGCTACGATGGCCCCGTTGGGGATCGGTCCGTATTTGGACTCCCACGCTTTAAGGTCATCCAGCGTGAGTTGCGCATCAGGGTTGCTGGCTGCCTTGGCGCGGATGTCCACCACCGCCAGCGGTCCGACGAGATTTGCCGCGGGGATTTGGTCCGCCGTTTGTTGGTCGGAGAAGTGAAAAGGCGCGTCCATGTGAGTGCCGGTGTGCTCCACCAACAGCCAGCGATACATGTTGTAGCCATCCTTTGCCAGCGTCACCATCGTCTCAAGCTCTAGCTGCGGACTGCCGCCATAGGTGGGGAACTCAGGGGTGGTGGTGTGCGTGAGGTCCACCACACGTGTGAAGGAGAATCGCTGCGGCGACGGCGCGCTGGCTGGCGGCGGCACAGCGCAGCTTGCAGTGGCGGCAGCGGCTGCGGTTGCAGCGCCGAGCTTCAGAAAACTACGACGGCTCAATGTTTGAGCGATCTTCTGTTGGCACAGGGGTACGCACATGGCTGAGTATCCTCCGGTTGTTTGGGTGAGATAGTCTTAGGTTTAAGAGGGAGTATAGGACAAACACGCTTTGCGCGTTTTCGAGCAGGTGGCTGCTCTCGCTGCTGAGCCTCACTTTGAAAGCGTCATCAGGCAATATGAGATTGGCGGGATCATCAGCGAGGATGCCCAGAAGGAAATTCAGTCTATTCTGGTGGCTTTGCGTTCTGGCAGTCTTCGCTCGAATAAGCTAGAGGAGACAAGAAGGATTCTTCAGTGTACTCGTACGGGCGCGTTAAAGACTGTGAAATCGTATCGGGTTGATCTGTTCTTGAAGTCACGAGACGGAACAGAGCACTACTTCGACCTAAAGACGGCAAAGCCCAATATCGAAGCCATCGCGGGCTTCAAGCAAAAGCTGCTGGAGTGGATTGCGATACGAGGCTATAAGGAGCCTAAGATTAAGGCTGCCAACATCCACACCCGTCTCGCAATTCCCTACAATCCCTACGAACCAAAGCCGTATGAGCGATGGACGTTTCAAGGCATGTTTGACTTGCAAGAAGAAATCATGGTGGGCAAAGAATTCTGGGATTTCCTCGGCGGGAGGAATACATACAACGAGCTGCTGGGAGTGTTTGAAGATGTGGGTAGAACGCTGCGACTTGAAATAGACGCAAAATTTAGTGGGTTGTCTGCATAGTTCAATATGAGCACACGAACGCACCGAGGCAGGGCGTCTGCGCTATAATGCGCGCTCGCAGTGCAAAGGCAAACCGCAGTCCCGCAGGTGCGGGAGGAGGAGTGAGCATACAGAAGAGTCAACAGCCGCAGTTTCGCATCAACAATCAAATTCGCGTGCCTGAAGTGCGCGTGATCATGGCGGATGGCACCAATCGCGGCGTGATGAGCACGCGCGATGCCCTGGAGTTGGCGCGCAGTTTGCATCTTGACCTCATCGAAGTGGCGCCGACAGCCGACCCGCCCGTGTGCCGCATCATGGATTACGGGCGCTTCCAATACGAGCGCGAAAAGAAAGAGCGCGCTGCCAGGAAAAGCCAAAAGCTGATCGAGGTCAAAGGGGTGCAGTTGCGCCCGAAGACCACAGATCACGACCTCTCCTTCAAGATTCGCGCCGCGCGGCGATTCTTGATGGAGGGCAACAAGGTGAAGCTGACGCTGCGAATGCGCGGGCGTGAAGCAGCTAATCTACACGTGGCTTACCAGATGTTGGACAAATTCATCGCCAGCGTCAGCGACCTCGCGGTGGTTGAGGTGAAGCCTAACTTAGAAGGGCGCGCGATGATCGCCGTCCTCGCGCCGACGCCCGCTACGCTGGCTGCCTCTCGGCTGAAGTCCACACGGCAGCAGGTGGAGGCGGAGCGCGCCGCAGACAAAGCGGCGGGCTACGACGAAGAACAAGAAGAGCGCGAGAACGCCGATGACGACGAAGATGTGGAACAGCCGGCGGCTCAACCTGCGGCGACTGTAGAGCAGCCGCCAGCGGCGGAGCAGACCAAAACCTCGACGAAGGAAGAGATTGCCGCCGCGCGCAAAGAAGCCAAACGCAAAAAGGTGGCGCAGAAGCGCGCTGAGGAACAGTTTGGTTTGCCTTGACATCCTGCGAAGCAGCCATTGGAGACACGAGGTTTACTGTCATGGGCAAGATCAAGACGCATAAAGCGACTTCCAAGCGCTTCAAGGTGACCGGCAGTGGCAAGCTCATGCGCACGCGACAGGGCAAGAGCCACTTCCGCCGCAAGAAGCCAGCGCGAGTGAAGGCGCTCTTCATGGAGATGGTCGCCGTCGAAGGAAAAGGCATCCAGAAGCGCATTCGCAGACTCGCGCCCTATCTCACCAACAAGTGAACGTTTCACTCATCAACTCAAGCTGAGAAAAGGAGATTCTGGAAAATGGCACGCGTAAAGGGCGGCGTGAAAACACGCCGACGCCACAACCGGATTTTGAGGGACACCAAAGGGCAATTCGGCGCCCGCCACAAGAACATCCGCAAAGCCATCGAAGCACGACTGCACGCGATGGCATACGCGACGCGCGACCGGCGCAATCGCCGACGCGACCTGCGCGCGCTCTGGATCACGCGCATCAACGCTGCCGCGCGCCAGCATGGCATGAAATACAGCGAGCTGATTCACGGGCTGAAGCAGGCAGGCATTGTGCTTGATCGCAAGGTGTTGGCAGACTTGGCTGTGCGAGACGCAGCCGCGTTCGAGGCAGTGGTGCAAGCGGTCAAGTCAGCCACTTGAGCAAACTTGCTGCTTCGCGGGTGCGCCCTCCCGCTCCATCCCATCACAAAACACTGCCCACGCGCGTGGGCAGTGTTTTACTTTTCAGCACATGCCGATCGTTCAAGTTCGCATCTCGCACCCCGACCGTCTAGATCGCGCGCTGGCAACGCTGGTGCCGACGCTCAGCCGTTCGCAAATTCAAAAACTGATCGCAGAAGGGCGTGTCACGGTGGACGGCGTCGCGCGGACAGCGAGCTTTCGCGCCCCGCTGGGGGCTGTGGCAGTGCTGGACATACCCGACCCGCCGCCGTTGCGCCCTCAACCTGAAGCCATGCCGCTGGAAGTGTTGTACGAAGACGACGACGTGTGGGTGCTGAACAAGCCGGCGGGTTTGGTGGTGCATCCTGGCGCGGGCGTGTGGAGCGGCACGTTGGTCAACGCGCTGCTGGCGCGCGACCCAGCGCTGGCGGAGGTTGGCGATCCATTGCGACCAGGGATCGTGCATCGCCTGGACAAGGAGACCAGCGGCGCGCTTGTGGTGGCGCGAACCAACATGGCGTTGCAGTGTCTACAAGCCCAGTTCAAAGCGCGACAGGTGCAGAAGGGTTATGTTGCGCTGTGTGCGGGAGTGCCCCCCATGAGCGAGGGGGTGATTCAACTGCCCATCGCGCGCCACCCCAAGCACCGCCGACGCATGGCAGTGGTGACGAGTGGTCGAGCTGCTGTCACGCGCGTGCGCGTGTTGCGCACGTACGCTGGCGGTTATAGCCTCGTGTATGCGCGCCCGATCACAGGGCGGACGCACCAACTTCGCGTGCATCTGGCGGCGGTCGGAGCGCCCATTGTGGGCGATGCAGTTTATGGCTCCAGGCGCGACTTGCTCACGCGCCTGCTTGCGCCGCGACACATGCTGCACGCGATGTTGATCGCGTTTGATCTGCCCAGCAGCGGCGAGCGCATCACAGTGCGCGCACCATTGCCGCCCGACTTCAAGCACGCGCTCGCGCAGTTGAGGCGAGGGGACTAGTGCCTGTTCAGGTGGCGCATCTCACGGTCAATGATCTCCTGCGCTACCTTGCTCATGGTAGTGCGCCGTGAGCGCGCAGACATCTGGATATGGTGGTACGCCTCCTCTTCGCCCATGCCGCTTTTCATTAGAATCCCCTTGGCGCGCTCGATCAGCTTGCGCGCGGTGAGCTTCTCCTCTAACTCGTCCACCTTTTCAACGAGATTGCGCTGCTCGTTGAACGTTGCGATAGCGATGCGCATGGTGGTGATGAGGTCGTCGCGCTTCACAGGCTTGATCAGATAACCCTGCACGGGGATGCTCGCAGCGCGATCCAGCAAGGTGCTCTCGTTGTATGCCGTGAGGATGATGATGGGGATAGGGCGCTGTTTCAAGATTTCCTGCGCCACCTCCAGACCATCGCGGAAGGGCATACGCACATCCAGAATGGCAATGTCAGGCTGCTCTCGGTGGGCGAGCGTCACTGCCTCGATGCCATCCGCTGCGCTATACACGGTGTGCCCCAGTTCGGTCAGGATGGTGCGCAGTCCCATGCGGATGATGGATTCATCGTCGGCGATTAGCACGCGCAAGCTTTTTGAGCTCATACAGGGATCCTCGTTTAGCAAACACAAACCGCCAACGAGTTGTCGCGTCTCGGCGGCTAGATTAGCCTTTAATTATAAACCGCGGCAGCCACAAAATGCGCCCCGACAGGTTCAGCGCCAGTACTGCAAACTGCGCACGAAGTCGTGGGCGGCGCGTGCTGGGTCGGGCGATTCACCTGCTGCGCGCAGCAGCGCGCTGGCGACGATGACGCCATCCGCAAATTGCCCGACTTCGCGCACGTGCTCGGCTGTGCTGATGCCGAAGCCCACCACCACTGGCAGACCATTTGCAAAACGCTTGACGCGCCCCACGTATTCGCGCAGCCCAGCGGCAAGCTCCTGGCGCGGACCGGTAACCCCAGTCACCGACACGACATAGATGAAGCCGCTGGCGAGACGCGCCGCCAGCGCCAGTCGCGCATCTGTGCTGGTGGGCGCAGCGAACTGCACCAGCGCCAGATCGTGCGCGAGGCAGGCGCGACGCAGCGTCTCGCTCTCTTCGGGGGGCAGGTCTGGGACGATCAAGCCGTCCACTCGAGCGCTGTGCCAGAGGCTGGCGTACTGCTCCTCGCCGCGCGCTGCGATGGGGTTTGCGTAACCCATCGCAAGCAGCGGCTGACGCACCGCGCCGCGCTGCCGCAATGCAGCAGCCAGCTCGATGCAGCGCGTGACTGTGATGCCGCGTTCGAGCGCTATCTGATTCGCGCGCTGGATGATCGGACCATCGGCGAGCGGATCGCTGAAGGGCACACCTAACTCCAGCAGGTCTGGCTCGGCTGCGGCGATGGCTTCGATCACACGCAGCGATGTGTCTGCGTTGGGATAACCGAGCGACCAGTATGGCATTAGCGCTGGGCGGTGTTCGGCGCGCGCGCGCGCGAAGGCGTCGGCGATTGCTTGCAAGCCCATCGGTTCAAAGTTTATCGCCGAGTGTGTAGTATGCGCCGTTAAAGTAAAGCAGCGGCGACTGTTCAGCGTCTTGCACGGCTGCTGCGACCACCTCGCCGATGAAGATGGTGTGGTCGCCAGCGTCAAGCGCGCGCGCCACGCGACAATCGAGGTAGGCGATGGCGTCGCTGAGCACCGGCGCCCCAGTCACCTCGCTGCGGAATCGCACATCTTGGAAGCGCTCCTCGCTTGGATGCCGCCCAGCGAAACGATCAGAGATGTGTGTCATGGAAGGGGACAGGAAGTTGACGCAAAAGATGCCGCTCTGCTCCATCAGCGGATGGGTGCGGGTTTGCTTGTTGATGCTGATGAAGACCTCTGGTGGATTGACCGTGAGGGATGAGAACGCGGTCGCGGTTAGACCGTAAATGAAGTCATCCACGCGGGTGGTGATGATGGTGACTGTGCTTGCCCATCGGCGCATCACTTGCTTAAATTCGTCAGCCGTAACCATGAAGCCTCACTCTCGTCAGACGATGGTGACGTCTCAAACAGGGATGATTGTCGCACAATGCACATCCGATCAGCCTGTTAGGTGGTGAATGTCTCGCGTGGCTATCATGTTTTGTCAAGTGGTTGGATGCGCGATGGTGGGGTTCTAAGCCCTTTCAGAAGGGAGGTGTGGGGCGGTGTTTGCTAACAGCGTGCTCCACCTCGCGCTGAATGGCAGTAAGCTCGTTTAACAGGTTAGCTTGCTGCGCCAGCGCAGTTGCTCTGCTGATAGCGTCCTGCCATTCATCCCAGTTGCCCTGCGCAAGGGAAAGGCGCGCCTGTGTGCGGAGGAAGAGCGTCTTGTGGAGAGCGCCGCAGCAGGGGATGTCGTCCAACGCGCGCGCGTAGCGCTCCAGCGTGGCATGCGCTTCTCGCAACTTTCCTCGACTGACAGAGAAGCTGGCGTAGGCACGACCTAACAACATGTGACATAGCGGCTGCAGCTCATCGGTGCGTCGCTCGCAATGTTCCCAGGCGCGGTGCGCGATGCGTTGTGCCTCCCGAAAGCCGATGCGCGGCAAAGCTTCCATTACTTCCAGGCGATCCCATGTCAACAGCGGCGCGAAGAAGTCAACGTGGCGCTGGTAGAGAGGGTGGGCTTCGATGTGCAGCGATAGCTGATAGGCATGACGAAACAAGCCAAGCTCGCCTGCAACCACTACTTCAAAGCGGTGAGCGTTGATGAGGCTTCTCTCGAACTCTGCACGTTTGTGATCTGATCGGTGTAAGCCGAATGCCTGGAGGTCCGAGGCGATGAGGTCGGCAGCAGCCTGCTTGCGCCTGGCGATGTCGAGCGCCTTCACATGTTGCCCAAGGATGCTGTATGCCTCAAACATCACGTCGGCGAAGTGGAGGTAAAGCAGCGCGTGAGAGTGTTTGCACAGGTAAGGCTGAATGGCTTCGCCGAGATAAATCGCGCGCGTCCATTGGCGCCGCACCGTGTCAGGGTCAGATGTGAAGGTGGATAGACGGCAGGCTGTCAGTTCCTGCACCAGCACTTCGATGTCTCTGGCAGCGGCTGCACGCACAAGGGAGCGGGCATTCCTACGAGCCTGCCAGTAGCGCTCGACGTGCTCCAGCCAGGCAGCCTGCTCTGTTGTAGAGAGAGGCAAGAATGGCGCAAGCCGACGCGCCATGCGCAAGCTGGGCATGCGCCTGCGTTTGATGATATTGCTGATGAACACAGGTGTGACGCCGACGCGCTGGGCAAAGGCTTTCTGGCTGCCATGAGCGTGCAGCGCCCCAGCTAATGTGGCAGCGACCACCTCCTGAGCAAACAGGGCTTCGTCTGCTGAGGTGAAAAGCATAGCCTCACACCTCTTGATTGACTTTTGTCTATTTTTTACCCGAAACTTTATGAGAAATTAAACACCTGCTCGTGGATTTGTGCGCAGCGGAAGGGTAACCGCCCAGGACGCCAGGGGTGTGGCTTTTTGACTTTCGCGCCTGGGAGCGATCTTGTGCTGCTGCAGTAGTGACTAGAACCTATTTCAAAATATGGTGTTGAATAGTTGACATGAGCCGACATGACTTGACAGATGAGCAGTGGGCGGTGATTGCACCGCTGAT
>FWWL01001039.1_pt1 | contig 69799 bp, 55 predicted proteins | sample 2228331 | NCBI WGS metagenome assembly FWWL01 (sample SAMEA103939775, study PRJEB20133) | metagenome
CCCGCGGCGTTGCCGTGCCCCCGCGGCGTTGCCGTGCCCCCGCGGCGAGCCGTGCCCCCGCGGCGTTGCCGTGCCCCCGCGGCGCGCCATGCCCGTCCGGGGACGCCTCAGGGAAGCAGCAGCAACTTTCCGCTCGTAGCGCGGCTCGCCAGAGCGCGGTGCGCCTCTGCCGCCTGTTCCAGCGGGTAAGTTGCGTCGATGCGCACCTTCAGTTCACCTGCCGCCATCCAGGTGAAGAGATCGCCGGCGCGCCAGAGCAATTCATCGCGCGTCAGCAGGTAATGTCCCAGCGAAGGGCGCGTCAGGAAAAGCGAGCCCTTCGCATTCAGGATTTGCGGGTCGAACGGCGGAACGGCGCCGCTCGATTGCCCGAACAGCACCATGTAGCCGCGTGGCCGCAGACAGTTCAGGCTTCCTTCAAAGGTCGTCTTGCCGACCGAATCGTACACGACGTGGACGCCGGCGCCGTCGGTCAGGCGACGCACCGCCGCGCTGAAGTCTTCCTGCGTGTAGAGAATGATCTCGTCGGCGCCGGCGGCGCGCGCCAGCGCCGCTTTCTCTTCTGTTGAAACTGTGCCGATCACCCGCGCGCCGCAGCGTCTGGCAATCTGGACCAGCAGCAGGCCAACGCCGCCGGCTGCAGCGTGGATCAGCGCTACATCGCCCTGGCGCAGCGGGTAGGTGCTGTATGCCAGATAGTGCGCCGTCATCCCCTGGAGCATCACTGCTGCCGCCTGTTGCAGGTCAACGCCTTCGGGAACCGGCGCCAGCATCGCTGCCGGAACGATGGCATACTCAGCATATGCGCCCTGGCGCATGGCGTAGACAACCTGATCGCCAGCGCGCACGTCGGCGACGTCGGGTCCGACGGCGTCTACGACCCCGGCGGCTTCCATGCCGAGCGTCATCGGCAGTGCGCCTTTGTACTGCCCACTACGCTGATAGATGTCGATAAAGTTCACACCTGCCGCTGCAATCTTCACCCGCGCTTCACCCGGTCCGGGTTCCGGCACGGGAACATCTTCCAGGCGCAACACCTCTGGTCCGCCATACTCATGAACACGGATTGCACGCATTACACTACTCCTGTGTCTGTCAGGGTCTCTTCACTCTGGGATGGCGCCAGCAACTGTTCGACGCGGTAGCCGCTCTGCTCCGCGGCCTTCGTCAACAATTCGACCAGGCGGGCGCACGCGGCGCCGATTGTATCGGCGTCGGGCGGCTCTTCCACTCGCAGGGCGACAGCAGCGATCAGTTCCAGCCAGCGCAGGAGATGCTCGAAGCGCTCCTTGTTGAACCACAAGACTCCCTGGAAGCGATTGACCCGCGTGAACGACTGCACATCGCCATCCGCCATCAATGCCGCCGCCAGAGCGCGTCCGTCGCTGGCATACTCCTCGTGCCAGCATTGATGGGCAGTCAGCGCCCTGACGAGCGTAACCGCATCGGCGGCCACGTCGTCGCTGTAGCCGAACTCCGCCAGCGTCGCCTGAAGCGCGCGACCAAGCAAGTATTCGTCGATCAGGCTGCGGCTCTGACCTGCCACATCATCGTCAGTGAACAGCAGCCCGAGGCGATGGAGGGTTGCCCAGGCGACGGCGATCCCCCAGCGAGACGGATCGTCTGCCAGCGGCGCGCCGACCTGTTGCGCCCGGCGGGCGTCGGCGCACACCAGCAGATTGATGATGGTTTCGAGACGGTGACGAACATCGGTGACGATGCGGTCGGTATCGGCGGTTGCGCCGCTGAACGCAGCGAACTCGGTCAGGAAGGCGCGCAGCCTTTGCTCGAACTGCTCGATTGCCGGAAGTTCATCTTCTTCCTGTTCAGTGACCGGCTGCGTGCCGGTTGACAGAGCAGCGCTCTCGACGTCTGCGCGACGTCGTGCAAGCGCCTCCAGTTCCTCAGGTGTCGGCTCGTCTGCCGCGTCGGGTCCTTCAAGCATACTGTCAGCAATGTCTTCTTCGCCATCGAGGTCTGGCAGGATACCGCTGCGAACAGCGCGCCGATCCGCCCATGCTGCCAGTTCGCGCAGCATTGCGGCGCTGACCAGTGCGCGGAAGGGAGTGAGCACCGGCTGGAGGAACATCTCGCGCAATGCAATGTCGATGCTCGGCACGCCGCGTCCGCCCAGATAGGCGGTGATCTGCCCGTAGCGTCTATCAGGGCGCTCGGTGACTTCGCGGAAATCGATGAACACGTGGCAGTCGTAGGGACCGAGTTCCACGTACAGCCCACGCTCCGCCAGATCGCGGCTGTGGCGGATGTACTCCAGACCGCTGCGATGGTCACGGAAGATGGTGTAGTTGTCGTCGCCAGCGCGCAACGCCAGCCCTTCGGCGAGGGTGCGTTGCGTCAGTGCGCGTTCATCGCCTCTGCCGGTGCGCGCCATGAACGCTGCCGAGAGGCGTACCCAGCCGCTCGCACGGGCGTAACGGTTGTGGTAGATCACCAGCGAGCGCTCATCGCCGTAGCGATTCGAGTAGGCGAAGACATCTTCGTTCACGTGACCATCGGGCATGTAGAAATCGTACAACAGAAAGTTGTCCGTTCCGGCGAACAGGTAGCGACGATGGAGCAACGGAAAGATCTCGCGCTCATGCCGGGCGATCAGCCACTCATCAGGGGTCTCGTCCCAGTAGGCGCGGTAGTACTCCATGCCATACTTCTCGGCGAACCCCTCGATCTGACCGTGCCCGAACATCGGTAACCCTGGCATCGTCACCAGCATGGTGCAGACGCCGAAGTACTTATCGTCTTTGCCGAACTGATCGACCGCCGTGCGCTCGTCGGGGTTGTTCATGAAGTTGACGAAGCGGCGCAGCACCTCCGGATCGAACTCGAGGACATTCTTCATGATCTGGCGGTACTTGGCGTTTTCTTCGTCGCGCAGGCAGACCATGAAGGCGCTGTTGTAGACGCGATGCATGCCGAGCGTGCGCACAAAATACCCTTCCATCAGCCAGAAAGCTTCCGCGAGAAGGAGCGTGTCGGGCGCTTCGACTGCACAGCGATCAACGACCTCGCGCCAGAACTCTTCGGGCATGGCGGCATCGAACTGTGCACGGGTCATGCCGAAGCCGGCGCGTGACGGAATATCGCCGCCTGTCCCCGGTTCGGGAAACCAGAGGCGATGGTAGTGGCGCTTTGCCAGGGTCATTGCCGCATCGAAGCGAATGATCGGGAAGTGCCGCGCCACGTGCAGGATGGTCTGGATCACCGCCTCGCGCACTTCGGGCTTGAGGTAATTGAGCTGGGCGGTGTCGTTCCACGGCATGCTGGTGCCATCGTTCCCGTGGTAGATATAGCGCGCCTCGCCGGTCCAGCGATCGAGGCGCTTGAAAACAACCGCCGCATCGGTGCGACTGTAGTAATGGTCTTCGATGAAAATTCCCACCCGCTCATCGCTCGACAGATCGGGACCGTTGAAGGTATACGTCGGAAAAGGCGGATACGGGAGTTGAATGAACCAGTCGGGATGTTCGATGACCCAGCGTCCATCGATGCCGACGTGGTTTGGCACCATATCGGCGGAGAGGCGGATGCCGCGCTGCCAGGCGCGCGCGCGCAGATTATCGAGCGCCGGTTGACCGCCGAGCGCCGCAGCGATCTGATAGTCGTAGAGCGAATATGCTGACGCGACCGCATCGGGGTTGCCCATGATCTGCTTGATCCGTTTTGATGCCTCGCTGCGTTCCCACAGTCCAATCAGCCACAGACCGGTGAACCCGCGGCGCGCCATTGTGTCGAGTTCCTCGTCGGGCACCTGATCGAGCGTTTTGATCAGGCGACCGTACCATTTACTGAGTTGATCGAGCCAGACGAACGTGTTCTTGGCGAGCAGCACCAGGCGCGGCATCCACTCACGATCTGGCGTGTAACGTTCCGGTTCCGCTTCCAGGTAGCGATAATCGGCAACCGGCACATAGGCGCCGGTCAGATCGCCGCCGCCAACGCCAAAGCGCGCCCGCTCCTCTTCCTTAATGACATCGAGGCTGCTGAGCAGACGATAGAGGAAGGAGCGATCGATAAACCCGGCCCAGTGTTCGAGGATGTAGTTGAGCTGTCCTTCGAGGGAGTGCGGTGACGCCAGCGCTGGCGCGCGCAGCAATTCGATGAGCGTGCGGCTGGCGACGCCTGGCAGCACCGCGGCCGGCGGCGGTTGGGTGGCAAAGAAGCGATCAAGTTCCTCGATGATCTTGAGATAGACCGTATCGTGCTCAAGGTGCGCATCGTCGAACAATTCGAGGAACGGATTGAAGGCCGGGTTCACATTCTCCAGCCAGAGCATTAACAGTTCTTCGAGCGCGACTTCACGGTGGGGCATGCCGCCTGTTTCGCCCGCCAGGTATGTATCGATCGCCTGCTCCCGACGGTAGACGGCAAGCGGCGGGAACGCATCGCAGAATGCGTGCAGGGCTGCCTCGACCTTTTCCGTTCCCAGGCGCTCCTTGAGCCAGGCAAGCGCATCGGCGAGCATTCGTTCGCGGGTGCGTTTGCGGTATGTGGCGGCGACATAGTGCAGGATTTCGTCGATCAATCCCATGGCGCTAATCTGCCCGGCGCGCACTGCCTGCTCCGGGAAGCGCGCCAGATCGCGCTTCTGATTCATTTTCTGCGCAAAGACGCGCGCAGCGTGAAAATTGGCAAAGATAACGTTACCGCTAAACTGGAACAACGACTCATCGAAATGGTAGCGGTCGCGCGCGCTGCGGGCGATGTGGAACTCCATCGCCGGCGCGCCCGTTATGCGGCTCATATCCACGTTTTGCTCCAGTCGGGTTGCATGTGACACACACCCCGGAACCAGGCGTGCGTCATATCGTTGCCACATGGTTCCACAAGGTCCTTTGTGAATGTGCTCTGTAGTATACCACGCAGATTACGGTTCACTGACAAGCGCGGCAATGTATGCGGGAGTGCGTGACGGGGAGCGTTGTTTGACGTGGGAAGTCGTGAGGTCTCAACATCTGCTGTAAGGATACACCTATGGAGTCGCTCATTCCAATTGCAACCACGATCGCAGCGCTTCTGGTCGGCGCCGGATTCGTGGTGGCGCTGGCAGCGATGCGCCCATACAGGCGCACAGTAGTCGCAGACAAACCGGCGCCCACCCGCTCACCAGGCGCCACGCCGCGCCCACCCGCTGAACCAGAGTTTCTTCCGCGTCTGCCCTATGCCCGCACCGCGCATCTGTTGACGGGCGACTACCGTGCGTTGTTCGCAGCGCTCAACGCTGCTACGCCCGATGATCTCGCCGTACTGCCCCACGTGCGCCTGTCCGACGTGGTGCACGTCGAGTCGTGCACCACGCAGCCGGAGCGCTACCAGGAACGCATTCGCGACAGCATCCTCGATTTTGTTCTGTGCGATGCACAGACAACCGCGCCGCGTCTGGCTGTGCTTTTTGCGCAACCAGGCGCGGCCCGGCGCAGCGCGTTCATCGACGCTGCGCTGATTGGCGCCGGCGTGCCGGTGCTGCGCCTGACCCGTGATGCATTACCGTCAGTCGATGCGCTTGCCCTGCAGATCACAGCAGCGCTGGGCCTGCCGGTGCGACGTGCGCCGTCTTCCACAGAGCAACCGGTGCATCACGAACAACTGAATGGCGCATCGGTCGTAGCAACGCCAGAGATCGTCTGTGCGCCACGTGAGTCGGTGCGCTACGTATGTGGGCGCTGTCATCGCGATGTGGCGCCGCGAGCACGCCGCTGTCCGCACTGTGGCGCATCGCTGGCGGAGTGATAGGAATCACGCAGTCGAGAAACAGGCGTGATAGAGCGCCAGATGGTGACAGGCGCGGTCGCGCCACACTGTCCCCTGTTCCCCTCGCCAAAGCGCACCATCTGGCATCCGCCGCATGATCTTCGCTCACGCTTCAGTCCTTTAATTTCTTGACTAAATGGATTGACAAAATCATAAATTATGGGTATACTGCGCTCGCACCGGTGCTTCCAGGGAAACAAGGTCAACCACCGAAAGCGAGGAGATTGTGAACAACTCACTGCTACGAACCGTCGGCGCCGCCGGCGCTGGCGCGCTGGTCACGCTTGCCATCGTCGCGATCGTCGTCTTCGCCCGCCCGCAGCAGTCCGCGACGTCAACCCCGGCTGTCGCTCCGACTGCCGCTCCTGCCGCTCCTGCGGTTGTGTCCGCTCCGCGTGAGCCGCGCAAGTTCGAGGATGTTGTTGTCAGCACCGAATGGCTCGCGCAGAATCTCAACAATCCCAATGTGCGCATTATCGAGGTAAGTGTCGTTCCCGGTCTGTACGAACGCGGGCATATCCCCGGCGCGGTCAACTTTGTCTGGACGACCGATTTTGTTGATACCGTCTCGCGCAACATCATTGCACCGGAGCGTTTCCAGGAACTGGCGCGCGCAGCAGGGATCAACAACGATACAACGATTGTGCTCTACGGCGATAACAGCAACTGGTTCGCTGCATGGGGTGCGTGGGTATTCCGCCAGTACGGCGCCGGGGACGTGCGGTTGCTCGATGGCAGTCGAAGCAAGTGGGAAGCCGAAAACCGCGAACTTTCGACCCGTGCACCCACCTACCCGCCCGGCAACTTTACTGTTCAGCAACGGAGCGATCTGCGGGTCTTTCTGCCGGACGTGTTGAAGGTCGTGCACGGCGAGGATGATCGCGTGCTGGTTGATATCCGCTCGCCGGACGAATTCAGCGGGAAGATTTTTGCGCCGGAGGGGTTCCAGGAACTGGCAGTGCGGGCCGGGCATATCCCTGGCGCGGTGAATGTGCCCTGGAAGCAGGCGCTCAAGGACGACGGCACGTTCAAGAGCGTTGAGGAATTGCGCAAACTGTATGCTGACGCCGGTGTAGACGGGAGTAAGCCGATCATTACCTATTGCCGGATCGGTGAGCGCGCCAGCCATACGTGGTTTGTCCTCAGCGAGATTCTGGGGTATCAGGTGGCGCTCTACGATGGTTCCTGGACTGAGTATGGCAACAGTGTCGGCGTTCCGATCGCCAACCCTGCCGGTACTGTTTGGGGCGTGAAGTAGACGACGATGTCGAATGCACTGCCTGGGAGCAGCTCTGTCGATCAGGCTGCTCCCTCTCAATCAGGATCGACTCCGGCAGCGATTGCACGGTATGTTGTCGCGCTGCTGGTCTTCGTCGCGCTGGCGGCGGGTGCGTACCTGCTCATGGCGGCGCCGGGGCATGGTTCACCGGCGGCATTTTCGCTGCTGATCGGTGTTGCGCTTGGGGTCGTGTTCGAGCGCGGTCGTTTTTGTTTCTTCTGCATCTTCCGCGACTTCATCGAACATCGGAATGCCGGTCCGCTCTATGCTGTTCTTGCGGCGCTGGCGGTCAGCGGGGTCGGGTACGCTATCGTTTTTGGTGCATTTTTGCCTAACCCTTCGAGCGGTCGGTTGGCCCCTGATGCCCATATCGGACCGGTCAGCCCCGCGCTGGTCGTCGCCGGTCTGGTATTCGGGCTGGGGATGGCGCTCTCTGGCGCGTGTATCAGCGGTCATCTCTACCGCCTGGGTGAGGGTTCAGCGTATGCGCCGCTGGCACTTGCCGGCTCGCTGATCGGTTTTGGGTTTGGCTTCTGGTCGTGGAACTGGCTCTACGTCACGGTGGTCGCCGATGCGCCGGTTGTCTGGCTGCCGCACTGGCTTGGCTATGGCGGATCGCTTTTTGTTCATCTTGCGGTCCTTGGCGTGCTGGCGTTCGTTCTGCTGCGGTATGTGCCGCCGCTGCCGCCTCGCCCTCCGCGTTCGCTCAATGGAGCTTATTTGCGCAGTACGCTCTTCCATGAGCGCTGGAATCCGCTCGTAACCGGCGCTCTCGTCGGAGTCATCGGCGTGATGGCGTACCTGCGCGTCGAACCGCTCGGTGTAACGGCGCAACTCGGCAGTATGACCAGGACAGTGATGGATCAGGCAGGGTGGTTGCCGGCGCGCCTCAACGGTCTGGACAGTTTCGCAGGTTGCGCCACGCGCGTGGTGCAGACGATAACCGAGAATGGCTGGTTGATCATCGGGCTGGCGCTGGGTTCGTTCGGCGCTGCGCTGATCGCCGGTCGCTTCCAGCCAGCGTTGCCGCGCGTCGTCGGGAGTGCGACTTCATTACTCGGCGGGGTGCTGATGGGATGGGGAGCGATGGTAGCGCTTGGCTGCACTGTGGGAACGCTCCTTTCCGGCATTGCTGCGTTTGCGCTCTCGGGGTGGGTGTTTGGTGCAGCCGTCTTCAACGGCGTCTGGATCGGCATTGCGCTGCGCCTGCATCGCTGGACGTAGTGCAGACATTCATTCGTTCGCGGCGCTCCGTTCCCGGCTCTTACGCCACCCCACAAATCCGGCGCCCATCGCCAGCGCCATCAGCCAGCCGAACCAGTCGCCGACGTGGGTGTAGAAGGTTCGCTCCGAAACGGTGAACGTCTCACCCACGATGACATCTCGCCGGTTGATGTCACTTTCGGCGCTGATGCGTCCGTAAGGGTCAATCACCATCGCGATGCCGCTGGTTGCCCCAACGCCGAACGCAACCCGATTCTCTACTGCCCGGAAGACCGTATCGGACGCATGCAGCGGCGGGAACCAGCGATCGCCGAAGAAGTCATCATCGACCGGCATCAACACGATCTGCGCTCCACCACGCGCCAGATCGCGGACGATCCAGGGCAGGTGGCGATCCCAGCACACGCCCAGTCCAACCACACCATACGGCGTGGTGAACACCCGAACATCGCGCGGTCCGGCGACGAAGCCGAATTTCTTTTCACTGCCGGTCACATTGATCTTGGCGCGCCGTCCCACTTCTGCGCCGTCCGGTCCAAACAGAACCACGGTGTCATACAGCGGTCCCTCTGATATGCGCCAGACCATATCAACGACCAGATAGGCGTTTGTTTCGCGTGCCAGGTTGCCGACCTGCGAGGTGAAGATCGGATCGTCGAGGTCAGCGAACTCGTTTTCGGGCCAGACAACGAAAGCGGGAGACGATCCGGCGACCTGGCGGGTCAGTGATGCGTTCACATCGAAGAGCGCCTGCGACATCTCTGGTGTGTCGGCATAGTACCCTTCCTGCCCGATCGGCAGACGACTCAGCGCCTGGATGGAGCGATCCTGATTCGCCATATCGACCGTTGCTGCGATGCGCAACCGATCATCCGGCACCGGTGGAAGAATCAGTGCGCCCCAGGCGACGATCACTGCTGCTGCTCCGAGCGATACGACTGCCGGAACGTGCATCCTGCGTCGCTCCAAGGCATCCGCGACGAGTAGCGCGAGCGCACTGTTGACCAGCATGACCAGGAAACTGAGACCGGGAAAGCCGGTGATGGTGAGAATCTGGAGGGCTGGCGGAAAACGCCACTGACTCTTCCCCAGCACTTCGAACCACCAGTCACCCGCCACAGGTGCGACGAATCGGAGAAACTCCAGCGCCGACCAGGCGATCGGCACACCCAGCACCCTGAGCGGTTCGGGCAATCGCGCCTGAAGCGCGGTTCCCGCCTGGATCAACCCGGCGTAGAAGCAGCCGACGGCGACGATGAGGAACATCCCCAAACCGGGACCGAACATCGACAGGTACCAGAGATGCACCATTGCCGACCAGACAGTCCCGAACGGCAGAGCGATCAGAAAGTGGCGTTGCGCTGGCTGCGTGTGTAATGCAACCAGCAACGGCGCCACCCCGACCCAGCCGAACAGACCCCAATCCAGGATCGTCGGCATCGAAGCGCCGGTCAGAATGCCAGACAGAAGCGATAGCACAAGCGAGAAGGTGAGCGCGAGATGAACGCCTGGCGCAGTTGCCAGAGTACTATCCCTGTCCTTCATATGATGCCACCTTGAGCATCGAGTAATCATACCCTGCCGTGCCTGACACTGTCGGGGCACGGCGCCGCCGTGCCCCAACCGGGCAACGCCCCAACCCCCCGCGAGTGGGAGGCTGCCCCTCGGCAATGACAACCAGACGAGCTGAGAGATTGCAACTCACAGCGGCGACGCCTGTCGTCGCAGAACGGTAGAGGACTATCGGCTATCGACTGTCGGCTATCCTTACACTGAATACACCAGCCCGGTTCACAACGCTTTCTGTTCTTTTGCTGTCGCCTTGCGCGATGAGGCGGCGGGCAAACCCGACTGGATCAGGCTCCGTTCCACGACACGCTCGAAGGCGCGCCGGTCGGCAGCGTGGATGACCGCCTGTTCATGGGCGCGCGCCAGTGCTACCGGATATCCCTGCCCTTTGAGGCACTGATCGTACACCAGGGCATGCACGCGATCGAGGAACGCGGGGTCTTGCGCAACCCAGCGCGGCATCTCAACCCGCGCCACTTCCCGCCCGACACACAGATAGAAGAAGTGGATCTGATGTTCGCCATACGACTCAACGTTGACCCGTGACATCGAGGCAAACAATGGTCCGCGTTGCCCTTCTTCCAGCATATCCGCCAGAATGTCGCCGTCGCTCAGTCCCTGGCAGACAAAGCACGATGGCGTGCGTCCGGCGGCTGCATCGCTGCAGGCGCTGCACTTCGCGCCACGCTGCTTTTCGATGTCCACATCGGGGCATAGCATCAGCCGGATCATCCCGGCAACTTCGGGGGAACGTGGACGGCTGATGTAGGAGGCGACCGGAATCTTCTGCGCTCGCATGGCATCGAGATAGTTCAGGTACGGGCGCAGAAAATGCTCCAGCACCGCCTTTTCGGCGCCGGCGAGCGTCCAGCGCACCAGTGTACCATCCTGGAGCGCCAGCGCCGGAATGTCATCGGTAGTGAGGAATTCCTCTGCCAGCGCAACCAGTTCGACCCCCTCGGCAACATCACGTCGCGCGCTGAGGTAGTTGCCTTCGATTGGAATGCGCCGCATGCCATCTCTCAGATAAAGGTCCTCTTCGCGGAAGCAGAGCATTGGTCGCGACGACAGTGTTGCCGCCGGGTGTGCGCCGTACCGCAGATAGACCCGTCCAATATTGAGCACGTAGCAGAACGCCGCGCCGTGGCGGTCAATGTCGATATGCGACCCATCGGTTGCGATCACCGCATAGTCTGGCGGGCGCGGCGGAGCGTCATGCACTGTGTTGAGCGGCTCGACCGGGCGTGCCAGCAACCAGGCGCACCCGTCGCGGCTCAGGTCTACTGCGCGCGCCCAGGTTGCATAGGAGGATGACTCGTGCAGGTAGCGTTCCAGCGCCTGTGCACGCCGCCGTGTATGATCCGGCGCGTCGTGGTGGAGGGCATTGCTCATCTCGCGCACCTGGCGGCTCAGTTCGGTCAGATCGAGCGGCATGTGCTCATATCCCCTTGCTGGTGATACATGGTCGTTCTCTGGTTATAACGACAACGAGACATTGCTTGATAATCGCACCACAAAGACACGATGTCCACAAAAGCCACGCTTATTGAGCACGTTTTCGCTCCCGTTGCGCCTTCGCAGGTAACTGCTCACCATCGGAGGTTCGGGCGAAGCCCGTCACGATCAGGCATCGGCGGCGGGAAGGCTTCTGAAAGCGCCACGAGACGCTGCCCCGCCGACGCACAAACACCATGGTACGATACGTCTGAACACTCACCTTCATCGTCCATGAGAAATCTCGTTGTAGTGTTATGCCGCCAGCATAGCACCATCCGAACGCTCGTGCAAGATATTGCACTGCAACGTCTCTAATGCCCGCACCCGCCAGTGCGACGCTCATATCCGCCATCGCTACGCTCCCATCCACGGTCGTGCGTCGCTGCATCCGTAGAACAGCGCTACGAAGCGCGTGAACGTTCAGAGTTCCATCAGACACCCACGCGGCTATGCCACACGCTGACGTGATGACAACAGTCCAGGGGACGGGGGCTTTGCCCTGCTCGCCGGGGGCTTCAGCCCGACGGCATCAGGCGGATACCGGATTCATTTCTAAAAAATCATCACCCCCACAGCATCAGGAGTATGCGCGACAATCCGCAATCTGAAGCGGTCGGAGAGCGTTTGGGCGCATTAAGACGAACTGAATGCAGGCATTAGAAAGCAGTAGCCATGGTATCATGGAAGCGATGGCTTCAACAAAGAGAGTTGATCAATCACATACCTGCCAGTGAGCGTTTCTCTGTCTTCATCGCATCCAGGGCGATTGCGTGCGTGGATTCTTGCAGCGCGCCCGCAGACGCTTCCTGCAGCAATTACACCAGTGATCGTCGGATCGGCTGCGGCATTCGCAGCTGGCAGTTTCCGCTGGTTGCCGTTTCTGGCGGCGCTCGTGGGGGCGCTGCTGATCCAGATCGGGACGAACCTGGCGAACGATTATTTCGACTTTCGCAAGGGCGCCGACACCGCCGGGCGCCTGGGTCCGGTGCGCGTCACGCAGGCGGGGCTGCTGGCACCGGAAACTGTGCGGAACGGCATGATCGTCGCGTTCGGCGCGGCGGCGCTTATCGGCGTCTACCTGATCGTTGTCGGCGGCTGGCCCATCCTGGTGATCGGCATCCTTTCGATCGCCGCCGGCGTCCTCTACACCGGCGGACCCTGGCCTCTTGGCTATAACGGATTGGGCGATCTCTTCACCTTTATCTTTTTCGGAATTGTGGCAGTGACAGCAACGGCATACCTCCACGTCGGCACAGTGCCGCTGCTGGCGTGGGCGGCATCTGTACCGGTAGCGATGCTGGTCACGGCGATTATCGTGGTCAACAACCTGCGCGACATCGCCACTGACCGTGCAGCGAACAAGCGCACGCTGGCAGTGATCATCGGTGCGCAGGCGACGCGCGCCGAGTACGCGCTCCTCGTCGGCGGCGCGTTTCTGGCGCCGCCGATCCTCTGGTTGAGTGGACTGACCGGACCGTGGGTGATGGTCGCGTGGCTCGCGGCACCGCTGGCAATCGCGCCGCTGCGCACCATGCTCGTTGAGGAAGGGCGAGCGCTCAACCCGGCGCTCAAGGGCACCGCCCGGCTGCACCTGGCGTTTGGTCTCCTGCTGGCGTTCGGGATGATAGCATAAATGCGCCTGAAAGTGAACACGCCGTATGCGCACTCCCACCAGAGCACACTGCAACACCCTCCCGGCAATCGTACAATCCGAACCGACCGGATCTGACGACCCTGGCGCTGTGCGTGGTATGGGTCAAACGTATCGTACAAATGGCGTGTTCGTGTCGGCGGGATGGCATCTCAAGGCGTGTGCGCATGTCATCTCGCAGACTTCTTAATCGCACGGGCTTTCGCCGAACCCCCGATCATGAACAGTATGTGGGTATCCTTACGGTGTGCGCCAGAGGAGCAGATATCCCCTATTGGACATCCGGTCGGCGCGGTTGGATCTGACCGTCGGTATCCTTACGGTGTGCGCCAGAGGAGCAGATATCCCTCCGCACCGGTCGGACCTCCAGGCGCAGATTGTACGGCATTGACCGTGATCAGACTGCGCGGCTTTGTCTGATCCAGGCTCAGGGTCGCCACGGCGAGCGCCTTCCCATCGTGCACGGCAATCGCACGCGCTCCACTGCTCCCGCCCGATATGGACGGACCGGCGTAGGGAGTCCAGACCAGGCGCTGCCGGAAGTCAGCACTGATGACCGCCACGTACCCCTCGCCACTCTCGTATGGTCCCACAGCGATCCCGACGATCCGCTGCTGATCGCGATTCTTGATGCAACAGGCAGCATCGCCCGCCAGGAAGACCTGCCCGCGTTCGTCGGCGGCGATTGCGCGGATATTGACCGAATTTCCTTTGTTATCACTGGTGCGCCGCGTCAGCAACGCCTGCGCCAGGGTGAGCGAACCATCCGCCGGATCGAAGCGCCCAAACCACGCAATCTTGACGCTGCCGGTGTTGGTCGAGTCGCTGTACAGGTCATGTTTGACCAGACGCGCACCCAGAGGAATCGACAGGTCTTTCGGGTCGCGTGAGAAAACCGACACGCCAACGCCGCCATTGATGGACCCGGCGATGTACAGATTGCCATCCGCACCGAGCGCCAGGCGCTCCACATGGCTATCGGCGCCCAGTCCGGGTGCGCTGGAGAAATCATAACTGCGCCAGCGCACCGTTCCATCATAGGCATATGCCCGCACCCACGGCAGTTGCAGGTTGCTGCTGACCTGCGTGTAGCCGCCGACGATGACCTGCCCGCGCACTGCGTCGACCGCCAGATCAGCGGCGGCAGTGCCGTCTACCGTCCACGATCCGATGAAAGCGCCGTTCGCGTCGTACACACGCACCGTCTTCCCGCTCAATGCCGCAGCAGTTCCATCGGAACCAACAGCGCAGCGTGCTGTATCGCCGGATGACGCGCTCCAGACGACAGCCGTGGCATCTGCGCTCAGTCGGGCAATGCCGGCGTCGCCGCAGATTACCAGATGACCTGACTCGTTGAGGTCCAGATCCCTGACAGCACCTCCAAACCGCAGCACCGAGAGCACGCTGCTGCCATCGGCATGCATGCGCACGACTGCTCCGTTGGTTGCGCCTGGCAGTGTGGTCACGGGCACGTTTGGCGGCGCGTATCCAGGCAGAGTGCCTGCAACGAGCATTGTCCCATCGGGAGCGATGCCGGCGCCGTTGAGTTCATCGCTCCCTGCGCCGCCGATGTAGGTTGCGGTTGTTGCAGGAAGGTTTGTCAGCGGCGCCGCCGACGTCATCACCAGCGGAAGGTAGACCTGGAATGGAGTCTGGAGCGTTGAGGAAGATTGACCGACAACCGTTGCACTTCCCATCAATGCCACTACAACGAATGCAAGGACGAGAGGTCGCGGCAGATGTGTCATGCAGGATTCTCCAGGATGTCAAAAACGTATCTCATCGACCGGCGCCATACGCCTGAACGGAGCCATCGTCATTGTGGAACATTATATCAAAAACTCACCCGTCTGACTGCCCGGTGGAATGCCAGCAGGTCGGAGAGAATAGCAAAGCCGGTGGCGACTCCGCCTGCCCCCGGACCGATGATTGTCACATCGCCGAGCAGATCAGTGGTAATCGTCAACGCATTGGTTGCGCCATCGACGCCGGCCAGCGGATGCCTGAGCATCAACCGCATCGGGCGCACGGCAGCCCGAACCGTCGGACCATCGCGCCAGACGCGCGCAACCAGTTTCCAGCGTTCACCCGCAGCCGACGCAGCGGCAACCATGTCGCGGGTGATGCCGGTGATTCCTTCGAGTTCGACATCTGCTGGGGTTAGATGAGCATGCATCAAAACATTCGCCAGGATGGCGGCTTTGCCCGCGGCATCGTACCCTTCCACATCGCCGCTCGGATCAGCCTCGGCATACCCCAGGCGCTGCGCTTCCGCCAGTGCGCTGGCATAATCCATACCCTGCTCCATTTTTGTCAGGATAAAATTGGTCGTGCCGTTCACGATGCCGCGCACCTCCTGGATGTCGCATCCCGCCAGATCGCTCCAGCCCAGGCGCAGCGCTGGCGTTCCCGCCATGACCGTGGCTTCGAAGCCAAGCATAACGCCGCGTTCTTCGGCAAGGCGGCGCAGTTCGGCAAAATGGAGTGCAATCGGTCCCTTGTTGGCAGTGATGACATGCATGCCACGCGCAATTGCTGACCGGATATGCGTCGTCGCCGGTTCGCCCGTCGCCATGTCGGTCGGCGATGCTTCTATCAGCACATCGGCATCTGCCGAAGCGATCATCTGATCGGCGCTCCAGGCGCACGCTCCCGGCAATGCACCGACGGCATCCGATGCCACGGCGCGCAGCAGCGTCACAGCATCGATTCCGTTTGGTTCGTACACGCACCAGCGCCGGGTGCAGACCGCGACAATCCGTATGTCAGCGCCATTGCGATCAACGAACCGCTGGCGGTGCAACGACAGAATCTCGGCAAGTCCGCGACCGACGCTGCCAAAACCCACCAGGGCCAGGCGGTATGTCGAAACTGGTGATTTCATCGGTTTGTCCCTGACTATACTGCTGTGTAACGCACTGCGTTATAAAAGTCGAGAAATGTCAACTCTATTCCAATGCAATCGAGGGTATCATATCATAGAGCGGTACTGTTGGTCAGGAGAGAATATGATGACACAAACCGAATCCGACCGTTTTGTACGAGGGCGTGGCTCTGTGACCGTCACCACCCGCAAAGGGCGCAAAGTGCGCATCAGGCACATCCGCCCCACCGATGCGGGATTGCTGGTCGATCTGTTTCACCATCTTTCGCCGGAAACGAGGCGCTTTCGTTTTTTTACCGCCCTGCCCGATCTGCCGGACGACATTCTGTGGCGCGAAGCGCGGCGCTATGCAGATTTCAACGAGCGGAAACAGGCGGCGTTTATCGCCCTGGCGCGCGAGAACGGGAAAGATCACGCGATTGGCGTTGTGCGCCTGGTGCTCGACAAGAACGATCCCGATACCGCCGAATTTGCGATTGTGCTGCGCGATGATTACCAGCGTGAAGGGTTGGGAACAATCATGCTCGACCTGCTCATTCAACTGGCGCTAGTGCGCGGCATCAAGCGTCTGCGCGGGATTTCCCTGGCAGATAATGAAGGCGTCCATCGCCTGGTCCAGAAATGCGGCTTCCCGGTGGAAAGCCATACGTCGCACGGCGAAACCACACAGATCATCTATCTGGAGTAATGCCATTTTCGCACGTTCCACCCCTCCAAGACCCCTGGGGGTCGGGACACGTGCGTACCGGCTGGTTCGACTATTCCGCCAGCAAGGGATCATGGCAGCACGCGATCACCGGCGCAAGACCTCAAGGGTTGGCGTCTCCCCGCGGTCCGCGTTCCCACGTTCGCACGTTCCCACCTGTAACCTCTGGTTGTAATCTTTTTACCAGTTTGTTTGCGATTTCACGAAGGGTTGTGATATACTCAACAATGTCATTGCGCCTGAGAGAGATATTTCCCACAAGGAGCGCAGTCTGATGCTAGCGAACTATGCGTTCATTGGCATATTCTTCATTGGTGCGGTCATCTTCCCGATCGTTCCGCTGGCGGCCGCGTATTTTCTTGGTCCCAAACGTCCCACGCCGATCAAACTCGACACGTATGAATGTGGTCTGGAGGCAGTTGGCGACATTCGGGTACAGTTCAAGATCCAGTATTATTTGTATGCGCTGGCGTTTGTTATTTTCGATATCGAAGTGGTCTTCCTCTACCCCTGGGCAGTTGCGTATGGGCAGCTGGGGCTGTTTGCGCTGATTGCCATGATGGTCTTTCTGGTCATCCTGATCGGCGGTCTGGTGTACGAATGGAAGAAGGGTGCGCTTGAGTGGGTGTAGGCGGGGTGAGTAGCGAGAGGAACTTGTCGGGGGAGTGATGGTGCGCTGCAACATCTGCGCTGCGGGTGAGAGGGAGAGGTAAGCATGTCAGACGATCGCGATATCCAGCTCGAGGCGGAAAAACAGGGCGTCTTTTTGACGACCATGCAGCGATTCTATAACTGGGGGCGGCGTTCATCGGTCTGGCCGTTGTCGTTTGGTCTCGCATGTTGTGCCATCGAGATGATGGCAACCGGTCTGGCGCGTTTCGATCTGGCGCGCTTTGGCGCTGAGATGTTTCGCGCATCGCCGCGCCAGGCCGATTTGATGATCGTCGCGGGGACGGTGACAAAGAAGATGGCGCCGCAGGTGGTGCGCCTCTACAATCAGATGCCCGAGCCACGCTACGTCATTTCGATGGGCGCCTGCGCGACATCCGGCGGTCCGTTCCGCGATGGGTACAATGTGCTGCGCGGAATCGATCTCCTGATCCCGGTCGATGTCTACATTCCTGGCTGCCCGCCCCGCCCGGAAGCCCTGCTCCATGCCCTTATGACGTTGCAGAAGCAGATCGATGCGCAACGCCTGAGTCGGGTGCGCTGGTACGGCAAGCGCGAGGCAAAGGAGTATCCGGTGCCGACGTTTGGAAAGCACGGGCTGGAGATCGATGGCAAACTGGTCGATCCGGTCGGCGGGTTGCCGCTCATCAGTCCGTATACGTCGCCAACCCACGGTGAGACACGCTCTGGTCTGATCGAACATCCTGAACTGGTACGTCATTTCCCGATCATGGACGAAACAGTCGAACTGGAGTCGCCCCACAAAGCAAAAGGGGTAGCGCCAGAAATCGTGCATAACGACCTGAAACGCCCTGCTGTCGAGGTGAACCATGCCCAGGATGACCAGCGCTGAACTCAAAGAGCGGCTGGCTCACGATCTGCCCGGCATTCTGATGCCGACACGCACCCGCACACAGGCGAGCAATGAGAGCGAGGCGCCGGCGGGTGATGGCAAGGCGGCGCGCCATAAGCGCGGGGAGCATGCGCCGGTCGATCTGCTGGCGACAGACGATGCTGTCGTATATCCTGAGCGTCTTCCAGAAGCGGCACGCTATGTGCGCGACGTTCTCGGCTATGAGTTGCTCTCGAATATTACTGCGGTCGATTATCTTGCTGATGGTATTATCGAAATAGTGTACCATTTCTATCATCTCGACGGTGGTCCCGAACTGGTCATTAAAACCCGTGTGCCGCGCGATAACCCGATTGTGCCATCCCTGACCGATGAGTGGCCCGGAGCGAACCTGCAGGAACGCGAGGCGTTCGATCTGTTCGGTGTGATGTTCCCCGGTCACCCGAACCTGACCCGCATTTACATGTGGGATGAGTTCGAAGGATGGCCGATGCGGAAAGATTTTCCCAAACAGGGTGATAAGTACTTCGGCGATAGTGAAGAGTGATGTGAGCGATGCTGCAAACGCAGGAACTTCAGATCAATATCGGGCCGCAGCATCCGTCGACCCACGGCGTCTTCCGTATGATCGTCACGGTCGATGGCGAGACGATCATCGATTTGAAGCCGGTCTTCGGGTATCTGCACCGGAACCACGAGCAACTGGCGGAGGTTTCGACGTACATTCAGTCGATGCCGTATACCGACCGTCTCGATTATTTCAATTCGATGGCGAACAACCATGCGCTGGCGCTGGCGGTCGAGAAACTGGCAGGCATCAGCGTGCCGCAGCGCGCCGAGTACATTCGCGTGCTGATGGTCGAATTGACCCGCATTCTGAACCATGCGTCAGCGGTTGGCTTTCTGCTGAATGATATGGGCGCCTGGCAGACGCCGCTGATGTTCGGTATGCGCGAGCGGGAGAAGATCCTCGACCTGTTCGAGATGGCGAGCGGTGCACGCATGATGTGCAACTACTTCCGCTTCGGCGGGGTGTGGCGCGACCTTCCACCCGAGTTCATCCCGCAACTCAAAGAATTGATGCAGGGGCTGCCAGCGTTCTTCGACGAGTTCGAGCGCCTGCTGAAAGAAAATGAGATCCTGCTGTCGCGCACGGTGAATGTCGGCATCCTGCCGAAAGAGGTCGCTGTTTCGTATAGCGTCACCGGTCCGGTGCTGCGTGCGTCGGGCATTCCGTATGATGTGCGCCGCGCTGAGCCGTACAGCGTATACGGCGAACTCGATTTCGATATTCCGATCGGGTCGGTTGGGGATGTGTACGATCGCTTCCTGATCCGTATCGAGGAAATGCGGCAGAGTTATCGTATCCTGCAGCAGGTGATCGAGCGTCTGCCCGATACGACAGGCGGGCATATCAACCCGGCGATGGCAAATATCGGCAAGCAGAAGGCGCTGCGCCCGCCGCCCGGTGATGCCTATGCGCGTATCGAGTCGCCGAAGGGGGAGTTGGGCTTCTACCTGGTGAGCGATGGCAGCGAACGACCATACCGCTACAAGGTGCGCGCGCCGTCGTTCATCAACCTGACGCCCCTCGGCGATATGTGCCGCGGTCATAAAGTCGCCGATGTTGTGGTCATCCTTGGGAGCATCGATATCGTGATGGGTGAGGTTGACCGGTGATACCTTGATGGGTGAGGGTTGAACGTTGCGCGTGCGATAGCATACAGGCAGCGAGGTGCCCTTCCGTAACCGCTTATCATGGCAGCGAAGCGACAGTCCGTCTTTGATTTGGAACTCGACCTGGGATAATACGATACAATCCAATGGATACACACGAGATCGAGATGCACCACGTATGTGCAAAATGCGACGTTGCGGGCGCATTGTTGAACGCAGAGTAAAGGTGCAGCCTTGATGACGACTGAAATACAGACAGAAACAACCGAAACCTCGACAACGCGGGGTGGTGTGTATGTCATCGACCGCAGTCGCCCCAAACTGCGCGCCGGTCAGGGGTTGCTGACGGGTCTCGATGTTGTCTTTCGCCATTTTCGCGATGCGCTGACGCGCAAACTGGAAAAGCCAAGCCAGCAGACAGGCGTGTTTACCGTTCAGTACCCGGAAGAGCGCCTGAAACTGCCTGAGGCGTTCCGCAATTTTCCGATCCTCCTCTACGATGACGAAACCGGGCAGGAATTGTGCACATCGTGTTTCCAGTGCCAGCGCATCTGTCCGCCGCAGGTCATCCATATGACGCAGGCGCGCGATCCTGCGACTGGCAAGGCAGTTCCGGCGGTCGCTGAGTTCCTTATCGAGTACGATGCCTGTATGAGTTGTGGTCTGTGTGCGGAGGTCTGCCCGTTCGACGCCATAAAGATGGACCACGAGTTCGAGTACTCGACCGATGTGCACGGTGGCTTGACCGTTAATAAGGTGGCGTTGAACCGTCCGATCTCCTACTACGAGAAGATCGCGCCGACATTCTGGGCGGAGGTGAAGGATAGCGCAATGAAGAAGTTGCAGGGCAACATAAAGCGCCGTCCTGACCTGATCGGTGTTGCGCCGCAGATGGTCGAAAAGATCAAGGCGAAACGCGCCGAATCCGCCGCTGCTCAGGCGCCAGCTTCTGCTCCTGCAACGCCTGCTGCTGTGCCAGACGATAAAACCGCGCGCCTGGCCGCTGCACGCGCCCGGGCTGCCGAAAAAACGGCTGCTGAATCGCCCGTCGAACCTGCAGGCGATAGCGCGCCGACCGACAAAGCTGCGCGTCTGGCTGCGATCCGCGCCGCCAATGCTGCGAAGAAGGCGGACGAGGGCGCCACCGACGCAGCTGCGCCGGTGACCGATAGCGCGCCGACCGACAAAGCCGCGCGTCTGGCTGCGATCCGCGCCGCCAACGCTGCAAAGAAGACGGACGAGGGCGCCACCGACGCGGCTGCGCCAGCGACCGATAGCGCACCGACCGACAAAGCCGCGCGCCTGGCTGCGATCCGCGCTGCCAACGCCGCGAAAAAGGCTGCCGGGAGTGCGAACGTTCCTGCTGCGCCACCCGCTGCCGAAGGCGCACCCGATGTTGCGAACACCGACGTTTCATCTGTCCCGCCCGCAGCGGAAGCCGCGGACCCGACGACCGCGGGTGCGCCGCCTGCCGGCGCCATGCCTGCCGACAAAGCTGCGCGTCTGGCTGCGATCCGCGCCGCCAATGCTGCGAAAAAAGCAGCTGCACAACGTGATGGAAGTGAAAAATAACAGGTGAGCACCCTATGACGGACATCCTGCGATCATGGATTGGCGGCGCTCTTCCAGACTGGCTGATCGTTTTGATCGCCTATCTGCTAGTGACCATCATTGTGCTGTTCTACGCGGTCGGGAACTTCATCATGATGGTATGGGCGGAACGGCGCGTGGTTGCACGTATGCAGGACCGCCTCGGACCGAACCGGGTCGGACCGGCCGGTTTGCTGCAACCAATCGCTGATGCGGTCAAGATGTTCACCAAGGAAGACATCGTTCCGCGCAGTGCTGATCGCTGGGTTCATCTGCTGGCGCCGGTCGTCTCACTTGCGCCGGTGGCGATGATGCTCGCCGTTATTCCGTGGGGGCGCGGTCTGGAACCGATCGATCTGAACGTCGCGCTGCTCTACATCGTTGCCGTATCGGCCGTGTCGGGCGTTGGGTTGATGATGGCGGGCTGGGGGTCGAACAACAAATTCGCGCTCCTCGGCGCCATGCGCGCGGTTGCGCAACTGGTCTCCTACGAAATCCCGGCGGTCACAGCGCTGCTGACGGTCGTTATTTTAATTGGCGGCATGTCGCTGCTGGAATTGCCCTATCTCCAGGCGGGCGTGCCGCTCATGGGCACGACCATCCTCTGCGGTGATCCGGCAGGCTGTTCGCCGCTGCTGTACACCACGATCACCTCATTCCCCGGCTCGGTGAGCCAACCGGTGCAGGCGCTCGACCTTGGTCTGGGCTGGTGGGTATTTACGCCGGTCGGATTGCTTGGCTTCATCGTCTTTTTCATCGCGGCGCTTGCGGAAGGTGAGCGCACGCCGTTCGACATCCCTGAGGCCGACTCGGAGATTGTTGCAGGCTACATGACCGAGTATAGCGGCATGAAGTTTGCGACGTTCTATATCGCGCAGTACATCCTCAACTTCGCGCTGTCGGCGCTTGCAGCCACTGCCTTCCTCGGCGGATGGCAGGGACCGGGAGTTGCCGCGCTGGCGAATATGGGGGGGGCGTGGGTGCACGTCGCAGCGGCGCTGTCGGCACTGTACCTGCTTGCCAAAATCTGGGTTTTGTTCTTTGTGATGATCTGGCTGCGCGGCGCATTTCCGCGGTTGCGCGTCGACCAGTTGATGGATTTTGCCTGGAAACTGCTGCTGCCGCTTGCGCTGGTCAATATTGTGTCGGCATCGCTGATGGTGGGACTGACGCAGTGGACGAGCGCGCAGTGGGGCGGGCTGTTCAGCCTCGATGGGTTCGCACCCTGGCAACGCCAGCTGATCGCCATTCTGGTAACCGCAATCATCAATATCGCGGCCGCTTACTGGATTCTCTCGATCAATCAGCGCCCAACGCAGGAAGAATGGCTCGAGGAAGACCTGGTCATCGCTTCTCAGAATTGAGATAGCGACAGTTATTGGCGCGCATTATGAATACATTTATCACCATTTTGTTCGTGATCTTTGCTGCATTCATCCTGACGTCCGCGATCATGACGGTCACGGCGCGGAATATCGTGCATGCTGCGCTCTGGCTGATTTCGTCGTTTTTCGGCGTCGGCGCTCTCTATCTGTTGATGGAGGCTGAGTTCCTCGGGGTTGCGCAGGTGCTGATCTACGTCGGCGCGGTGTCGATCCTGATCCTGTTCGCCATTATGCTGACGCGCGATCTGGAGGGAAGCCAGCATCGACAGCTGACGCCGCGCTGGTGGATTGCGTTGATCGTGCCAGCAGCGCTGTTTGGTCTCCTGATTGTGCCGACGGTCATGACCTATGCATGGCAACTCCCGCCGCCGCCTGCCGGTCAACCGCCGGCCATCTCCGGTGCGCAGCAGATTGGCACGGCATTTATGCGTGAGTATCTCCTGCCGTTTGAAGTGGCAGCGATTCTGCTTCTGGTGGCGATGATCGGCGCCATTGTCGTCGCTTTCGAGGAGCGTGAACGTCGTCGCCGTGTGCTGACTCTGGCAGAACAGGTGCGTCTGCGCCAGCAACAACGGCTATCGGCGGCGCCATCCCCTGAACCCGCAGCGACTGCCGTCCAGGCGTCGGAGGCGACCGGCGGTGAGACGTGATCATAGTGGTATCTGTTCATTCTGCTCTGCTGTGGTTCTGCATCGAGGCGCATTATGCCGTCAATGACTGAGGCGGTTCCGCTTCCCTGGGTGCTCACACTGGCCGGCGCACTGTTCTGCGTCGGGTTGTTCGGCGCCCTTTCGCGGCGCAATACCGTCGGTATTCTGCTGGGCATCGAATTGATGCTCAATGCCGTCAACATCAACCTTGTGGCGTTCTGGCGCTATCTGGAGCCAAATGTCGTCGCCGGTCAGACCTTCGCGCTGTTCGTTATTACGGTTGCTGCGGCGGAGGCTGCGATCGGTCTGGCGATGATTATTTCGATTTACCGTGCGCGCCAGACGGTCAACGCCGATGAGGTCGATAGTTTGCGCGGGTAAGGCGGCGTGGAACGTGGGAACGTGAGAACGTAGAACGTGGGAACGTAGAACGTGGGAACGTAAGCAGTCGGAGACATGCAGCTGGGATGCGATCCCATTTGTTTATTCGTTCTCCATTCGTTGACAGCGGCAAGGAACGTTGAACGTTGAACGTGGGAACGTGGAACGTGAAAACGTAAGCAGTCCATGCACGCGGGATGCGATCCCATTCGTTTATTCGTTTTCTATTCGTTGACAGCGGCAAGGAACGTTGAACGTTGAACGTGAAAACGCAAGCAGTCGGAGACGTGCACCCGGGATGCGATCCCATTCGTTTATGCGTTCTCCATTCGTTGACAGCGGCAAGGAACGTGGGAACGTTGAACGTGGGAACGTTGAACGTGGGAACGTTGAACGAAAAAACGCAAGCAGTCGGAGACGTGCACCCGGGATGCGATCCCATTCGTTTATTCGTTTTCTATTCGTTGACAGCGGCAAGGAACGTTGAACGTGGGAACGTTGAACGTGAAAACGTAAGCAGTCCATGCACGCGGGATGCGATCCCATTCGTTTATTCGTTTTCTATTCGTTGAAAGCGGCATGGTACAGGAACGTTGAACGTTGAACGTGCAACGTTAAGAAGGTTGCCATATGGGATGGTTTCTCCAAAATGCCTGGTTGATCCCGCTCTTGCCGTTGATCGGGTTCGCGGTTATTACATTGACGCCGGTTCAGCGGAATAAGAACGCCAGCGCCTGGCTGGCGACGCTATTGATGGTCGGTGCAACGGTTATTGCGCTGGGCACGGCTGTCGAAGTCGCCAGCGGCGTGAAAATAACGGCGGACGGCGCAGTTGCGGCTCATGCGGCAGAGGCGCACGCCGCGGAGTCTGCCGTCGAAAAAGGCGCCGGTCACGGGTTTGAGTGGCGCGACCCGAATATCGTCCGCACGATTCGCTGGGCGCCAGCGGGCGGCGATGTGCCTTTTACGATGGGGTATATCATCGATCCAGCGGTCGCAGCGATGCTGGTGATGGTGACGATCACCGCTACCTGCATTCACCTCTTCTCGGTCGGCTACATGGCGCACGATCCGCGCCAGGCGCGTTTCTTCTCGTTCATTTCGCTCTTCACCGCCGCCATGCTGGCGATGGTGATGGCAAGCAATCTGCTCCTCTTCTTCATGGCATGGGAGATCATGGGGCTGTGCTCGTACCTGTTGATCGGGTTCTGGTACGAGAAGAAGTACGCTGACCCGAACCAGATCACCCCGCGCCAGGCGGCGATCAAGGCGTTCATCACCACGCGCATCGGCGATGTGCTCTTCATGATCGGGCTGGCGTGGTTGTGGACCGAAGCCGGTACTCTCGAACTCGGCGCCGGACCAGGGCAGGTGTTCAACCCTGAACTGCTGGAACGTCTGGCGACGACTACGACCGGCATCGGGATCAGCGCTGCCACCGGCATTGCCCTGCTGATCTTTAGCGGCACAATTGGCAAATCGGCGCAGTTCCCGCTCCACGTCTGGCTCCCCGACGCCATGGAAGGTCCAACGCCGGTTTCCGCCCTCATCCACGCAGCCACGATGGTGTCGGCAGGCGTATTCCTGACGGCGCGCACCTTTCCGATCTTCCAGGTCAGCGATGCCTTGCCGGTCGTTGCGACGATTGGCGCGTTTACCGCACTCTTCGCCGCGCTGATCGCCGTCGGGCAGTTCGACATCAAACGTATTCTGGCGTATTCGACCCTCTCACAGCTGGGCTTTATGGTTGCGGCGCTCGGCATTGGCGGATGGGTGGCGGCAATGTTCCACCTGCTCACCCATGCCTTCTTCAAGGCGCTGTTGTTCCTCGGCTCAGGCTCGGTCATCCATGGTATGGAAGCGACCGTCGGGCACGATTCGAATACGGCGCAGGATATTCGCAATATGGGCGGGTTGCGCCGCTTTATGCCGGTGACGTTCTTTGCGTACATGGCGGGCTTTCTGGCGCTTGCCGGGTTCCCCGGCTTCGCCGGGTTCTGGAGCAAGGACGAAATCCTGGCGGATGCATTCCGTGCCAGTACTCTGGTTTGGGTCGTACTCAGTCTGGCGTCGCTGCTGACGGCGTTCTACATGACCCGCCAGATTATGATTGTGTTCTTCGGCACGTTCCGTGGTCATCACCCGCGACAGCAGCCGTATGCTTTCGTGTCGCACGACGACCATCACCACGAGGCGCACGACCCGCACGAAAGTCCGTGGACGATGACGGCGCCGCTCGTCATTCTGGCGCTCTTTGCAGTGTTTGCAGGCGTCATCAACCTGCCGTTCGACGGTTTCCATCATCTGGCGGATTTCTTCGGGCAGGAAGCCGGAAAACTGAACCTGCTGGTTATGGGAATTTCCAGTGCGATCGCGATTGGCGGCATGCTCCTGGGATGGCTGGTGTACCGCAATGCCTTCGCGTCATCCGTCGAGGAAGCCGATCCACTGGAACGGCTGCTGCCCGGCGTCTTTACGGTGCTCAACCGCAAGTTCTACGTCGACGAACTGTACGCGGCAACGGTTGGGGTTGCCACGGCAGTGCTGGCGCGTCTCTGGACCTGGCTCGACGAACAGGTAATTGATCGCGTGGTGATTGAGACGGGACGCCTGACGCGCTTCCTCGGTCAGGTCAATTTCATTCTGGACGATGCGGTGCTGAATGATGGCGCCGACGTGATTGCAAGCGGCACTCAGGTCGCCGGAGATCGGACACGCCGCACGACGACCGGCAAGGTGCAGGACTACGTGGCGCTGGCGTTCGCCGGAGCGGTCGTTCTTGGGGTGATCTATCTGTATCTGGTTCGTTGAGTGCTGTGGTGAACCTATGACATACCTGGCATTCGCCTCGATACCCTGGCTTACACTGCTCATTCTGTCGCCGCTGGTCGGGCTGGCGCTGGTCGGGCTGGCAGGCGCGCTGCGCCTCGATGACCGGACGGTCAGGATCGGCGCGGCAGCGTGGTCGACCATTCCTCTGGCGCTGGCGATTGTGGTCTGGTCCGGGTTCAATCCGAATGCGACCGCCGATGGGCAGGGCGTGGTGCAGTTCGTCGAGAAGGTTCCGTGGGTGCAGGCGATCCGGGTCGATTATTTCGTCGGCGTGGATGGCATCAGTATGCCGCTGGTCATTCTCACAGCGGCGATGGCGCCGGTGGTGATGCTGGCATCGTTTGGCGTCGCTGAGCGTTTGAAACTGTACATCGCGCTCATGTTCTTGCTGGAAGCGGCGATGCTGGGATATTTCCTGGCGCTCAATTTCTTTTTCTTCTTTATTTTCTGGGAATTCAGCCTGGCGCCGGCCTATTTCCTCATCCAGGGATGGGGGCGTCGCCATGGCGCCGATGCCGATCCAGAGCGGCGGCGGCGCGATGCCGCGCTCAAGTTCTTCGTCTACACCATGGCCGGGTCGATCGGCATGCTGCTGCTCTTCCAGTTCTTCTATGTCGCTACAGCTGCGGCGGGCATTCCGACATTCGATCTGATCACGCTGGCGCGCCTCGGGCAGGGGTTGACCGTCGAACGCGCCGCGCTCGACCCGGTCAACCTGACGCTGCGCGAGATCATCTTCAACTACGTCGAGCAACTGGGAATCGCCGATGTGCTTGGGCGCTACCCGCTGCTCTACACGTCGATCGCGTTCTGGGCGATCTTCATCGCGTTTGCGATCAAACTCGGCATCTGGCCCTTTCACACCTGGCTGCCCGACGCCTACAGCGAAGCACCGCCTGCCGCGTCCATTCTGCTGGCAGCGGTGATGTCGAAAATGGGCGCCTATGGTATGCTGCGCCTGATGCTCCCATTCGTTCCTGATGCTGCACAGTACTTCGGTCCGGCGATCGGCGCGCTGGCGCTGATTGGCGTGGTGGCGGGCGCCTTTGGCGCGCTCGGTCAGGTTGGCGGTGACCTCAAACGCCTGATTGCCTACACCTCGGTCAACCACATGGGGTATGTCGGTCTGGCGATTGCGGCGGCCGCGACGGCTGGAGCGGCGGACGCCGCCACCCGCGCGACGGCGATCAACGGCGCGCTGTTCCAGATGGTTGCGCACGGTCTCTCAACGGGCGCGCTCTTCCTGATGGCGGGCATGCTTGCCGAACGCACCGGTTCCGATGAGATGGGGTCGCTTGCCGGGTTGCGCACCACCATGCCGGTCTTCGCCGGTGCGATGGGTGTGGCGACCTTTGGTAACCTGGGGTTGCCCGGTCTTGCCGGGTTCGTCGGTGAGTTCTTCATCTTCCGTGGGGTGTGGGCGTCGCTACCGCTCTTCGCGATCCTGGCGACGATCGGGCTGGTTGTGACGGCGCTTGCGCTGCTGCGGATGTATGGGCAGATCTTCCACGGTACAACCAATGAGCGCAGTGCCATGCCCGACATGCGCCTTGCCGGGCGCGAATTTCTGGCGGTTGCGCCGCTGCTGATCGCGCTCCTGATTCTGGGGGTCTACCCGGCGCCGATTATGGATTTGTCGAACCAGGCAGCCACCGCACTGGTGGAAGTGTTCACCAGGGTTGTGGGAGGAGCGTAAGTCGTTCTATGAACCTGATCGATCTGCCAACAACCATTCCATGGCTCAGCCTGATCTGGCTCAGTCTGGTCATACCGACGATCATCATTGCGCTGCTGAAACCGGAGCAGAAGCAGGAGATTCGGGTGGTTGGCGCCGCCTTCTCGTTCATTTCGCTGGCGCTGACGCTGCTGGTGTATCTGGCGTATGACTATCGCAGTCCGGAGAAGTTTCAGTTTCTCGAAGAAATCCCCTGGCTGCCGGAACTCGGCATCAACTACATCCTTGGCGTTGATGGCATCAGTCTGCCGATGCTGCTGCTCAACGGCTTTGTTATTTTTACCGGCGCGCTGATCAGCTGGAACATCGAGGAGCGGACGCGCGAGTACTGGGCATTGCTGTTGCTGCTGGCAGCAGGCGTGTACGGCGTCTTCGTGTCGCTCGACCTCTTCCTGCTCTTCATCTTCTACGAACTGGCGGTGCTGCCGATGTACCTGTTGATCGGCATCTGGGGGAGTACGCGCAAAGAGTATGGCGCGATGAAACTGACGCTCTACCTGATGGGCGGGTCGGCATTCATTATTCTGGGGATGGTTGCCATTTACTTCAGCGGTACGCTGCGCACCTTCGATATGCGTCTGCTGGCGCAGTCGGCGCTCTTCAGCCGTGAGGTGCAGATCGTCTTCTTCGTGCCGCTCTTCCTTGGGTTCGCAGTGCTGGCGGGCATGTTTCCATTCCATACCTGGTCGCCAACCGGTCACGTGGCAGCGCCGACTGCAGTATCGATGCTGCACGCAGGCGTCCTGATGAAACTGGGGGCGTATGGCTGTCTGCGCGTGGCGATGTGGATCTTCCCCGAAGGCGCCAGCTACTGGCTGCTGCCGATTGCCATCGCTACGCTGATCAACGCAGTGTACGGCGCGACTATCGCCATGACCCAGCGTGACTTCAAGTTCATGATCGGGTATTCGTCCGTCAGCCATATGGGCCTGACGCTCATGGGTCTGGCGGCAGCCAACACGATCGGTATGACCGGCGCGGTGCTCCAGATGTTCGCGCATGGCGTGATGACCGCGCTCTTCTTCGCGGTCGTCGGGCGGATGGTGTACGATCGAACGCACACCCGGCAGTTTCCCGAACTCGGCGGCCTGTTCACGGTGATGCCGTTTGCGGCGGTTGTCTTTATCATTGCCGGGTTGTCGTCGATGGGCATGCCGGGGCTGGCAGGGTTCTGGGCGGAGTTCAACATTTTCATGGGGATGTGGCAACGCTTCCCCCTGATCGCCGTGCTGGCGGGCATTTCGATCCCGATCACGGCGGGTTACATTCTGATCGCCGTGTACCGGGTGTTCTTCGGCGAACTGAAAAACCCCGAGTTCCGCACCCTGCCCAAACTGACGGCACAGGAGTATGTCGCCGGGGTCATCCTGGTCGTGGTGCTGATCATCAGTGGCATCTATCCCGCATATCTGACCGAACCGATCGAAGCGAGCGTCCAGCCGATCGCCGAGGCGCTGGCGCGCGCCGGGACGCTGGGGATGCGCTGATTGACCGGTGAAGGGAAGGTTGCAGGTGGAAAGCGGCGACGTTGTACGCTCCACTAACGCCTGTGCAAACGTTGACTATGGGAAGGTGCAATGGTTGACGGTAGAAGGTTGCAGGTGATATGTCATTTCAAATCACCGATATTCCGCGTATTCTGCCGGAGTTGATGCTCCTGCTGCTGGGACTGCTGGTGCTCGGCTCCGATGTTTTGACGCGCTGGGGGCGAGGATCGGAGGCGCAGTCCGAACGTGCCAGAGAAGCCGGTCAGCTGACCGCCGTCGGACTGGGGCTGGTCTTTATCGTTGGGCTGGTGCAGAGCCGCTTCCTGTTTACCGTGCCCGACCCGGACGGCGGACCACTGGATGTGCTGTTGACGCTTGGGCGCAATCTGCAGGCGGGAGGACCGGGCGGAGCGCCGGTTCTGGGCGCTTTTGCGACGGACGAGTTTACGATGGTGGCGCGTCTGACCTTTATCGGCGCCGCATTCCTGACGGCGCTGCTGGCGATGGGGTATCGGTTGACCGCCAATCCCGGTGAATTCTACTCACTGCTGATCTTCTCGGCGTTGGGGATGTCGATTATGGCGGCGGCAACGGAGTTCATTCTGGCATACCTGGCGCTGGAGTTGTCGTCGATTTCGCTCTACGTGCTCGCTGGATATTTCCGCGAAAGTGAACGTTCACCGGAAGCGGGGTTGAAATATTTTCTGTTCGGCTCGTTGTCATCAGCAATCTTCCTCTACGGCATCAGCCTGACCTACGGATTTGTCGCCAGTGAAAATCAGAAGGCGGGCGGTACGCCGATCGTTGCCACGCTCTTTTCGGAAGTCGGGCGCTTTGCCACCGGCGATGCCGCCAGCAGCCCCTTGCTGATCCTCGGTATGCTGTTCGTTATTGCCGGTCTGGGGTACAAGATCTCAGTCGTGCCATTCCACACATGGGCGCCGGACGTCTATCAGGGCGCGCCGCCGCCGGTGACCGCTTTCCTCTCGACGGCATCGAAGGCTGCCGGGTTTCTGCTCCTCTACCGGCTGCTGACGACCGCATTTCCGGGGGCGGTTGGAACGCCGCGCCTGGAAGAGTTCAGTGGATGGACGAGCATTCTGGCGATCCTGGCGCTGGTGACGGTGATCGTCGGAAACCTGGCGGCGTTGCCGCAGACGAATGCGCGTCGCCTGCTGGCGTACTCGTCGATCGGGCATGCCGGGTTCCTGCTGCTGGCGGTGCTGGTCTGGTCCTCAACGTCGCTGGTCGATCGAACCTTCGGCACAGCCGCTTTGCTCTACTATCTCATCGTCTACACCCTCACGAATCTGGGCAGTTTCGGCGTGCTGGCGGTGCTGACCGGTGCGCTGGGCAGCGATGATCTGCGTGCCATGCAGGGTCTGTGGCGGCGCAACATGCCACTGACGCTGATGATGACGATCCTCATTCTGTCGCTTGCCGGCATCCCGCCGCTTGCCGGGTTCTGGGCGAAGTTCTTCGTTTTCATGGCTGGCTACCAGGCGGGCGCTGTACCGCTGGTGACGATTGCGGTCATTATGACCGTTGTCAGCCTGTACTACTATCTGCGCTTCCTCAAAGCCATGTGGATACTGCCTGCACCCGAAACCACGCCGTTCAAGACGCCGCCGGTCGCCAATGCGGCGATTATTGTCTCGACCGTGCTGGTTGTGCTGCTGGGATTGCTGCCAAACCTGATCTGGGGGACGATCAGCAGCGCGGCGAGCATTGCTGCGCGGTAGCGCGAAGGTGACATTGCTCTGCGGGGGAGCACCCCGTCGGGGCACGGCGCCGCCGGGCCCCAACCGGGCGGCGCCGTGCCCCAACCGGGCAAAGATCGCTCGTGATCAGAGGTTCGGTGGAAGCTCCCGAAATCAAGAGTCGGCGGCGGAATGGCTTTCGCAAGCGCTATGAGACGTCGCTCCGCCGATTGGAGATTGCTGCGTTGTGATGCGCTCTGATGAGCGTGCGGATGCGGCTTGTTCAATTCCAATTGGTATTACGTGTGAACACTGACCATTGCCAATGAACGATCAACTGAACGATCAACTTTCAGAAGATCCCGGTTCCCTCCATCCACCGCATGAAGCGTCGAGCCACACATCCGGCGGCACGCTGTTCGACCGTCTGGTCAAGCAGGCGCACGCTGCTGGACAGTCACAGCGCAGCGCAGCGAACCAGAATGATTTCGAGACGCTGATCGACCGTCTGATCGAGCAGGCGCGCGCAGATGGGGCATTCGACAATCTTCCCGGCGCCGGCAAACCGCTGCGCTACGACGATGATGCGCTCACTCCCGAAGATATGCGCGCCGGATTTCGTCTGTTGAAGAATGCGGGTTTTGCGCCGTTCTGGATCGAGGCGCGCCGTGACATTGATGTCGAGCGTGTGCGCATTTCCGAATGGCTCCGCGACGCCAACCGTCGCTGGTCACGTCTCCCGCCTGCTCTTCGCGTTCGTTTGCGCGCCGAGTATCGCGAGATGCTCACAAACCTGCAACGCCAGATTATCGCGTACAATCTTACGTCTCCTCCCGCTGCAGGGCAGATCGAAGGTCTGCGCATCGAGGAGGAGTTACGCAAGTTGGGGGATTAGTACCATTTGAGATTGCAGATTTTGGATTGTCGATTGAATGTGATGACATTGCAGTGCACTCTGATGAGCGTGCGATGTGATTTGTTCACGTCCAATTGGGAGCATCCTGCCAGTCCTGAGACGCTGCCCCGTGCAGGCGCTCCCATGGATGCGTAACTTCGATGGTGTACAATACTACACAACAGGATAATGTTCGAGACGTACAAACAGTATGACAGACCTGTCATTTCTGACGAACCTGTTGCTTGCCATAAACGATCTCCTGGCGTCGGCTGTTCTGATCGTTTCATTCTCGCTCCTGGTATACCTCGTCCTGCAGAATCGCTACACCCCGATTGCGCGCGCGCTGGCAGTGTTGCTCGGCAGCATCGTGATTGTGTTTGGCGGCGATGTGCTGACCCAGCAGGCGCAACGCGAGCAGACGCTGCAGTTTCTCCTGCGCGCGCAGTGGCTGGGTATCGTCGGGGTGCCAGCAGGGTATATCCATCTGGCGGATGCACTGCTCGACTTCAGCGGACAGCACCACCTGCGGCGACGCTGGAGCGTTCCAGTCGCATATGCGATATGTGCCGTCTTTTTGGCGCTGGCGTGGGGCACCGATCTGATCTTGCGTAATGGCGTGCAGGTTCAACCAGTCGCCCAGTTCAATGCTGGTCCGCTCTTCTGGCTTTTCACAGCCTTCTTCGCGCTGGCCTGCCTCGTCGGGCTGGCTGCCTCCCTGCGGGTGCGCCAGGCGGCGCTGACGCCAACCCTGCGCCGGCGCATGACGTACCTTAGCCTGACATTTGTCGGTCCGGCGATCGCGGTCTACCCGTTTCTGATCATTCCAGGCCCAGAGTCCTTCATCCCATTTGCGCTCGTCTTGTTCCTGGTGGCAATCGGCAACGTCGCTGTGATGCTGATGACCACGGTGATGGTCTACAGTATTGCGTTCCAGGGGTTGCCGCTGCCCGATCGCCTGATCAAGCAGGATTTCATTCGTTGGGTGCTCTACGGTCCGTTTGTTGGCATCTGCATTGCGTTGTTCCTGCGTGCAACGCCGGTGCTGGCGCGCTGGCTCGGATTGCCCGAGCAGGCGCTGTTGATCGCAGGCGTGGTCATCATGACGGTGATCATGCCGCTGTTCGTCAACCGTCTGAAACCATACCTCGACGCACTGGTGTATGCGCAGGATCACGCTGAGATCGATTACCTGCGCGCCCTGCCGCGCAACACCTTCACCCAGGCCGACCTGCGCAGCCTGCTGGAGAACACGCTCGTCGTCGTGTGCGGAGCGCTTCGCTCGGAGACCGGCTTCGTCGCTGCGCCGGATGATGCTGGCGGCTACACGGTGAAAACGCTGGTTGGGTCGCGCCAGGTGGTGCGGCGGTTTGTCAACGACCACCCGCTTGTCGATCTGATGGGACGGTTGTCGCGGTTGTCGCCACGTTCATCGGGCGACACGCCGCCAGTCGAGTCCTTCCTGCGCATCGAGGGGTTCTGGCTGCTGCCGCTGCGCGCTCCTGACGGCGAGTTGCTCGGCTGTCTTGGGGTTGCATACCCGCACGATACGCTGAACACTGATGCGCGGCGTCTCATCGGGGCGCTGGCGCATCGGATGGAACTGGCGCTTGAGACGGTGCAGATGCAGCAGCGGTTGTTCGACACGCTGCGCGGGTTGGGACCGGACATGCAATCGCTCCAGCATCTGAGCACGCAACTCGAGCAGGCGACACCGGCATCGCTTCAGACGCTCGAGTCGGATGTAGCAGCGTTACCCGAGTTCCCGCAGCTGGTCAAAGAGGCGCTGGCGCACTACTGGGGAGGACCGAAACTGTCGGAAAGCCCGCTCCTGGGGTTGCGCACTGTGCGCCGGATTCTCGAAGAACAGGGAGGCAGCCCGACGCGCGCATTGCAGGCGGTGCTGCGCCAGGCGATCGAGAATCTACGTCCCGACGCGCAACTTGACCCGTCGGCGCAGGAGTGGCTGCTCTACAATATCCTCGAGATGCGCTTCCTGCAGGGGCGACGCATTCGCGAAACCGCCGATCGCCTGGCAATGAGCGAGTCCGACCTGTACCGCAAGCAGCGTATCGCTGTGGAAGAGGTGGCGCGTCAGCTGGCGTTGATGGAAGAGGCGGCGAACAGGGTAGTAGTTGAACGATGATTTTTTACAAAACCCAAAGGTCTTCAAGACCTTTGAGGTTTATGGTGGAAAGAAAGGTTATAAGGAGCACAAGAGTTATGGCTAATCCCCCTGCTCTTTCCTATTCCACTGTGTACCATATTTATACTCGTGGAACGAATAAGACAAACATTTTTATCGAGGAGCGCAACTATGATTACTTCTTGACATTATATGAAAAATATATTCCCCCAGTGGCATATACCTACGCATACTGCCTCTTGAAGAACCATTTTCACCTCCTTATCAAGACCAAATCTAAAAAAGAAATCGACAGCTGGGCGGCATCCCAGAATAAAGCCAGGGTAACGCCATCGCTTCAGTTTGCACATTTGCTCAATGCTTATGCTAAATCTATCAACAAGGCGTATGGTTGTGTCGGGAGCCTTTTCCAACACCCCTTTGGACGAGTTGTTGTTACGCACAAAGAACAATTTCGGAACACGATGCTCTACATCCACCTGAACCCGCGTAAGCACGGGTTCGTCGATAACTTTCGTCACTGGTCGTATTCATCATTTTCCCTATTGGTCTCCAATACTCCAACATTCCTGGCGCAACCTGCGTCACTCGGCTGCTTCGGCGACCTCCAATCCTTTGAGCAGGCGCACACCGACTATGAACACCATGCCTGCTGGCTCCACACCGAACTCGAAGAGAACCTCGAAGTCGCCTGATCACGCCTCGTGGTTCTCTGCCTCAGAGCCTATCTGAACAACCGCATCTTGAGGATCGCGCAGCGCGTATCGAAGGGGCGGTTTTTCGGTATCCCGCGTTATTCGGATAGGCTCTTAATCCCGATGATCCTGTGACAGAATCTCCGCTCTCCACTCGTGGTACAATACCTGCAAAAGTTTGCACAATATGCAGATGCGCGACGGCGTACTGGCCCCGTCCACGAGGCAACCAGCGCGACGCAGTCTGCATTTCAGGTGAAATAGAAAGGCAACCCCTGTGACCGATACTCTTTACGATGTGGTCGTCATCGGTGGCGGCCCCGGCGGCTATGTGGCTGCCATCCGCGCCGCACAACTCGGCCTGAAAACCGCAGTCGTCGAGCGCCAGGCAATGGGCGGCGTCTGCCTCAATGTCGGATGCATTCCGACCAAGGCGTTGCTCCATACTGCTGACCTGCTCGATGAACTGCGCGAGGCGAAGCGCTTCGGCGTGGTCGTCGAAGGCGTGTCGCTCGACTGGGAAGCAACGTTGCGCCAGAAGGATACGGTGGTCAAGACAATGACCAGCGGCGTTTCCTTCTTGATGAAGAAGAACAAGATCGATGTCATCAATGGCTTTGCGCGTCTTGCCGGGCGGGGGCAGGTCGCTGTCAGCACGCCTGAAGAGCAGCACCACACGGTGACGGCGAAGAACATCATTGTCGCCGTCGGCGCGCGTCCCCGTGAAATACCGGCGATCGGCGCAGTATTCGACAATGACCGGATTCTGTCGTCAACCGGCGGGCTGAGCATTCCCAGCGTTCCGAAATCGCTCCTGGTCGTTGGCGCTGGCGCGATTGGCGTTGAGTTTGCGTCGATGTATCGCTCGTTTGGCGCTGAGGTGACGCTCATCGAAATGCTGCCGCGCGTTGTGCCGCTCGAAGATGAAGAGGTGAGCGCCGAACTTGCACGCGCACTCAACCGTCGTGGCGTCAAAATCTTTGCCGGCGCCAGACTCAATAACCTGGAGAAGATCGATGGCGGTGTGATGGCCCGATTGGTCGATGCTCAGGGCACGGAGCATTCGCTGACCTTCGAGCGCGCGCTGGTTGGGGTTGGAGTCGTTCCCAACACCGGCGATATCGGGCTGGAAGAAATCGGCGTGGCGCTGGACCCGCGCGGCTTCATCAGGGTGGACGATTATATGCGCACGAATGTGGAGGGTGTGTATGCGATTGGCGACTGCGCCCTCACCACCCCCTGGCTGGCCCACAAAGCGTCTGCTGAAGGCATCGTGGCTGCTGAAACTATTGCCGGACATCATACCCAACCGCTCGATTACGGCAAGATTCCGTCATGCACCTACTGCAACCCGGAGATCGCCAGTGTTGGGTTGACCGAAGCGAAAGCGCGCGAGCAGGGGTACGATGTGAAGGTTGGTAAATTTGCGTTCACCGGCAATGGCAAGGCAACCATCCTTGGCCAGCGGCAGGGGTTTGTCAAGATCGTTGCTGACAAACAGTACGATGAGGTGCTCGGCATCCACATGATCGGTCCGCGCGTTACCGAATTGATCGCCGAGGGCGGGCTGGCGCTATCGCACGAGGCGACCGCCGAGTCGATCATGCGCACAGTCCATGCTCATCCGACCCTCTACGAAGCAATTGTCGAAGCGGCGCACGCTGCTTCGGAGGGCGCTGCGATCCATATGTAGGGTGAGAGGAGACGAACCGTGCCGATTATGATCAACCTGACCTCCGCTGAACATGGCGGGACATCGCTCTCGTGCGGCACACACGGCGGCTGTGGCGTCGATTGCGATTGCGGGTGCCCATATACCGGCATGGAGGAGAAGGGCAACGTCGAGTTGATTGCCGATGTCGAACGCCGATACCCGAATGAGTGGCTGGTCTTTGTCATTCCGCCCAGCGAGGACGACTTTGCTCCCGAGCGGGGGATGCTGGTGGCTCACAGCGCCGACGATGCTGAGATATTCGAGGCGATCACACGCATCACCCACAACCAGGTTGTCCACGTCTATTTCAATGGCACGTTCGAAGCGTACCAGAAATGGATGGATGAGGAAGGCGAATGTTGAAGATAGGAAGGCGCCATATTGCAGGCTGAGCGTCTCTAACCCCGATTGTCAATGAGCGTTCTGTGGAGTACTGAAGCCTTGCTTCAGCACTCCATACATCAAATAACGCAGGATACCGAAAAAGCCGCCCCTTCGATACGCGCTATACGCTCTTCAGGATACGGTTTTTCGGATTGACGCTTACTCCTGCATGACCATGTCGCTAACAGCAATCTCATATATCTAGATTGCCCCTGTGCCCTTCGGTATGTGCGCGGAGCACGGCAGCGGCGACATCGGCAGGCGCAAGCGCACCTTTTGGCAGTCGAAATGGCGCCTTGTGCCACAGGGGGGTATCGACTGCGCCAACCCGCACATTGGTGATCCGCCGGTCACGCACTTCTTTCCCCAGAATTGTGACGTATGTATCGAGCGCTGCCTTCGATGCAGCATAGGTGCCCAGTTTCGGCAGCATAATGCGGTCAACATACGCGCCAATGAACACCAGATGCCCACCCGCCGGAATCAGTGCCAGCGAGTGGGTTACTGCCAGGTGCGCTCCGGTTACATTTGCGCATATAATACGCTCCCACTCGTCGCTGGTTGTATCGAGCAGTGGCTTACCGAGCATGTCGCCGACAGTGTAGACCCAGAGATGTACGGCGCCATCCGACTGCTGTGCTGCCCACAGGGCTGCTGCCGCGACATCCGCATCGTGTGTGATATCAGCGCTGTATGCTTCGGCGGGCGTATCGCTCAGAGCTGTCGCGTCGCGTGCGACACCAAGCACCCGCCAGCCATTCCTGCTCAACGTATCGACCAGCGCGCGACCAATTCCGCCTGCTGCACCCCATATCAATGCGGTCTGCATGGATGCTCCTTCTATGAACCTTGTGCTCTCACCCTGATCCTGGTTTTCCGTATCCTGCTTCCGCACTGCGGAGCATATGGACTCCGGCGTCGGAAAGGGTCATATGCATTCTCTGCTGAGGTACGTTCACCGGAGTGATGTGGATGGGATGTCTGGCAGGGAAGATTGACGATATCACACCATTTTAGATTTTAGATTTTGGATTGCAGATTATCGCGCAGGGCGTTCTGATACGCCTGAACGGAATCTTGCTTGCGGAGTATTCAAGTGAAATTGGTATCAACCCGATACTCTGGTGAGCAGTTGATGGTTCTGAATAATCTGTTCTCATCCGCAAAGGCGGGCTTTGCCCGGTCGGGGCAGGACTTTGCCCGCTTGGGGCGCGGCGTCGCCCGCTTGGGGCACGGCGTCGCCCGGTCGGGGCAGGACTTTGCCCGCTTGGGGCACGGCGTCGCCGTGCCCCGACGGGGTTCTTACCCGGAGCGCGCGGGGATAATGGACTGGACAACCATCAAGCCTGCGGTTACGTTTTAGGGCTATCGCCTATCGGCTATCTCCCCATCACCCTGCGCCCAGGGGTATGCCCAGCCATGAACGAAAGCGTGCTCTTTGAGCGCTGCAAGAACTGTCTCATCCAGAAGGACGCCGTCTGACACGGCGCAGTTCGCTTCGACCCGTGCAACGCTGCGCATCCCCGGAATGACCGTTGAGACCGCGGGATGACTCAGGCAGAACTTCAGCGCCAGCGACGCCAGAGCAGGACGATCAGGTGTCAGGAACTGTTTGAGCGCCTCGACACGCGGCGCTGCTGCCGCCAGGCGTTCGGGAGTCAGCCATTCGGCACGCCAGTCGTCTGGTGCAAACTGGTGATCCGGCGTCAACTCGCCGGTCAGCAATCCTTCCTCGAATGGAACACGCACGATGATGCCGACATTGTGCGCCTGCGCGGCGGGCAACAAACGCTCCGCCGGTCGCTGCTCGAAGATGTTATAGATAACCTGTACCGTGTCGAGCAGTCCGGCTTCGACCGCTCCCGTCGGACCGTACGGGTCCCAGTCGTTGGACGAAACGCCGAATGCCCGCACTTTGCCCGATTCTTTCAACCGGCTCAACGCTTCATACCATTCCAGTTGATCGGTGTATGGCGGCGTCCAGGCATGGAGTTGCTGTACATCGACATAATCTGTCTTGAGATTGCGCAGGCTCTGCTCGGTGCACGCAATAATCCAATCGGCGGGGAACGTTTCGTGCACCGGTTCGTGCGGCAACACGGGCCAGCGATACGTTTTGGGCGGGATTTTGGTCGCAATGACAATCTTGTCGCGGACATCGCCCAGGGCACGGGCGATCAACTGTTCACTATGCCCGTCGCCGTAACCCAGCGCTGTATCGAAGAACGTCACCCCCAGGTCATACGCGCGGCGCAGCGCCCGGATCGCCTCGTCGTCGTTCTGTGGACCCCATCCGCCGCCGATGCCCCACGCGCCGAACCCGATCTCGCTCACCGCGATGCCGGTTCTGCCGAGTGTGCGATAGCGCATGCCAATCCCTCCTGTGGAACCTGCGTCATCAAGCGTCCGGTGTCATTGTGAGCGAAGCGCAGCAATCTTCGTGCGCGACAGCGGTACAACGCTATCGGGACAGGCGCCTAATCGTTGTTGTGCTTCTTTTCACCTTCGTTGCTCTTGCCGCCTTCGCGCAACCGTTCGGCAAAGGCGCGCAACCGTGCCATGACTCGACCGTTGACACTGTCCGGCGGATATTCACCATCTGCGCCGCGCTCGCCGGCCGGCACGCCGGTCAGCAGAGCGATGCCTTCATCGACGGTTGCCGCCGCCCAGATGTGGAACTTCCCCTCACGCACCGCATCCACCACATCGCTGCGCAGCATCAGGTTCTGCACATTCGCCCAGGGAATGAGCACCCCCTGCTCACCTGTCAGACCGCGCAGGCGACAGACATCGAAGAACCCTTCGATTTTCTGATTCACCCCGCCGACTGCCTGAATCTCACCGCGCTGATTGACCGAGCCGGTCACGGCGATGCTCTGACGTAGCGGCAGTTCTGCAAGCGCCGAAAGGAGCGCGAACAGTTCCGCTGCCGAGGCGCTATCCCCTTCGACCCCTTCATAACTCTGCTCGAAGACCAGCCGCGCCGAGAGGGTCAGCGGACGCTCCTGCCCGTACCGTTCCGCCAGGTGACCACTGAGAATGAGCACCCCCTTGCTGTGGATCGGTCCCCCCAATTTCACCTCGCGTTCGATATCGAGGATAGCGCCACGTCCCGGACCGACGCTGACACTGATACGGCTTGGTCTGCCAAACATATAATCCCCCAGGCTCAACACCGACAACCCATTGATCTGACCGATCTTTGCTCCTTCTGTGTCAATCAGAATGATGCCGCGGTCGATCAACTCCTGGATGCGCGCCTGGATCATATTTGAGCGATACACCTTTTCGTCGAGAGCGCGGAGTACATGTCGTCCCAGAATGGCATCGCACTGCTCCTGAGCCGCCCAATAACTCGCCTCGCGCACCACATCGGTCAGCGCGCCGAAATGGGTCGACAGGCGCTCCTGGTCGTCGGCAAGACGCAGCGAGTGTTCCAGCAGGCGCGCCGCCGCGTCTTCGGTGATCGGCAGGAGTTTTTCGCGCTCGCAGAAGCGCCGGAACAGATGCAGCGACCCGTGCAGGTTCTCGTTGTTCAGCGGCATGCTGATGTCGAAATCGGCTTTGACCTTGAAGAGGGTCGAAAACTCATCGTCGTAGGCGGCAAGGAGATAGTATGGCGGTGGCGGTCCTACCAGCACAACCTTGAGTTCGAGCGGGATCGGTTGTGGACGGAGACTCTTGACTGTCGTCAACCCCAGGCGGTCAGCCAGTTCTTCGATCTGAATCTCACGTGTGCGAAGGGCGCGTTTGAGACCATCCCAGCTGAAGTAGTCGCGGAGCAGGTCTTCGGCTTCAATGACGAGGAACCCGCCATTGGCGCGGTGCAGACTGCCAGGCTTGATCATCAGGAAGTCGGTATAGAGTGCGCCGAAGTGCGTTTCCTTCTCGATGCGTCCAAACAGGTTGGGGTAGGTCGGATTGTACTCAACAACCACCGGCGCTCCCTGCTGGCGACTGTTATCGATCAGGACATTCACCTGATACTTGCGAAACGGCAGTTCTTTGAGCCAGGGGATCGAGGCCAGATCGACCTGCGTTTCGCCGGAAGGCTGCTGTTGACCACCAGAACGAAAGGGATCGGGATTCTCCTGGATATCCTTCTGCATCGCCTCGAGATACGCGACGACGTCGGGCAGGTCGGCGTACTGTTCTTGCAGGTCATCGATCAGACCGCCGACGATATATTCCACGACCTGACGATCGATTTCTTCCAGACGCTGGCGTGCAATCCGTTCTGCAGCGCGCACCTGTTTCAGGACGTGCTTGAGCTCTTCCTGGAGCATTGCGCGGCGTCGCAGCAACTCCTCGCGCTGTTCGGATGTCATCGCCTGGAATGAAGCGTCACTGATCGGTTCACCATCGATGATCGGGATGATCATAATGCCGACAGGACCGGCCTGCAACACAAACCCCTGCTGCGCAGCGCGTTCGCTGATCTGGCTGAGCAACGCTTCACGGCGGGAATTGAGTTCGTGCAGCACCTCATCGCGCCGTATCGCATACTCATCGCTCTCGAATGCGCGCGGCAGCTCGGCGCGCAGGTGTGCAATCATCAGATGAACATCCTGCTGCAGGCGTCGTCCGCGTCCGGGAGGCAGGCGCAGCGCCTTCGGCTGGTATGGATCATCGAAATCGTTGACATAGCACCAGTCCGAGGGAACTGGACGGCGCTGCGCCAGTTCTTCGATGAACGCCTGAACGGCAGTCATTTTGCCAATGCCGGGCGGACCGGCGGCGTAGATGTTGAAGCCGCCATCCACCATATTGAGACCGAAGCGCAGTGCAGCGACTGCGCGCTGCTGACCGATGATGCCGCCATCCCCTGGTGGCGCTTCGGTTGAAGGGAACACAATCTGCGCAGGGTCAAAGGTGCGGCGCAATCGCTCGGGAGGAAGTTCGACAGCCATGGAGCATTCCTCATTCGTTGGGCTGGCAGGCGCCAGCGACCGGAGATATTGTACTACGATCCCTGACGTGCAAGGGCGACCAGCGACAGGAATTCGTAGCCGACCTGTGCCGCCAGATGCGCTGTGATCTGCCCATGATCGAGCGCCGGGAGCACTTCCACCACATCGCCGCCGACCCAGCTCACGCCGGTGCAGGCGCGCAGATATGCCAGCCCCTGGAAGCTGGTCGGTCCGCCCACTTCAGGCGTACCGGTTCCGGGTGCATATGCGGGATCGAAGAAATCGATGTCGAACGACAGAAACGCCGGGCAATCGCTGGCGCATGCGCGCACCAGGTCGCCAATCTCCTGCGGTGAGCGACCGAGGAGTTCGGTGGTTGTCAGCACGGTAAACCCCATATCACGCGCCATCTGCAAATCCTCGCGCCCGTAGAGCGGTCCGCGCATACCGAGTTGCACCGAGCGTTCGGGAAGGATCAACCCTTCCTCGACAGCGCGGCGGAATGGCGTGCCGTGGGTATACTTCTGCCTGCCATAGTAACTATCCCATAGGTCGCCATGCGAGTCGAACTGGACTAGCGCCAGAGGACCATACACTGCCGCCAGAGCGCGGAGTTCCGGTAGCGCCACGCTGTGATCGCCGCCGAGGCAGAGGGTCACAACCCTGGCTTCCGCCAGCGGGCGCAGCGTTGCAGCAATCGCAGCATGGCTTTCCCGAATGAAACCGGGAACGACGGGCGCATCGCCATAGTCGATGCACGACAGCGTGGTGAACACATGGACATCAAGTTCCGGGTTGTACGGTCGCAGCAGCACCGATGCACTCCGGATCGCTTCTGGACCGAAGCGTGCGCCGACCTTGAATGTTGCGCCGGTGTCGAATGGCAACCCGACCACGGCAACGTCCACCTCCTCGGTCGTCTGAATGCATGGCAGCCGCGCAAAGGTGCGAATGCCGGCAAAGCGCGGCGAGGCAAGCGAGTCGGCAGGTTGATAGCGAGGCATCGTTCATCTCCCATAGCATGTTCAACATGGAATGTAAAGCGTCCTGTGGTCATCTATGCCGGAAAGACACCCCGCGCACGTCGTGTTAATCGGTGCGAGCATTCATTCGATATTCTACCTGAACTATCGTTACCCTGCCACAAACGCACGCGGTTGAGATACGGAATACAGCTCAGATGTGGTGCAGCTCTTCGTGCGGCATTGCCGGCGCCAGACATTATTCGTATTGCAAAGTCTTCACGATGGTATGATATCGATGGTGTTACGGGCAGTTATGCGCCAGTGCAGATCGACCTTTCCGGGCTGCTGCACCTGGAACAGTCGGCATCGTGTCTTGCCGATGTCGAGTAAGATCGGCATCAGTTCCTTCGACGCACAGGTTCGCAAGAGATTCATACGACAGCTGGAGGTTCGTTCTCCGTAGATCGCGTGCGAGGGATACGACAGGCTTCAGCCTGTCGCTACCGCCTGAAGGCGGCGGTACAGACGCGGCAGGTACGACAGGCTTCAGCCTGTCGCTACCGCCTGAAGGCGGCGGTACGGACGCGGCAGGTGCGACAACAGGCTTCAGCCTGTCGCTACCGCCTGAAGGCGGCGGTACAGATGGCGCCCAGACCGCACGTCACGGTGCACGTTCCCCAGCCTCACGGCGCACATGCAGGCGTCGCCTGCTGCCAGCACCGCTATCGCCTATCGCCTATCGGCTATCGGCTATGCCAGCTGGCGGTTGAAACCGCGCCTGCGGGGCGCCGGCGCGCCAGGCGTCGGCCTGCGCCGATGCTTCTCCCTGTCGGGACGCGACGTGCGTCGCTGGCGCCCATATCGAACTTAATGTTGAATGTTCATAAGCCGTCGGCTGGCAAGGCGAAGCCCGTCTGCGCGGGCTTGCGGGGAGGATGGACTGGACAACCATCAAGCCTGCGGCTCCGTGTCTTCAACACAGGATGCAAGGAATGAATGGCAGAAACAGAGACGGTAGCGCATATCGCTTCCAGGAAGCATCCCCTGATTGCCACAGACGTTTCCCTGGCGTGACCCGGCTGGCGCTGGCAACGCTTGCGATCGTCTTGACTCTCTGCATCGCTGGAGTCGTGACCACCTTCGTTGTGTCGAGGAACACGAATGAACGCGAGATCGCCGCCGCCGAGCTGCGCTGGCGGATGCACGGTTTCACTCACTACATCATGACCCTCGAAGAACTCAACTGCGTGGTCGAGATCGAAGTAGCCGACAAACGTGTAGTGCGGGTGACACCACTGGAACGCTGCCAGCGCGATGGGCGCACGGTCGAAGACCTCTTTACCCTGGCGCGGCGTGATGGCGATACCGGTATGCGCTGTATCACCCTCGGATGCGCCTGTGATGATCGTTTGTTTGTCGAGAGCGTCTTTCACCCGACTCTAGGATATCCGACCTCGATCTACGTGCGGATCGAAGCGCGACCTAACTGGCAGCATCTCGATGCGTGGCGTTACCTCGTGGTTCACAGGAGACCGCCTGCCTGCAATATGATGACGGGCGACAAACTGCTGCGGGTGCTCGATTTGCGATCATTACCGTGAAGATTATAAATTTCCTGAGAAGAACCAGAGTCCCCATCTCGGACAGACCTTCAAGAAGGCTGTTGACAAAAGAAAAGTTCACTTGTAGAATAATCGGCAATCCTGATCTTCCCAGAGATTATTACAATGATTTGTTCTGGAAGGGGGTGATCGCACTGCCGATCGTTGCTCCTGTCTCCTCAATCTCTGTGTACCTTGTGTTCTATCACCCGCTACAGATGCCCTGACATCATCTGACACGACGACAAGGAGGTGCTTGTGTCTGGATCGCGCTCAATCAGTCGCCGCAAATTCCTGACCCTTTCAGCCGTAACTGCTGCGAGTGCAGCAATTGCCGCGTGTGGCGGAGGGCAGCCCGCTCAGGCCCCGACAACCGCTCCAGCGCCAACGTCGGCGCCAACAACCGCTCCGGCGCCAACAGTGGCTATTCCGCCGACCACGCCACCTCAGGCGACAGCCGTTCCACAGGTCGTCAGCCGGTTTAAGGAGTCGCCCGACCTGGCAAAACTGGTGGCCGAGGGCAAATTGCCGCCGGTCGATGAACGTTTGCCGAAGAATCCGTATGTCGTGCCGCACAAATGGCTCACGGTTGGCAAATATGGCGGGACGCTCAACTTCACCAACTCATGGGGACCCGATGGAATGGCGACGATTGTGCAGGAGAGTCAGTATGGTCACTCCATCCTGCGCTGGCTCGATGATGGCTTGAGGATCGGCCCCGGTCTCGCCGAAAGCTGGGAAGCCAACGCTGATGCGAGCGAATGGACATTCAAGTTCCGCGAAGGGCTGAAATGGTCGGATGGGCATCCCTGGACGGTCGATGACATTCTGTACTGGTGGGAGTACATGGTCGGCGGCAATGGCAAAGAAAAAGAGTTCCCCGAGGGATTGAAGCCAATCGAGCCCCCGCCCGACGAAGGGCGCTCAGGAACCGGTACGCTGGCAACCCTCATCAAAGTCGACGACTATACCCTCACCATGAAGTTCGATGCACCCGCGCCGCTGACCGCCGATCGTCTGGCGATGTGGGTCAACGCCGGCATCGGTCCGCGCTGGATGGCGCCGCGTCATCACATGGAGCAGTTCAACCCGGTACTCAATCCCGATAAGTATAAGGATTGGGACGAGCATACCAAACGGATTCGCTTCGTCACCAACCCCGACTGCCCCACCATGACCGGCTGGAAGTGCGAGAGTTTTGAGGAAGGCGTCCGCGGTGTCTACACGCGCAACCCGTACTACTGGTGCGTCGATGCCGAGGGGAATCAGCTGCCCTACATCGACCGCATCATCTCGACGACTTTCCAGAACAGCGAGGTCGAAAAACTGAATGTCATCCAGGGTAGAAGCGACTTCAGCCATCACTGGGTGCTCAGCCTCGATGATGTTCCCAATTTGCGGCAGAATGCCGAAGCCGGCGGATATGAAGTGCGTTTCTGGGAGAGTGGATCCGGGTCGGGCACATCGTTCTTCTTCAGCTACGACTACAACGACCCGAAGTGGCGCGCACTGATCCGCAACCCGAAGTTTCGTCAGGCGCTGTCGCTGGCATTCAACCGCGCTGAACTGCAGAAAACGCAGTACTTCGGCACCGGTGAACTGACGACCGGCACGTTCAGCCCGAAGGCGATTGAGTATAACATCGATGAGCGTGGGAACCCGGATCGGTCCAACGCGCGGTACCGTGAGTGGCGCGATAGTTATGTTGCATTCGATCCGGAGCGGGCAAAGGCATTGCTTGATGAGATCGGCGTCAAAGTCGGCGCTGACGGCTTCCGCACCTTCCCCGACGGCTCTCCGCTCGATATTCAGGTGGTCGTGGCTGCCAACACCAGTAAGAATACTATCGCTCAAAATGAGCAAATGATCCGTGACTGGGTGCAGATCGGCATCCAAGCGACCCTGACTCCCGTGCCGCCTCAGGGTCGCCGAGAGGACTGGTTCTCAGGCAAATTGATGACGAATGCCGACTGGGGTATCGGTGACGGACCAAACCATCTGGTGTACCCGCAGTGGCTGGTGCCGATCGAGCCGGAGCGCTGGGCGCCGCTTCACGGGCAGGGGTACCAGCTGCGTGGCACAGCCAGTGAAAAGGAAGAACTTGACAAAGCGCCGTGGCAGCGTGCACCCGCGCGCATTGTTCCTTCCGATGAGGATTTCGACCCGGTGATCGCGAAACTCCACGAGATCTACGATAAGACGAAGGTCGAACCCGAGTTTCTGAAACGCACCCAGATGGTCTGGGAAATGATGAAAATCCACGTCGAGAACGGACCATTCGTGCAGGGTTCGGTAGCGAACTTCGATCGTGCGTTCATTGTCAAGAAAGGGCTCATGAACGTGCCAAAGAAGGAAGACCTGGCGCTCGGCGGCTTCACCGATCCGTGGATCCATCCGACGCCGGCAGTCTACGACCCTGAAGCCTGGTATTGGGATGACCCCTCGAAGCATACCAGCTGAGATGGAACGACGCATCGATCGTTGAATGGCACAGGCGCTGCACAGATGGATACACGTCCTCCTGTGCAGCGCCAGCCAGTAGCATGCACCGTCTCGAAGCCGGGAGATACCGGAATGAACATGCCTGGCGTTGATCCTATGCCTTCATAGCCATGACCACATTTCTTGCTCGACGCATCGTGTATATGGTGATTACGATGATCCTGGCGTCGTTTATCGGATTTTTCCTGATCGAATTGCCGCCAGGGTCGATTGTGGACATCAAGATCGACCAGTTGCGAGCGCAGGGCGGCAACGTGCCTCAGGATCAGATCGAGGCGCTCAAGCGGCGCTATGGGGTCGATGATCCGCTGCATATCAAATACTGGAAGTGGATTTCGCGCACCCTCCAGGGAGATTTTGGCACTTCCTTCGAGACCGATACACCGGTTGCCGGTATTATTGCGCAGCGCCTGCCGATTACATTTGCGCTGACATTTGGAACGGCATTGTTCGCCTGGCTCATTTCGATCCCGTTGGGGGTGTATCTGGCAACGAACCGCGGGAGCATACCGGATTACATTATTACCTTCATCCAGTTTCTCGGCATTGCCATTCCCAATTTTGCGCTCGCGCTCATCCTGATGGTCTTCGCTGCGCTTGTCTTGCGGCAGGACGTCGGATTGGGCTTTTTTTCACCTCAGTATGTTGGCGCACCCTGGAGTTTCGCCAAGTTTCTCAATCTGCTGAGTAATCTGTGGATTCCGGTTGTCGTATTGGGCGCTTCCGCCACCGCAGGGCTGACGCGCGTGATGCGCGCGAACCTGCTCGATGTACTGAACGCTCAGTACATCCAGACGGCCCGTGCCAAAGGTCTGCAGGAAAACACGGTTGTGTGGAAACACGCGGTGCGGAACGCTGTCCATCCGCTGGTGATGAGCATCGGCTATCTGCTCCCTGCGATTGTCGTCGGCGATGCGCTGGCTGGCGTCATTCTCAATCTACCGACACTCGGCGCCCTCTATCTTCGCGCCCTGCAGGCAACTGACATGTACCTTGGCATTACGATCCTGATGATGCAGTGTATTATGCTGCTGCTGGGCAACCTGATTGCCGATCTGCTGCTGGCATGGGTCGATCCGCGGGTGCGACTGGAGTAATCTGACCGGGGCAATCATGGCAACCATAGCGAAAGATGCACAACCACAGACTGACCGCGCGCGCCGGGTCGAGGATGTCGGACAACTGTCGCAGTTCCAGCTGGTCTGGCGTCGGTACAAAAAGAACCGCCTCTCGGTCATAGGCGCGGTTGTGCTGATCATTATGTACATGATGGCGCTCTTTGCCGATTTTGTTGCGCCCTATGATCCGAATGAAATAGATGCAAATCATCAGTATGCTCAGCCTTCGACGATTGTCTGGGCAAATGGCGGGCTGGCAATCCAGGGAATGCGGCAGATTGTCGATTCGGTCAATTTCCAGATTATTTACGAGCCCGATCCCGATGTTGCACACCCGATACGTCTGTTTGTGCGCGGTAGTCCATATGTGATGTGGGGGTTCATTCCTCTCGATATTCATTTGTTTGGCGTCGATGCTCCGCCGGAGGCAAACGCGAAAATCTTCCTTTGGGGCGCCGACCGTCAGGGGCGCGACCTCTTTTCGCGTGTGCTCAAGGGTGCGCAGATATCACTGACGATTGGTTTTTTCGGTGTTATGATCAGTATGGTCATCGGTTCGATTGTGGGTACGGCATCGGGCTATTTCGGCGGCTGGATCGATAACATCATCCAGCGCCTGATCGAACTGATCCAGACCTTCCCCTTTATCTCACTGTTCATTGCCATTGCTGCCGCCCTCCCGGTCACGATGCCGGTCGTCCAGCGCTACCTGCTGATTACGATCATTCTGGCATTCATTACCTGGACGAGTTTCTCTCGTGAAGTGCGCGGCAAGGTGTTGAGTTATCGCAATGCTGATTACACTGCTGCGGCGATTGCTGCCGGCGCATCGCACTGGCGGGTCATCACAACCCATATGATCCCGAACGCGATGAGCCACATTATTGTTGTGGCATCGTTTGCTGTACCGGGCGCAATTGCTGCTGAAACCGCCCTCAGTTTTCTCAACCTGGGCATGTTGCCGCCTGCTGTCAGCTGGGGTGTTTTGCTGCAAGATGCGCAGCAGATCAAGTCGGTCACCCTCTATCCGTGGTTGCTGATCCCTCTGGGCGCTATCGTGCTCGCATCACTCTGCCTCTATCTGTTGGGAGACGGACTGCGCGATGCCGTCGATCCGTATGCATGAGCATTCGGGTTCTATGGTATCATTGCTGCTGGTTTGTCCGTCGAAGCGAACAGATACATCGAGGCACACCATGCGAGTATTGCTCTCCCTTCGCGCCGCCGCTGCGTTAATTGCGCTGACCGTGATTGCGGCGCTGGCGGCGCCTGTCGCTGCGGCGCCCCCCCGCGCTCCTGCCGCCTTTGAGCGTGGCGCCATCACCCGGCGACCGTATGTGGTCATGATCGACAACCATCCGAATGCGTATCCGCAGACTGGTCTCAACGAAGCATCAGTGGTGTTCGAGGCGCTTGCTGAGGCGGGCATCACCCGTTTTATGGCGGTGTATGTTCCCGGCGTTTCGCCTGATGTCCCGTCGATCGGTCCGGTGCGTAGCGCGCGGCTCTACTTCGTGCGCTGGGCGATGGGGCTGCGTGGAATGTACATCCATGCCGGCGGCGCCCCCGATGCGCTCAAACGGGCGCGTGAGGCGCAGGAACTGATTGATGTCGATGCGCTGGTTCGATCGGGCGGCGCTTACTTTACCCGCACTCGCACACGCAAAGCGCCGCACAATCTCTACACCAGCACTGCGCGTCTCGATCAGGCGGCGGCGCGTTTTGGCAATGCCGAGATCAACGATCCAGAACAGGGATTCCTGATCAAAGCCGAAGCGCCGCCGGATCAGCGCCCGGCAGGGCAGGAACTCAGCTACTACTTCATCTACCGCCAGGACCCCGCTGGCTGGATCTACGACCCCGCCAGCAATGTCTACCTGCGCCTGCGTCGTGGCAAACCGGCGATTGATGCTGCAACCCGCGAGCAGTTGCGCGCCAGCAATGTCGTTGTGATCGAAGTGCAGGAACGCCCCATCCCCGGCGACCCAAAGGGACGCATCCAGCAGGACGTGGTTGGCAGCGGTCCGGGGTTTCTCTTTCAGGACGGGGTAGCGCAGGACATCACCTGGCGCAAGGAATCAGAAGCGGCGCCGCTGCGCTTCTACCTTGCTGACGGCAGCGAAGCGGCAATGAACCCCGGTCAGGTGTGGATTGCGGCGGTGCCAAAATTGAGTAATCTGACAGTCAGGTAATTCGCCTTATCGCGCTGCAGCCGGCATCGACGGCGGCGATTCGCCGGTCTGCAAAAACCGGATGGCGTAAAAGAGCTGATTATCGGCGCAGGTCGTCGCTCCCGGTGGCGGCTGACGGTCGCCGACGCACAGGGTCGGCGTTTCGGGGTCTTCGGCGTAAGGAATGACATACTGCGGCGTGATGCCCACCTTGTCGATCTCGATGCGCGCCGGCGTCAACCAGTGCGCGAAGGTAATGCGTGCGCTGCTGCCATCGCTCAGATTGTAGATGTTCTGCACCGATCCTTTGCCGAAGGTTTTCTCGCCGATCAGCGTAACATTCGCGCGACCGTCGCGCAGGGCGCCGGCAACGATTTCACTGGCGCTCGCCGAACCTCCATTGACCAGCACGACGATTGGCGTATCAAAGGCGCGAATATCACCGCCAACCGTGCGGATTTCGGTCAGCTCCCCTCTGCTGTTCTGTTCGTAGAGTGCCACACCGTTGTACAGACGCCCGAGCACCGCGCGCGCCTGGTCGAGAAACCCGCCGGGGTTGTTGCGCAGGTCGAGAACGATGCCGTTTGGCGCCTGCGGCAACAATTCGCGGAGCGCCTGGTCGAATTCTGGCACGGTGTTCGCCTTGAACTCGATGATGCGGATGTAGGCGATGCCGCCGTCAGCCAGCTGCGCCTCGACGCTGGGAATGATAATTTCGGCGCGCGTGATGGTTACGTCGAACACCTGGTCATCCGGCTGGCGTCGGATGGTCAGCCGTACTCGGGTGCCGTCCGGTCCGCGGATCTTCCCTGCCACTTTGACTGCTGCTTCATTGACATCGAGTCCGGCGATCATCGGCGCTACCGGTTCGCCATCGATTGCCACAATCTCGTCGTCCTGCCGGAGACCGGCAACGTCGGCAGGCGCCCCTTTGATCGGTTTGTACAGAAATGCGCGACCATCGGTGATCCGCAGGTATGTGCCAATGCCGCCCATTCGCCCCTGCATATGCTCGTTCGTCTGCGACGCCAGTTCCGGTTCCTGATAGACGGTGTACGGGTCGTCGAGCGATGCCAGCATGCCGCTGATCGCACCGCGGATCATGCGGGTGTGGTTGATCCTGTCGCGCTGGTAGAACTCGGCTTCGACCAGATTCCATACTTCCCAAAAGACGCGGAACTGCTGCCGCAACGTCGGCGGCGTCTCCTGGTTGGCAACCAGTCCTGGACCGATGGCCGGCACGAGGCGGGTGAGCGAGATGGTGTCGGAAAAGACCGTTGCGCCAACCCAGCCGCTGGCGAACCCCACCAGCAGAAGCAATGCAGCGCCGGCAAGACGACGGAAGAATGCTAAGCGGGCAGCCATGTGAAACTCCTGAAGCGCCGAAACGCGCCTCTGCTCTCAGCATCGGAATGAAAGCAAAGGCGATTACCCGAGTTCGTGCATGATGATCGCCGTTGCTGCAACAGGCGCCGTTTCGGCGCGCAGTGTGCGCGGACCGAGTGTTACTGTCATGATACCATGTCGTTCGGCGTATCGGCGCTCATCTTCAGTCAATCCGCCTTCTGGTCCGCTGAAGAGCGCGAGCGTCTCGGGTGTTCGATCGCGACACAGGGTGCGCAGCGCTTCTGCAAGCGACACTGCGCCAGCGCCTTCCCACAGGAGGAGTGCAGGGGAATGCGGTGCAGACAGGCGGCACGCCTCGTCGAAGGGAAGCGCACCGGACAGACGAGGCAATCTGCCGCGCCGCGACTGTTCGGCCGCCTCGCGAATGATCCGGCGCCAGCGGGTGATCCGATGTTCGTCGGGGGCGCTGTCGATGCTGCGGGAGCACACGGTCGGTACGAAGGCTGCAGCACCCAGTTCGACCCCTTTCTGCAGCGCCCACTCAAAACGTTCCGCGCGGATGATCGGCAGGTAGATCGTCAGCGTCAGGCGCGGCTCGCCGCCGGCGGCTTCGCGCATCTCGATGGCGCCACTCACCGCACCGCGTCGGTCAACTGTTTCCAGCACGACTGTGTACTGCCACCCCTCGCCATCGAGCAGTGTGATGCGATCGCCACGCCCAAGACGCAACACGTGCGCCAGTTGATGCCCCAGTTCGGGATCGAACAGACGCACTGCATTTCCATCGAATCCCGAGGGATCGACGAAAAACCGATAGGTATTGCTGGCAACAGTCTTGCGCGGACGGCGGGTCATGGGTTACGGTTTTCGATGAACCAGCGCCACCCAGTCGCCTTCCTGTCTGCGGGAAACCGGTTCGAGACCGGCAGCGGCGTAGGCGGCGACGACCTCGGCTTCGCGGTCGGCAATAATGCCCGAACTGATCAGAAGGCCGCCAGACCGCAAAACAATTGAGACATCGGGTGCAACCGCTGCAAGGACTCTGGCGATAATATTGGCGACCACCAGGTCGAAATACGGCGGCGCACCGGAAGGGAGTGCAACCGGCAGCAGCCCGGATGACTCGGCAGATGAAGGAACAGCTTCGGCTGCGGTGTGCAACCAATGCCCGAAAGCGGCGCCGCGTCCCAGACTTCCCTCAGCTACAATCACCCTGTCCGCCACATCGTTCAACGCCGCGTTTGCCCGCGTCGCCTCAACGGCAATCGGGTCGGTGTCGAGCGCCAGGATCGTTGCAGCGCCCAGACGCGCTGCTGCAAGCGCAAGGATGCCCGAGCCGCATCCCAGATCGAGCGCCTGCATCCCCGGCTTGACATACTGTTCGAGGGCGATCAGGCATAACTGCGTCGTTGGATGCAGACCGGTGCCAAATGCCATACCGGGATCGAGGCGAATCGTCAGATCGTCGGGCAACGACTGGTACTCCAGCCACGAAGGGACAATCACGAGACGCGCCCCGATCCGTTGAATAGTGTAGTACTGCTTCCAGGCATTCGCCCAGTCTTCTTCCTCAATCTGCCGGACCTGTAACGGACTGACCGGACGAATCATGCCCAGAAGCCACAATCCCTGCTCGATCCGTGCGCGTATCTCCTCGGTCGACTCGTCGAGCGCCAGATAGGTGCGCACGGTGACCGGACGCGCCGGGTCGTAGCGATACTCCGGACCATCCTCGCCTGGAATGATTGGCGGTTCAATCGCCACACCGCCGTTGTAGCCGTAGCGCGCCAGCAACTCGCTTACCGGTTCGACCGCTTCACTATCGCAGGCAACCGAGAGTTCCAGCCATCTCACAGGTCTGGTTTGTCCGTCACTTTCCATCGTGTTCCCTGCGGTGTATCTTCGAGCGTCACTCCAAGTTCTGCCAGCCGGTGACGCACCATGTCGGCAAAGGTGAACTGTTTCGCCTTCCGCAATTCACTTCGCACCTCGACCAGCAGATCGATAAATGGCGCCGCCTGCTGAATCGTGGGTTGCTGTGCAGTCAATGCCAGCCCAAGCACATCGATCAACTCGCGGAAGGTGGCCTGTGCCTCAGCAAACGGCGCACCGCCAATCCCGGCATCGCGCGCCGTATTGATCGAACGCACCAGATCGAAGAGCGCTGCCAGCGCCCCAGCTGTGTTGAAGTCGTCGTCCATTGCGGCAATGAACCGCTCACGCGCCGTTCGCGCCGCTGTGAGCAACACCTCGACTGCCGGACCGGTTTCAACCGACCCGGTCGGCGGTTCGAGCGCTGAGCGCAATCGCGCCAGTTTGCGCTCCTGGTCGGCGGCGATCTCCTCGCCGAATGCCAGCGGACTGCGGTACGAACTCGAGAGCACCGTCAGACGCAGCACATCCGGGTGATAGCGCGCCAGGAACTCGCGGATCGTCACGACATTGCCGAGCGACTTCGACATCTTCTCCAGTTTGTAGGTCCCATCCGCCAGGCGTGTCTGGATCTGAAGCATACCGTTGTGCATCCAGTAGCGCGCGAACGGCTTACCGGTCAAACTTTCGGTTTGCGCAATCTCATTCTCGTGGTGCGGGAAGATCAGGTCGGTTCCGCCGCCATGAATGTCGATCTGCTCACCGAGATGCGCCAGGTTCATCGCCGAGCACTCGATATGCCAGCCGGGACGTCCCGGACCCCACGGGCTATCCCAGAACGGCTCACCCGGTTTTGCAGCCTTCCACAGCGCAAAATCCGCCGGATTCTCTTTGCGCTCATCGACGCTGATACGATTACCGGCGATCATATCATCGAGGCTGCGCCGCGAAAGTTTCCCATAGTCGGGAACGGTCGAGACGCGGAAGTAGACATCGCCATTCACAACATAGGCGTGATTGGTGTCGATCAACCGGCTGATGAATTGCTGAATATCCGGCATCGTTTCCGTCGCGCGCGGGTAGATGTGCGCGCGTTTGACATTCAGCGCCTCGAGGTCTTCCAAAAACTCAGCGATGTACGACTCGGCGAGTTCCTTCGGGTCACGTCCGAGCTCATTCGCCCGATTGATGATTTTGTCGTCCACATCGGTAAAATTGACGACGTGCTGCACGGCGTATCCTCGATACTCCAGGTAGCGCCGCACCACATCGAAGACAATTGCCGACATTGCGTGCCCGATGTGCGCCCGGTCATAGACCGTCACCCCGCAAACGTACATCTTGACCACGCCCGGTTCGAGGGTCTCGAACGGCTCAAGGGTGCGTGTCAGTGTGTTATAGATACGGATGCTCATAGAAGTTATATCCCATCACCGGCAGTATAGCCGTACTCGTCGATTGTACCGTTTCCATTTGCATCACCGAGCGCCGACCAGCACTGCGACGAAAGGGCATCCTCCTCGACATGGTGTTCGAGGTGGTGGTTTGTCGCAATCTCGAGTTCAACCAGGCGCTCTTCGAGTTCCAGCACCTTGGCGCGCAGGCTGCGCAGCATTTCACCTTCGGGGTCGGGCAGGTGCTCGACGCGGCGCGTTTCGCCGGTGTGCGGATCGCGCTGCGCCACAATGCGCGCCGGTACGCCGACAGCCGTTACATGCGGCGGAACGTCCTTCACGACCACCGCGCCGCCGCCGATGCGCGCTCCTTCGCCAATCGTAATGGCGCCGAGCACAATCGCGCCGACGCCGATCACCGCACCATCGTGTACCGTCGGATGACGTTTACCGCGTTGCTTCCCGGTGCCGCCGAGAGTCACGCCCTGATAGAGGGTCACCCAGTCGCCGATTTCGCTGGTTTCGCCGATGACCACGCCCATCCCGTGGTCGATGAAGAAGCCGCGACCGATGACCGCTCCCGGATGGATCTCGATGCCGGTCAGGAACCGGCTGATCTGCGAGATGAGGCGCGGAATGAACGGCACGCCGCGTCGCCAGAGCGCATGCGCCAGACGATGCAATAGAATGGCATGAAGACCGGGGTAGAGTAAGACTTCCGCAAGGTTGCGCGCTGCCGGATCGTTTTGAAAGATCGCGCGAATATCATCCCGCACAATGCGAAGCAGATTATCGTTGGTTCTGGACATACAAAACCTCCCGTTCGACGGTCAATCGAAGCGCGTCATGCAAACCAGGGGCGCCATTATATATCAATGACGCCCCTAAAGACAGATACAGGTCTGCACAGCGAACCCGACCGATGTGCGGCGGGAGGTTTGGAGAGGTGTATGAAAACGCCCATTGAACGGGCGCATGCGGCTCAGATCAGGACTCACTGGAGCTGGTCTCGCTCTTCTCACTCTTCGACGAGCTCTCACTACCGATACTCGCGCTATCGCTCTTACGGCTGTCGGTAATATACCAGCCTGAACCTTTGAAGACAATGCCCACCGGCTGGAAGACCCGGCGCACCGAACCTTCTTTGCCACAGCGACATACCCGCAGTGGCTCGTCCTTGAACGACTGGAACTGCTCGAACTGCGCACCGCAAGCGTCACAGGCGTACACATAGGTAGGCATAACCGTCGAGACCTCCTGGTATCGATGTATGAGTGATAGACCTGATATATCCTTCTCTCACTATTGTAGTCGATCTGGTCACGATGATCAAATAGGGAAATATAGGAATTTTGTTAGATGTCGTGCAGGTTCAGCAGCGCAACGCCTGTTCGAGGAGACTGCCAAACGCCGGAGAATCGCAAAAGCGGATGACGACCTCAGGGGCGCCATGCCACGCAGCACAGGCGCGCAGCGCTCCTGCAAGACTGGTTGCCAGTTCCTCATTGGGAGCAACGCCCGGTTCGAGGTAGAGCGCTTTGACTTCGAATATACCCTCCTTGCGATGCGCTTTGGGATCAAGCCGACCGACCAGTGCGCCACGATGCAGGATAGGCAACGTGAAATAGCCATAGCGTCGTTTCGCCGCGGGGGTATAACACTCGATACGGTAATCGAAGCCGAACAGTTCCAGCGCTCGCTGCCGGTCCCACACGACCGGATCGAACGGAGAGAGCAGCGTGGTCACAGTCGATTGAAGCGCACCATCTGCGGCAGCCTCAGCCAGCAGCACGTTGTCCGGATGGAGATAGACCGGCTCTCGCCATCCCCTGACCGTCGCCGTGACCAGTGCGCCTTCGGCTGCCAGGCGCGTCGCAATCCGGGTTGTTTCCGCTTTGCCGGTGCGAAAGTAATCCGCCAGCCAGCGCACCGGCGCCGCGCCGAGCGCCTGCACTGCAGCGAGGGTCAGCGCACGTTGCGCCGCATCAATCCCAGGCGTGCGCGCATCGTCCCACGCCGGCAGGACCCGCTCGCGCAGATCGTAGATGCGCTGAAAGTTCTCGCGCCGGGCGATCATCAGATCGCCCACGATGAAGAGCATTTCCAGCGCCATCTTTTCGACCTTCCAGTTCCACCATCCGCCTCGCCCCCCGTCTGCGCGAACAAAGTCCGCCGAACGAACGGGCCCATTGTGACGAATATGGTCAAGCAGCATCGCCGCAATCGATGGATGCTCCTGCAACCATCTGCGCGCATACGCATCGCGGCGTGTTTGCCCTGCCAGCATCAGCGCCCGATATATCGGATAGTCATCAATAGGGAGGAAACACGCCTCATGCGCCCAGTACTCGAAGATTGCCCGTTCCGCCAGCAGGTCGGTCAACCAGCACGGCTCATACATACCGAGGCGGCTCCACAACACCAGGTACGGACTACGCGCCACCACGTGAATGGTATCGATCTGAAGCGCCTTCATCCGCCCAATTGCTGCCAGTACATCGTCTTTTGTCGCTGTCCGTTCCACAGGACGGTCGAGACCCTGGACAGCCAGCAGGAGCGCGCGAAGCGCATCGGTGGACAGTGTCAGCCGCATAGGACCCCTCTTTGAACGGACGTTCGCAACTCGCTGAGCATATGATACGTCGAACTGGTGCACAGTGCAACAGATAAGGAGCAAACCATGTCTTCGATGAGTCTGTTCAGCGGAATCGAGCACATCAACACCAACACGCGCCTCGACAATGAGAGTTTTACGGCGATGTTCGGCAGTATCACTGTTGATCTGACGCGCCAACCCCTGGCGCCCGGCGATCACACGATCAGCGCCTTTGCCATGTTTGGTTCGGTGACGATTCGTGTACCTGCAACCATCGGGTTGCACGTCGATGGCGGGGCGTTGATGGGAAGCACCGAGCACGAGTGGCGCACATCGGACAACCGGCCGCTCTCGTCAGCCGGACTCACAGAGGTCGAATTCGAGACATCGCCGGTACGACTGCGCGTGACCGCCACGGCAATCTTCGGTTCGGTGCGGATTGTGCGCGTGGTGGGCGTTCAGGAGCAGGAAACGCCTGCTGAGGCATTGCCGGAATCATCCGAAATCGCCGGCTCATATGAAGGCGAGACGCGACGGATTGCCGGACTGTGACGTATTTGGGATTTACTGATCGGTTGTTTCGACCAGAAACTCATCGGCAAGGTCAGGCGGCGCCTGATCACCGAGCTCGTTCATGAGCGCCTGACATGTTTCGCGGCGCATCCGGCGATAGACTTCGCGGGCGATGCGGAGATCGAGGACCGCTGTACGACGTCGCCGTTCACACTCGGCGACGTCGTTGATGGCGCGTTCGAGCGTCTCGCACGATTGGACGATCTCAGCCAGGCGTTGTTCTGCAAAGGGAAGTGTTGCGGCTTCGAGCGAAAGAACGGCGTGCAGGCGGCGCATGTCGTCGAGGAGCTCGGCGGGTGTGCTGTCGGCCTCGGCGCCGCCACGGGAAATAAGCCGGACAGTTGGCGTTTCGGCAGTGCCGTAATGCTGAACGATCTGGCGCAGCGTCTGCTTGTACAAGCGGCGCGCTGCGATTTCACACGTCCAGCGCCTGGCAAGCGCTGCGCGCCAGGCAGCGATTGCCTCTTCGCTCGTGTGGTAACTGGTCGCCATCTGGTGGTGGGTGGCGCGATGAGCGTTGAGCAACGCCTCAAGTTCCGGTGCGTCTTTATGATGACGTTCAAGAATGGCAATCAGTTTTGCCGAGTCGGCGATAGCGTCGTGGGGGGAGGGAAGTGTCGTCATACCACAGGCTCCTGTCCAGCACCTTGCCATTCAATCATACTCCGCCCCTTTAGAATGGTCTATAGTACGTGCGTCCCGTCGTGGAATGGGAGTCTTTCTCTCTATTGTATCATTCTGCAGCACTACCTGTTGACACTCACAGCACTCGCTGCGTATCAATTATACGCGGAAATGGATGCGTATCAGTCATCGACGTGCAACACGTCGAAATCGAGCGGATTGCGGTTGACGCCGCGTTCCCACACCTCATAGTGCAGGTGCGGCCCGCTCGACATACCGGTCGACCCGACATACCCAATGAGTTGCCCGCGTACAACCGGTTGTCCATCAACGACGGCGTAGGAGTCGAGGTGAGCGTAGGCGGTTTTGTAGTGACTATTCTCGATGGCGAGGTAGTTGCCGCCGGGCCAGGTATCCGGTCGCACGCGAGCGATGCCGTCGTGAGTGGCATACACCGGGGCGCGCCAGGAACCCTGCGGATCGGCGTTGCCGTCGCCGTCGCCATCAATCGCCAGATCGACCCCGCCCCACACGCTGGCGGGCGCGTGTGAGCCGACGCCGTATCCCTGGGTGATCACGGTGCGCCGATCGCGCAGCGGGTTGCCGGATGGTCGTTCGGTTGCGGGTTGGGGAGCAAATGCGGCGCTGAAGCTCTGCTGCGCGGTGCGCTGCGTTGACAGTATCTCACCGCGCCACAGACTCATCTGAACCGGCGGTTGTTGCGTTTGCTGCACAAGGATGCCAAGCCCGATCAGGGCAAGCACAAGCAGAACGAGTTGCGTGCGGCTCAGGGTCATGATCGTGGCCGGGATGCGCGCCATCCGGCAACCAGACGGTTGACCGTATTGACGTAGGTGGGAACGTTATTTTCGACAGCAGGCGCGTAGATTGGCACAATCTCCTCGACCGTATGAACGCCGCGCCACTGCACGTACTCAACAGCAATCAGGCGATACCAGTCTTCGATTCCCTCCTCCCAGCTGGCATAATCGCGAAACCTGCCGTAGCATGTGCGATACCCGGCACAGATGATGTTGCCGACGTTGTGGGTCGTGCTGCCGTCTGGTTTTCGTCCTGCCCATCCCGGTGCAGTTCCGGCGCCTGACTCGTGAATGAAAAACGCCAGGGCATATGCCGGATCGATCCCATACCGGATGCCGAGTTCCACCCACGCAGCACCGGTACCGACTGCGGGAGACCTCCACTCTGCAAGAATGCGGTCGATCTGTTGCGCCGAAATGCTGGGCGGACCGAGCACCGAATGCTGACCGTTGGGTACAGGCAGATCGGGCGCCTGAGCGATCACGCGCCCCTGTGTCGTCTGCTCGCGCACCGTACACCCGGGAGCGAAGCAGATGCGCGCCGGGTCGGCGTCGTTCCAGAAGAAGTACAGAATGATGATGCTGATGGCGCACACGGCGAGCAGCCGCCACGGAAATACCGGCTGACGAACGGTGCGCCGCAGCGATGCCGGACGGTAGGCGGGCGTGGCGGCGATCAGTTCGGTGAGCAACACATCACGTTCGTCGGTATCGAAGGAGTCGTCTGCTGTCGGCAGTTCCTCTGCAGTCCATGTGGCGAACGACGAGATGGCGGGCAGGCGTTCCTGCGTGTGGGCGCGGCGCTCATTGAGTCGGCGCTCTCTGAGTACGGGCAGGCGTTCCTCGAAAGGGTCGCGCGATCGCGCCAGCGGGCTGGGGCGCTGTTGTACCGGTTGATCGGCACGTCGGGCAGAGCGCGGCTCATGGCGTGCTGAGCGGCGCTCTGCCTGAATATCTGGCTCACTATCATTCATGGGAGCGCGGACTGCATCAGCCGCGCCTGCTCTTCAGGCGTTGGCAGGCGAAAAACTCCGTCACGGTTGAGATAAACGATGCGCTCACGTCGGACATCGAGCAACAGGTCCGGCAGCGTATCGCCGTCGACATCGCTGATGCCGATGATGACCGGCGTCAGGTGTTCATCGGCGCCGAACAGATACGGACCGGTGATCGAACGCATCCGCGACGGATCGCCTCCTGGCAGTTCCAGCACCACCACCTGCCGGTCGAGATTCATCGCAATCAGATGCGTCGGTTGACCAGACCCCTCTTCGTGACCGACGAACGCCTGAATGTGCATGGTGCGTGGATAGCCATAGCGCACATCATCGATCAGGACATTGATTCGCCCGATCAACGCCCCAATCAGTACGTACACCGCCAGCGCTCCAAGCACCAGCGCCGCGCCATACAGTGCTGCGTGCGTCGTTCGCTGGAGCTGCCGGTTGCGACTCCAGATACGGCGACCGGTATGAATGCTTCGACTGGTGACTGCCATGACATAACTCCCCACCTGTCCAGGCGACAACGAGCGCCACACACCTGCTGCCGGGTCGGCGTCAGGGATGGGGCGGTCGTTGTTCTGATGCGACTGAGGTGAAGACATTATACTAGAACAAAAGTTCTACGTCAAGACCTGTTTCCTGGCTGTTCACACGTTTCGCACTCACGGTCGTTTGCGTCGGCGGGGCGACATGCCATGGCGCTTGTTGAAGCCATACCGCCGCCAACTCTTGTTCCTGGGGCGTCCCACGCCCTGCTGATCGCGACCAGTTACGTTTCTACCGTCTGACAGGCGGGCTCACGCGCCAGCGCCGGATGCAGGCGGGTCGATGCCAGCCACGCTTCGACGGCTGCGACCGGCAGAATACCGCGTTCCGTCACGATTCCCGAAAGCAGTTCGAGCGGCGTCAGATCGAAATACCGGTTGCAAATATGGACGCTCTGGGGCGCTTCCGCCCAGATTTCGTCTCGCGGACGGTCGAGTTGTTCCAGCTGGCGAAAGCCGGGGAGCAGGAACTTCTCGCTGCCGCAGAGCGCATAGAATGCAACTCCTTTGAGATGGGCGGCAAGCGCCATTCCATACGTGCCAACCTTATTGACCAGCCCGTAGGTGCTCAACATATCCGCGCCGACAAGAACCAGTTGCGCGTGTGCAATATGAGCTGGCAGCTCGGCGTCGATAACCAGCTGAGTTGGAATGCCATACTCCGCCAGAATAGCGGCGGTCTGCCGCCCTTCCAGAATCGGGCGCGACTCGCCGCAGACAACGCGGAAGCGCCGTCCGGCGCGTTGGGCGTGGCGCAGCGCGTGCTGAACCGTCGTACTGTACGACAACGTCACGATCGTAATGCCGTCCGAAATCAGCGCCAGTGCGCCTTCAGCGACGTGGAGCGCATGCTGGCGCAACTGATGCTTGAACGCTTCGGTTGTTTCCGCCACAGCGCGCACCAGCTCATGCCGCGTCTGTCGATCTTCGATAGCCCACAACACCCGATTGACCAGATTGACCAGCGGCGCCATAACCGGTTGTGTTCGAATAAGCGACCAGCCGAAGTCGCAGAGATTGCGACGGAACTCTTGCGGCGACAGTGAGCTGATCGTCTCAGCGTAACGCATGATCAGATCGGCGGCGCGTTCTGCGATTTGAGCCGCCCCCTGGCGATTATCGACTGCTAATTCTGCAACTGACCCCACGACCCCAACCCCTCACAAGATGTACGACCGGGAATAGTGATCTGCATTATCGCACAACCTGGCAAAGTGTGTGCAGCTATCTGGAGACCATCGCAGCGCAACCGCGCTGCGAGGTCCAATGCCTGATCGCGCAATGCGCCTCAGGGCGCTGGCAGCTGGTTCTCCGATTGTGCAGCGAGACAGGCGTTCACCAGCGCCTCAAGACGCTCGACTGCAAATGGTTTGGCGATGTAAGGATTACCGGTCTGCGCCAGGCGCGCCTGCGTCGATGCGGTGATTGTATCGCCGGTGATGAAAATGATGCGTTGCGCCAGATGGAGATCGCGTTGTTTGATGTGCTGATACAGTTCGAAACCGGTCATGCCCGGCATCTTGATGTCGGTCAAAATAAGATCGAACGATTGTCGTGCAATCGCCTCGAGCGCCGCTTCCCCGCTGGCGACGGTGGTCGGACGATGACCAAGATCGGTCAGCAACCGCGCCAGTAGTGCGCTGACTGCTTCCTCATCATCGACAACCAGAATCGCAGCGCCCTGGCTTGCCTCTTCAGCGTCGGTCGCTTCTTCGACGATAGTCGATGATGAGTCGTCGGTCGCATCAGGCGCCATCTCGCCGGTATGCGTGAGCGGCAACTCGACATACATCGTCGTGCCGACGCCAACCTCGCTTTCTGCACGAATGCGCCCTCCGTGCTCCTGGATGATGCCGAAACAGATCGACAGACCCAGCCCTGTTCCCTGACCGATGGGTTTGGTAGTAAAGAATGGATCGAAGATGCGGCTCAGATTACGGGGTGAAATGCCGATGCCGGTATCATTCACCGCAACACGAATCCAGTCCTCTTCACGACCGTCTTTGCCGACATACTGAGCGACTGACGTGCGCAGTGTCAACGTTCCCTTATCGCCGCGTTCGGTCATTGCCTGATGCGCATTATTGATCAGGTTGAGGAAGACCTGCTGCAACTGGTGCGGATCGGCGACCGTCGGCGGCAGATTGGGGGCGAAATCGGTCACGACGGTGATGTTATCGACGCGCAACTGGTAGGCGCGCAGTGCCAGCGTGCTCTGGAGCACCTGGTTGATATCGACGAGGGTGCGCTGCGGTTTATGCTCGCGGGCGAACATGAGCAGATTTTGCACAATACGCGCGGCGCGTTCCGCCTGGGTATTAATATGCTGCAAATCTTCACGAACACTGGGCGGCAGGTTTTTGTCGCGCAGCATCAGTTGCGTGTACCCGCTGATGCTGGTCAGCGGATTATTGACTTCGTGAGCGACGCCAGCGACGAGTTGCCCGATGGCAGAGAGTTTTTCAGCTTTGATGAGTTGCTCTTCGAGGCGACGGCGCTCCGTCAGATCGCGTGCAATGCAATGGATCGCTTCAGAGCGGTCGCCATCGCGGATCAACCGCGCACTGACCTCGAGCACCACCGTTTCTTCGTCACGGCGTCTGAACTGCAGTTCAAAAGGCGGCACTACCTGTCCTCGGAGGACGCTGGCGAGCCGTCGTTCGACCGATGCCCACGCATCGTCGAAGATCATATCGCGCAATTGGCGGCCAATCAGGTCGTCGCAGGCGTATCCGGTGATGGTAGGACCGACTTTGTTGATGCTGCGAATGTTGAAGCGGCTGTCAAGGGTGAAGATCAGATCATTGGCATTATCGAACAGGTCGCGATAGCGCGACTCGCTCTGTTTCACCTGCTCGTAGAGGCGGGCATTTTCGATAGCAATGGCGGCGTAATCGGCAAGCGCCGAGAGCAGATATTGATCGTTTTCGCTGAAGGTGCGTTCCGATTGTTGATTATCGACGGCCAGCACACCGATCACCTGGCTGCCGACTATGAGCGGCACCTGCAGAATTGCGCGCACCAAGAAGCCGGTGATGACTTTCAACTGCGCCCCGGCGCCTGCTTTATCGAGGCGAATCGGCTTGCCGGTGCGGATAACCTGCCCGGCAAGGCTATCGTCGATTGGCATGCGCAGCTTCTGAGCCCGCTGCTCGCCGAGATTCTTCGCGGCGCGCAGATAGAGTTCGTTGGCGTTGGGGTCGCGCAGAAGCAAAAACCCTTCTTCGGCGCGAGTGATGTAGATCCCGGCTTCGACGATGCGCACCAGCAGTTCCTCGAGGTCGAGCAGAGAACTGACCGACTTGCCGATCGAGTACAGAACGGTCAGTTCCTGCACACGCTGACGCAGATTGCGCGTCAGCAGGTCCTTCTCGCGCTTGAGACGTCGCTCGCGCAGCGCCTGATCGATCGCCGCCTGCGCCTCGGTCTCGCTGAATGGCTTGATCAGATAGTTGCGCGCTCCGAGCCGAAATGCTTCAACGGCGATGGCCTCCGACCCGTGCGCCGTCATCAGAATGACAGGGACATCGTACCCTTCCTGTGCAATCAGGCGCAACAGATCAAGCCCGCTGGTGTCGGGGAGTTGCAGATCGAGCAAAATGAGATCGGGGGTATGCTGGCGCAGGCGGTTGAGCCCCTGTCGACCCGTGTGTGCGATGATGGGAGTGTAGCCGAGCTCCGGTAGTACGTATTCAGCAAGCATGGAGCAGATTTGCTTGCTGTCGTCGATGATCAGGATTTCTTCCATCAGCAGCCAGCCATCGATCGTATCTCGCGGAGACGGCCAAAATTATGCTCTACTTTTCCACATTATACCGCATGAGTGGTTCTGCGCCAACCCGCAGTGGTGTATCTACTACCAATGATCAAGACTAAGCAGTTTCTTATGCAAATCTAACATGTGATTTACATGCCAGGCGCATACTGTATTTGTGGAAATATAACACACAGGAGGTCGCTCTATGGAGCGTGGAACAAAATATGCGCTGATTTTCGGCATAGTCGTCACACTGGTGATCGGGGCGATCATGGGCGCGCTGGCGGGCGGGAGCGTGTCCTGGTATGTGACGCAGCAGCAGATCGAACGCATTGCAACGCAGCCCGCAAGTCCGGCGCCGGTCCCGGCATCGATGCCTGCGCCGACTGCCATTCCCCAGGCTACTGCTGCTCCGCTACCAGCCGTAGCTCCATCTACCCCTGCCGAAGTCTCGCCGGTGGTTGAAGTCGTGCAGCGGGTGTCTCCGGCAGTGGTCACCGTTGTGAACACGCTGGCATCCGGTGCGCAGGGGTCGCCGTTGCTTGGCGATCTGCCATTTCCGCTGCCGGATCAACCCGGCGGATCGGTGCGCCGCGGCAGCGGTTCGGGGGTCATTATCAGTCAGGATGGGTACATCCTCACCAACAATCACGTGATTGAAGGGTATCGTTCCCTGTCGGTCATCTTCTACGATGGTTCGCGCCGTGATGCGACCCTGATCGGCGCCGATCCGCTGATGGACCTGGCGGTGGTGAAGGTTGACGGACCTGTACCCGGTGTGGCGACGCTGGGCGACTCCGACGCACTCCAGCCGGGTGAGACGGTTATTGCGATTGGCAGTCCGCTTGGCGACTTTCGCAACACAGTGACTGTCGGCGTGGTAAGCGCCCTCAACCGTTCGCTCGGCGCCAATGCGCCCGAAGCGCTGATCCAGACCGATGCAGCGATTAATAGCGGGAACAGCGGTGGTCCGCTGATCAATCTGCGTGGTGAAGTGATCGGGATCAACACGCTGGTCGTGCGTGGGAGCGGGCTGGGATCAGCGTCGGTGGAAGGGCTGGGATTCGCGGTGCCGAGCTCGATTGCGAAGCGGGTGAGTGAACAGTTGATCACCAACGGCAAGGTTGTCTATCCGTTCCTCGGGGTGCGTTTCGGTACAATCGATGCCATGCTGGCGCTCGACAACAATCTGCCGGTCAACGCCGGCGCACTGATTGCCGCCGTCGAGGCGGGCGGACCGGCTGCACGCGCCGGTTTGCGCAGCGGTGATATTGTCACGAAACTCAATGGCAAGCCCATCGGTCCCGGGCAATCGTTGCGCGCCCTGCTGCTGGAGTACAAACCGGGCGATGTGGTGACGCTCGACGTATTGCGTGATGGTCAGCAACTGTCGCTCGATGTGACGCTGGGGACGAGACCGGATTAGTGCCTGTCCGAACAACCGCCCCTTCGATACGCGCTGCTCAGGATGCGGTTGTTCGGTATCCTGCGTTATTCGATAGGCTCTCGGTGTCTGCGGCAGGCGATGGGTGATGGGAGTCTGCAGGGAGAGATTGTTGCCTCTCTGCAATCGCGTTCCTCACACCTTCGTCTGCCGTAGCGCCGCTGCAGCTTCGAAGGGGTCGACCGTGACGCACCCGGTGGCAAACAGTTCCATCGCTCCCCAGTCGTTGCGGACGTTCAGCGCCGGTCCGCGATCAGCAAGGCGTGCGATGACTGGCATGCCGCTCCAGGCGCCGGTTTCGTCACTGAAAGGCGGCAGTGCAATGCCGACATTGAAAGAGCGCACGTTGTGATGATCGATCATTGTTCGCAGTGCAGGATAGAGCAGCGTCGTCAGTTGTTCGGCGAGTGCTGCTCTATCCGCGGTTGATGGCAGCAATGCCACGATTTCACGGTTGCGCAGCGGTGTCAGGTGGGCGAACACGTGACCAACCGGCGTATCGGCAATCAGCAGCCCCAGACGAGCGTGCACATCGATGAGATCGACAAAGTAACGTGCGACCTCGCCATACTGGAGCGCGGCGCGGCGCCAGAGTTCCGGCCGGGTGTAGTGCATACCGCGCGCCAGCGACATCTGCAGGTGCCCATGGGCGATGGTGGCGCCGCTGCGCGGCAGGCAGTTCCAGGTGATCATTGGATAGATAGCCTGTGGGTCGTGCCGGTGCGCCGTTTCGAGCCAGTGCAATGCCACCTCCAGGTAGTCGGCGAACTGGTTGCGATCGAAGCGGAGCGGATGCGGTTCATCGAACACCACCAGACCGTGCCATCCGTCGTATTTGGCGATGTTCGATGCGGTCACGCAAAAGCGTCCCCGGATGCGCCCGAAGACATCGGCGCTGGTCGCCTGGAGCGGTTGAGCAAAAAAATCGAGGTCGTTCAGTTCCGCATCGATCCAGGCGTGCAGATCGGCGTCACGTATCGTTTTCCCGGCAGGTCGCAGCGCGCGCAGCGGGTTGAACAGGGTTCCTTCGAGGGTGAAGCGATTGACAACCCGGATGATGGTTTGCCGACGCACCCGGTCGATGTGACCAAAACTGCTGCTGGCCCATGCCTCCATCTCGTGGGGAATGAGCGCCCGTCCTTCGGTGCGCTGGACGAAGAACAACCGCTCGCATCGCATACGATCCACTGGCGGCAGTGCGGCAATTCGTTCAGGGAGTTCGGTAATCATGAGACTGCTGATTCCTGCAACGATATATGTGGTAGTATACCACCTGGCTATTGCAGCAGGCGAAGCCCGCTGGCGCGGGTAAGAGTCGGAGTCCTGCGCAGCCGTGCCCCAACCGGGCAAAGCCCGGCGTGTGCATAGCCGATAAGAGAAGTATTATCGGCTATTTTTATACCAGGTTTTATGATAGACCGTGTCGTACTTGCACAAGCCATGATGCTGCAAAAAATCTGTCTTCTTATGTTTCTGATGACTCTGGCGGCATGCAGTACACCAGCCAGCGTCATCGTCACTCCAATGTCCGAGGCATCGCCGACTATCGGTGCAACTGCAACCTCTGTTCCGTCTCCTGTTCCGACACTCACCCCTGTGCCGACTGCCACGCCAGAGCCGCGTCTGGCGGAAGGGGTCTATATTGCCGGCGTCGAGGTTGGCGGGTTGACACCTGCCGAAGCGCGGCAGGATCTGGCGACACGTCTGGCGCCGCTGTTGCAGCCGCTCGATGTTCGGGTGGGCGACCGGGAAATTCTGCTGCGACCTGACGAGATCGGTTTGCGTATCGATTTCGATGCCATGCTCGACGCTGCGCGCGCTGCGTCTATCGGTGAGCGGGCGCCGCTGCAGATCGAGTACGACGAAGACAAACTGCGCGCGGCGCTGGTGGCGCTGAACGAAGAAGTCAGTGTTCCAGCGCAGTTTTCGGTTGTGACCGAGACCAAAACGATTTCACGCAGTTTTGTGATGAGCGGTGGATTGAGCATCGATATCGATAACGCGATGCAACAGATTGATGATCGTCTGCGTTCGGTAGGTGCGCCGCGGCGTGTGACGCTTACGCTTGCACCGCAGCGCGGACCGGCGCTGCGTCCGGACCCGCAGATGCTTCAGGAGCAACTGAACGCCATGGCAGACTCCTGGCGCGGTGTGATCGGCATCTATGTCTACGACCTGACGAATGATGAAGCGGTTGCTGCATTCAATCCAGATACCGCATTTGCAGCAGCCAGCACGATCAAGATGCCGATCATGCTCAACGCCTACATCAATCTGCCTGAATTCACTGAAAAGCAACAAACGGCGCTGCGCAAAATGATCGTCGACAGCGACAATCTGGCTGCAAATGCATTACTTGCGGCGTCCATCGGCGGCGTTGGCACCGAAGATGCGATTACGGGCGCAGAGCGGATGAGCGCAATGCTGGCAGATCTCGGATTTCCGGAGACCTTTCAGTATGTGCCGTTTGAAGCGCAGGATTACATCAGACTCATGAAACTGAAGGTGAAGGCGGGTCCTGCTCGGGGCGGAAAGCCGCCCTATACCGATGCAGGGCGCTATCTGCGCACCACGCCGCGCGAAATGGCGACATTGTACGTGGAAGTGGATCGCTGCGCGCGCGGTGAAGGGGTGCTTCTGGAGCGTTTCGACGATATGCTGACGCCGGAACGCTGCCAGGAAATGCTCGACAATCTGGCGGAAAACGGCGATCGCCGACGTATGATCGCTGGTATTCCTGACGGGGTGCGTGTCGAGCATAAAAGTGGATGGATCGATGATATGCAGGCGGATGTTGGCATTGTACGCTCGCCCGGTGGTGATTATGTTGTCGCCATCTATGTGTATCGACCGATTGCGTCAGGCGATGCGCCGGTTCCCGACCGGATTATGATGTCCACTATCGCTGCATTTTCACGTCTGGTCTATACCTATTTCAACCCGCTGATCGCATCGTGAGGTATGAACCCTCCAGTGCAGCTGCGCTGCACACCGCCGTTATGACCTGACTCGCCCGTTGAACCTGGCGCGCCCGCGTGCTCCGGGGGAGCACCTGTCGGGGCACGGTGCGCCCGCGCGCTCCGGGGGAGAACCCCGTCGGGGCACGGCGCTGCCGTGCCCGAACCCGCCGGCGCGGACTTGCGGGGGAGGGGGCGCGCTGCAGGGGAGCACCTGTCGGGGCACGGC
>FWWL01000373.1_pt1 | contig 69758 bp, 66 predicted proteins | sample 2228331 | NCBI WGS metagenome assembly FWWL01 (sample SAMEA103939775, study PRJEB20133) | metagenome
CTGACGACTTGCAGAGAGGGGATTGAAAATGTGCCCCGTGGAGTTTGGAGCACCAATCCCCGAGATTTCAGCGCCTCAGCCTGTTCAGGACGTTCAAGAAAAGTCACCGAGTGACCGGCAAGGATTAAACTTCCCCCGATATAGCCGCCGATAGCCCCGGCACCGAAACACAGGAACTTGAGTTTGGGCGTGTGAGGTTTTGCCATGCTTACACTTCGCTCCAGGTACGTGCTCCGCGCAAGAAATCTTTACCATCCATCGCGCGTTTTCCAGCAGGCTGGACTTCCAGCAATAAAAGCCATCCGTCAGATGTGCCAATGGCAGGATATCCCTCGATAATTCGCCTTTGTCCAGGGGCGGATTGGGAATCTTCCACCGCCCGAGCACGATGAATTTTCAGCATTTGTCCGTTCCAGAATGTATAAGCGCTGGGCCAGGGGTGATAGGCTCGCACCCGATTGACTAACTGGTGAACGCTTTCTTCAAATCGCAGGTTGCCCTCTTCCTTACTCAGCATTTTGGCATAAGTTGCCCCTTCTTCCGGCTGAGGTTGAGGTTGAAGACGCCCTTCCAGGTAATCCGGTAAAACTTCCATGAGTAAACTGGCACCTTCCTGCGCAAGACGCTCGGATAGGCTTCCGGCAGTGTCTTCTGGCTGGATGGTTACAGTGCGTTGCGCCAGGATAGGACCGGTATCAATGCCGGGATCCATCTTCATGATCGTCACACCGGTGACTGTATCGCCATGCAGGATCGCCGCTTGAATGGGAGAGGCTCCGCGCCAGCGTGGAAGCAGTGATGCGTGCACATTAATGCACCCGAATGGAGGAAGATCCAGCACTTCCTGACGCAGAATCTGCCCAAATGCCGCCACGACGATTAAGTCTGGATTCCAGGATCGGAGTTTTTCCATTGCCTCGGGAGTGCGCAATTTTTCAGGCTGGAATACCTCGAGCCCAAGTTGTTGGGCTAAAACCTTGACAGGAGGTGGCGTAAGGACATTCCCACGTCCTGCGGGACGGTCGGGTTGTGTGACCACACCGACCAACGGATAGCGCTCTGCCAGTGCTTTCAAGGTTGGCAAAGCAAATTCTGGAGAACCCATGAAGATAGTTCTAGGCATCATTGATTGCAAATTGTATCATAACCAAAAAGGGAATAAACGCAAAAGTTAGCCTGAAATTCTGTTTGACCTGAGGGGAAAAGGTTGTACAATGAAAAATAGTTTAGTCAAAAATCTCATTTTTTGGAGGGCCCCTATGAGCGACCAGTTTGAACCCGTGACGGAAGTCACCAGCGATGATAAACTCTGGACTTTGCTGGCATACATTTTCACCCCAATTATCCCAATTGTCATTTTGTTGCTGGAAGATAAGAAAAATCGTCCTTTCATCAAACGTCACAACATGCAGGCGTTGATTCTGGGGGTTGTGGAGTGGGTGATTAATTTCCTGCTCAGTTTTATTGCGATTGGCTGTGTAACCAGCGTACTCACGGTGATTCTCAATATCTATCTGGGTATTAAAGCCAATCGAGGAGAGACGTTTGACATCCCGGTCATCTCAGACTTTGTCCGCCAGCAGGGGTGGTAATTCCTCCTGAAGGCTGAAGGATTTTTTTCTAAAAGCAGTGGATTCTCCCCACTGCTTTTTCATGCCGGGAGAACTTCCGGTCCCTCCTGGGTATCCCTCACCACGAAGCCCTGTTCCTGTATGATCTTTCTCAACTGATCGGATTTTTCCCAGTTTTTTTCCCGGCGGGCTTTTTCTCGTTCGGCAACCAGTTGCAAAATTTCCGGCGGAATCTCATGGGGTGAGATGCGCCTCTGTCCCTGAAGGGATGAGAGGGCTTGAGTCCATACCTCTGAGGAAATGCCCTCTGGGGGAGAATCGGGTAACCTTATTGAACCAAGAATTTCTAAAGAAAATTTTTCGCCAGACCGAAATACCTGCTCTTCATGGTTCTGGACAAAATGCACCTCACCACGTCCCATCACCTGTCCTTCCCGAGAGTTCAGGTCCATGATGAGACTGGTATGCTCGTCAATCCCCAGAAGCGGGGTTTGAGGAGGCAGGTGCTCAAGAAGGATGTCGAAGCGGGGTTTTCCAATGAAACATCGGCTGGTATCCACGTCATCTCCGCCTTGATTGTTGTTCCAGTGGGGAAGGATGACGAGAGGAAGTCCGAAGGCTTCGAAAAATCCCAGCCCGGGTTTCCAGTGAGGGTCTTCCCCCACCTTAAAGATTTCATAGACAGGCAGTGCAAGGGAACCCAGTGCGATCGTAGCGGCGCTGGCAACTACCAGAGTCGCCCCCAGAAGATGCCGTGTGCGGATCCATTCCCATGCCAGACTGTTTTCCAGTTGACGCACCGCGTAAGTTGGGCTTCCGGGTCCAAAGAAAATTAAATCGACAGTCCATAGGGGCTGAAGGATGTCTGGGTTATCCGGGCTGAATACAGTTCCCCGTTTTCGGGCGGGAATTACCTGAATATGAGGATGGTAATTTTGTAAACGTTGAGCCAGATAATCTGCTATTCTACCGGCAACCTGGGCGGAGTTCAGTTCAAACCCGGCAGGAGTTTCGAGAATAGCGATGTTGGGAGAATCCTTTAGAGATCTAATCAGATATTCAAAGGTTTTCCCCCCAGTTGCACTGGTTTCGCCAGAGCCAATCAAGACAATTTTTCCCGGTTTCAATTCCACACTTTTATCTTACCCTAAAATTGTGGGAATGGATTTATATCACCAGCAAATGTCCAGAGTTTCTTAACCACTTGTGCGCTTTTTTGTAATCCGGGCATTCTCTGGAGACGAGATTCCAGAATTCCTTTGAGTGATTTTGATGAACGAAATGGGCTAATTCATGGACGATAACACTATCAATAATGTCAGGTGGTGCCATGATTAACCGCCAGGACAACCGGATGATCCTTTGGCTACTGCAAGACCCCCAGCGGGTTCTGGCATTGCTCAGTTTGATCTGATAGGGCTGGTCGATGAACTTTGCCTCAAAGGCTCTGGCACGATCCGTAAAATAGGCAAGCGCTTTTTCCTGATACCAGCGAAGAAACCATTTTCTGGCTTGTGTTGGGTCCGTTTTCCGCAACCAGAAGCCATCTTCATTCCAGAAAAGTGGCTGAAGAGCCTGTTCGGTGATGTGCAGAGGATATTCTTTCCCCAGATAAAGAAAAGTTTCCCCCTGGCTGAATTGGTGTTGGGGAATCTGCTTTTGCTGGTTTTGAAATTTCTGGACATGTTTTTCAATCCAGTCCTGATATTGTGTAAGGATTTCGGGAATCTTTGTTTGAGGATATTTCAGCGGGAGGCGTAGAATAACCTGTCCATCAGGATTGATTTGGATGGCAACAGTTTTACGCCGGGAGAGCACAATCTGGACGGATTCCATTCCCATATTATAATGATTTTTATGAGCGGCTTTTCTTTGGAGACACGCCAGCACATTGCCCGGGAACTGGAAATGGCTCTGACATCTCGTCAGCAGGGGAATGAGGGCAGAGCGCGGGTATGTGCCCGACGGGCGGCAGGAGCGGCGGCAAAGGAATTCCTCATTTTTAAGGGAGCCGGTTCATCCCTTTTGAATGCCTGGGATGCTTTGAATTTGCTGGCTCAACAGGATTTACCGGAGGAACTTCAGCGCTCCTTGCGAGTCCTGATCATGCGTGTCGATGAAAACTTTACTCTTCCTGTTGAAACCGACGTGATTCAGGAAGCCCAAAAGTTGTGTAATACTCTGGAAACCCTGTTGGAACAGGGAGGGGATGATTGACATGATCGATGAAATCATTGTGTATGGGACATCATGGTGTGGGGATAGTCGCAGAGCGCGACGAATTCTGGACGATTACCATATTCCGTATCGCTGGGTGGATATTGACGAGGATATGGAAGGAAGAAAATTTGTGGAATCCGTCAACAACGGGTTCCGGAGTGTGCCCACAATTGTTTTCCCGGATGGTAGCATCCTTGTGGAACCGCGTTCGACAGAGTTGAAGCGAAAACTGGGTGTGGATCAGGAAAGTTAACGCCGGGTCACCCTCTTCCTCGCTGGAAGAACCACATGAGCACCAATCCTGCCGCCAGCCCGATGCTCAAAAGCATGGCTCCTCGCCAGCGGTTCGGATGTATTTCCAGAGTCACCTTGTCCGGGGTGGTGAGACGTTCATTCAATTTTCCGATGAATGCCGGATCTGGCTGGATGGGGCGAAGAGTGTCTTGTAATTTGCGTTCAATTTCGAGAATGCTCTCGGGCGGGATCGATGCCATAACCATTCACTCCTCTGTTGCGGGGTATGCCACAATTCCAACTGTGCCAGGTCCAAGATGAGAAGCCACTGGAATGGATAAATCAGTGATGATGGCTTCTTTGACATTTAACATTTGCATGATACGGTCCTTTAACTGTTGCGCGGTGGGTAGATCGGCGGCGTGAACGATGGCAACATTGACCGGCATGTTTCCCATGCGGGACCTGACCACGTTTAAGATATGATCCAGTGCCCGATGGCGAGTGCGGACGCGTTCAGCCATCTCCAGCAAACCTTCTTTCAATACGATGACCGGTTTAACGTTGAGCAGGGATGCCAGCGCGTTCTGCAGGGCGTTGATTCTCCCACTCAGTTTGGCAAATTCCAGGTTATCCAGGGTAAAAATCACTACCAGGTTGTTGCGGATGCGCTCCATTCTTCCCAAAATGTCTTGAAGAGGATAGCCTGCGCGCTCCATCAGTCTTGCTTCGCGGCACATGAATCCAACCGCCGCAGAGCCCGCGCTGGAGTCGAACACATGAATTCGAAACTCGTTTTTCAATTCATCAGCAGCAGCGCGGATGGTGTTGTACGTGCCGGAAAGTTTGCTGGAAAGATGGAGAGAGAGGATCGTATCTCCCTTTTGGGCGATTTGTCGGTAAAATTGGACCACTTCTCCTGGCGAGGGCAGAGAAGTTTTTGGAAAAATGTGGGTCTCGCGAATTAATCGGTAGAAGTCCTCGAACGAAAACCCTTTCCCAGGGGTGATTAATTTTTCTCCAATGCTGATTCGCAGTGGAATTACATTAATATTGTATTCCTCCACCCATGAGGCGGGCATATCGGTTGCGCCGTCTGTCACAATTCTTAACATTTCACTCCTCCAGTTTTTCTATTTCATTGCGTAACGACAGCAGGGTGCGGTGATACAGGCTCTTAATGGCTCCTTCACTTCGCATCATGATGACCGCAATCTCCGCGTTGGATAGTCCCTCCACAAATTTCAGGATCAACAACTGCTGACGTTCCGCAGGTAATTTTCTGATTACTTTCATCAACCTTTCCAGTTCTTGATGGTTCATGACCGCATGTTCTGGCGGTTCCCCATGATGGACCAACCGGGGTTGATCTTCGATGGGCACTTCCCGATGGCGATTGCTATCGCGGTGCCAGTTGGCAACCAGATTGTGGGCGATGCGATACAGCCATGCCGAAAAGGGGATCCCTCGATTATCATAGCGCTGAATGTGGTTGAGTGCGCGATGAAAAACCCGCGAAGTGAGATCTTCGGCTTCAAAAGGGTTTCCAGTGCGGTAGTAAATGTAGTTATAAATCCGATTCACATAACGCTGATAAAGTACACTGAAAGCCTCTGTATCCCCTCTCGCGGCAAGCGCAATCACTTCATCCTCATTCATGGACTCCAAAGAGGAGAGATTCTTTTCGTCATGATTATTAACCCCAACAGAAGGCTGTGGTTCCGGCATTTTACCTCACCTGGAGAAGAATGATCGGTTTGATGGGAGGCATTACAATCCTCTTTCTCCCGGTGTTGGGGAAACCGATTGGAATCTTGTTGTGGACGTTCATGTGCAAGTCTATGGGGTTCGAAATGGAAAATCCAAAAGGTTAACCCTGAAAGCCGTCAACCGATACGCTTCTCTACAATGCATTATAAAATTTTCTCTCACTCATGGGAATTGGTAAAACGTTTCTTCCACTCATACAGTTTATTGATGGCTTCAATGGGGGTGAGGCTGTTGACATCCAGTGCTCTGAGTTCTTCCAGTAAGGGGTTAGTTTCCGGAAACAGTGCCATTTGTTGTGGGGTTACCGGATCAAGGCGTACTGCCTTTCCGGCAGATTGCTCCAATTCCTGCAAAATCTCGTTCGCGCGCTGAATGAGAGGTCTGGGTAACCCGGCGAGTTGTGCAACATGTATGCCGTAAGAACGGTCTGCGCCGCCGGGAGTAATTTTATGTAAGAATACCACCTTGCCATCGGCTTCGCTCACTGCCACATTGTAATTCCGGACACCCGGTAAAATTTCTGCCAGTTGCGTTAACTCGTGGTAGTGGGTGGCGAAGATGGTGCGTGCGCGTAAATCGGGGTTGTTGTGAATGTACTCGACCACTGCCCAGGCAATGGAAACTCCGTCATAAGTGCTGGTGCCACGTCCAATTTCATCCAATATCAGCAGACTCCGCCTGGTGGCATGATGGAGGATATTTGCCATTTCAATCATCTCCACCATGAAGGTGGACTGTCCGGCGTGGATTTCATCCTGTGCGCCAATTCGGGTGAAGATACGGTCCACGATTCCGATGCGGGCTGAGGATGCCGGCACGAAACTACCAATCTGCGCCATCAAAACGATCAGCGCGGTTTGACGCAGGAAAGTGCTTTTCCCGCTCATGTTTGGTCCGGTGATGATGCGGATCATTTCACCGGGTTCAAAGATGGCATCGTTAGGGACAAAGCGTTCTCCTCCGCTCAGGTAACGCTCCACAACGGGATGGCGTCCATCGTGGATTTCCAGCACATCCTCTTCTACCACCTCAGGACGGACGTACTGGTTGAGTGCCGCGGCTTCGCTCAGGGAAAGCAAGGCATCGGTCTCGGCTAACACCCGCGCCGTCTGGAGGAGGGCATTTCCCTGCTGGTGGATCTGCTCACAAATTTCCCGGAAGAGCCGGGTTTCCAGTTCGCGAATGCGTTCCTCAGCATTCAGAACCAGGGATTCATATTCTTTCATTTCAGGGGTGATGAACCGCTCCCCGTTGACAAGGGTTTGTTTGCGGATATATTCCGGGGGAACTGCGTGGGCATTTCCCCGGCTTACTTCAATGTAGTAACCGAAAACTTTGTTGTAGCCGACTTTGAGTGTCTTGATGCCCGTACGTTCCCTCTCTACCTTTTCCAGATTCGCGATCCATTCCCGGGCATGACGGGAGGCTTCTATGACATGGTCCAGTTCTGCCGAGTAGCCGGGGCGAATTACCCCTGTATTTTGTAAGGTTGCGGGTGGGTCATCGGTGATGGCTCGCTCCAACAGATCAAGGATGTCCGGGAAGGTGGCAATGCCTGCCGCCAGTGACTGGAGGGTGGGATGATCTGTGGAAAGAATCTTCAGCAGGTGCGGCAAAATTCGCAGGGTGGTGCGCAGGGCAACCAGATCTCGGGGGGTGGCATGTCCGGCAATGATGCGGTTGACCAACCGCTCTAAATCCGCCAGGCTACGCATCGTGGCGCGCAGTTCAGCCCGTAAGAGTCCATTCTGAACAAAGGCTTCAACGGCATCCTGGCGTTGCTGGATGGCTTTCAGGTCCAGCAGTGGTTTGCTCACCCATTGCCGTAACAGGCGTTTTCCCATGGGGGTTACGGTGTAATCCAGCACCGAAAGCAAACTGCCTTCGACCTGTCCGTTGCGAATGGTTTCTGTCAGTTCCAGGTTGCGCCGGGTTGCCGCGTCCAGCACCATGAATTCGCTCAGTGAATAAGTGGATAATCGGGTCAGCAGATTGAGGGCAGAGGGCTGGGTTTCCCGGAGGTATTGTAGGAGCGCGCCTGCTGCCCGGATGGCTCGGGGCATCCCTCTCAAACCAAACCCATCCAGCGAGGCGACCTGGAAATGGGTCAGTAAGGCTTCCTGACACCTTCCGGGTTCGAAATGCCAGCCTGCCCAGCGGGTGAGGTGTCCCGGAAATCCATTGCCAAGATCAAGATTGTCGGGCACCAGAATTTCCGCTGGATTCAGGCGGATTAATTCCGCCCGAAGCGTGGAGAGAATATCCGAACCAGAAAGTTCCGTCACCGCGTATTCACCGGTGCTGATGTCCACATAAGCAATCCCGGCGTGATTCTCTTCTATCACAACCGAGACCAGATAATTATTGCGGTCTCCCTTCAACAGGGTCGGTTCAATGAGCGTGCCAGGGGTGACCACGCGAACCACTTCCCGCGGAAACAAACCTTTGACCGGCTGATCGCCTACCTGTTCGCAAATTGCGACGTGGTATCCCTTTTCGATCAAGCGTGCCAGATAATTTTCCACAGCGTGGTATGGAATCCCCGCCATGGGCACGCGCACACCCCGGGCTACGGGACGGGAGGTCAGCACAATGTCTAATTCTTTGGAGGCAATCTCCGCATCCTGATCGAAGGTTTCGTAAAAGTCTCCCAGGCGGAAGAAGAGAATGGTTTGAGGATACTTGCGCTTGATTTCCAGATATTGCTGTCGGATGGGGGTAACGTCTTCGCTCATGGTGTCCTAATTGTATTCAACTTTTGGGGTTTTTCCAGAAAATTCTTCCTTGATTTTTTTACCCCTTTTTCCAAATCTGTTCTATAATAACCTCACTATATGAATCCCGAAAGGAGGAACATCTTGTGGCTAGTGTAACTTTTGATCACGTGACCAAAAAATTTGGAGATGTGGTCGCATTGAATGATCTCAACATCAAAGTTGAAGATCGGGAGTTTCTGGTACTGGTTGGTCCGTCTGGTTGCGGGAAAACCACTGCGTTGCGCTGTCTGGCAGGGCTTGAAGAGGTCACCTCTGGACGCATTATGATTGGCGATCAGGTGGTGAATGACATCCCCCCGAAAGACCGCGATATCGCCATGGTCTTCCAGTCTTATGCGCTTTATCCGCACATGACTGTGTTTGACAACATGGCGTTTGGTTTGAAACTGCGCAAATTCCCCAAAGACGAGATCAAGCGTCGCGTGGAAGAAGCCGCCCAAATTCTTGGGATTGAGACGCTTCTGAAACGCAAACCCCGAGAGTTATCGGGTGGTCAGCGTCAGCGTGTGGCGGTAGGGCGTGCCATCGTCCGAGAGCCAAAGGTGTTCCTCTTTGATGAACCCCTTTCGAACCTGGACGCGAAACTGCGCGTGCAAACCCGTGCGGAAATCAGCAAACTGCACCAGCGCTTACAGACGACCTTTATTTACGTGACTCACGATCAGGTAGAAGCCATGACCATGGCAACCCGCATCGCGGTCATGAACAAAGGCGTTCTCCAGCAACTGGACACCCCGCAAAACCTGTATGATAAACCTGCGAACCTCTTTGTGGCGGGTTTCATCGGCTCACCGGCAATGAACTTCTTCCCTGCGCGCCTACGCAAAGAGCAGGGCGAGTTAATCATCGACACGGGTGATTTTGCCGTCAAAATTCCGGCAGAAAAGCGGGATTTGTACGCTCCCTATGTGGATCGTCAGGTAATTTTCGGCATCCGTCCTGAAGACATCCACAATCCCACATTCGCTCCTCCGGGTATCCATGCTGCACCGGTGGAAAGCAAAGTGGATGTGATTGAATTGATGGGCAATGAAATCTTCCTCTACATGGTGAGTGGGAAAAACAATTACGTTGCCCGTGTAGATCCCCGCACGCGTTTTAAGATCGGAGATACGGTTCAACTGGTTTTCAACATGGATAACATCCATCTGTTCAACCCGGCGGCGGACTCCGAAAACCCACCTGCTATTCGGTAATCAGAACGAGCAGAAAACCGGGGCTGTCATCATGCACAGCCCCGATTTTTTTATGGGGTATTTTCCGGAATCCGTCTCTCAATCCAGATGAGAAGCAGAGAGACCAGTAAGGCAAACACTCCAACCCAAATGAACGCATCCCGCCAGAAGGGCAGGGGGAACAGACGGATCAGGGAATCGGAGTAGAGAAACAACCAGGAATTGCCTTCAAAGAAGACTTGATGAAACGCTGTGAAGAGAGCATTGAAATTGAGCGCAACGCTGACCAGAATCAGGACAATCAGCGCGATTGTACCTTTGCCACCCCATGAAAAAGCCTTAAATAAATCCTTCAGCCACTTCCGGCGCCACGCCCAAGCCAGTAAAATCACGTAAACCCCCGATAAGATGGTCCATCCCGTAATCATCTGCTGGACGAGAATTTTCACATCCAGCATATGTTTCAATTCTCGTTCGTTGTACAACGGGGTTTGAGCGTCCAGTTTCAGATTTGCAAGGAAGGATAGATCAGCATCATTGAGCAGGTATTCAATGGAAATTCTGGACCATTTCAAGCGATCTTCCAGTGTGAATCCGTATGGGTCCGGAGGAAAATACGGCATACGATATTCAATTTCCGGATAGAGCGGGGTTAAGAGCAAGCGAATGGCGGTCATTAAGAGAAAAAAAGGAACACTGATAGCAATGATGACCTTACCAGCCTGTTTCCAGAATTTCATTGAAGCACCTCCATACCGCCTTCAAAAAAGAAGCGAATGATCATTTCGTTGGTTATCCATTCTACCGGGGCATGATCATCGGTGAATACGATGCCGTTGGTAGGCGCTGGACGGATATTCTCAAGCATAACCTGCAGAGGATATAAAATCAGGGGCGAAGGGTTTTCACTTTGAAGCAGGGCAATCCAGTTGGTTTCCAGATTGGCAAGCGTGGTGGGCTGCACTGTTGCGTAAATGAGCGAATTAAAGGTCTGCGGTAGATCCATCACATAAACGCTGGGGAAAACCGAAGCAAGGGTGGTACATAACCCTTCGATCAATCGAGTATCGTCGGGTACATGCCCCACATTCATCACGACAACGCCGTCCTCGGTGAGATGGTTGTGAACGATCTGGAAAAATTCTTGCGTGGTCAGGTGCCAGGGGATATAGGGCGGACGGTAAGCATCCAGGCTGATCACCTGATATCGGGAAGGACTGTGGCTCAATCCCCAGCGCCCGTCCTGAACATGGACGGTTAATCCGGGTTGCTCCAGGTCAAAATACCGCTTGCCTGCTTCCACGATTTTAGGGTCCAGTTCATAGCCGTCGATTTGGATTCCGGGATAGGCTTTCACTGCCTGACGGGCAGTCGTACCGGCGGCTAAACCAATGATTGCCATGCTTTTGATGGATTCAGGTTTAACAATAGGTGTATTCAGATAGGGCGCAACCAGTACCTGTTCCCATGGTCCGGCGTATAGCAGTTCGGTGGGATGATACATGGAATGAATGCCTTGACCTTCGTTCAAGCGCAGGTACCGGTATCCATTTTGCTCCACCACCTGAATGTAGTTGTAAGAGGATTCAGTCTCATATACCAGTCCGGGCGTGGGCTTGTCAAATCCTCTCACGCCCAGAATGCCCAGAAGGATCAGGATAACCGGCATCCAGAGATACCAGAGAGCCCGTTTCAATCCGTATATCTGGAGATAAAGCAAGAGGGCTACCACAATCAACATCCCGCTGATGATTAAAAATGTGCGGTATGTTCCGAATGCGGGGATCAGAAGCAAACCCGGCAAAAACGTGCCAATAAAAGATCCTGATGTGGAAATGGCGTAGATTTTTCCCGAGACCTTTCCTGCGCTGGTAGTCTCTTCGATGGCGAGGCGAATCGCAAAGGGAGAAGCCGTGCCCAGTAAGGTTATGGGAATGACGAATAGAAACATCACCACTACAAAAGCGCCAATCAGCATTCCCATCTGATACGCATCGAAGGCGCGGCTGGCGATCTGCAGCAGCGGGCGGGATGCCAGCGGGATCAATCCAATGAAGAACCCGCCCCACAGTAAGATTTTCAGGAAGGTGTCCGGATGGGGTGAACGATCAGCCCATCGTCCGCCTAAAAAATATCCTAAGGTTAAGTAGATGAGAATTAAGCCGATAATGGTGGCGTAAATGAGATTGCTGCTACCGAAATGGTTTTCCAGCAAACGTGCGGCTGCCAGTTCTGCCGAAAGGGTGGTGAGACCCGAAAAGAAAACAGCAAGGTAAAGTTGTGATGAGCGCATACAGAAATTATATCTTACTCATGGAGGACCATGAAAAAGAGGCGTTTTTGGCGCCTCTTAAAGGTGATTTCAGGAAATTCGTTCGTTTTTATCCGAGTCGTGTTTCAATCAACCCGTATGTACCATCCCGTCGTTGATAAAGCACGTTAACCGAATTGGTGTTGATGTTATAAAAGACGAAGAAATTCTCGTGCCCAAGGGCTTTCATCTGCTCCAGGGCTTCCATTTCGTCCATTGGGACCAGGGTGAAGGTCTTCCGTCGGGTGATTAACGGCGGGGTTTCTTCCTCAACTACCTCAACAGCCTCTGTTTCCTTGACACCAGAAGCCGGTGTGCCGTCGCCGCGTCCACGAACCCGTTTCCCTTTATACCGTTCCATTTTCCGCTGCAGATTATCCAGAGCGGTATCGAAAGCAGTCAGAATATCATCAGAACGCTCCTGTGTGCGCAGGATATAGCCTCGTCCGCGGATGGTGATTTGGGCTACCTGGCGGTCAGCAGGGTTGCGCATGGATTTCTGAAACTCGAGGTCAACACGGGTTTCCTCAATATCGCTGAGATAGCGATCCAGTTTGGAGGCTTTCTTGGTGATGTAATCGGCGACGTGAGGGGTCAGTTCGAGATTTTTGGGGTAGATTTCGACCTTGAGTGTCATACGGTCCTCCTTAGAAAAAAAAAGATTTAGGATGTTGCGCGAGCCAGCGGATCGCGCGAAATCGCTCTGGCGAGGGTGAGCCCATATACTTGCTTCACTCCTTGCTCCCGAAGTGCCAGAGCGCAGGATCGCAATGTTGAGCCAGTGGTGATGACATCATCTACAACAAGTATAGATGAAAATTGGCTGGCTTGGGAATTTGCCACGAAAGCACCGCGGATATTTTCCTGACGTTCTTTTTTGCCCAATCCGATTTGAGAGGGAGCCTCTTTGATCCGTTTGAGCAGTGATCGCCGGTAAGGAATACCCGTATTCAGAGCCAGAGGAATTGCCAGCATTTCTGCCTGATTGTATCCTCGTTCTTTCATACGGCTAGAACTGACCGGAACGCTGGTAATCACCTCAATGTTCCATCTTTCGGCAATAAGGGCTTTTACCAGCGCTTTGGCTAAAATTTCTGCTAATCCGAGGTCTTTTTCAAATTTCAGGCGGTGAATGGCTTCTCGAATGATCCCTTCGTAAGCGTAACAGGAACGAACGCCTTCGAGGGGTAGAGGTTCATTCTGGCACTCCGGGCAAAGCCCGGCCTGTTCAATGGGTCTTCCACATTGTTCACAAATCGGGGGAGTCAGGAAAGATACTTTCTCCTGACAGGCTTGACACCAGCGTTCTCCCAGCGTCCCGCAGTCGATACAGTAGGGTGGAAACAACCAGTCAACTGCGGTCCAGCCAAGATGGTAAAGGAAACCAGCCGGGTGCATCTTGCTACCCGACACCATCATGGGCTTCTCCTTTTCCAGCCCTCTATCTAAACATCCCGGCAAGGGCAGAGTTCATCAGCCGCAGGGCGGCGGGGGTCATCAGCACGATCATCAATGAGGGGAAGATGAGCAACGCCATAGGAATGAGCATCTTAACCGGTGCTTTGTGGGCTTCCTCTTCAGCCGCCTGACGGCGTTTCACCCGCATTTGATCGGATTGAATGCGTAACACTTTTGCCATACTCACGCCCAGTTGCTCACTCTGGATTACCGCCGCCACAAAACTGGTCATTTCAGGAATGCCGATACGATCTGCCATGTCTCTCAAGGCGTCTCGACGGGTTTTTCCTAACTGGATTTCCTGAATGACGCGGGCAAATGCCAGGGAAAGTTCGGATTCCCACTTCTCCGCCACCTTTGCCATGGCGGCATCAAAACCCAAACCGGCTTCCACGCAAATGGTGAGCAGGTCCAGCGCATCTGGCATGGATTTGCGGATTTCTTTCTGCCTGCGTCCAATGCGCGAAGTGAGCCAGATTTGAGGGAAGAAGAAACCCAACAGAGTACCGCCAAGGACTACCAGAAATTTTTGTCCGAAGGGCCAGTTGGATTGTCCAAAGTACATGGCAAGGAAGAGCACGGCTCCAAAAAATCCGCCCGCAATAAACTGCATTGCCAGGAACACGGTTGCATCCAGTTTCCCGGGATTGCCAGCCAGTTCCAGTTTCCGGTTGATATCCTGCATGGCGTTTTGTGGGGTGAATCGAATTGCCAGTTCACCCAACTTCCTAGCCGTGGGGTAGATCACCCGTTCTGTGAAGGGTAGGGAGAGTTCGATTTTTTCCAGATCAACCTGCTCGCCACGCTGGTTAAACTCCTCCAGACGTTGTTGGAGCAGGCGGTCATCTGCGCTGGTCGGGTTTCGCAGTCCAATATAAACCAGAGACCCTGCGCCGATAACGACCAGCGCTACAACACCGATAATAATGGTGATCAGGTTCATAGTCTTCTCCTCTTCCCGCTAGACTTCAATATCCCCGATTTTATTCATGACCACATACCCGCTGATGATCAAAATTGCGGCACACACCAGTGCTATATAGCCACATGGGAGATTGGCGTTGTTTTCTGGTTTGAAGAATTCCATCATGTAGGGGCGGTTCAGCATGTACAGAATGCCCATCACGAAGATTGGCATCATTGCCAGGAAACGCCCTGAGTACATCACCTGTGTGGTCAAAACGCGAATTTCACCTTTGATACGCACACGCTCACGGATAGTGAAGGAAATGGTATCCAGAATTTCTGCCAGGTTACCACCGACTTCACGTTGCACGTTGATGGCAGTAACCACCAGATCAAGGTCGTCACTGGGAATGCGCCGCAACAGGTTATCCAGCGCCTGTTGCATGGGAACGCCCAACTGCATCTCCTGAACTACCCGGCGAAATTCATCGCAGATGGGTGGCGGGAGTTCCTTACTGACGGCTTCCAGCGCCTGCATGGTAGAGTACCCTGCCCGCAACCCGTTAACCATCAGGTTCAGCATATCCGGCAGTTGCTCATTAAATTTCACCAACCTCTTAGACTGCTGGCTTTTAACGTAGAAGCGTGGCAAGAATAACCCAATAGCCCCACCAGCCAGCCCGACCAGCATGTTTTTATCCCCGAGGAAATAGAACACGAAGCCGACCAGGAAAGCAGAGATGATCATCAGGGCGATGTACTCGCCTGCTTTGAGTTTAATATCCGCACGGGCAAGTTCACGAGCAATATTTTCACCAAAGGATGACCCGGCAACCTGTTTGTTCAGCCATTCGGTCACAGGTGCCTGCGTCTGGCGTTCTTTGACCGGAGCAGGAGTCTCGATATACCGTCCCAGGCGTTCTTCAACCAGAGAACGCTCGCTGGTGATCGAGACCACAATGCCCACAATTAACATGATCACAGCCAGAGCGCCCCCGATGATCAAAATCATTGTGAACTGTTCCATACAGGTTTATCCTTTCCGAGGTCGTGCGTCCCCCTGGGATTAGAATCTGCGGCGTTCGCCAATCCCGAAGATGCTGGCGGGCAGGTGGATACCCGCGGCTTCGATCTTATCCATGAATTTCGGGCGCAAACCGGTGGGACGCAGACGTCCGATAATCTTTCCATTTTCGTAGCCGGCTTGTTCAAAGACGAACAAATCGGTCGTGGTGATGACGTCTCCTTCCATACCGGAGACTTCTGTAATGTTGACAACTTTGCGTGAGCCATCCCGCATACGTTCTTGATGTACGATCAGGTCAATGGCTGAGGAAACCTGCTCACGGATGGCGCGTACCGGCAGTTCCATACCTGCCATCATTGTCATGGTTTCCAGACGAGCCAGAGTGTCGCGTGGGCTGTTCGAGTGTGCCGTAGTCATGGAACCATCGTGACCAGTGTTCATGGCTTGGAGCATATCCAGGGCTTCGTCACCGCGGCACTCACCGACGATAATGCGATCAGGGCGCATGCGCAGGGCATTGATGACCAGTTGACGGATGGTGATCTCTCCCTTGCCTTCAATGTTTGGTGGGCGCGACTCCAGTGTGACCACATGTTCCTGACGCAATTGCAATTCTGCCGCGTTTTCAATGGTGATGATGCGCTCATCGGAGGGAATGAAGCCTGACAGAATGTTGAGCAGGGTGGTCTTTCCGGAGCCAGTACCGCCGGATACCACAATGTTCAACCGCGCGATTACGCACGCTTTGAGAAACTCTATGGCTTCCGGAGTAATGGAGCCGAATTGAATCAATTGCTCCACGGTGATAGGTTTACGGGCAAACTTACGGATGGTCAATACCGGCCCAACCAGAGAGATGGGAGGAATGACCGCGTTTACGCGCGAACCGTCCATCAAGCGAGCGTCTACATAGGGTTGAGACTCATCAATTCTACGGCCCAGAGGAGCAACGATGCGTTCAATGATTCGCATGACGTGTTCATTGTTTTCAAAAGTGACCGGAGCGCGGTAAATGCGGCCCCCACGCTCAACGTATACGTTTTTGGGACCGTTGACCATGATTTCTGTAATGGTGTCATCATCAAGCAAGGATTGCAGAGGACCCAATCCCAGAATTTCTGCCGCAATTTGCTCGAACATGCGTGCCCGTTCGGGGCGGGAGAGAACAATGTTCTCTTCGGTGAGAATTTGTTCAAATAACTCCTGGATGGTTCGGCGCATTTCGGGTACACGGGAGGGGTCTGCTGTTGGGTCTAAACCCGCAAGCAACTTGCTCTGGACACGAGATTTGAGGTCCTGATAGGTATCCTGAGCCGAAGGAATACCCGGTGCGGAGATTCTCCGTGTGGCTTGCATATTCGGGGCTGTAGGCGGATTAATCCCGCTTCCATTGCTGGGAGGTTGTCCTCCTTGTTGGGGTGGATTATTGCCCTGAATTCTCTTTAAGATCGACATGGGCTTTCCCTCCTTTGAAAGAAACCACCATTATTTAGCAGAAAGTTCTGCTTCAGTTGCTTCAAGCTTGGCAATCTTTTCTTTTACCAGATCGCTTAAGGACTGGATGGATTTTGCAATGGCTTGTGCTTTATTATCCAGCATAAACGGAATCCCCCGATTGACGGAGGCTGGAATAAACCGTTCATCGTAAGGAATGGCAGTGGCTACTGGCTGTCTCAGGCTTTCTCCCACTCGTTCTGGGGTAATGTTGATTCGTTTATCGTAGCGATTCATGATGAACAGGATGCGGTCACGTTTCATTCCCACAGCATCTGCCAGTCCAAGGAACAGATTACAGTTCTTTATGGAGGGGATGTCTTGCGTGGTAACCAGAACAATGACATGCGCAATATCCAGTGCTGCCTGTACAACCTCTGTGAGAGAACTGGCTGTATCGATCACAATGTATGCATAGAGGTTCTTCAGGTAATCAATCATTTTGGAGAATTGTTCTCCTGTGATCTTCGAAGCATGTTCCGGGCGAGGGGGAGCCGCCAGAATGTCCAGCCCTGAAGAACGATGATTGACCATCACGCTTTGAACGATTTCGGGGTCAAGTTCTTCAGCGCGAGGTGCCAGATCGAGGATTGTGTTTTTCCCCTGTTCGTTCAAGAATACAGCCACATCACCAAACTCAAGGTTTGCATCTATCAACGCTACCCGAGTTTCATCATCCGTCTTTAATGCAATGGCAAGGTTGGTGGCGATGGTGGTGCATCCAGTGCCGCCTTTGGGGCTGTAAACGACAATCACTTTGCCACGCGGTAATAGGGCAGGCATGGGCGCGCTGATTCCAGTGTCCACTGGCGCTACTGGGAAGCCGGGAGTAACCTTCTTGCGTTCCTCGTGCGCTAACACCCCTGCTCGACGAATGGCATCGGTCAACTCGTCAATCATGGGCGGCTTGGTGAGGAAATCGCGCGCCCCTGCCAGCATTGCGCGACGCATGTATGATTGATCCCCTTGAACGGATAAAATCACTACCTGGATGAATGGGAATTTCCGTTTGATCTCCTGCGTAGCGGTAATCCCATCCATGTCCGGCATATTGATATCCATCACGATCACATCCGGTTTCAGTTGTTGTGCCTGTTCGATGGCTTCTCGACCCGTTCTTGCTGCTCCGATAACCTCAATATTGGCATCAAACTGAAGCATCCGACGGATGTTTTCTCGTGTTTCAGAGATATCATCGACTATCAACACCCGGACTTTTTCCTGAGATGGCATAAAAACTCCTCTAACTTCTTAAACTCTCAGATACCTGAGAAATTCAGGCATCTGATTTAACAATAATCCAAGCCGATAAAGTTTGCAATTCCCTACTTCTCATTATTGCGGTGTTGCACTGAAGGTTGACCCCGTGCTTGGGAAGGACGGAATAGTGGTCGGGAATTGATCCATGCGCGGTTCTAACCCGTAAGGCAGTTTTGCTGGATTCGGGATATTGTACTGGTCCAGAATGAACTGCAAGGTGACGGGTTCTGTAGCAATGCGTTGACTATCGCCGGCACTCCGCATGACGAGGTTCAAACGCCCTCCTGCCAGCATCAGGTAATTCAAGGTAACCGCATCCTGCGGTGTCACAATCAGGGTTACCGTATCTGGCTTGGGAGTCTCGGTGGGCTGTTGAGCCTGCCCTCCTGCCGGTGCCGGGGTGGGTTGCTGTTGAGCGGCAGCCTGGGCTTGTTGATTTGTTGTGAAGTCACCCAACCGGAGCACAATAGCATCCTGAATCAGGGTCTGGCTCACCAGACGAGGGCGCTGGGGCTCCGAAGGAATGACATAAATGGGTTGTCCGAGCGTTGGATCCAGTTCCGTTCGTCCGGAGAGGGAGTCGGTTTTGCTCACCGAGGCAGAAAGCGTGGTAGGTCCACCTTCTCCCGAAGGACCGGGAGCAACTACAACGCCCGTATTGTTGGGAAGTTTAGACTGGAAGCCGGGATCAATATCGACCAACAGCAGGGACACAATCACGTTGACGTGATCACCCGGTTCCAGCCCGTAAGCCACCGATGATAACTTGCTTACCGGGATGGTAATGGCAACTTGACCGGGGGGGATCTGAAATGCCGCTGGCGAGTTCTTCATGGTTGGATCTACCAGCATGGTCATGGTGATGGGAGTACGGGCTTCGATGTCAAATTTTGCGCGCTTTCCCAGCACTTCCTGAATATCGGTGATGAATGCTCCCTCTACCAGGTCTTTCTTGGGGTACGGGATGGTCGTCACATTGGTTTCATTGAATTCCAATCCACGTGAGACCGGTTGAACCGAAATGACAATTGAGGTCATTTCTTCAACTGGAGTGGGTGGAGCTGAACTTTCACCCGGAGCCGTGGGCAGTTGTTGTGGCGCAAAGAAACGCACCACTGCCCATGCCAGCACGAGAAGCAAAATCAGGATCAGAGCAATCATGATAAATGCTCGTCCGCGGCGTCTCCCACCTGTTGCCATGTCATCCTCCTGAAAAAAGGAATTGAATTTCGATTTTTCGTTTGCCTTAACTAGCAATCAATCTTATTATACGCATATTTTATAACAATAAGATTTACCTTACGGTTTTATTAGGAATAAAGAGTTGCAACAATGTTGCCAGTTTTGCTTTCAAGCATGAAGGGACTCCTGCGAGTCCCTTCATGCTTGGTAAACATCAGTTCACCAGTTTAAATTTTGTTCATGATGTTGCTGAAGATGTTTCCGATGGCTGGGCCCAGAAGAGCCAGAATCACAATCACGACTACGGCGACAAGAACCAGAATGAGTGCGTACTCAACAAGACCCTGTCCTTTTTCTCTGGCGGCGAATAACATATTCAACTTTCCTCCCTCATGAAAATTTTGTGTATTCCTGGGAATACTATAATCCATTATAAGTAAGTTCTTTATGTTTTCAACCAATTCATATTACAGAATAATTGCAACTCCCATGTCCTTATTGATATTTTCTTGACTTTCTTCCACAGGGCTTTTGTTGTTTTCTTGATAGATAATCGCTATAATCAATTCTGGGTTGATAAAACCAAGGAGGAAAAATGAGCGACATTTTGGGACGGGTGCTGGAAGAACAAGACCCCTTGAGGAAATTGGTGGGAAAAATCCCGGGGTTTAAGGGCTATGTGGACCGAGTCAACCGCAGAGCGGCAGATAAACTCTTACGGGAGACTGTAGCCAGCCGTTTTGAAACCCTGGTCCAGAGGATCTCTGCTTTACAACGAGATCTCATTTCTCAAGGGGGTCTAAACTGGGTGGATGACCTGGAGGGGGCAGTAGTCAAATTACGAACCTTCATTGACCGTGTTCGTACTGCATCCTATGGTTATGCAGGATTTTTTGATGCCGTCAAGGTCAATTCTGAGGAACTGGCTTTGATTTATCAATATGACCTGGTATTATTTGAAACCAGTGACGCGGTTGAACGTGCCATTGACAACGTTGAAGCCGCACTGGGTACTGAGGGGCTTGGCGCAGCCATCCGGGCACTGGTGAACGAATCCCAGAAATGCATTGAGGCTTTTGATAAGCGGGTGCAGGTGATTCTTCACAATCAGGCAGAACAGTCTGAGTAAAAGAGTGGGAGAAAGCCATGGCTAGAATTTTTGATGTTGTTGAGTATCCAAATGAGATGCAGGACGAAATTGTCCACCGCTTTCCTGAACAAGGGGTGGCTGATCTGCGTTTTGGCTCTCAGGTCATCGTCCGCGAATCTCAACGAGCGGTCTTTTTCCGCGATGGGCACGCCTTAGATGTGCTCGGACCCGGAAGACATACTATCAGCACTGCAAATGTCCCGCTATTGACAGAACTTCTCGGAAAGGCGTTTAACAACCGCACGCCGTTTACCGCAGAAGTGTATTTCGTCTCCATGCGGGAGTTTGTAGATAAAAAATGGGGCACCCCTCAACCGATTTTGGTACGCAATCCCGGCATGGGACTGGGGGTGGCTTTATTGCAGAGTTTCGGTACTTACAGTTTCCAGGTGCGAGACCCACAGCAGTTTGTCACGCAGGTTGTTGGTGCACAGCACATGTACTCCACCAACGAAATTGAGAATCGCCTGCGCACCATGTTGCTCTCCAAATTACAGGACATTCTTGGGGAAACTGCTACCCAGCGTACGGTTGCGGACTTGATCGGGTTGACTGAGGAAATCGGCGCCGCCGTGCGGGCAAAAGCGCAGGACGATTTTGCGGCGATTGGCTTGACGCTTAAGTCCTTCTATATTGCCAGCCTTAAACCCTCCGAAAAATCCGCCGAAGAACTGCGTGCCATGGGAATGCTGGATATGCAAACCTATACCCAACTCCAGGCAGCAGATGCCTTACGCGATGCGGCTCAGAATCCCAGCGGCGGTGCCGGCTTGACGGCTGGCATTGGCGCAGGAATGGGGATTGGCAATTTGCTTTCCAACACCCTGCAGGGTTCAGCAGGCGGTGCAGGTGCATCGACGACAGGAGGACAGGCAACTCCGGTGATTCCCGATGTCATGACCCCAGCCGAAGCCGCGGCGATTTTGAAAGTATCTGAGGAAGATGTTCTGGCTGCCATCACTGCGGGTGACTTGAAAGCCCGTAAAATTGGGAATGCCTATCGCATCAGCCGGGAAGCATTAGAAGCATTCTTGAAGGGTTAGAAGCGAGTCGCGATGAAAGAGAAGACCCTGTACACACGAAAATTCGGTACGGGGTCTTTTTATTTGCATTCAGTGAATTATGTTATAAATAATAAGGTTAGTCAAAATTTCTACAGGGGCATTTCTTTATGAAATTGCATGAATATCAATCCAAAGCCATTTTTTCCCGCTATGGTGTGCCTATCCCAAAAGGGCGGATGACCACTATGGCAAGTGAAGCAAAGCATTTTGCGGAAGAACTGGGCGGAAAAGTTGTCATCAAAGCCCAGGTGTTGGTCGGTGGACGTGGCAAGGCTGGGGGCATTCGCCTGGCAAAGACTCCCAAGGAAGCCGAAGAACTGGCAACGGCTATTTTGGGGATGGAGATTAAAGGACTGCCCGTTCGTAAAATTCTTGTGGATGAAGCCGTCAATTTTGAGAAAGAAATTTACCTTGGTATTACGAATGATCGTGCTGCCCGCCGCCCGGTGATGATGGCTTCTGCTGCTGGTGGGGTAGACATCGAAGAGGTGGCTCGGATTTCCCCCGAGAAAATCATCAAGATCCATATTGACCCTCTTTTGGGATTGCGAGAATATCAGGCAAGGGATCTGGCTGTCAGTATTGATCTCCCCCGTCCGTTGTGGCGGTCTTTTGCAGAAGTGGCTTATGGATTGTGGAAAGCCTATACCGATAATGACGCAACCCTGGCAGAAATTAATCCGCTGGTGATCACATCCGATAAGAAACTCCTCGCTCTGGATGGAAAGATGATCGTGGATGATAATGCCCTCTTCCGTCACCCGGATTTAACCGAGATGCGCGATCTGGACGCCGAGGACTGGGCTGAAGTGGAAGCCCGTAAGTTTGGGCTTTCTTACATCAGTCTGGATGGTGAGATTGGGTGTATGGTCAACGGCGCAGGACTTGCCATGGCAACCATGGATATTATCAAACTGTGTGGGGGTGAACCTGCTAACTTTCTGGATATTGGTGGAGGGGCTGGTGCTGAAAAGGTTGCCGCTGCCTTGCGAATCATCCTCAGCGATTCAAAGGTCAAAGCCGTCCTCTTTAATATTTTTGGCGGAATTACCCGTTGCGATGAAGTAGCGCGGGGAATCTTAACGGCACTTGCTGAGGTAAAGCCCAACATTCCCATGGTGGTTCGCCTGGTGGGTACCAACGCAGAAGAAGGTCGTAGACTTCTGGCTGAGGCAAACATGATTACCGCTGAAACGCTTCTGGAAGCCGCTCAAAAGGCTGTATCTGTGGTGAAAGGGGAAGCAAAATGAGCATTCTGGTCAACAAACAAACCCGATTGATTGTACAGGGCATTACAGGGAATGAAGGTTTATTCCACACCACCCAAATGCTGGCGTATGGTACCAATGTGGTTGCGGGGGTTACCCCTGGAAAAGGGGGAGAATGGGTGTTGGATGGAAAAATACCGGTATTTGACACAGTGCGCTCGGCGGTGGAAACAACCGGAGCCAATACCAGCGTGATTTTTGTGCCTGCCCGCTTTGCTCCCGATGCGATTTTGGAAGCCGCAGATGCCGGGGTTTCACTGATTGTTTGCATCACCGAGGGTATTCCGGTTCAAGATATGATGCGAGTGCGGAGTTATCTGGATCAAAAGCGGGTGCGGCTCATTGGTCCGAATTGTCCCGGTTTACTGACGCCCGGTGAAGCCAAAGTGGGGATCATTCCCAACAATATCGCTTTACCGGGAAATATTGGCATTGTCTCTCGCTCGGGTACATTGACATATGAAGTGTTATATGCGCTCAAACTGGCAGGCAAAGGAGCCAGCACATGTGTGGGCATTGGCGGAGACCCGGTCAATGGGACAAATTTTGTGGATGTCCTCGAATTATTTGAAGCCGATCCTCATACCGATCAGGTAGTCATGATCGGAGAAATTGGTGGCACCGACGAGGAAAAGGCCGCTGAATTCATTTCCCGGAACATGACCAAACCTGTGGTGGCGTTTATTGCTGGACAATCGGCTCCTCCCGGTAAACGTATGGGACACGCTGGAGCAATCATTGAAGGCGGGACAGGTACTGCCAGGGACAAAGTGCTGGCTCTGGAAAAGAGCGGCGTTCGCGTAGCCAATCATCCAGAGGAGATCCCGGCTTTACTCAATTGATGGAACGAAGGAAAAGAAAAGACCGCCGGTGATGTTCCCTGCCGGCGGTCTTTTATTGGCTTGAAACCGGGTTAACTGCGGTGGGCGTCGATGTATCGCACAGCGTCTCCAACCGTGCGAATCTGGCGTGCGTCCTCATCGCTGATGGACATGTTGAATTTTTCGCAGAATCCATCGATCAAGAAGAATTGATCCATCGAATCCGCTTTCAGGTCTTCCACAAAGCGGGTTTCCATCGTAATCCCTTCGCCGTCAATTTTCATCACGTCCATAATCACGGCTTTAACCTGCTCGAATGTGTCGCTCATCGCGCTCCTCCTGCATGTATCGGGTGAATTTACCAGAATTGTAACGTTCCTTAGATTCTTGTCAAGTCCGAATCGACTTGAGTTTTCGGGTTACCCCCCGGCAATTGCACCCAAAATAATCAGAGGTTCAACCCCGTTTATCACATCCTCCGGGAGGTTCCGGGAAGGATCTGAAAAAGACAGATCCTGTTTGCATGCAAAAAAACGGATGTAAGGGCGTCTTTCAAAGGTCATGGGATCACGAATGGTTCCACGAAGAGAAGGGAACCGCTTTTCCAGCATAGTCAGGGTAGTGTGCAGGGTGATAGGAGGCAGGACTTCTAGATAAACTTCGCCCTCTATGACGGCTAATGTCCTTAAGTGAACGGGAAGAAGGATTCGGATCATGGTAAGGTTTGTGTTTCTACCGAGAGCACGGCGGGTAAATTTTCCGCAATGGTTTGCCAGTGCTCACCTTCATCCGAAGAAGCATAAATTTGTCCCCCTGTGGTACCAAAGTAGATTCCGCATGGGTCCAGGTGATCTACACTCATGGCTTCTCGGAGTACATTGACATAACAGTGTTCTTGAGGAAGTCCCTGGTATAAAGGTTCCCAATTATTTCCTCCCGTTCGACTGCGGTATACCCTGAGTTTCCCTTCGGGTGGATAATGTTCTGTGTCGCTCTTAATGGGAATCACAAATATGGTTTCCGGGTTATGAGCGTGTGTTTCAATAACAAATCCAAAATCGCTCGGCAGATTCCCGCTGATCTCTATCCATGTATCGCCTCCATCGTTACTTCGCATTACGTCCCAATGCTTTTGCATAAAAAGGACTGTTGGACGTGAGGGGTGGAAAGCGATCCGATGGACACAATGTCCAACCTCGGCTTCAGGGTCGGGAATATACTCTGATTTCAATCCGCGATTGATGGGTTGCCATGATGTACCACCATCCTTTGTACGAAATGCCCCTGCGGCAGAAATGGCAACGAACATCCGTTTTTCATCCTGTGGATCGATCAGGATCGTGTGCAATCCCATTCCACCTGCGCCTGGTTGCCATTGAGAGCCTGACCCTTGTTGGCGCAACGCAGGGAGTTCATCCCAAGTCAATCCTCCATCATTTGAGCGAAATATAGCCGCATCTTCAACCCCTGCAAATACCGTATTTTCCTCCTTGAGTGAGGGTTCCACATGCCAGACTCGACGAAAGTTCCATGGTGATGGAGTTCCATCAAAAGTTTGATGAGTTAATGAAGTGTCCAGGTAGGAAAATTGGTTTCCAATGGTCTGCCATATTTGACCACCATCGTCCGAGCGATGCATCACCTGCCCAAACCAATCACTGGCTTGAGATGCGTAGATTCTGTTAGGATTTACTGGGGAGCCTTTTACATGAAAAATCTCCCATCCTCCAAATAAAGGTCCATGAATTTCCCATTGGTCTCGTTTTCCATCGGCAGTGAGGATGAATGCCCCTTTCCGTGTGCCAACTAGAAGTCTGATTCTGCTCATGATGTTTTCCTTTTCTGATTTCTTAAGAATTTAACTGAAATAGGCTGATTGAAGTTGGGAGATGTTCAGTTTTTTCATTTGTAAAAGTGCTTGATGGACTCTTGCTACTCGATTTGTCTCATTACCTTGTTCCAGTTCATAAAGAAGAGCAGGTACAAGTTGCCAGGAAACGCCAAATGGGTCTTTCAGCCATCCACAGGCTTCTGCTTCCGGAAAGGCAGATAGTTTTTCCCAAATTTGATCAATCTCTTCCTGGGTTTCACAGAGCACTAAAAAAGATATCGCTTCGTTAAAAGTAAATGGTTGAGGATGCTCCCTTTCCAGCAAAGCGAAAGATTGTCCATTCAGGGTAAATTCCGCACGTTTTATTGTGTTTGCATGGTTTGGCTCTTCATCTTCACCGTACGATAGCACTTTTTGAAGTTTGCTATCAGGAAAAGTAGAAGTGTAGAGAGAGATGGCATCTTTCCCTTTCCCGCATTGCTCACCGGAGAAGAGCAAGGTTGGAATGACCCTTTGGGAGATTGCTTTTCCTTCAAAATAATCTATCTGCCAGGAAACCCCAAATTGATCGATCAGCCAGCCAAAACACTGGCTAAAAGGATATTCTCCCAGTTCCATGAGAGCCGTTCCTTCGAAAATCAGCCTGTTCCAGATTCGTTCCACCTCTTCTCGGGATGAACACAATACATGAAATGAAATGGCGGGTGTGATCGAGAAAGGGGAATTGGAATTCATGAGTTGAAATTCAGTCCCCCATAAAGTCATGCAGAAAAGTTCAACCTTGCCACCTGGTGATTGGGGAATATCGATGATGTGATGAAACGATGATTCTGGGAATGTATTTATATAGTAAGCCGCTGCTTGAGAGGCTTGTGTTTCAAACCACAAAAAAGGTATAAGTTTTAAATTCACGGATTTGATCCAATCGATTTCAAGTTTAATCTCAAAAAGATTCAATAAAAGGAAATGCAAAATTATGAGATTATTAATACCAATAATATCAGAATTTATGTTCTAGTCAAGCCTTTTTTCAAATCCGAACGGGTGATTTCTTGAGATGGGATTATCAATATTATTTTAGATTCTCAGACATTCGAATTTCGCTTGATTAATTTTTAAATCTCCTCCGGATTAAGAAACGAAAGAGAGACAAGTGGTATTCTCCCTAATCAGCCTGTGAGCACTCTCCGAAAGATCCTATAATCAGCGGGGTTATGATGGCTGAGGAAAGATATTTTGACGAACCTGAAAGGATTCGCAGATTTGCAGGATTTCTTCCACGCTCAATCCTGCTTTGGGGGAACCAAGCGCAAGATTCAGATACTCATACTTTGCTGCTGCCTCGGCATATTCGATATAATCCACCGCCCGCAAGATGGACTCATCAGAACAAGCCATGACTCCATGTTTACACCAGATGGCAATTTTGTGGCGCTGGAGAGCCTCCACACTGGCGCGCATTAATTGTTCCGATCCGGGTACCTGAAAGGGTAACACGGCAAACCCTTCGGGAAACTGGATGATCGTTTCGGGTTGCCATCTGAACAGGCGTTGATTGAGAGTGAATTCTTCCTGATATTCGGGCAGGTGACTCAGATAGGTGAGGTAAGGAGGTTGGGCATGGACAATCGCGTGAAAATCCAGGTTTTTCCTGCTCATCATAACCGCATGAACAGCCAGATGAGAATTAAACTCACTGGTCAGCCGATGAAACATCCTTTGAGGGGCGGTAAAGAGAGTTCCAGTCTGCCCGCCTTCATTTACCTTCAGACATCCTACCGTTTCAAAAGGTGCATCCAGGATATCCTTTAGACGTTGTCCCGAGCCAGATACCAGGCAGATAAATCCACTCAGTTCGGGCACTGAAATGGGTAGAGAGATGTTTTCCATCAGCGGGAAGACTTGTTGAGGGGAGACCTCTTCTCGAAAGCATATAGAGAGATTTCCCGCCGCTCCCTCACAGGCATTGATGTCCGAAAGGCGCTTGCCAGCCTTTCCCATCATTTGTAGCAATGAGTGAATATCAAAAGTGGGTGTTTTCATCTGTTTTCTTCCTGTTCCCGGGAATTTCCTTTTGCTTTCATTCTATCTCCAATAGTGGATCGAAAGGAATCTAAATCCGTTAAGTGCAACTTGACGCGGTTTTATGCATCTATTAGGATACCACTATGATTGCTTTTTCCTCATACCGACGATTTGCGATCCTGATTTCAGTCCTGATGGCTCTCTGGATTGGATTCTCTTCTATCATTTTTCCCAGATCCGCACAACAGGGTGTGTTTGCTCATCCGGGGTTCCTTGCCCCTGATTTCACCTTGAAGTCACTGGATGGAAAAACGATCCGGCTGAGTGATTTTCGCGGGAGAGCCGTCGTCTTAAATTTCTGGGCTTCCTGGTGTCCTCCCTGCCGTCAGGAAATGCCAGCCCTACAGCGTGTGTATGAAGCATATCAATCCCAAGGAGTTGAAGTCATTGCGGTTAACGCCACCAGTCAGGATACGCTCTCAAGTGCACAGGGATTTATTCAATCCAACGGGTTGACTTTCATGGTGCTACTCGACGAGCAAGGTGATGTTCAATCGATGTATCGCGTCAGCGGTTTACCCACCACTGTTTTTATCGATCGAGATGGGGTCATCCGGTATTGGATCGTGGGGGGACCCTTGTCTGAAGCATTGCTACTTGCTCAGGCGGAGAAATTCTCTCAGGGAGAACCATAATGCTTCCCGTTATTCACATTGGACCACTTGCCGTACAAACGCCGGGGTTGATTTTACTCCTTGGAATCTGGTTTGCGATGGATGTAACCGAAAAACACGCCATAAGATTTCAAGTGGACCCTGTTAAAGTGTACCGGCTTATGGCGATTGGGTTGATTTCTGGTGTGTTGGGGGCAAGATTAGGGTATGCTCTGCAATTTCCTCAGGCATTTCTGAGCAGTCCATTGAGTCTTCTGTCTCTTACCCCGCAAATGCTTTCTCTGGAAGCCGGGGCATTGACCGCTTTGCTGGTGAGTCTGGTAGTTCTTCAACGCGCTGGGTTGCCGTTCTGGAAAACGCTAGACGCCCTCACCACCTTTTTCAGCATCCTCGCGCTTGCTGTTGGATTGTCCCATGTCGCCAGTGGAGAGAGATTTGGCATCCCCACCTCCCTCGCCTGGGGTGTGGATCTGTGGGGAGTCCGTCGGCATCCTACTCAGATTTATGAGGTGATCCTTTCTCTGGGGATTTTGCTGGCGGTATGGATTCCGCGAAAATCCTTAAAGACTGACCTGTTTTTTGAGATTGCCGGGGGCAGGTTCCTGTTATTTGTGTTTCTTACGGCGATTGCACAGGCAATTGTGGAAACCTTCCGCGCCGATAGCCTTTGGATGGGTCCTCTCCGGCAGGTTCACATCATTTCCTGGCTGGTCCTTGTGGTGTCGCTCTGGATCTTTGGGAAACGGTTGCGCGAGTCTGTCAAGATTTCCGGCTGAGCAATTGTTCAGCCAGTTCGCTGAGGAGTCTGGCTCGGCTCAAGTTCTCCTGAAAGGCGCTTGTCAAAGCGTTCAAGGCTTTCTGGGTTAATTGTTCTGCCGTACTCAGGGTAAAAGCCTCTGCGCCACATTCCCGGAGAATCCCGGCAATGTTATTGACTTCCTCACTGGTTATTTTTCCTCTTCTCCAACGTTGAGAAAACACATCGCTGTTTGCCAATCCGTATAGCACAGGAAGAGATTTTTTCCCCGACACCAGATCGCTTTCGGTGGACTTGCCTGTTAAAGCGGCATCGCCCCAGATTCCCAGCCAGTCATCCAAAACCTGAAAAGCCAGTCCCAGGTTCTCGCCGAATTCCCGTAAAGCCTCACGTTGATTCGGGCTGGCATGAGCGCACAATCCACCTAACTCCATACACCCGCCCAGCAGGGCAGCCGTTTTTCCGCTGACCATGGGCCAGTAAGCGTCAATCGAAAGGAAGTCCACCTGTTCGTAAGCCAGATCCAGATATTGCCCTTCTGTCAGCCGCAGGCATACCTGATGGAGGATGTGGGACGCTTCCAGAGCCACTTCTGGAGAGATGGTTTGTTCCAGTCGGTTTAAAGCCCAAAAAGCCTGTGTGAACATGGTATCACCGGCATTGATCGCTTGAGCAATGCCCCACTTCACCCACACGGTTGGACGTCCCCGCCGCATGGTGCTTTGATCTTGAATGTCATCGTGAATCAGAGAGAAGTTATGAATCAATTCCACTGCTGCGGCGGCAGGCAAAGCCTGTTCCCATTTCTCACCTACAGCCTGTGCGCTGAGAAGCACCAGCAATGGGCGGATGCGCTTTCCCTGCGCTTCCGGTCCGGCGCCTTCTCCTTCCCAACCCAAGTGATATCGAAGCATGCCAGATAATTGAGAAGAGTAAGGGCGAGCAGTGGTCTCGATGACCTGGCGCAGTTCTTCTTCAATGCGGGGTAACATTTCCTGAATAGTCTGGTTAAGCATCATGCTTACCTCATTATTTAATACTCAATCAACGGGGTTTGCGATAAAGCCGATAAGTTCGCGGCACCAACCCCAAACATGGTAATGCGAATCTCTTCTCGAATTTCCTCAATCAGTTGGATCACTGCTTCTGTAGATTGAGTTGCCGCTTTGAGAAATTGCCCTGCCATTCCTCCCATGCAGGCACCCAGAGCGATACATTTTGCAATATCTACCCCCGACTTCAACCCACCGGAAGCGATAACGGGCACTTCGGGAACGGCGCGTTTGACCATTTTAATGGAGTAAGCAGTAGGGATTCCCCAATCGCGGAATGCCGCCGCGATTCGCGCCCGCCGTTCGTCTGTCGTGCGGTACATTTCCACCTGAGACCAGGAAGTTCCACCCGCACCGGCGACGTCGATAGCCGCGACGCCGGCATTGACCAGCATGCGGGCAGTCCTTTCGGAGATTCCCCATCCCACTTCTTTGCCAATCACCGGCACAGAGATATGCTTACAGACCTGCTCGATTTTATCAATCAGTCCGGCAAAGCGAGTATCTCCCTCCGGTTGAATGGCTTCCTGCAGTGAGTTCAAGTGCAGGATGAGCGCATCGGCTTGAATCATGTCCACTGCTCGCTGGCAGTGCTCAACAGTGTACCCGTAATTCAATTGCACAGCACCAAGGTTGGCAAAGAGCAGAATGTCAGGTGCGTATTTACGGATTTGGAATGAATCGCGCCATTGGGCGTTTTCCAGAGCAACCCGCTGTGAGCCCACTCCCATGGCGATGCGGGTTTCCTGTGCCGCTTCCGCCAAACGCTGATTGATTTGGGCTGCCTTTTCTGTCCCTCCTGTCATGGAAGAAATGAGAATAGGGGCGTTCAATGACTTTCCAAATAAGGAGAGCCGCAAGTCAATTTCTTCCAGGTTTAATTCGGGTAATGCTTCGTGGATGAAGAAGAAACGTTCCAGTCCAGTAGTCAGTGCAGAGCGGACATCCTCTTCCAGATTGATGCGGATATGATCGGATTTCCGTGACTCGGTTGTAGGAAGGTGATCCATGGTAAAAGGGCTCCTCAAGGGGTTCAAAATTAGTATACCAGCAAGTACAGGCTTTCACAGAGTTCTGTATAAAAATCGAGCCTTTTCACCATGAAATTTTGTTTGACAGGTACTGGAATTTTCGCTGGAATCTTGCTATACTGACTATTGTTATCCAATTAATAAAGGTTTGCTTATGGCACATTTTGCTTCTCCAAAAACGTTGAAAGACTCGCTCTTAAACCAGAAGTACCTAGCCAGTGATGAACTGGCTACGGTGGTCTACCTGAGTTTACAGTTGGAAAAACCCATTCTGGCGGAAGGTCCTGCGGGAGTAGGAAAAACCGAACTGGCAAAAGTTTTGGCAAGCGCCATGGGACGCGAATTAATCCGCCTTCAATGCTACGAAGGACTGGATGAAACCAAAGCCCTGTATGAGTGGGAATATGCCAAACAATTGTTATATACGCAACTTTTGCGAGAAAAACTCTCACAGACCCTTTCCGAAGTCTCCAGTTTACGGGAAGCCGCTGATCGCTTGGGAAAAGAAGAGGATGTGTTCTTCTCTATGCGTTTTTTGCTTCAGCGTCCGTTGTTGAAAGCCATTCTTAGCGAGAAACCAGTTGTCCTGTTGATTGATGAAATTGACCGTGCAGACGCCGAATTTGAAGCCTTCTTGCTGGAAGTGCTGAGTGATTTTCAGGTTTCCATCCCTGAATTGGGCACATTAAGAGCCGTTCACATGCCTGTGGTGGTACTGACCAGCAACAACACCCGCGAGTTAAGTGAAGCCCTCAAGCGGCGTTGTCTTTATTTGTACATTGACTATCCCACATTGGAGCAGGAACTTCAGGTGATTCGTCTCAAAGTGCCTGAGTTGTCGCCAAAACTTGCCCGTCAGGCGGTGGAACTGGTTCAACGATTGCGGACAATGGATTTAAGGAAATCTCCTTCGGTAAGCGAGACGCTGGACTGGGCAAAAGCGCTGGTGGCATTGAACGCCAGTGCGCTGGACCAGCAAACTCTGGAAACCACCCTGAGCGTTTTACTGAAACACGAAGCCGATTTACAGCGTGCCCGTCAGCAATTTTTTGCTCCCCCGTCCAGAGATCAACGGAGCGGAACGGATTCCTTCCCTTCTGCTCCCTGGAGAAATTGAGCAAGGTGTCAGATGGAACGCCGTATTGTTGAATTTATTGCCGCTCTGCGAGCCAGTGGGGTGCGCATCAGTCTTGCCGAAAGCGCTGATGCCTTTCGGGCTGTGGAGTGGTTAGGAGTTAAGGATCGGGAAACCTTTCGGCTGACGCTTCGCGCAACGCTGATCAAGAATGCTCAGGATTTCCCCGTGTTTGAGCGGCTCTTCCCAATGTTTTTCCAGAACAGTGAGCCTCCGCTTCTGCAAAATATCCTTGATGGATTGAGCGAATCCGAAGCCAGATTGCTGGCAGAAGCCTTGAGAGCCTTCAATCGCCGTTTGCGTGAGATGCTGGAGCGCCTGCTGGAAGGCAAACCGCTTTCTCCTCAAGATTTTCAGCAACTGGACAACTGGTTCAATCCTTCCCACTTTACAGATTTGCGTTACCAGAATTATCTGGCAAGGCAGATTGAGAATGCCCTTCAATTTTCCGAATTACGTCAGAGCATTCAGGAACTGGCAGAGTTGCTTCAACAATTAGGGATGAACCGTCAGCGGGTTGCCCGAATCCTGAAAGCCCTGGAAGAGAATCGCCGTGCTCTACAAGAACAAATTCGGCAATTTGCCGGAGAGCAAATTCTCCAGAACATGGTGGAGAATCCGCCTCAAAAAGGCAACGCCGATCTGGTGGATCGTCCATTTCAGAGTTTAACCGAAGCCGAGATACGCCTTCTCCGTGAAGAGGTGCGGCGCATGGCAGCCGCTTTGCGTACCCGTCTGTCATTGCGTCTGCGCCGGGCGAAGAATGGACAATTTGACCCCAAGGCTACCATCCGCGCGAACCTCCAGCATGGAAGTATTCCAATCGATCTGCGTCATAAAGACCACACCCTTAAACCCAAACTGGTCATTCTCTGCGATCTCAGCACTTCCATGAGGTACTGTTCGGAGTTTTTCCTTACATTTATCTCGATGGTGAGAGATCAAATCCGAAAGTCCCATTCTTTTGCCTATATTGATCATCTGGAATATATCTCTCCGGATTTCGAGCGCATGGCACCTGAACAAGCCATTCAGCAGGTGTTGCGCCGGATGCCGCCCGGCTATTACAATACAGACCTGGGAAATGCCCTCGAGTCGTTTACTGCCGGTTATATGGATTTACTGGATCACCGTACCACTTTGATTGTGTTGGGAGACGGGAGAAACAACTATAACCCTCCCCGTCAGGATTTGTTTCAAAAGATGGCGAAACGTGCCAGAAATTGCATATGGTTAAATCCTGATCCACCAGCGCTGTGGGGTACAGGGGACTCGGATATGCCTCTTTATTTACCCTTTTGTGATTTAGCCTTTCAGGTGAGCAATTTGCGTCAGTTATCGGATGCTGTGGATCGGTTGCTGTGTAATCCCGTTCGCTCTGGATAGAGATAGGGGAAAGATCCCCTCATCTTTTGCAAAAAAATATCCACTTGCGGAGGGAGTTACCTTCAGGATGATGTATAATAAGGTTTATGAGTGAATTTTCTCCTGATTCTCCCTCGCAGGAAATACCGGCTGGAACGCTCCCATCAGCGTCATCGGATGTGGAGAAGAAGTCTGGAGTACCGATAGGGCTGATCATTGCGGGAATTGTTTTGCTTGCCGGATTGATTACCGGAGCAGTCTTGCTGATTCAGTCGGATAATGAGACGACTGCCCGTGTGCGAGATGTCTTTATTATCTTTATGGCGCTTGAATCGCTGGTGATTGGGGTTGCCCTGGTGATTTTGATTGTCCAGTTAGCGATCTTAATTAACCTGATCAACCACGAAATTCGTCCTATCATTCAATCAACCAATCAAACGGTGAATACCCTGAAGGGGACGGTCACATTCTTGAGCGACAACCTCAGTGAACCGGTGATCAAGCTAAACGAGTATCTTGCGGCGATACGCAAATTCACTGAAATTTTGCGAATTTCTCGCAAGTAGTCCACAATTGTGCAAGATGCACGAAAGGAGATCAATATGTCGGATCGAGATGAATTCGGCGCGTTCCTGATTGGTTTTGTTGTTGGCGCTGTTACCGGCGCGGTGGTTTCTCTGCTATTTGCTCCTCAGAGCGGTGAAGAGACCCGAGTGCTTATCAAAGAGCGCGCGATTGAACTGGCAGATAAGGCTTCTGAGACCGCCCAAACGGTTAGCAAGGAAGTTGAAACGCGCACAGAAGAGTATTTGAGCAAGGCAGAAGAACTGGCAAAGAAAGGACAGGCTGTTCTGGAAGAGCAGAAAGCCAAGGTGACCGAAGCCGTTCAGAGCGTTGTTTCCAAACCTAAGGGCGAAACTCCCGTTTAGGTTTTCTGGTATTCCTTCTAACAAGACTGAGACCGCCCACAGGCTTGTACCTCGTGGGCGGTTTTTTTATCATTCCCTCCAGACCCATTCCAGTACAGCGGGGATGGCTTTACACACATCGGTAGCCTGAACGGAAGCCGGATGTCCAGTTTCCTGAGCGGCAATCAACCCTGCCTGCGCATGGATCCAAGCGCCTGCGCAGGCGGCTTCAAAACTATCCATTCCCTGTGCCCGCAGGGCAGTGATCATCCCCGCCAGGACATCACCCGTTCCGCCGTGTGCCAGGGCATTGGTGGCAATCGGGATATATCCCAGCCTGCCATCCGGTGCGGCAATGATCGTAAAGGCGCCCTTTAACACCACAATCTGATTCCATTTTTGGGCAAACTCCAGAGCCGTATTGATGCGGTTGGCTTGGATCTGGCTGGTGTTCAAACCGGTCAGCACTGCCATTTCGCCGGGGTGGGGTGTAAGGATGCTGTCAGGGGGTAGCAGGGTTTGCCAGTTCTCAATTTGAGACAGCAATTTCAGCCCGTCGGCGTCGAGGATCAACGGGGGCAGGGAGTGACGAGAAGATTTCTGGTCGGAAAATTCTTTGCCGGGTAAAAATCCCATTGGACGCTCTTCCGCAATTTTTCCATTGGCTTCCAGCACGCGTTGCAGGAACTTCCGGGTATCGGGTTCCAATCCGAATCCGGGTCCTATCAGAAGCGCAGTTGCCCGTTGCAGGGATTGGAGCAATACCGGGGCTGCCTCCGCGGCGATGTATCCTCTTTCTTCAGGAAGGGGAACCCATGTGACATTCCAGTTGCTCCCTGCAATCATGGTATGGACGGAGATGGGTACGGCAACTTGAACCAGTCCAGCACCGCTCCGTCCTGCGCCTTCGGCGGCGAGCATGGGCGCGCCACTGTAGGCGATACACCCACCGCAAATCATGGCGGTTCCGAATGTGCCTTTATGTCCTTCTACCGGACGGGGAGGCAAGTGTTCACTGACCCAGTCTTCGTCAATCACTTCCCGTTGAACACGTTCCCATGAAGAAAGCCCTGGGGGTAGCCCAATATCAATCACCTGAATTTCGCCAACCAGAGAAAATGCAGGGTACTTTAATAATCCAATCTTTACACCAGCCATACAGGCGGTAATTTCTGCCGGGATGCATTCGGGTGCGGCTTCTCCACTGTCACAATCTACTCCGGAGGGACAGTCCACAGCCACACAGGGTGGACGATTCACAAAATGCTTCACATGGTTAAGGACACGGGCAACCTCTTCCTGAAGAGGAAGGCGGATTCCGGTCCCAAGTACACCATCAATTAAAACCGTTGAACTTTCCAGCCATGTATCCAGACGGGCAAAAGTGGGATCCTCCCACGCCGAGGCAATTTCTCCTCCGCCATTCCGCACCTCTTCGACGAGAGGATCGTCGGCGGGACGGGGACGAACCAGATATGCGCGAACTTGCCAGCCGGCTCCGATCAGCCATTGTAAAGCCACAAGCGCATCGCCACCATTATTCCCCGATCCCACCAGCGCGAGCGCTTGAAGGTTCTCTTCATAACCGTACAGCGAGTGCACCAGTTGTGCAACGCCTGTGCCAGCCCGCTCCATCATTTGAGCGTAAGTCCATCCGTTAGCATTGGCTTCGGCTTCAATGGCTCGCATTTCCGATACCGTTACCAGTTTGCTCATGGCTTTCCTCCTTCTGCAGTTTCATTTTAACGAAGCACTATAAGGACAGATCCGCTCTTTTCAATAATCGGGAAACCTTTATTTCAATTTCCTGAGCCAGTTTTCTCATGTCTTCCTTGGGTGATTGAAGCGTTGGCAAGAACATAGGCTCTTCCAGAATAATCCTCCTTTTGGAAGGTATGACTGCTGTAGGAATTACGGGGAGCCGTTTGCCTGTTTTCCGCTCATAAAGAACACATAACCACAGGAAACCACTCATAAAGGGGCGCATCCCCGTTTCGGGGTTTATGGGAAGAAGGGGATCTTCTGGAAAGATCAACAGTGACTTGCCCGCTTCTAACAATTCCAGACTGCGATGAAATGCTCCAAAGAAACGAACGTCGTAGCGATCCACTGCGATACATCCGAGACCTTGCAGGAGGGGTAGGGCTATTTTAGCGATTGCCTTTGCAAGAAACCATCCGAAAGGTCCTTGCAGATGCAGGGAGTTGGTAATAAAGTCCTGATACAGATAAGGGACAATCCGTTTGGGGTCCAGCATCTCCACTACAATCCAGGGGTAAACCCGACGAGGGAGCGATAACACACATGCAACCGGTCCAATGGGACCACAATGGTTGCTCACGAACAGTACAGGTTGTTGATCTGGTAGAATTTCTTGCCCATTGCAGGAATATCGAAAAGGGGTTCCCAGCAGACGCAGGGCATGATACAGGCGGTCATGAATCATGGGTACAGTATAGTCCAATCTTCAAGGAAAAACACATTGACGGTGATTCAAAAAATTGCAGGTTCTCTGGCTTCATGATAAACTTTACATTTGCTTATGTTTAAAATGATCCTTTGGCTTCTTCACTGGTGCATGGTGCTTCTGGCTGGATGGTTTGCGCCTTCGGCACAGCAAGTCATTGTAGATACGCCGCGCCCAGGAGAGGCTGTGCAGGGACAGGTTACCATTGCGGGTAACGTTGACCTGGAGGGCTTTCAATCCTACGAAGTTTCTTTTGCCTATCAGAGGGACGATACCAATACCTGGTTTCTGATTGGTAGAGGAGATCAGATTGTGCGCGGGGGTACGTTAGCGACCTGGGATACCACTACCATTACCGATGGACAGTACCGCATTCGGGTGCGGGTGTATCTCACGGAAGGCAAGATGGCTGAAACCATCGTTCCACAGGTGCGGGTTCGCAATTACACCCCCATTGAAACCAACACCCCGGTTCCTCAGGGTGCGGTAGGCGCGCAAAAGTCCATCACCGTTCCCGGGGATTATACGCCTTCCAGCATGGAAGCGCAAAGTACAGCCTCGCCCAACCCGCTGGAAATTTCCCCTGAAAAACTTCAACGTTCTTTCCTCTTAGGGGGAGTGATAGCGATTGGGCTTTTTATCCTTTTGGGAGGGTATTTTCTGTTACAGGTTATTTTCCGGAAAGGGGGATAATTCATGTTTCAGCGGCTGTTTCACCATCCTCAAACAGATGAACCGCTCAAGCCATTTCTGATCGTGGGATTGGGAAATCCCGGACGAGAGTATCGTGAAAATCGTCATAATGCTGGTTTCATGTTCATTGATCGCCTTGCCAAAGCCCTGTTAATCACCCCCGGAAGGGTGCAGTCGAAGGCAATTATTGCTACCGGGCAGTATGCTGGCAAGCGGCTGATTCTGGCAAAGCCTCAAACCTACATGAATCTCTCAGGGCAATCGGTAAAAGGCTTGGCGCAGTTCTACAAAATTCCCCCGGAACAAATTCTGGTGGCTCATGACGACCTGGACTTGCCGCTGGGGACCCTGCGTCTCCGTCCAGGGGGCGGTTCTGCAGGTCAAAAAGGGGTAAATTCCATTATCCAGCAGTTGGGAACGGCTCAATTTTGCCGCTTGAGAATCGGTATTGGACGCCCGCCGGGTCAGATGGATCCTGCGGCGTACGTACTGCAGGACTTCTCCGAAAAAGAAAAAGAAGTTCTGGACGAAGTGCTGGATCGCGCCGTTAAAGCCGCTTTGCGTTATGTGGAAGCCGGCATTCAAACGGCGATGAATGAGTTTAATGGTTCAGGAAAAGAAGGGACATAAGTGCTCGAGTCGATTCGATCCCTTAAGGCTTATCAGAATCTTCTAGAAGATCTGCGGGCAGGACTGCCCTTGCCCGGTTTAGCCTTGATGCGCTCTGCGAGAATTCCGCTAGCGGAAAGCCTGCGAGAAGATTTACAGCGCCCCATTTTCTTAATCACCGACCGTGCCGATCATGCCCTGTACTGGTTTGATGAACTCTCCTTCTGGGCAAAAGATTTGCCGGTCTATCTCTTTCCGGAGCCCACGCCGTTATTTTATGAACCTGCGGCTTGGGGGGCACATGTCCGCCGAGATCGAATTCAGGTGCTTACTTTACTGGCGAGGTATGCTATCCCCGGCATTCCCAAACCGGAAGTTCCTCCGCTCATTGTGGCTCCCATTCGAGCAGTAATGACCCGGACGCTCTCGAGACGGGAGTTCCTCAAAGCAAGTAAGCCCATTCGTCAGGGTCAAACCATTTCACCGGAGCAATTAAAGCGCTGGTGGGTGGACATTGGTTATCAACCCATGGATACGGTGCTTGAGCCCGGGCAGTTCTCGCATCGGGGTGGAATTCTGGACATCTGGCCCCCCGCTGAGTCCTACCCCGTACGACTGGAATTCTTTGGCGATGAAATTGAAACCCTGCGCACTTTTGATCCCGCGTCCCAGCGAAAAATCCAACCTGTTCAGTCTGTATTAATTACCCCAGCCCGAGAGGTTCTGCCGGGGAAAGCCAGCGAATTGAACCTTTCTCTTCAGGACATAGACGAATTCTATTTACCCGTGGTGCACACCACTCCTGCAAGTGTGCTGGAATTTCTTCCACAAAATGCCCTTGTGATTCTGGATGATCTGGATTTATTGCAGACCTTCAGCAATGAAATCGAAGAACAGGCGGTAAAAACCCGTCATGATAGCATTGCGGAAGGTATTCTGGAAAAAGATTTTCCCGTCCCTTACCTATCCTTTTCTGAGATCAAGGAAATCCTCAGTGCGCACCCCTGGATGGAATTGGGGCGCGGCACGGCGGCAGAAAATTCGCCTCTGGCAGAGGCTTTTCAACCTGGACCTCGTTTCGGTGGGCGACTGAAATCCTTTGTGGAGTTCTTGCTCTCGGGATGCGTGGACCGCCAGAAATTCTACATCCTTTCTCGTCAGGTAGGGAGAATCCGTGAGGTTTGGCAGGAACACACGGAACAAACCCCGGTTCCTTGCCAGCCGGAATTTTTAGAAGGCACTTTGAGCGAAGGTTGGGTGCTTACTCTCGATGATGGCAAGCAGGTCTATCTGCTGACCGACAGCGAAATCTTTGGGTGGGATCGTCCTCATCCGAGAGGGCGTACACGCCAGGCGGTGGCTACCCCCGAAGCGGAATACACCGATTTTAAAGTGGGCGATTACATCGTTCATGTGGACTACGGAATTGGGCGGTTTGCGGGCTTAAGCCGTCGTACGGTAGAGGGCGTGGAGAGGGAGTATTTAGCCATCGAATACGAGGGCGGTGACACCATTTTTGTCCCCGTGTATCAGGCAGATCGTCTCACCCGGTATGTCGGTCCCAGCGGTGAAACTCCCTCGCTGACCCATCTAGGCGGAACCGAATGGGCTTCTGTGAAACAACGGGTGCGCGAGTCGGTACTGGAAGTGGCGCAGGAGTTGCTCGAGTTATACGCCAAACGACAGGTAGCCAGAGGTCATGCCTTCTCTCCGGATACGGTCTGGCAGAAAGAACTGGAAGCCAGTTTCCCCTATATTGAGACGGAAGATCAGATCAAAGCCATTCAGGCAGTCAAGCAGGATATGGAGCGTCCCCGCCCCATGGATCGCTTACTCTGCGGAGATGTTGGGTATGGAAAAACCGAAGTAGCGCTTCGCGCCGCATTTAAGGCAGTCATGGATGGAAAACAGGTCGCAATGCTGGTGCCGACGACGGTGCTTGCCCAACAACATTTCGAAACGTTTCGCCAGCGTCTGGCTCCTTTCCCGGTTATGGTGGAGATGCTCAGTCGCTTTCGCACTCCGAAAGAACAGGAACGCATCCTTCAACAACTTCGCGAAGGGACGATTGATATCATCATTGGAACCCATCGTCTGCTCCAACCCGATGTAGCCTTCAAGGATTTAGGTCTGGTCATTATTGATGAAGAACAGCGTTTTGGTGTAACCCATAAAGAATACTTCAAGAAACTTCGTACCGAAGTGGATGTGTTGACCCTGACTGCTACGCCAATCCCCCGCACCCTGTATATGGCTTTGACAGGTGTCAGGGATATTTCGCAGATCAACACTCCTCCCTCCGAGCGGCTACCCATTATTACCCATATTGGTCCTTATTCTCCGAGGCTGGTGAGGCAGGCGATTTTACGTGAAATAGAACGCGGTGGACAGGTGTTTTTTGTCCACAATCGTGTTCAAACGATTCATGCGATGGAAAGGCATCTCCAGAAACTGGTGCCCGAAGCCCGTATTGGGATTGCTCATGGGCAAATGCCTGAGGAAGACCTTTCTCGTGTCATGATGGCGTTTACCCACGGAGAACTGGATGTGCTCCTGTGCACATCCATAATCGAATCCGGGCTGGATATTCCCAATGCCAATACCCTGATTGTCGATCGCGGAGATACGTTTGGTCTGGCGCAACTGTACCAACTCCGTGGGAGAGTAGGTAGAGGCGCACAGCGCGCCTATGCCTACTTCTTCCGTCACCGTAAAAAAGCGCCCACGCCTGAAGGACAGGAGCGTCTGGAGATCATTGCTGAAAATACGCAGTTGGGTTCAGGATATTCTATTGCCATGCGGGATCTGGAGATGCGAGGCGCGGGAGAACTGCTTGGTACCCGTCAACACGGCATGATTGCTGCCGTGGGTTTCCACTTATACACTCGACTGCTGGCACAAGCCGTGCGCCAGATTCGTCAGGTCAGTGGAATTGCTGTTTCCCCGGAAGAAGAATTAAAAGGTGGGATTCCCAATCCTGTCAATGTGGATCTACCTCTGGCAATGGGCATTCCCGTTTCTTACATCCCTGACCAGAATCTTCGTCTGAAACTTTACCGCCGCCTTGCAGATGTCGAACGTGAGGATGAACTGGATGCCCTGGAAGAAGAATTTCGAGATCGGTTTGGTCCCATTCCTGAACAGGTAAAAAACCTGATCTATCAAATGCGGGTGAAGTTGTATGCCCAAAAAGCAGGGCTCTCCTCTGTCTCGTTTGAAGGCGATCAGATCGTACTGCGTTTTCCCCCTTTACCTGAAGGGATCTCTGAACGTGGGCTTCCAGCGATTGGACGCGATGTTCGGGTGGGAAAAAATGCCTACTGGCTTCAGGCTCAGGATGAAATCTGGAAGGAAAGACTGCTGGAAGTGCTGAAAGGAATTGGAGAGCATGTCTACCGTGTTGCTCATTGAGGATGAATTGGAACTTGCCAGAGTAGCACAGTCTTATCTGGAAAAGGCAGGGTTTCAGGTCATCGTTGCTTCACGTGGCGATACCGGCTTGGCTTTATTTAAGCAACACAAACCCGATTTGGTGTTGCTGGACCTGAACCTCCCGGGAATGGATGGGCTGGACGTTGCCCGGGAGATTCGCCGTCAGAGTGATGTCCCTCTCATCATGGTTACCGCACGAGTGGAGGAAACCGATCGCCTGATTGGATTGGAGTTGGGGGCTGACGATTACATTGTCAAGCCTTACTCGGTTCGAGAACTGGTTGCCCGGGTGAGGGCGGTATTACGACGGTTCAATCGTGGCACAGGTGTTTCTCAGGTTCTGCGAGAAGGGGATTTAGAAGTAGATATGGAATCCCATATGGTCAGGATGGGAGAAAAAGACCTTTCTTTAACTCCCACAGAATTTCAGTTGCTCTCAACGCTGATGATGCAACCCGGGCGAGTGTTTACGCGGATGCAATTGCTGGAAGCCATTCAGGGGGTAGCCTATGAAGGGTATGAACGCACCATTGATGCCCATATTAAAAACCTGAGAACCAAAATAGAAGACGATCCTCGCCATCCCCGCTATATTGAGACGGTGTTTGGGGTAGGGTATCGTTTCCGCAAGGGGTAATCCATGAGGGTAAAACTGCTTCTTTCTTACGGGCTGGTGGCGCTCATCACTGCACTCAGTGTGATCCTCATCTTCCAATATACCTCCATTGGGGAATTGCGCTCCTTCATGCTGAGAGGGGGAATGGTGGGGGTGGAAGATCTGGCAAGTACGCTGGAAGAGTACTACCAGCAAAATGGTGGCTGGGAAGGAGTAGAGTCCTTGTTGCCTGTTGGGCGTGGTATGGGAAGAATGATGGGAACGCAAATTCGTGTAGCCGATAAGGCGGGGAGAATTGTTGCCGATACTCAGGGGTCGGCAGGAAACAGGATTTCTCTACTGGAACGCACCCGTGCTGTGATCTTGAGGGATGCACAAAATCGCATCATCGGATATTTGCTGGTTGAAGGCGGGATGATGGCTGGACAAAACAGCGTTCAACTTCTCAATCGGCTTACGCAGGCAAGCATCTGGGCGGGTGTGATCGGCGGAATCACAGCGGTCGTGCTGGCGTTGATTTTGTCCAACCTGTTTTTGTCCCCCCTGAAGGCATTGATCCAGGCGTCCCAACGAATGGCGGCAGGGGATTTATCCGTTCGAGTGCCTGAAAACGGAAAAGATGAACTGGCACTTCTTGCACGGGCTTTCAATCACATGGCGGGTTCGCTGCAGAGAGCCGAAAACAATCGCAAAGCCATGACGGCAGATATTGCCCACGAATTGCGTACCCCCATCGCCGTTCAACGTGCACATTTAGAAGCCTTACAGGATGGAATTTACCCCCTCACTCCCGAAAATCTCCAACCGGTTCTGGATCAAACCGAATTTCTGGCTCGCCTGGTCGAAGACTTGAGGATGCTTGCCTTAGCCGATGCAGGGCAAATACCGCTGGAGATGCGGGAAATCTTGCCCGTCCATCTGGCTCAGAAGATCTATGAACGGTTTCGTCCTGAGGCGGAAGGAAAAAACATCCAATTCCAGGTTGTGAACCAACTTTCAGGGGATGAGCCCTTGATTCGGGGGGATGAACAGCGAATAGAGCAAATTCTAAACAACCTGATGAGCAATGCCTTGCGCTTTACCCCTGAAGGGGGGAACATTAACCTGCGTATCGTTCAGGAGGGTCAATTTGTAACCTTCGTGGTGGAAGACACGGGTCCGGGGATAGATCCGCAAGATTTACCTTTTATCTTTGAACGGTTTTACCGTGGGAATCGCAATCTCTCCCACGAGGGTACCGGTTTGGGATTAGCCATTGCGCGCCATCTGGCGGTTGCTAACGGAGGTACGTTGGAAGCCGCAAACCGTCGGGAAGGCGGGGCTGCCTTTTCCTTACGTCTTCCACTTTCCCGGCGGTAAGGTTCGTTGCTTACGGGGCTGGATCCCCGTAAACAATCTCCAGGGTTGGACGGGATGCTACCAGGTCTGGACGATTTGAAGCCCAAAAATACTTCCCGCTGTGACGTGCGGAATCGGAAGAATATAATACCACTCTCAAGGGTTCACCCTTCTGATAAGCCCTGACCAGTGCCGGGGTGATCACCCATTCCCGGCGGACTCCCATGTCTCCCGGGTAACTGAGCAGGGGAGGTACGTACACAGCGGCGAAATTTTCCAGGGCTAATGGGGCGTTGTTCCACGTTAAAGTACGCTCATCCCAATCTTTCTCCGCCAGCATGACGTGAATTAGAGAGTCTTCGGCTTCTCCAGGTGCACCTGAATTGCCAAAATGGTGCAGAATGAGTTTGGCTGAGAGAATCACTTTTCCGGAAGGGATCGCATTGAGGGGAAAAGTAACATAATATTTGGCAAAACAGGGCCAGTCTGCAACGTCCATTTGGTTCTGGATGTTGAATTGGGTATTATCCACCGTCCGATTTGCGTAGAAACTTTCTGGTGTGTCTCCCCAGGTACCGAAGAAGTCGGTGCCTTCTCCGCATACTGTACTTCCTCCCACACTGGCATCGGGGACTTTTGTTGCGTTCCATCCTTCGCGGATAATCAGGTTGGTCTGATTGATAGAAGACGGTGGGGTATAAGTGGGTAATCCAAACCCGAGCGTTCCCCACGTGGCAGGTACGCTCAGGTTCCCATTGGGAGGCCATTGTTGGATGGGAAGTGAACTGCTGGCGTCATCGCGGTCATGCAATGTCACAGCCAACCCCCAGGTGGTTCCTGTTGTCGGTTTTTGGCTGAGTCCCAGGCTGGTATAGGGGATGGACATCTCGATGAACCAGCCGCGGTTGTCCCTGCTGGTCTGGTTGTATCCCCCTTCTCCTGCGTACGCCAGCCGGATATCAAACGGAATAGAGGCGTTGACCCATTGTTGTCCATTCCACCGGTAAGAAGCCATGTATGTGGATTTGTTCAGGTAATTGGGGTGGCTTTGGGCAACGAACTGATAAGAACTGGTATCTGGTGTGTTCCCATTGGCTCCTGAAGTCTTGAGGAAAACCCGGATGGCGTCATATTGGGTCAATTCTTCAAGGGTTGGAGTGCTATCGTACCAGAGCAAGCGATCAAAGACCTCAAAGTGCAGTTTCAGGTTTTGATCGCCATAACCAACCCGCACATCCACATAATTTTCGGAGCGGTTAACTTTGCCAAACCAGAAGATGGAGGCAGGCACCAGCCATGTCTCATCGGGGAGGAAGCGGGCGTTGATCCTGTAACGGCTTTCTTCAGGTCTTAAAACCGTGGGAAGAAAGACAGAAAATGAGGATTGCCCGGGCGTGTTCGTTGACATTGGAGGAGAGACTTCCTGAGAAACTTCAGGGTTCCCGGTGTGTGGTTGTGCCGCACAGGAGGCAAAAATCAGAATCACGGAAAAAATAAGGAGGATGTTTTTCATCCTCCTTATCATGTGGGAAAATCGAGAAAAAATCAATGAAATTTTTCCCTACACAGGTTAAGTTTTCTTTTTATTTTCGTAAGGATAGTACTTGCTGTAATACGATTCTTTCTTGGGTACACGATTCAACGCCACCCAAACCCGTGGAAGATTTAACTGGGTAATTTGTTCTTTTACGGCTTTGAGGGCATCTTTGCGGGTATATCCCGGGCGAATGACCAGAAGAAGTCCATCCACCTTTGTGCTGAGGATCGAGGCATCGGCAAGAAAGAAGGGAGGACCATCAAAAATGACCATATCCGCCATTTGGGTCAAGGTTTCAATAATCTCCTCCATTTTCCGCGATCCCAAAAGGTCGGCAGTGTCTTCGGGAAGTTCTCCTGAAGGAATCAGCATGAGGTTTTCTCCAATCCACGGATGGATGACCTCCTGAAGGCATTTTCTTCCCAACAAGACATCACTTAATCCTTCATGATTGTCATATTGAATAGCCTGATGCATGACGGGACGATGAAAATCCGCGTCCACGCAAATGATTTTTCGGTCTCGCTGAGCCATCACAATTGCCAGATTGGTCACCACAACAGATTTTCCCTCAGATTTTCCCGCGCTACTGACAAGTAAAGAACGAATGGGATAATCCTTCTGAAGCAAATCAAGGTTGTTCCTCAATACTCTAAAAGAGTTGGTAACCGGCGCTCTGGGCTCTTCCAGGGCATACGTCCAGGTATTGGCTCCTTGAGGAAATTCGACGATTTCTCCCAGCACAGGATATGAAACCAGTCGTTTGGCTTCTTCCGGTGTTTTTACCGTATCATCCAGGAATTCGATGAGATAGGCTGCGCCTGCCGCCAGCACCAGTCCCAATCCTGCGGCGAGAATGATCCCTGCCATCCGGTTTGGTCCAATCGGACGGGTAGGTAATTCTGCCGGTTCGATCACGGTGAGGGCATTGGTTGCTCCCTGTTGCGTATTGGATAAAAGCGCGGCATACGTGGATTGGAGATTGTTCAGGCGGTTTTCCAGAAATTGGATCTGCCCCTGGACTTCAGAAATCTGACGGGCGCTGGTCAGATTGCTCAATTGCGTTTGTAAATTTTCCAGTTCCTTCCGCGTCTCTTCAATTTGTGTGCGAACGATTTGTAATTGATTCTGAAGGAATTCGCGGTCCTGGTCGCTGTTTCCATCCAGAGAGGGACTGCGATTCATCAGTTGCTTTGCAAGTTCGTTGGCAACGACGGTTGTTCTCACCGGATCAGTATCGTTTACCACAATCTCAATCAGGGTGGAATTGGGCAAGGCGCGAACAGTGTATTCAGGTAGAAAATCCAGCCCCAACGCCTGCATGGTAGCCTGGCGGACGGGTTCCCGATAGGCGATATCCGCATAAATCCCTGCCAGTAACTGCTGAAGATAAAATTCCCCTCCGCTGGGATTGGGAGCATTGAGGGTATTTCCTACCATCAAGGTCGTTCGCACCTGATACACAGGAGGCTGACTGAGTGAATATACATAACTCGAGATGGCAGCCAGAACGGTTGCAACCCCGAGCAACCACCACCATTTCTTGAGCGGGGTAAGATACTCTATGATGTTCATGCAAGATCCTTTTTCTCGATCATTTCTAGAGGTTCAGTTCAATTGTACGTGAAGACGCGCTCTTTGTCGTCTGGAATTAAACGCAATATGGATAACTGTAATACAATTTCAACACGTCAGCCTCATCGCCTCTGGCTTCTGGGCTGGCGCTCAATGACTTTCTCGTAAATGGCTTCAAGGTTGTGGGCGATGGCGTTCCAGGAGTGGTGTTGTTCGATATACCTGCGTCCATTTTGCCCAATTTCCGCCTGTAAGGCAGGATGGTTCAGGAAGAGCAAAATCTTTTCGGCAAAAGATTGGGGGGACTGGGCAACCAGCAAGTCTTTCCCGTCGGCAATGCTTAATGCCTGTACCGCCTGTGGACTGGCTACCACAGGGGTTGCGCATGCCATGGCTTCCAAAACCTTGTTCTGAATCCCGGCGCCATAGGTGATGGGCGCTACAGCCACAGTGGCTTGTTGGAGATAGGGGCGGATGTCAGGGACTTCCCCTGTCACGGTGATACGTGGGTCTTGTGCGAATGCCCTGATCGACTGAGGAGGATCTTTACCTGCAATGGTCAACTTCACGTCAGGGCGTTGCTTCCAGACCAGAGGCATGATGTCTTGCACGAGGTACATGACCATGCTGATGTTGGCGTGGTAACTCATCTTTCCACTTACGACAATCTCGTCCGGATTCCGTTGTTCGGGCTCTCCAGGGGTAAAGAAATCCAGATCAACGCCATTGGGTAAAACGCTGATTCGTTCCGGAAATTTCGGCTTCAGGTTGATGAAGGCTTGTCGGTCAATGGGAGAGGTTACCAATGTATGATCGAATTGCTCGCATAACCATCTTTCATAAGCCGGAGTACGTAACAGTTCAACGAAAGTAATCAATCTGCTCGAGGCTTTTACCGCTTTTTGTCGTGCCTGGCGGAACAAATGGCTGATATTGTCCACGCTGTCCCACACCACAGGAAGGGCAGTTCCGTTGCGCAACGCAATGCCTGTCTTTGCACCGCGGAGATGTTCCACATGAATCACGTCAAAATGGCAATCGGCGATGAGCGTCTTTAATTGCTTTACCAGAGAAGCATTCCAGGAATACACGGCTTGCATGGGGTAACGACTGGGGAAATACAGGGCGCAGTTCATCAGAGACTGCCATTTGGACATGGGGGCAAAAACTACACGGGCGCCTTCAGAAGCCAGTTTCTGTAAGTCTTCGTGATCTGCTGGAGAGGTGACCAGCGAGGCTAACGTGACGGAATGCCCTCGATGGAGTAAAGCCCGAATCAAGTTGTATGGACGTACCCGCACCAGATTGGGAGAATAAGGGACGTAATAAAGAATGTTCATGTTGTCAACGGTTTCTTAAGGACAAGAGCGGAAACGCGATCAAAGACCAGCCCGGCAAAGATGAGGCAGACCGCATCTACGGGTAGGCGGTATCGAATCAGGGTCCAGGTCAGGATATGAATGCCCGAATAAATGAGCGCAAACAAAAGTAATAATCCAACAGGGGAGGCAAAGAATGTTGAAAATTTTCGATAGGTGCTCTTAACAGCCAGAATGATCCCGATCAACATGAAGGGAAACAGCACACCAAAGCTGAATACGCGGGTCAGATTGCTGATCAGACCAGAGTCCCGATGGGGGAGAAAATCGAAATACGGCGGGATGCGGCTGAGACTTAACAACAAATACCGTACGGGATCATCCAGCACGTACCGCATACCGAGACTGAGCAATGCCTTATCCAGAGCGGCTTCATTCAGGTGAAGCAGTTCTTCAGGAAGAAGGGCTAGATATTGTTCTTCGCTGAGAATGGGAATGAATTTTGTCCCGTAGAATGGGTGATTTCCCCAGAAGAAAGCATACCCTGAGTTGGTGTTGAGCAACACCACTTCTCCAAACCGCTGATAATTGTACAGGGTGAATGGAAGAATCATCCCCAATAAAATGCCCAGAGGGAGGATTGCGTGGGTCCATCTTAATCCGAGGCGTTCCTGTCTGTTTTTTATGATGATCCATAAGAACAGAAAAGGCAGAAATAGAAGGAATAACTGCCGTAGCAACACGGCAATTCCAAAAACCAGCCCCAGCAAAATCGTTATACGAGTCTGCTGATGGACTGATTGAGAGGGTTGGGTGAATTGGATGGAAAGTGCCAGTACCCCTAAAATGGCGGTGATGTAAAACGGCTCCGTCATCAAGGTTCCAGCGTAGTAAATAAAGTAGAGATAAATTGCGTTGAGAAATGCCGCCCAGAGCCCAACGGTATGCCCAAAAATTTTCTTTCCAATCCAGTACGTCAGGTAGGGTTGTAAAATCCCCACAAGGATTGCCTGCAGAATTCTAGCGATGACTGGTTTCACGCCAAAAAGGGCGTAAACACCTGCCAGATAGTAGGTGTACAGAAAACTCCAGTGGGCGGTGGGTTCTCCCGCTCTCGTTGCAGGCCACCAGGCGCGGTCAAAACTAAAGCCGTGCCCTTCAATCACCCGAATGGCGAGGTGATGGTAGGACAACTGATCCGAAACACCGGGCAGGGCTTCCACCGAATTGCCCAGATAAACAGCCACTCCAACCCTGAGGATGACGGCAAAAGCGCATATCCAGAAAAGCAGAGATCGTTTCATTTTCCTCTTCCATGTGCTGTTCTGATCCATTCGACAGGTCTTCGACTCAACCGCGCCTGAAGAGCGAGGAGAGTTCGCCAGAGAATAAAGAATGGACCTGTCAGGATAGCCAGGTAGGCTTTAAGCGGTGCTTTTTCGAGAAAAAGCCCTCCAAAAGGATAGATAAAAAGTCCTCCCACAAGTCCCATCCATGCAATAAGAAGAGAAGCAGGGATGATTTGTCCCGCCCATCGAGCAATCAATGTCAGCGCGAAAAAGAACGCGGCAATGACGGTCAGGGTGGAGTAGGACGGAAAATAAGCCTGTAAAGCCCCTTCTAACATTGCCCAATCATGACGGCGAAGTCCTTCCCTGAGTAAGACTGGGGCGAGTGTCTGGCTGGCGTCGCGTGTGCCCTTTAACCAACGGGCACGTTGTGCCCGAGCCTGGTGCCAACTGAGGGGAGCCTCGCCAAGCCCAATGGCTTCGGGTTCGTATTCGATCCGAATCCCTTCCAGTAACAGGCGCTGACGCAACTGGTAATCTTCGGTTAGTCCTTCGCCCCAACCCAGTTTCCTCAGGATCTCCGCCTGAAAACAAATGGAATCCCCCATGTGCTTGGCTGAACATCCCAAACGGTTTCTTCCGAGATTCTGGTATCGGTTGTCGATCAGGAACATTGCCCATGTTAACAGGGGAAACCATCCATCGTTTTCATTTCGGATGCGGTGTTGTCCCTGCACGACCTGAGCGCCATTTCTGAGGCGCACATCCATTATCCTTAAGAAATTACGGTCCACGATGGTATCCGCATCAAAGATTACCACGGCTTGAATGGATGAATCCTCAAGAATTTTATTGGACAACCAGGAAAGAGCCGCGCCTTTTCCAGAACGGGGTCCTTCATTGCGTTCAAAAACAACGGCTCCCGCCGCCCGAGCCTTTTCGGCAGTTCGATCGTTGCAATGGTCCGCCACAATAAAAATAGAATATAGATGGGAAGGGTAATCCAGTTCACGAAGTCTCCTGACCGTTTCGGCAATGACGGTATCTTCATTATGTGCGGGTATGGCGAGGGCAAAACGGGTTTGGGGTTGTTCCGTTTGCCAGGCATGTTTGTGGGCGGGAGGAATTGAAGCAACCGCAAGTGCAAACCAGTAAAGGGTTGGTATCAGCAAAAAGATCCAGATGATCCAAAAAAGGATTGCCATAAAAATACCTTATCCGGGGTAAGTGATGTATCGCTGTGCAGAATGATTTTCTTGAACCGCAAGCAGGGCATCAATAAAAAATTTGCATGCCCAGCCAGGATACTTGAAGCGCTCATACTTCCCATAAATTGGGAAAGAACCGGCAATGCCTCCCTGAATTTGTGGGGGATTCTTTTCCAGATGTTGTGTCCTGCAAACGAACTCCAGAGATTTTATCGCTGCCATTTCATACTCGGGAGCATGGAATTCCTTTGCCATGTACATCCATAGTTTGCTCATTTGCGCATTGCCGGTCAGGCATACGGAGTTCTCTGTTATTTCCCACTGTTTGCCAAATGCTCCCGCAAGCCACCCATTGGGACGTTGCTGTTTCAGTAAAGCATCAGCGGTTTTCTTTGCTGCCAGCAAAAACCGTTCATCGTTTGTGATTTTTCCACAGAAGAACAGAGATTCTGCGGTATATGCCAGCGTGTGGGTAAAGGGCGATTCCGTTGCTCGAAAGCCACAATGGGCAAACCACCCATTGGATTGTTGATTTTCAAGCACCCAGTGAAGATTTCGGAAAGCCGCGTCGAAATACTCTTTTTTCCCGGTAATTTTATTTAATTCCAGTAATGCCCAATCCACTCTGGCGTCAATGACTTTGGGATAACCAAGGTGCTGATGTCTTACCCAAACGCCGTTCATGGCTTGCTGCTGGACCAGCCAGTTTCCAGAATGGATGGCGGCTTCCAGGAAGAGAGAGTTACCTGTATGAAGATATGCGGAAATCCATCCAAAAATTGCCTGTCCAGTGTCAAAGATTACCGGGAATTCATTTTGTTCCTTTTGCCAGGTATAAATTCCCCCGTCTCTGGTCCGGTAATTCAGCAGGTGTGTTGCACAATCCAGTGCGAGAGACTCCCAGGAGGGGTCTTTAGTCAGCAGGGAAATATTCAGGAGGGTGGGAATGGTATATCCTGTAATTTCCGGGTATAGCGGATGCCATCTTCTCCTGATCAGGTCATATCCTTTAGATAGTCCTTTGTTGCCTACCACAGCGGTGGCTAACCGAAGCCACTTTAATGAAACTCCCAGATGATCACTCCAGTCTCGTCTCTGTGGGGATAGGATCCCTCCTCTGAGAATGGGTACCCAGTTGCGAAACCATTTTCTTGAGCGCATAATCCCCCTGATTACATCACTGCAACTTGTTTGAGGAGTTCTTGATAATTTTCAATATTCTTTCGGAAGGGTTCGGAAGAAGGTTTAAAGGCACTCATGAACGGTATCAGCCAGATCCTGACCATGGCGCCCAGGCGGATGACCTGTTTGTAACGCCGGGCTTCTCTTTCGCCGAAGTGTTTTCGAATAAACATGATCTTGCTTCGGTACAACCAGAGGAACATTTCCCTGGCGGTTTGGCGAGTGCTTTGTCCTCCAAAGTGGGTAATGATGGATTGCGGAACCCAGAAAAGTTTCCATCCCTTTTGATGGATTCGATAACACAGGTCAACTTCTTCCGTGTACATGAAATATTCCGGGTCGAGTAACCCAATTTCATCCAATACCGCCCGGCGCAAAATCAGGCAGGCTCCTTGAAGGCTCTCCACTTCTCTCTCTTTATGTTGGTCCCATCGGTTCATGTTGTATGTGCCGTAGTGCCAGATCACGTCGAGGTGGAATAGACGCCAGAATTCCTTACTCACTGTGGGAAAAGGCATGCAGGAATGTTGCATCTTACCATTAGGGGAGAGGTAGAGCGAACCAGCCCCTCCTGCATCGGGGTGTGTGTCCATAAAATCCACCAGCGTTTGTAAGGCTTGAGGATGGACGAGGGTGTCAGGGTTGAGCAACAGCACATACCGCCCGGTGGACTGGCGGATGGCTTGATTGTTTGCCTCGGCAAACCCTACATTAACCGTGTTGGCGATCAGGTTGACCTGTGGAAAACAGGTTTGAACCAGATGAACGGTTTGATCGCTGGAAGCGTTGTCCACCACCCAGACGTCAAAAGGGCAAGCGGGTGGATTTTCAAAGATGGACAGAAGACATTTTTCCAGATATGAGGCTACATTCCAACTTACAATGATGATCGACAGATCCATATCACCTCAATTGTTTTCATTGACAACGCGAAAATGCTGTTCAAGGGCTACCAGTGCGCCCATGAAGAACCAGCCGAGAATACTCGCCCGAAATCCGTTAAAACCCACATTGTAAATAAAGGGGATGACCCAGTCGCCAAACATTCCTGCGACAATGGTACCGATCGTGCCCCCAAAAATACCGTACACCAACCCTTTCATAAATCCTTCGGGCACTTTCGTCATCATGCGCAAGCCTAAAAGAGATTGTTCGACCATGAACCAGAGAAATAATCCTAACCCCACAATTCCTGTCTGTGCCAGTAAATCGATGTAATTGTTGTGAGAATTGAACTGAACATAATATCCCCGGATTGGGAAAATGGGGGTGTAGAAGTAATAATTGGCAGGACCCAATCCAAAGACCGGGTTGACCTGTACCATTTTCAGCAAAATTTCCCAGGCTTCTGTTCGGGTTACAAGGCTGTATTCATTGCCGCCCATTACAGTGGATTGTAAAGAGGGGAAAGTGGCAATGATGCCAATGATTGCCATCAGTCCAATAAAAATTCGGGTGCGTCGAAATCCCACAAAAATAATTGCGCTGGCACCGAGGATTGGGGGAAGCCACCCGGAAGTCCATTCTCGTCCCAGAATGAGGGAATTGTAGAAGAAAGCCAAAAGCAATCCTCCCAACCCTATTTTTAACAACAGGGGCATGCGGTGATTGAAGATCAGTTGCCCGGTGCTGATGCTGAGAATCCACACCCAAAACAGACTACCGGTTGCGCCTTGTTCAAACAGTCGCACGATAGGATAAACCAGAGAATAATAATTGTTTATCAACGGACGTAAAAATAAATAGATGGCTCCAAGCCCCAGGAATAGGGTGACTGCCCATTTGAGCGAAGAAGGGGATAAACGGTGTGCGGCGACAAGATACGTTAACCCTGCCAGCACGTACATCATCATGCCGCCGATTTGAGATACCAGCGATGCATGAGGCATGTTGAACCAGGGTAGTTGACCAAACCCCAACGAAACTACCGAAGCAAGCATGAGCAGGAATAAAGGGAGGATGGGTCTGGATTGGATGATGTTAATCTTTTTGTGAATCACAACCATCTCAAGGATCCATAATCCGGTGCATGCCATGACCATCAGAATCCCCGCATTGAGATTGGACTGCGTTCCGGTTCCAATCCCAAAAGGCACCATTAATGAGGCGGGGATGATCAACAGCGTTGCCAGGGAAGGATTTGCCAGCAAGAAAGCCAGCCCCCCAATTCCCAGGGTGGCAAAGATAAGCATTTGTGGCAGACGGTGCTTGGCAATGGTATAGCGAGGAAGGATAAACAAATACCCCGCCAGCCCAAGAAGAATAAAAATGCGAATCAGCCTTGTACGGTTTTCATCCAGCCAATCCTGTAGTGGGCTGAGATCCAATTTGAGCCATTTTTGAGAGAAGCGGGGAAGCATGCCATTAACCTCTTTCTACTTTTTCAGAGGGGGTAACCTCATCCAGCATTTGCTGATAAAGGGGAAGGATAATATCCCAATCATATCGGGCTTGGACGAACTCAAAAGCAGAATGGGCAATCTGTTCACGCAATGAGGGACTCTGACAAATCTGAATCAACGCGTTGGCAAACTCCTCAGGGGTATCGGCGATGAGCATGTGGATAGAGGAGTCAGCACCCAAGCCTTCCGCGCCTTTAGTAGTGGCAACGACAGGGGTATGCAGTGCCATTGCCTCAAGAATTTTCAATCGGGTCCCCCCTCCTGTTTGAAGAGGTGCAATTGCTACCCATGCTGAGGCAATCCATTTCCGCACATCCTCCACCACTCCCGTCTGAATCACATTCGGATTATGAGGAATGCTTTTCCCTGCAGGATCACCCGTGATGATCAATTTAACGTCCGGAATCCGTGCCTGAATCAGCGGAAGCACCTGCGAAACAAACCACACCATGGCTTCATGGTTTGCGGAATATCGAAATGAGCCGGTGAAAATGATCGTATTTGGCTTGGGGATGGCAACAATGGAACGGTAATCTTTGAGGGATACCCCGTTGGGAATCACCACCACCCGAGCCTTTTGGGAGATAAGCGGCAAAAGGTGGGCTTTTTCTTTCTCGGAAACCACAGTGATCCGTTCAAACTCTTGAAACAGGTTCTTGAGATATTGCCGATACTTCCACCATGTCAGAGAATGCCTGATTTTTCTTCCAGGCGATGAACTTTGCGCTCTCTGAATAAATACGCCAACCTCGGCTTCTTCTAAAATTTTGGGGATTCCCTGAATATTGCGAATATAAGGCGCCATGATGGTCTGGCTGGCTATGAGGACATCATAAGTGTGACTCTGAAGACAGTCCCTTACCATGTTTGCCATTTCTTTAGAGTGGGTGTCCAGAAACCAACGGGGGGTGGGATGAACGAGACCCAGTAAGGAACGCCAGTGGGTAGGGCGAAATTCTCTCCATGGAACGGTGTGAATCGCCTGGCAAACGGTAGAGGCTGAACGAAGGTCGGGTTTGCCTTCGTCTGGTTCGTAAAAGGAAAGCAGAGTAATGGAATGCTTCTGGCTCAAATACCGCAGAAGGTTGTAAATTCGCAGTTTTGAACCATTGTTGGGAGGAAATGGATACCATCGGGATAAGAATAAAATTCGCATGACAATTCCGTTTAACGGTTCTGTGGAAGAGGTCCCGATTTCCCCTGTAGATAATCTTTCATTGCCAGCCAGAGTGCGTCTCGATGCAACCGTTTGGAGCGCCATTTAGGACGCACGCTCCAACTGATGAGTGTGCGCAGGCTTTGAGTGAGGGCGTATATCCAGGGAAGAAATCCTGCCCGATGTTTGGCTAATAGACGGAAATGATTTCGAACCATATAATAGGTAATGTAAGGAGGGGGGTCATAATCCGGGCGAACGCCGGCATGTCTGGCTTGAATTTCCGGCACGAAAAGACATTTCCAACCTGCTTTTCTTGCTCGAATACACCAGTCCAGTTCTTCTTCATACAGGAAGAAACTTTCATCCAGATCTCCAATGGAGCGAATCATTTGGGTGCGGGCTAAGAGTGCACAACCGGAAAGCCAGTCCACTTCCTCAGGATAAATAAATTGTCCTTGATGGACCTGATTTTGCCCCCTGTGCGAGGGGCGCCAGAAACGGTCCAACCGCCCTCCTGCACTCTGGATCAGATGATCGGGTTCTGCGTGGAGGATGAGGGGACCTGCAAAACCTACTAAAGGATCTGCTTCTGCAATCGTAACCAGCCGGATTAGGTCGCTTCCTGTGAGGATGGTATCTTCGTTTATCAAAAGAACCCAGTCGAAATGTTTTTCCATTGCCCAGCGAATCCCGACATTATTTCCACCCGCATATCCAAGATTCTGGGGTAGTTCGATCATCGGAACGCCCTGGATGGTTTTATGCAGGATTTCTCTGTTTTCTGGAGCAGAACCGTTATCCACGACGAGGCGCGGGATATCCTCGCCCAGCATTTCCAGACAACGAAGTGTATCCTGGGGTTTATTCCAGTTCAAGATGATAGCAAGAACGTTCGGTTTCAATGGACTCCTGCCTTGCTGGTTTGCATCAGATATTCCTCCAGAATCCGGGTGGATTGCTCCCATGTCCAGTTTTTACGCACCATCTCTACCCCGTTCTGTCCCATGGTTTTCAGCATGTCTGGTTGGCTGAGCATTTCCTGTAAAATTTCACCAAACCGAATTGGATCACGCGGGGCAATGCGCCCGGTCACCCCATCCACAACGGTTTCAGGAACTCCTCCTTCATCAATTCCCAGCACCGGGGTGCCGCAAGCCATGGCTTCCAGCGGAACCAATCCAAAAGGTTCCTGTACCGGTGTATAAACCACTAACGCGGCTTTTTGATATTCCTGCGCCAGTTGTTCGCTATTCAGGTTGTTGATAATTTCTATCTGCACACCGGATTGTTCCGCTAACTGGATCAAATAATTTCTTTCCTCCTCCAGTTGCATATTACAGATCAATCGCAATGGAGGACGGCGATTTTCTGGAATATAAGCCAGACTTTGGATGAGAAAGTCGAATCCTTTTCGGGGGCTTAATTCGCCTACCGAGAGAAGATGACCTTCCCGGATAATCTTCTCATTGGGATGGAATTGATCCGTGTTAACGCCATAACGATTCAGATATGCTGGGGCAGTGTAATGCTCTCGAAACTGACGTAGGGTAAAGTTGGAATTTGCCAGAAAAAGGGATGTTTTTGCAACGGCTTGATCTTGTATCGCTCTCAGGCGGTTTTGATACATTCGGATGAAAGGGTCAAAAGCATCTGCCGTTTTTCTCAGCACAGAAGAACGCAGATAAGGACGTTCGAAGGAACGGTTTACCTGATTGGGAAAATGCTCATGCAAGAAGTAAACCGTTGGTGTGGTCAGAAAGAGATTCAGGATGGGGATGAATGTGAAGAGACAGGGATGGGTAAAGACTACGTCATAGCCTCCCTGATCGATCTGTTCCGCCATGCGCTGATAGAGTGTAGTCAGTCTTCCCAAATCTCTCCGGCGTTGCAGTTGGTTCAGTCTACCAAAGGGGCTCCGATATAGAGGAAGGGGTTCAAAAGAGTAAATCAGGTGATGAAGTACCATGGAACGAATATCACAATATTCATGGTCAGCAGTGTTCAGGGTATAGACATGGACTTCGTGGTTCTGGACCAATCGTCGGGTCCATTCCATGAGAGCACGTTTAGCGCCTCCTGAGGGGAGGTTATGAAAGATCGCGATGCGCATCAGATTACCCTGACTCCCTTTTCCCAAAACTTTCTCCGGAAAAAACGTGTGACCCACAGCCCTTCAAATTTTCCACGCAGGTTGTTCAACTCCACCCAAAACCACAAAAGCGGGGTAAGAAAATAATCCTCTGGTAGGGTGCGCCTGAAAGGAAAAGAAATCACCCGAAAACCAAAAGAAGCCAGATACGTCAGCAAGGCTCTGAATTGCCGGAGCATGATTTTGATTTGCTCAATCGGGGTCCATGGATAACCCGGAACATCTTTATAAATGGTGCCCAGCAGAATTTCAGAATACCCGTAGATATAAAAATGCCTTCCCAGTCGTTTCACTGTGGGACTGAAAATGTGGTAAACAACAGCCTCAGGAACAAAAACAACCCGTTTTCCGGTTTGCAACTGCACCCGGTAACTTAAGTCAACCTCCGCTCCGGTGTACATATTGGGATTGAACATTCCGGCGGCGATGAAATCGTCCCGCCGAATGGCACAGTTTCCTGTAATCAACGCAGCAGGAAAATCTGGAGTAGCCTGGTAGGCATTCTTAAAGGGTTTCATCTGGTCCAGAAATCGTTCCACGGGGGTAGAGGGTTTATAGGCTTCAATTCTTCCACCAGTTCCAACCACAGTTTTGTCTGCAAAGGGGGCTACCAGATGCCTTAACCAGTCTGGTTCTGGAACGCAATCACTATCGGTAAACACCAGAATTTCCCCCTGGGCTTCTCTTACGCCTGTATTGGTTGCCGCATGAGGACCCTGAATCTGACGTTCAAATACCAGTTTGACAGGGTATTTCTGCACGAATTCAGGCGTGCCATCGGTAGAGTTGTTGTCCACTACGATGACTTCGTAGCGGTCTCTGGGATAGTCCTGTTGAAAGATGGCATCCAGGCAGGCTTGTATGGTGCGCATCCCGTTATATACGGGAATGACGATGGATACAGAGGGGAGAAGATCGGGGTTTGGGGTTGAGCCAGCCGGGTTCATGAATAACTCCAGTATCGTTCCGCATGTGCCTGATAACCAAAGAGACGCCGCCAGATGCGTTCACGCCTACCACCGGCGCCTGCAACCAGTTTACGAAGGCGTTCTCCCCAATGGATCTCAGCTGCGCGTTCTGCGGTGAAATCTTTCACCCGTTTTTTCAGGCCTTCTTTATCCGCAAACATCATGGAAATCTGGGATTCGTACATGAACATGGCTTTGAGTTTTTCTTCCACATTGATCAGTTCTGTGAAGCAATGCCATTGGATCTCTCCAAACCCAGCCAGCGCCTGTTGAAGGGTCAGAGGATCATAAGCGTGCGGAAAGTCTTCATAAAACCACACTTGCCAGCCCTGCTGTTTGATCCTTTTCGCAAACTCTCGCACCAGTACATGATCCACATGATTTCCCGCGCCAAGCGGTGCGTAAACATGGACCTGTTCTGGAACGAATGCCAGATCATGCCATGCATTCTCCCAGGACCGTAGCAAAGTTTGCGCATCTTCGGGATGAGGAGACCCGAATAAAGCAGATAGGTTCGGATAAATTACTTCTCCGTTCACTTTACGGTAAATGGCGTCACTTGTATCCCAGTAAACTGCCTGAATTTCCCATAATCTCAGGGCACGGGAGTCTTCTTCCAATCGTAAAGCCACAGGATCGGAAGCATTCCCCCACATTTCGTGGTATTGCTGGGCGAAAGCAGAAAGTGTTCCTTCGGGAGGATGCCCGGAAAGAAAGTTCAACACGGTTACGGTTTCTCCGTTGATTCGTTGTCGGTAAATTCGCCCTCCACACGAATAGATGGCATCGTCGAGATGAGGGGAGAAGTAAATATGATGTCGAGGCTGTGGATTCATGAGATCAAAGTTTTTCTCAATTAACCCGATGAAGAGGAGACTTTCCGAACAACTCCAGCCTTTTTCATCAAGGCTTCTGCTGTTTTGAAGTAGTCCAGGACATTTCCCTGATTGCCAATCCACTCCAGGTAATCCCGGAAAATGTCATGAAGGTTTCGAATGGGTTGCCACCCTAAAGCCTGCAATCGTGAGATATCCGACACACTATGACGATTGTCCCCAAGCCGGTATTCCCCGGGGACAAGCGGTTCAATATCTAATCCAAATTGTTGGGTGAGTACTCTGGCATATTCTAAAATCGTGGTGGCACAACCGCTTCCCACATTGAAAACCTGATAGTCTGCTCGGGGGTCTCTCAATACGGTCATATTGGCTTCAACCACATCTGCCACATGGGTGAAGTCCCGGGTCTGAAGTCCATCTTCGTAAATGATAGGTGGTAAACCATTCATCAGGCGAACTGAGAAAATTCTGCAAATTCCCGAGTACTGATTAAACAGAGATTGCCGCGGACCTTGAACAATGGAATAACGCAGCGCCACGCTGGGAATCTGATGCAGTTTTCCCAACCGTACAGCCGACAATTCCTCTGCATATTTGCTGATAGCATAGGCATTGTAAGGATTGGCATATTCTTCTTTAAGTCTGAGGGGCTGCATCTCTGTATTACAGGAAGGACAAATCACTTCCCAACGTCCTTCCTGTAATTGTTTTTCATCGCGTACAGGCGGTTGAACGACCTGTTGAAATTGCCGGCAACTTGAGTTAGTGCATTGGTATTGCCCTTCTCCGTAGACAGCCTGACTGGAGGCAACGATGACTTTTTCTACATTCAACTTGTATTCGAGAATCAGTTCATGGATGAGTGCGGTGCTGACGCTGTTTACATGCAAAAACCGACTGAAGTCGGGCATATAATCCTGATAAGCGGCTTCGTGAAACACGTAGTTTACCCCCCGAAGGGCATCAAGCAGGATTTGGGCGTCTCTCACATCGCCTTGAATAAATTCAGCCTCGCCGGGCACCCAGATTGGTTTTCCATTCGGATGAACCCGGGGGTCTAACGAGTCCAGGATGCGCACTTCATACCCTTCTTGAAGAAGTCGATCCACAAGATGAGATCCGATAAAACCCGCTCCACCGGTAACCAATACTCTGGTCATGCATGCTCCTTAGATGAAAGGGATGTAGGGATAAGAGATTTCAAGGTAATGACGATTAACCCGCGGTTTTTCAGCCAGGTTGGGTCAAACCATATGGCTTTGAAAGCATGAACAGGGACTTGTTTCTTGTTTCCCTGCCTCATCTTTTCAAACGCTGCAGTGGCATGGAAGATTGCCCGGATATATCGGGGATTCCAATGTAATGCTCTTTCAGGTAATCCCTGGATCAAAGATTGAAGAAATCTTTCGGGTTGAAGACACTGCGGAGAATTCGCAAAAGAGGCAAGCGAACTGAGCGCCTGCGGTGGATTCCCGATCTCCAATGTTGGGTTAATGCGGAGCGCATTTTCCAGCGAGTTTTTCCCTTCAATCGAATCTCCTGCGGCAAAAGCCCGCGCTGCGCCATTCAGGTAGGCATGCGCATAAGCCTGATCTCTCAGGTTCAAAATCTCCGCAGGAAGATTGGGAATGGAAAAGAATTTATCGAACATTCTCAACATGCCTTGCTTCATTAAAGCCGCATGCTTTGCCATATTCTGCCCATGAATGCGGTAAAGCGTCACAGGGCGAGGCAACCATTCCATCGGGCAACCCAGAAAAGATAATCGAAGCCACAAGTCCCAATCTTCCACGTATCGCATGGTTTCGTCGAAAAGTCCTGCTTTTTCCAGCCATCCACGCCGCACCATGGTTGCTGAGACGATGATGGGGCAACCCAGCACCCAATCTTTCAAGGTGAGTGTCGGCTGGCTTTCCCAGGCACGGGCTTCAAATAGAGGGGTGAGGTGGGCATCCGTGAAAAAGACATCTCCGGCGACCAGTCCGAGGTCCGACTGTGTTTTCATCATATTGACCTGCCACGATAATTTTTCAGGCAGAAAAGCATCGTCCGAGTCCAGGAAGGCAATCAGTTCCGCACGAGCGTTCCGAATCCCTGTGTTTCTGGCGCCCGGTAAACCTTTGTTTTCTTGATAGACATAGCGGATTCTGGGATCTGCCAGCGCCTGGATGATTTCTCTTGTGTTGTCGGTAGAACCGTCATCCACAACGACAATTTCCCAATCCTGGAAGGTCTGGGCTTGCACGCTGCGGATAGCATCTAAAATCATGTCCGCCCGGTTGAATGTGGGGAGAACAACAGTCACTTCAGGCATGGCGCTGTGGTGATTTCTTTCCAATCAGGTTTCTGAAGGTGTTGGCAAGTGTTTGTCCAAATACTGCCTCTATGGACATGGAAAGCACTCCGCGGTTGAGCAGGGCTTGAGGTACGTGTGGCAGTCCTTTCCACAGCAACTGGCGGACTTTCTGAGTTTCTTTTTTCGCATGCTGTTCAAATGCGCCACTGATGTATAACCATCCGATGGCTTTTCGGAGGAATGAGCCCGGCAGTTGCATATCTGAAGGGAGATTCTGGAACATGGTACGGATGAACTGAATGGCTTCATCATAAGAGCCGGTATCTCTCTCAATGATTTTTGCTCGATCCACTGCAAGCCACATCATCCGCTGTGGAGAAATCCATTCCGGATCGATTTCTGCAACCTGTTTGAGGAAGGCTTTAGCGCGCTCAAATTCTCCCAATTGGTAAGAGCCTAATGCCGCCAGGATCCTCATCTGACGTTGTGCCAGTGGATACAATCGGTTTTTGTTTTCTTGCGGCAAATGCCCTAAGTTCTTTTCGATAACAAGGAGATGTTCTTGAAGTGCTCTTTCTGTGGATTGTCGTTGGAGGAGTTTTTTCCATCCAAACACGCGGTAGAAAATGAGCGGTTCTGGAATATACGCAAAGAGTCCCAGGCGAGAAAGACGCCACCAGAGATCCCAATCTTCTCCATGGGTAATGTGGATGTCAAAATTCCCTGCTTTGTTCAAAGCCTCTCGTCGTACAAGGGCTGTAGAGCCTCCTCCATAAACAACATTGCCCTGAGCAAAGTCTTCAAAAAAGGAACGAATCTCAATCCTTTCTGCGGGTCTTCCGTCAATCCAATCTCCGCAGAAAGGAGCGGGTTTGCCCTCAGAATTGACATAATATGCCTGTGAGAATACCAGTACCACTTCGGGGTGTTCGTCCATGACTTTTATCTGGCGTTCCAGTTTATGAGGGAGCCAGAGATCATCGGAATCCAGAAAGGCAATCAATTCACCCTGGGCATAAGCCAGCCCGTGATTGCGCGCGGCTGAACGTTCCTGGTTGTCCTGATATAGATAGTGTATTTGGGATAGGTAGGGTGCCAGAACTTCCCGGGTATTGTCAGTAGAACCATCGTCAATCACAATGACCTCGAAATCCCGGAAGGTTTGCTGGAATACACTATCCAGTGTGGAAGGTAAAAACTGCGCACTGTTATAAGTTGGAATGATAATACTAACCCTGGGCACTGAGTTCCTCTTTCTTTAGAAGGAGTGAAGCGGGTTGGTGAAAAAAGCGTTCAAACCACTCCTCTGCTTCTTGAGCAATGACATTCCAATCGTACAGGCGTTCTACCAAAGCACGTCCGTTTTGTTCCAGAGTTCTCCGAAAATCGGGATTTTCCATCACCTCAATGACCCGATCGGCAAAGAATTGAGGAGTATCTGCCAGTAAAATGTTTTCGCCATGGGTGACATCAAGTCCTTCCGCACCAAGAGATGTCGAGACAATGGCTTTCCCCATTGCCATCCCATCGAGAATCTTCAACCGGGTGCCTCCCCCTGTTCTTAACGGAACCACCATAACCTCGGCTTGCTGGACAATCGGACGAATGTCATCAACAAAGCCAAGGCATTCAACACCCTCCTGTCCGATCAATTCTTCCGGCGGGGATGCGCCGATGAGAATGAGTCTGGCATCAGGAAATCGCCTGCGGATTTTCGGAAAAATCTGGGCATAAAAAAACCTCACGGCATCCGCATTGGGCGGATAGGCGTAATTCCCTAAATAGACCATGGTGTGGGGTATGGGAGGGGAGGAAGAGGGGGTGAAAAATTCTGTGTCCACACCGTTGGGGATCAACTTCACAGGTAATGAAGGGCAACGCTTTTGCAGGATTTGTTTGTCTTTCTCCGATACAACCATGATGCCGTTGTACCGGCTGTAGTTTTTCTTTTCGTAATGAATGATTTTCAACCATTCAGGAACGGTAAATAATCGGTCCACCCAACTGCCTGGAAATGTCTTTCTGGCTCTCCAGAAAAGGCTAGACTGTACGTTATGGGTTGAGAGCAAGCAAGGAATTTCAACTGGTTCAGGTACGAGTTCAGCGTTGCCTTCAAATTCACTGATAATGAGGTCAATGTGATTCTGGCGAAGGATTTCTTCTACGACTTTCAGACGTTCCGGGGTTCTGGGAAGCCAGTAAACCCCTGGGGCTTTTACGTATCCAAAAACGAACTCGAACAATCTGGGAATATGCAAATGTGCAAGAACTCGTTTTAACAGCCCCATTGCACCGCGAGTGGGGAATGAAAAATGCTCTTCTTTAGGTAAAGGTATGACTTGGTGGCAAAACTTAGACGCTCCCTCTAGATAGGTTTCTTCTCCGTCCCAAATGGGAGATACCCATGTAATTTGATATTTTTTCGAGAGGCGGTGATATAGATGATAAAGACGGGCTTTCCCGCCATCTTTTGGAGGGTAGGGCAAAATGGACGAAATGACCAGTATCTTTTTCATCATCTAGGCTAAATTCTTCTTTGCCAGTTGAATCACTTCGGGCAAGCGACTTTGAATTTGTTTTGCAAGTTCTTGCCTCTTCGTAAAACGATCGACGAAAAATTGAGATAACTTCCCGGGGATCGGCAATTCTTCAGGCGCTATGGTCATATCGTCTAAGTCAAAATGCTGGAACAGCCCTTCGAATTTGTCTTGATAGGCAATACAGGCGACGGTAATTCCCTGGCTCAGACAGGCAATGGCAAGGTGCATTTTTCCGCTCAGAACAAATGCCAGTTTACTCACAATATATTTGATCTCGGTGGTTGGGCACGGTAGTGGTACGATTTCGCTCAATTGTTGGATATGCGCGGGGAGAGCATCAAAAATTGCCTTTGCGATCACGACATCGCTCGTATCCCCTCGAATGTCATGGGGGATAAACAGGAACCTGATTTCGGGAAACCGGCTAGAAATTTCCTGAATGGCTATCTGGTAGGCTTTAACCAGTTCGTCTATAGTGAGTTCTGGATATTTTTCAATGAGAACGTGATTTGCGTTGATACCAACGACAACAGCGCCTTCCTTCTGTTGTTTGTCAATCCATTCAATCACCTTTGTGGAAACCTGTCCTCCGCTTCGAGGCTCGAGAAGAAACGCAATATCGGCTGTCAGAGTCACTGACCGTTGAAGTTCTCTCTCGAGTCTCCCTTTACTGACAGGATCCCGGGCAAAGAGTTTGACCGTTTCAGGTAATTCCCTTAATGCAGTTGTGCAGGAAGGGTCTGGATGGGCATTAAAACTAAAACTCACGATTCGGGTAGGACGTCCGGTTTGGGAGCCTGTATGTACCAGATAAATGCGCTGGAGAGAATCCTCAACAGAATAATATCCGTCCATGACATCTGTGCCCAGCACGAAAAACTTCTCGTACCGACTGATCATGTCACAAAAAGAGAAGCGGATTTTCCAGGCATGGTAATGAAAATAATCTTCCAGGCAGAAAAATTCGTCTATTCCCTTGATGAATGACCAGTCATCGGCTTCCTGGTATTTAATCAAAGCGATTCGTTCGGCGCCGCTTTTGGCAAGATTTTCAATAAATGAGGTTACAACTGCGGCATCTCCGTAACTTCCAGGAGAATAAGGGGGAAGGAGGATGACAGAGTGTGGATATGGTCTAATCGTGGCACCTGCCCACCTGGCGTAGTGCCTGAGCAAAACGGATAAAATTTCTTTTTTCATATGACTTTACCCTGGGAGGATCCAGCGGTGAGGAAAGATAACCTTTCCAAGCCGCTGGCTTCGGTTATCAATGGGACGTCCCCTCAATCGTCCCTGTTCAACGTTGAAAATGGCTGCCGCCTCGACGTGATCCTGCATTTCCCCATTGGCTTTTATTCCCACATTAATCCGATAGCGTCCGGGGAGCAGAGGAAGTTCGTGAATCCAGCAGATCACTTTGTCGTGTAATTCTGGAGATTTCTGATCTTCTGGGCTGGAGTCAATACTGTTGAAGTAGGCTACTGGATTTCCCTGCAAATCGCAAATGGTGAAATCCAGATATTCAAACACCATGTTTGGTTCAAGATGAGAAAGATGAAATACAAATTGAGCAGGTTCCCCGGTAATCAGCGTAAGGGCGGAAAGGTGACTCTGGTCTGTAATGTCCACTCCAACCAGGCGGATATTTCCCAATCCGCTTCGGTCTGACCTTTCAGATATTTCTTGCTGAGAGATTTGATCGATGATCTTGAGATACATTCCCACTGCTTCGCTAATGGTGCCATCCACCAACACTTCCCCTTTTTGCAGGTAAATTCCTCGATTACACAGGGATTGAACAGCCGCCATGTTGTGGCTGACGAACAGTACCGTGCGCCCTTCTGTAGCCACCTGGCTCATTTTTCCCAGACACTTTTGTTGAAATTCTGCATCGCCGACAGCCAGAACTTCGTCAATCAGCAGAACTTCTGGCTCCAGATGTGCAGCAACAGCAAAACCTAATCGCACCCGCATTCCTGATGAGTAATACTTAATGGGTGTGTCGATAAATCGTTCAATTCCTGAGAAGGCTACGATTTCATCAAATTTCCGCTCAATTTCTGCTCGCTTCATCCCTAGAATTGCCCCGCTCAGGAAGACGTTTTCCCGCCCGGTCAATTCCGGATGAAACCCCGTACCTACCTCAAGCAAGGCGCCCACTCGTCCATGGATGATCGCACGTCCGGTAGTGGGTTCTGTGACCCGAGAGAGTAATTTAAGCAGGGTGCTCTTTCCCGAACCATTTCTTCCAATGACGCCAAGCACGTCCCCTTGCTTTACTTCAAACGAGACATTTTTTAAAGCCCAGAGGGTCTCTTCGGGTTGGAAAAAGGCTCCCAGGAAATATCGCATGGAATGGGCAAAATGGCGAAGAGGTGAGGGTTTATGCAGAACATTGTTTTGATTCCGCCCGATGCGATATTTTTTTGAAAGATTTTCTACGTGAATAGCAATGTCGCTCATAGGTAGTCCACAATTGTTCGTTCAGTGCGTCGGAAAATGAAGGCTCCCAAAAACAAAAGCACAAACATCAATCCCATAGAAATCCAGAACGTGATTTCCGGGGGCGAACCGATTCCAAGAAGCGACCATCGAAACCCTTCGATGATGCCTGCCATGGGATTCAGTCGATAGAAAAATCTCAAAGCCTCAGGAACCTGAGTCACCGGGTAAATGACCGGTGAAAGATACATCATGGCTTGCAACAGAAAATTGATGGCAAAAGAAACGTCTCGAAACCTTACCGAGAGCGTTGATAACCAGAGACCAACGGTGAGAGCCAGCAACAAAGAAGCCAGGATGAAGCCGGGTAGCCAGAGGATTTCCACTCGGATCGGGACCTTGAAATACAACATGAACAAAAGGAAAATCCCAAAGGATGCCGCGAAGTCCACCAGCCCAGAAAGTACACCGGCAATGGCGATGATCATCCTGGGGAAGTACACTTTTGAGATAATCTCCATATTTTGAACGAGGCTTCCTGCAGAACGTAAAACTGCATTGGAGAAATATCCCCACGGCAGTAATGCAGAAAGAGAGAATAGAGCGTAAGGCAGATTATCGCTGGGAACCTTTACAAAGGTGCCGAAAACCAGCGTCAGAATGACCACATTCAGGATAGGGCGCAGAAAGATCCAGGAGACTCCCAGTGCTGTCTGCCGGTACATTCCCCGCACTTCTCGCCAGATCAGGAGCCACAAAAGTTCCCGGTACTCCCACAGGTCTCGTAGTCCCAGGGATGCCCATCCTTTTGTGGCTTCAATCACGGTGACATGTGGATTGGAATGGTGAGGTATAGATCGTGAAAGTGAATTTTCGACCATATTTATCCTATTTTACTCTGGAAACTCAATGATATACACTGCAGTTTCATTGAAGATCCGGTGCTCGATGACGGTACCGCAAGGGGCAATCCAGTTGCGAAACCACGTTTCATTTTCTGCACTAATCGGGTCACCCTGATAATTGCCTTCCGGAAACAAAACAAAGAACATGCGTCCCCCTGAAGGTGGTTTTTGCAGTGCAGTGCAGGAGAGATTTTCAATTCTCTCCACTCTTCTTACAGGTCTTCGAAGATAATACCATAGCGTGGGTTCTCGGGTGCTCAATAACAGGTCAGAAGGTTGCAGGTTTTGTTGCAAATAGGGAAGCACCGGATGATTCTTGGTTGACTCAGACTCAATGCCTCTTCCTGTGATCATCTCAGGTAATTTTTGAACAGTCATTTGGGCATAAGCCACAATCAGGAGAATCAATGCCAGGGACAAAATAGAGCGCGGAAGAAAATGTTTCCAGGACTGCCACAGGGAGTCGATAAAAAACACAATCAATAAAAGGAGGAATGGATAACCGGGAATGAAATAACGGGGAAAATCCCATATTGCCCATGTGTTGCCGAATAAAAAGAGGAAACCAAAATATCCTGCCAGATAAAGAAGTACGGCGAGGACAGGCAGAGAAATCCAGTTGCGAAAACCTTCTCGAAGTTGACCTCTGGTTTTCCAGACCACTATTCCAACGATGATGAATGCCAGAAGCCCTGCAACCATGATGATTTCAACCGGGAGGGCGCTGAATGCTCTACGAAACCCCAATCCGAGGCTCAAGTCCGGTTTATATTGATCGATCAGCAGATGAAGCAGGTATCCTCGAGTGGTACGTTCAATTTCCCATCCTGCGGAATTGGTGGCGCAATAAAACTTGCCCGTCTGGAGGTAATTACTGAGCAATACCAGTAGTGTGGGTACCTGGGAGAGGACAATGGCTATGGTTTCCAGAACGGCTTGTTTCCATTCCCGGCGGGTGATTGAACGGATGAGCATCATCGCGCTGACTACCCCAATGAGCAACAGACCGACGATACGGGTCAGGGAGATGGAAGCCATGAGCAGAGTCAGAAGGAGCAGGACTTTTTGGGAAGGCGGCGTTTTTCGAAAGTACAGACTCAATCCCAGGATTACCCCAAGGGTAAGGGGGAGGTACAACGATTCTGTCAGAGAATACGTCATATAGTTGACCAGAGGCGGGAAGAGCAACAGCAACGATCCTGTTACCATGGAAGGCAATATGCGGTGAGTCCATTCCCACATCAGCCAGATTCCCAGCAACACCATGAAAAGCATGCCTGCCAGCACAACTCCCTTTAATAAAATGCCTTCAGGCACTCCCAGCCAGAGAAAGAATGAGAGAAATGCTGGAAAGCCAGGCATGTAATCACAATACCGACGAGAGGATTCCTGCATGGTGGTTAAAGTCATGTCAATTCGCAAGCCATTGCCCTGAGCCAGGTTATAGGCAGCGTTCAAATAGACGCTGGTATCATGGGTGAGCGCTGGCGATATGGCAATAACTGTTTGCCCTAATAGAAGGGTAAGCATTCCGATCAGGAGAGTTCCCACCAGTAAAAATTGTGTTTTGAATTTCATGCCGATCCTTGAATTCTCAATAATGGGTTAAGGGCTTGTCGTTGATTCGGCAAGCCCTTTTCAAAGAGGCTTTATGGAGTCAGGATTACGGTACAGGTACCAGGCGAATCCACGCCCATCCATAGAATGGGTAGGTTCCCTTACCGGTTAGCAGGTCAGCGCGATTGACATAGATTTCAAAAACTCCATTGGTCACGGTAACGGTGCCCAGATTGTATTCGTTGAAACTCCCTCTGGTTCCATTTGCGACTCTAAAGTTCATTGCCTGAGGATTGTCGGCTGTGTATCCCCAGTAGTATCTCAAATTGGCATGCAGATATAAACCTGCGTAGAACGTGTATCGTCCATTGGGAACTTCAGCGTAGAAACGTTCTACCGGAGGACGTTCACTGACTGCGGCAAATACCCCCGGATACCCTCTGGGTTCATACAGAAACTCTGTCCATTGATTATCTGTAGCAATGAGACTGCTCACATCTGTCGTGGTGGTCAGGATGGGGCTTTGATGGGCGTCATCCCACACATCAAAGCGAATGGTGGTTGGCACAGGGGTTCTGGTTGGTGTTGCGGTGGGCGGGATGGGTGTGTTGGTCGCCGTGGGCGGCAGTGGGGTAGCAGTGGGCGGGATGGGTGTGTTGGTTGCCGTGGGCGGCAGTGGGGTGGCAGTGGGCGGGATGGGTGTGTTGGTCGCCGTGGGCGGCAGGGGGGTGGCGGTAGGCGGGAGGGGAGTGTGGGTCGGCGTGGGAGGG
>FWWL01000756.1_pt1 | contig 69679 bp, 62 predicted proteins | sample 2228331 | NCBI WGS metagenome assembly FWWL01 (sample SAMEA103939775, study PRJEB20133) | metagenome
GCAACATGTAACTTATAAGCATTCGTATTCATCATGAAAAGATTACTCCTTATTTCTTTGACTTCTAGCTGAATGCTTTGGTAGATGATGCCAACCGGTCAACCGATTCAATTATTGGGGCTGAACCCACTGGAATGGTGATGTATTAAAGAATAAATTAGGATTCGCTTGCACATTGTGCGCCCAGAAGGTGAAGTGCAAATGAGGTCCTGTCGAGAACCCGGTAGTTCCTACAAGTCCAATAATATCACCTTTTTTCACGCGGTCACCCTTTTTTACTTTGAGCTCTGACATATGTGCGTATTGGGAGAATAATCCCATCCCATGATCAAGATAAATGGCGTTGCCAGTTAGATACAAGGTCTCTGCCAACACTACGATACCATCATTGGTCGCCATGATAGGGGTTCCCTCCTTAGCAGCCAGATCTATGGCCAGGTGGGAGCTGTCATATTTGTTATTCACATATCGAGTATACCCGTAGGGTGTAGTCAATCTTCCCTCAACAGGCTGGACAAAAGGGGAAGAGAACAAAAACTCAGGCTCTGACTTACTTCGCGCCAAATCAATTTTTTTCTGGTCTGCTGCAATCCGCTGCGTATCCTGACGCATGCTTTCCATCTGTTCGGTGACCTGAAGATACTGGGTATCAAACTTTTTTCCTTTGATCGTTAAGATCTGATCCCCAATTGGATAAGTTCCTGCTTTGACTGAAGTGGAGACGGGCAAGTAAGTGAAGTAACCAGCACCGAAAGGTTGCAGGGTATATGATTTCCCTTGCCAGTTAATCTGGCCTGGCTCATCGTGACGCACCATAACCAAGTCCCCAATGGAAGCCGTACTCGGTTGTAATAACCATTTGGATTGCATCTTGACCTTTGCCGTTTCAATATCCGCATACATGGAGGCTTCCTTACGAATAAGGGCGATTCGGTCCTTTTCATCCTGTATCGCTTGTTTGATCTCTGGGGATACTGCTGTATTCCAGGTTATTCCTCCATCGATAGTAACTAATAACGGAAACGGCATGTCTTTACTCAAGTCTACGAGTGCCCATCCAATCCGATCCGTTAGGAATTGGGATTGTTTCACAGGGTAACTTTTCGTCCCAAAAGTTAAGGAAGTCACTACTCTGTTCGGGTCCTTATTCCAGAGTGAAGACAGACCTGCGTCTGCAGCAGGCGGTTCTGCTGGAACAATATCCACTGACTTCAGCCACTCAACACCCCCATCTGAGGTTACGGTGACTCCGTCTGAATATTTGATCCAGCCAGTATCGAAATTAACCATTTGAAACCCTAACACTTCCCTAGGCGGCGGTGTCGGAGAAGGTGTCGGTGTAGGAGTTAGCGCCACAAGCTGCTCATCTGCTGTAGTAGTCCAGGGCCGCAGCCCGTATACCATTGCTCCTACACAGGCTATTACCAGTAATAATCCAACAATTAGCTTGAATTTTCTCATCCGCAATGAGGAACTGCGCTGCCCTTGGCGAGATTTACGTAAAGTCACTTGAAGTCCTCCCACATTTTCAAACAATCACATCTATCAGCTTCCATTATAACCCGATTAAGCACCATTTGAGAATTAGAAAAGACAGACTCTCTCTGAGAGCCTATCTGAGAGCTACCTATCATGCAAGGCAGCCTGCCGTTTATATAAATCTTCAATAACAAGACAAGCCATCGCTTCTACAACGGGTACGACTCTTGGACAAATACATGGATCATGTCTGCCCTCAGTAACGATCCATTGCTCATCCCCGTGTACATTTAATGTTTTTTGAGGAGATGATATCGATGATGTAGGCTTAACGGCAACACGAAACACAATCTCCTCACCTGTACTTATGCCTCCAATGATCCCGCCTGAATGATTGCTCATAAATCCGGCAGCATTCATTTGATCATTATGCTCACTGCCAAGCATGTGGGAAGCGCTGAATCCAGCTCCGAATTCGATCCCTTTGATCGAGCCGATCGATAACATCGCTTTGGCCAACTCTGCATCAAGCTTATCGAATACGGGTTCACCAATACCGGCGCTTACCCCTCTGATTCTGCACTCTACAATTCCGCCGCAGCTATCGCCCTTCGCAGACAAATGATGAATTTTCTCAATCATACGAGCTGCAGCTGAACAATCACAAGCCCTAACGGCGTTGAGTTCGATCTCTCCCTCGTCGAATGTCTCACATTGGATCCCGCCAATCTCCTTTGTGTAAGCGATAATACTTACCCCACGTTGCTCCAACAGCTTCCGCGCGACGGCGCCGGCAGCCACTCTTCCCGCAGTCTCTCTTCCAGAAGCTCTCCCACTGCCGCGATGATCTCGAATACCGTATTTTTGAAGATACGTATAATCGGCATGTCCAGGCCGAAAGGCTTGACTAATATCGTCATACGCCTCTGGGCGCATATCTGTATTATTCAGCATAATGAATAGCGGAGTTCCGGTTGTTTTGCCTTCAAAAACACCGGACAAAATACGAATGGTATCATATTCTTTTCTAGGTGAGGTTACAGACGATTGACCCGGTTTCCTTCGATCCATCTGGATTTGGATATACGGCTCATCAATTTCCACTCCAGGAGTTACACCATCTACAATGACGCCAACTGCTGCCCCATGTGATTCACCGAACGTTGAGATTTTTAGAATGGTACCGAATGTGCTTCCTGCCATATGTTTCTCCCCCGTGAAATTTTGACGTTAGGTTCTCATTCCATTATAATTTCGATATTGAAATAAATGAAATTGTATAAATCGCACTTTGTCATAGAAAGGATTAATACCACAATGATTTTGAATACCGAATGGTATCGTATTTTTCTGCACACAGCACAGTCTGGGAACTTAACGAAAGCGGCACAGCTGCTCCATATTACACAGCCCTCCGTTAGCTATGCAATCAAGCAACTGGAGGCCAGCTTAGGTGTGAAGCTCTTTGATCGACTCTCCAAAGGGGTTCGACTAACACCGGAAGGAGCAGACCTGCTGCAATATGTTGAACAATCATTTAGTCTGCTCCAGGTTGGGGAGCTCAAGTTAAAGTCCCTCAAGGACCTTTCAGCAGGGGAGCTTCGAATTGGTGCGAGCGGTCCAATAATTAAGCATTTGTTATTAGCCCCCTTAGATCAACTTCATGCTTCTCATCCTGAAGTCAGAATTCGCCTTATCCAAGGGAAAACGGCTGAAATCAGAAAACTATTGTTAGAAGGTCACATCGATCTGGGGTTTGTTCATCTGCCCTTCTCTGATCCGGATCTGGAATTGAATCAGATCATGAGCATTCAAGATTGCTTTGTCGTTGGCCCGGCTTATGGATTATTAGCCAGACACCCGATTGCAGCTGATGAAATTGCAAAAATACCGCTCCTATTGTTAACCCAGGGAAGCAGCACTCGACAATTTGTCGAACAGTGGTTCTCATCACAAGGGATACAAATAGAAGCGGATATTGAACTCAACAGTATGGATATGTTGGTGGAGTTAGCTGGACGCGGTTATGGCGCTGCTTTTGTGACACGTTCTTTCGTAAAGAACGAGCTGGAGGAAGGAAAGCTCATGGAGCTGTCCTTACTTGAACCGTTCCCTTCACGATCTGTCGGTCTAGCCACACGGCGTGGCAGGTCGCCATCGTTAATCGCCAAGCGGTTTATGGAGTTTCTACTCTACTCTCTCGATGACTGCGATTTGCATTAGATATTAGTATTAACATGTCATCGTTTTCAAGCTTTGCCACTCATGCGGGATATCTCTCATAATGACCATCGAATCATAGCTCAAATCTCCCTTCGCAATTCCAAACGCAGTATGGAAGTAGCTTAACTCCACATTGCCGCAATCTAAAGGGCTCATATTCCAATCATGCGGGATAAGACACATGCCATGATAGCGATTTTTCCCCGTTACTGCGGAGTAACCATCTGCTCCAGATTGGAAGAACCTCGACAATTCATCTACGGACTTGAAGACAGAACCTGATGGTAATTGATCGGTTGGTTGGGCATCAAATTCAATCTTCACTTGTAGATCGTTAGACATAAGCTGGAATTGAATCTTATCTTTGCTATCCTTCACGTGGAACTCAGCAGGATGATGTTCTCCTGGGAATAATCGGCCCCCAAGCCAATGATTTATTCGAGAGTTCGTATCTCTCCGGAAAATATAGACCCCCTCCCGTTGCTTTCCTGCATCGTCTTTCCACTCTACTGCTATACGATGGGCAGCATTCTCGCTAGATACGCCCATTTTCTTTGGAAGCCTTTTCGGATGAATATTTTCTAATCGTATCAGACATACTCCAATAATTGCTTTTCCGAGTACCTCCTTTGGCTTGAACATTGGAGGCAGGCAACCTGCTATTAATTGCGGCTCAACCTGATAATTAATTAATATTCTTCTCTTAATATTCCCTTCAATAACCGGGATTTTCATGAGTTCCCCCCACCCCATTGGTTTAATTTTCATCATTACACTATGGTATTCGACTCCTCTCATTATTATCCTTTTTCTTCCATTAATTTTCCGCTCTTAAACAGAGATTTAAGACCGTAAAGTGCTGGAAACTGGAAGTTGGCAATTTTTTGGCAATGCCCCCGTCTAAAAGCTCATGCGAAGTACGAACAATATAGGAACATGACTTTGAAATAAGAATGACCCCTACGATAGAGTCGTATCAGGTCATTGAGGGTCGATTAGTTTCACTTAACTACAAAAGGAGTGTATGACATGAAATCCGTTTCAACTCTACTATTAATGGCCGGTTTAATAGCTTTATCTGGATGCGGAGAGAAATCGCCTGCTTCCGTGCAACCAAGCCCTCAAGTCCAGACATCGGAGTCGCCAAGCCCAAAGCCAACAACTACGGCAACAGCTACTGCTACCGCTACTGCTTCACCTACACCTACACCTTCAGCTTCATCAACACCTACATCTACTGCATCTACAAAACCAAGCGCAGTACCGACAGCTTCACCATCATCAACACCTAAAGCCGCTGCGACCCTTGACCGAAAAGCAGCCTTTGAGTTATTAGAAAAAGCGAGCGAGTTAAAAGATGTGTATGACGAGAAGTCTTATACCAAGAGCGAGTTATATGCCTACTTTGCTCCTTACTACACCAATAACTATGTAGATAAAATCATACTAAAAAACATGAAACAGGTTGGCGATAAGTGGACGTTAGCCCACCCCAATTCAGAGTTGATAGAAGGTTCCTACTATGAGACTAACTTTACGGATAAAACCAAATTGGAGCAAACTGGTGATAAAATAGTAATTACAAACAGCCTCGAGGGTGGTCTTTCTGAAGCTCACGAAGAGACAATCACGCTCATTCAGACCAATAACGGTTGGAGAATCGACCTGGTCGAATGGAAGATGTAGGTTAAACTTTTAGAACAAAATAAAAGGTTGCGGACTTACTGTAGTTGGCGTTATCCTTCATGTTCATGACAAGGGATTCCTTATAGATACTATCTTTTGCATTGCCTGCTTCCCTGAGGAAAAATAGTAGAGTGATAAGGATTCCTTTGTTAGGTGCTTGAACCTTGGCGTGCAGGTGCCTTGTCCGTTTAGATTTTGTTCTGAATAATATCTTTATTACTTCTAATGATTAAAGTTTTCTCGCGAAATGAGCTAATAAATTCCATAATTGCAAGCTTATGAACTTTTTCGAACTTGTGATTCCATCGGAGCATATCGATTAAACCGCTCAAGCTTTGCTTATAGTTAGCTCTCTCCAGCCCGGTTCTTTGTTTGATAAATCGCAGAATTACATTGCAATCCCGCTTCCATACAGGCGGGCTTATAAAGATGATGATGTCGGCCAATTCAAAGCTTGGCATAACCCATTTGTAATAAACCCCTTCTACGATCCAAGCCTCTTGCTGTATGATCCCATCCAACAGAGCATCTCTTGTTTCCGGCGGGTTCTTGCCCGTATTTTCTTCCGTTCCTCTCCACATCACATTGTCCAGTTCATAGTAAGGAATGTTGTATTTGTCAGACAAGTGTCTGGCCAGGTAGCTTTTTCCACTACCTGTCGACCCAATAATATGTATTTTCTTAGTGATCATGAAGCCCTCCTCAATCTGAAATAAATATAAAACAAACTGAAGACAGCCTTCCTATCGAGTGCGTGTCTTCGGTGTTTGTCTAATATGGAGTTAGGTCACTTTGTTAGTCCTCGTTTAACCCTTCAAGCTTCCAATAATCTGAAATAGAACCTCTTCGATCGCCATCGAGCTTTGATCTGTATTTCTGCGCTCCTTGAATTCAACAACTCCTTGATCCGCTTGCTTGCCTACTACAATTCGATAGGGAATACCAATCAAGTCAGAATCCTTGAATTTGATACCTGGCCTTTCATCCCGATCATCGAGCAATACCTCAACCCGAGAGTCGCGCAAACGTTGATACAAATGTTCAGCCAGACTCATCTGCGTCTGATCTTTAACGGAAACTGGAATAATATGAACATGGAAAGGAGCAATTGCATTCGGCCAGATCATTCCGTTCGAGTCATGGTTCTGTTCTACAATAGCGGACAAAATTCTAGAGACTCCAATACCGTAACACCCCATAATCATAACCTGTTCCCTGCCATTAGAATCCAAATATCGGGCTCCCAGCTTCTCACTATATTTCGTTCCCAGTTTGAATACGTGACCTACCTCAATCCCGCGAGAAAATTGTAAGGTTCCATCTGTACACTGAGGACATGGATCCCCTTCGACCACATTACGGAAATCCCCAACATGGGTAAGCTCGAAATCTCGTCCAGGACGTACATTCCGGATGTGGTAATCCTGTTCGTTTGCCCCTGTTATCCCGCTTCTCATTGCTGCTACAGCTGTATCGACTACTATTGGAACTTCTAGCCCGATTGGACCTGCAAAACCAACAGGAGCTCCAGTCACCCTGATCGCCGTATCGGAATCCGCTAATGCGATATCCTCAGCGCCAAAGTGATTTTTAACCTTAATCTCATTGACATCATGGTCCCCTCTGACTAGAACGACAACAGATTTACCATCAACGAGGTAGATCAAGGTTTTGATGAGCTCCTGTGCCTCGATCTGCAGAAACTCTACAAGCTGAGCAATGGTGCGCACAGCTGGAGTATGAATTTTCTCTAACGCATCAGCACCGTCATCCTCATTCGGAATATGAACAATACCAGTTGCGGCCATTTCCAGATTAGCAGCATAATCGCAGGAAGAACAAGAGGCAATTGTATCTTCTCCAATGTCGGCAAGTGCCATGAATTCATGGGTTTCCCCTTCGCCGCCAATTGCCCCAGCATCTGCTTCAACAGCACGATAATTCAGCTCAAGCCGTTGAAAGATTCGTTTATAAGCATCGTACATTTTCCAATAAGAGCGATCCAGACTTGCCCAGTCTGTGTCAAAGGAATAGGCATCTTTCATCAGAAACTCCCTGCCCCGGAGCAGTCCATACCGAGGTCTTCGCTCATCCCGAAATTTCGTTTGGATCTGGTACAAAATAACGGGCAGCTTCCTGTAGGAGCTTATCTCATTTCGAACGAGTGCAGTTATGACTTCTTCATGAGTCGGACCAAGTGCAAATTCACGAGCATGGCGATCCTGCAACCGAATTAACTCAGGACCATATACGGAATATCGTCCTGACTCCTGCCATAATTCAGTTGGCTGCAACGCAGGCATTAACAATTGCTGCGCGCCTGCCATATCCATCTCTTCTCTAATAATCTGCTCCACTTTGTGGAGCACCCGCCAACCTAATGGCAGATAGGAATAAATACCTGCAGCCAGTTGCCGGATGAACCCGGCTCGCAGCATGAGTTGATGACTAACTACTTCTGCTTCAGCTGGCGCTTCACGCAATGTTGGTAAGAATAAATTGCTTTGTCGCATAATGGACACCTCCTGGAATAAGTAAGAGACAAAAAAACACATTCGTCAGGGACGAATGTGTCGTGGTACCACCCTATTGTAACCGTCCTAGTTAAAGGGACGATTCTTAAACGCATAACGGACAGATTCCGGTAACGGTTCCCAATAAGTTCACCGATACAGCTCGCAAGGTAGGAAGCACTCAGTCATGGCTAGAAACCTTACAGCCTAAGGGTCTCTTCTCTGGAACCATTTCCCTGAATCTCATGTCCTCGGTCAAAGCTATTTATTATGGAAATTCATGTATGGTCCAATTTATTACATCATGACCCAATTGTCAAGGGTTCACAAATCTCTTCAAGACAATCTGTGCTCACAAACATGATGGGCAGGAACTCATTGATACTATGAGAAATCCCCCGGTTATCTGCATGGAGTACCCAAGACACTTCTTTCCAATCCAGAATACCCTCTTCTACTATTCGTGGTTTAAGTTCATTACAAAGCCAGTTTTCTTACCTTTCAAGAAGCCAGCCTGTTCATAGAATCGATGGATTTCTTCTCTCTTTGACCCTGTCAGCAGCATGATTTTATAACAATTGACTTCCTTAGCCATATCAACCGCAGCATTAAGAACCATTTGGCCGTACCCTTTCTTCCTGTGCTCTTCATGGGTAACAACATTCTCTATCAATGCATAAGGTCTCGCGCTTCTAGTAAGATTCTTGACAAGAACTAATACGCAAGTAGATACAATCACATTCTCATGTTCCAAAACAATAATTCGCATAGCGGGATCCCGCAGCATCTCCTGCCAATGCTCCTGCAGCTGATCATTTCTTATTAACTCAGGGTCGTCAGGCTGTAAAAACTTATAAAGGGTCAATAGATCCTCAAGCTCGTTGTCATGAATTAGCCTTGTTCTTGCCATTCCGTGAGCACCTTCTTCCCTTCATCTCTCAATCTTAATTGTCACGATCCGTTAACTAAACTAGATCTCGAGCATATAGCTCTATCCATGCAGGCCAATAGCCAAGGCTTATGGCCAATTGTCTGCTTTGCAGATTACTTACCTCCGTCGAATAATAAGGGATTAATCCTTCATTCAGAACGGCTTGCGAGAGTGTGCCTACCAGCGCCTTACCTACCCCTCGTCCCTGATACTCTCGCCTAACATCAACACCGATCTGCCACATGTCGGAGCAATCTTCGGATGCTCCCGCAATGCCAATCACGGTTCCTTCGTACTCTGCAATCGTTGCAACACGATCTGGACGTTCACTGTCTACTCGGAAGGAAAGAGCGTGCTGGAACTCTTTGTGCCCATACAAGGTATGAACCTGATCTCTGTAAAAAGTAGTAATCTTTACTCCATGCGGAATGGCAAATGATCTCAAATCTTGGAGGGAGCATACGTATTTCTGGACTGGACCGGCGATGAACTGCTTGTCTATATGTACATATTCTACTATTCGAGCCAAGTTCGCAGCACTGAATACTTGTCCGCGATTTAGCGACCCAAACTGCTCTTTAAGCCAATCTATTCTCCCCGCATCTGCAGTTACAACAGTTCCATTGCCCATGGTAACGATGCTAAGAGACTTTTCTCGATAAGGAAACCGGAATCTGCCCTCCCTAATCTCAGACGTATGAAAGGAAATACTCTCTTTGCCGAAATCACTCTCGTCACAAGCCTGATTGGCCGACAATACCCTTCTTACGGTTTGTAGTACAGACTCCTTATTGGAATTTATCATTTGAAACTCCTTCCACATTAGGTTTCTCCAAGTTCATCATGCCGGAATAGCATTTCCGTTTCATTAACCATAGCCGGCAACAGATCCTCCATAGTATCCAGCAATGAACGAAGATCCCGATTAACCTGCCCATGCTCGAATAGATCCAGACTCTCAGGCAGTTCTTCTTCATCAAGGATAAACGTGCGTCCATCCGGCAGCACTAGAACGTCGATAATTAAATCCTCGAACGATACCATCATTTCTGTTATGAGCGTGTTTCGGACAATATTGAAATAAGCTCCAATAAACCCGCCTGCTTCATTTCTCAATATGTATACGTTATAAGGTCTATCCTTCCAATAATATGCTATAGTGTAGCTGCCTTTGGGAACAACTAGCTCTGTTGAGCTAGCTCGAATCGTAAAAGTTTGGGCCACCCTATACAGTAGAATCATTGAATCCTTATGCCGTTCAAGTAAATTACAGTTATATTCTACAATGGATTGATCATAACGTATTTTTCTCTCTACTACTTTATCTCGGATTGGTTGAGACATAGAAGATGTGTCACTCCTTACATGAACTGCTGTTATTCATTTATTATACATCCGAACTATAAGAAAAGCTTCTATTGGGGTCCCCTCTAAGTTGTCGTCGATTCCCGCAGAAAAATAGACTATCGAACTAGGTTCGATAGTCTGTATGATTCTAGCTGTTCGCTTGTTTATGTTTGTTCACCAAATCCAGTATATCAATCCCATCAATCGTAAGTCCCTCTATGTTACACCCATTTAACTGAACATTTCTCAGATCGCAGTTCGTAACTGTACTTCCTTTGAAATTGCAATCCTCGAATCTTACCGGTCTTTGCTCGGGTTGATCAGGCCTATACAACGGGTGATCTTCAGGCGGCATCCCGATGTGATGAATATAAGCTCCGCCCAGCTGCGCGCCATCAATTTCGAAATCGGACATGTTCGCATCTGTTATCTTGGCGCCTATGAAGCAAATATTATTAAAATGACTGCTCCCAAGATTGGCATTATTGACTCTAATCTTTCCCAGATTGCAGTCTTCGAATATAGCTGTGCTTAGATCACTATGACGAAACTGAACAGGCTCGACATTCAACCAACCGTCTGTGCCGGGCTCTTCCTCCAACTGGCTCTCTTGCACGTTAGGTCTGCTGATGTTCTCGAATAACGTACCACCCAATTGTGCATGTTTCATATGTAGATTGGAGAAGAAAATATGATTCCACTTGGAATTGACGAAATTCACATGTTCTAGTGATGTATCCCTGGCATCGACTCCATGCAACTCCGCCCCCTTCAGACAAACCATATGGAGCTTCTCGTCCCTCAGATCCTGCAGCTCGAATCCACCTTTTCGATCAATCATTTTCTTATCAGTTAACGTCATTTTCTCTTCATCCCTTCTGTGGATACTTCATGTTAATTAACCCAATTCTCCGAATGATACGCTTTCATGAAAGAGAGCAGCTTCTCCAATTCCTCTATTCCCTTAGTCTCTGCCTCCTTAGCTGTCATGAGCAACTCCACAGCACGATTAGCCACACTTGGGTTCCCTGGCTGTCCCCCTTCTGGAAAAGGGAATAAGTCCCGCAGCTCCCCAAAAGCCCTAGCAACCGTTGCATAATGGACGGCTGCTTCTGAGGCTCGCCTGCGTACCGTCCGTTCCACTACATTCGTACCGTTCCATTGAAACACCATATCCTGCAGGAATCGAGCGGCGAATTCACGGGCATCCGCAATAACAGCCGTATTGTACGCATTCCCTTGTTCATCGGCACTGCGTCTATCCATAACTGCAATCCATGAATCGTATCCTGCAAGTCCTTGAGCGAACCGATCCTTGAATACATGGGTCCACTCCCGACCACGTGAATGCTCTACAACCATATCGAGACACATACGCAGCATCTCGTATTTGGAATGGGGTAAGCTCTCGCTTATCGTGGTTACGAATAGAAGATTAATCTTCGGATCTGCGAATTCAGCATAAGTCAGTGTCCCATCCTTTGACACATCCTTGGCATAGAACACCTGCAGGTCGTCATCATATCCGTAGATCAGACCAAATTCGGGAGTAAATAAATCAAAACAGATCGCAGGAACTCCTTGATCAATGGATTGCTGAATGAGTGCGATCGTCCTTTCTATCTTCTCTTGGGCAATTGGTGCCTCTGCATCAGCCAAACAACTTGTAAACCCAAGGTTACATAGGTTACGACGCAGAATATAACCGCCAGGAAACGAGGTCGGACCGGCGACATTTATTTTCTCCGGATCTATATTCATCCTGAAGGCATGACCTGTTAATCCCATCACATCGGTAAGAGAAAGATTCTTCTTGTCGGTGAATTTGACTGCTCCGTGTATCGCTCCTGCCGCTGATGTCCATGTGGTTGTCCAATCTTTTTCCTTCAGAATCGTCATGTGTTACTCTTCTCGCCTCCTGCATGGCTAGAGCTGAGGCGGAGCCAGAATTCTCCGCCTGGGCATTCCTTGCTCTGCTCTCTTATGTACATAGAATTGAATCGTTATGCGAACCCGTTCCTTCTCAAGCTTAACTCTAGATCTCTTGAGGATGTTGTACACGTTCGCCGTTGTCGTGTTGAACAAAGCTGCAATCTCAGCTGGGGGAAGCTCTCCGAAGAATCGTGCTTCGAATATTCCCCGTTCTCGTTTATTCAAACACCGAATGAGCATATGGATGCTCTGAAGCGTTTCTTTTCGCACTAGACATGCTTCAGGGTCTTGCATACTCCTCGCATTCTCAGCGGTTGCATCCGTCAAATGAAATATAATGCTGTCAATATCACCCCAATCGACATCTCCAGTAGAACCACCAGCATGATTAGCTGAATCAGATTGACGCATGAATCCGGCAAATGGTTGTTCCTTGCCGAACGGTCCTCCCCTTCGAAGCTTCATATACGCCTGGTTACGAACAATGCGATTCAACCATGGCATGAATCGATCCGCATCCGTGAGTGATCCCAAGTGTAGAAAGGCACGGATCAACGCTTCTTGAACAACATCCTCCGCCAGGAACATATCCTTAGTTAAGGAACCAGCCAAACCAAGCGCCTTAGCACGATGTCTGCGCACAAGCTCACCGAATGCTTCCTGATCACCTGATCTTGCACGAACCACCAACTCGCGTTCACGGTTATTCTTATCGGAATTCGGCATATACTGCATATCTTCAACAGGAGAAGCACTATACATATTCATCCCTCCTTATCTTACTGATGCCCGCGGCACCAATAATCTATCAAGCTGATGTAAAAGCCGCCTTGACGGCGGCTTCAATGTAAAGTCATGTTTAGGACGGTACTTATATAAACATGGCAGGGAACTGCTTCACAAGAGCTTTTGTCAGCACATCCGCCATCATTAGCGCTTCCTTTTCAAGGATCTCATATAGGTCAACACTGTTCTTATATTCCTTGCTAATCATCGAGACAGCTTCTTGCTTCGTTAATTCCAGATGATGATAGAACATCTTCTTGAACAGGTCTTTGTCAATAAACGGATTTATGCGTGTTAGGAAATCAATAATCTCGTCTGCATTCTTATACCATTTCGCTTCAGCCGCAAGTGCCTCTTTTTGATTTCCGGCAATGGCTGCTTTGACTAGATCGGATACAATCACCAAGTGTTCCTTGATCAATCTGCCGAACATCTCCGCAATTTGGTCGCCATAGACGCATATGACTTTTTAATTCATCCTCTGCTTTACTTATACATGAGGGATCGTAGCCTCCTCGGATATACCAGTAATTATGACTTTGATTGGGGTTATACTGAAAGACAGGAATTGAATACGGATACATCTATTGTTTTTCACTCCTTCAGTCCACGATTTCGCAATACTTAGTATTAATACACAGTATTCATTGCGTAATAGATAGGTGAACGTCCAGGTATGCATTTTATTGCATCAGTTGAAGCGTAATGATATGGGTTGTTCCTTTTCCTTTTTCACTTTTTATTTCGATCTTACCCTGCATTTTCTTAATAATACTAAAAGTGACCATGGATCCTAACCCAGTACCTTTATCCTTGGTTGAATAATAGGGCGTCCCTAATCTATTAATTTGCTCAGCCGTCATGCCAATTCCAGTATCAATAATAGAAATCACTACGGAATTATTTACTTTTTGGACGAAAAATTTCAATACCCCGCCGTCAGGCATTGCTTCTATACTGTTCTTCCCGATATTGATAACCGCTTGATGAAATTTGTATCGATCTCCGAGAACGAACAGACGATAATCTGGAATATGCTTTTCGATTTGCACGTTTTGATAATTGGCGTACGACAAAAGAACATTACACACATAGTCAATCTCAACTTGAATATCCATTTCTTCGATTTTCTCAGGTTCGGGTTTGGCCAGAGTCAAATAGTCTGAGATGATTTGCTGGGCGCGGTCGAGCTCTTCCAGACATATTTTCTGATAATACCGTCTGCTCTCCATACTAACATCCTGGTTGCCCATTAACTGAATAAACCCTCTAACGGAGGTTAGCGGATTCCTTACTTCATGAGCTACAGAGGCAGCAATTTCACTGACAATCTTGATCTTCTCACTCTTGATAATTTCTTCTCGCATCATAGAGTTTCTTCTGAAGAACTCAAGTATGTACACCGAGACTCCGGCTATAATACATTGGAAGATCATCGTTTCTAGCATATGGACGAATCTTGGAGTGAACATGGTACCGAGGTTGCTCGTGAAAGATAAAAATAAAATTAGTGATACAAAACGGACAATTAAATAGACTAAAAAGGAATAAATGATTTTGCGCCATAATGACGAGTAAGGGAATTTCTTGATGAACCAAATGATGGCTATATACGTAGGGAAAATGGCAAGTACGTATTCGAATTGATTGGCATTTCCCATAATGAAGCGATAAATGATTAACGTGGCATACAAGAAGAACGATACATACACGCCGCCATATAAAGAGCCAATAGCTAGTGGGACAGCGCGAAAATCATAAGTGGAATTATTAAGAATGAGTGGAAATGACATCGTTAACACTAGCGTAAGTGAGAAGATAACGTAAGTAACGATTTGGCTGCGCAGGTCGATGCGACCTGCTTTAAGCACATAAGGGTAAAACGTAAGCGGAAAGAAGACTAGGAGTATGTTTAGCAAAAAATCGTTGTACGGGATGTTCATATAGCCTCCTGATCCGTCGGTCGCCTCTCTTTCATACATTAACACGAACTATTTAGGGACACAATAGGACATCGGAAAGAGCAGATCGATAAGAATCCGCCCGTTTTTGATGCTATACTTAATGCCATTAACTACTTTGTAAATCTAACCTATTAAACCTTGCTCTAGAATGGATTCAGCTAGCAATACGGCTCTCTTCCCTGCCCCCATCTTCGTGTTATGAGAAACTAGTAATAAAAAGAGACCACCAAAGAGTTCATCTACTCCTGAGGTCCTTTATAACCTGCGTGCAGGTTTGGTTATCTCTCCAATATCCCTTTACAACTATTCCTTAATTGAACATTTCCAGTTCTTCGGGTCTTGCATTCGGGAGCTTGTCTGTAAAAGCACTCCAGTCCTGTTGCATCTCACTATCAGTCAACAAACATTCATCTAAGGAAGCAATTAGCTGCTTAGGCTGCAAGTCGATCCCGATAAATACGACCTGATTAATGCGGTCGCCATACACGGCATGCCATTTGGCCTCCAGCTCACCATCCTCGGCAAGAGCCTGCGCTCTCTGCGCTGGGGGCAGTGCAGCGACCCAGTATCCTGCGGGGCCGAACTGGATGGAAGGTCCTGCTTGGCTGAGACTCTGCGCCATTGTATCACGCGAAGCCAGCCACACCATGCCTTTCGCCCGTACGATCTCAGGAGGCCACTCACTCATCCACTCTGTAATACGCTCTGGATGAAAAGGACGCTGCCGCTCATAGACGAACGATGAGATCCCGTACTCTTCCGTCTCAGGTGTATGATTTTCTTTAAGCAGTTCTTGCTGCCAACCTGCAGCTACACTTGCTTCATCGAAATTGAATAATCCTGTGTTCAAGACCTGTTCCGGTTGAACAGCACCGTATTGGGATCGAATGATCTTCGCTCTCGGCTGCAATGCACGGAGCACTCGTTCTAGTTCATTCAAATCATCCTCTTCCACCAAGTCGCATTTATTCAGAACCAGCACATCACAGAACTCAATCTGGCTAATCAACAAATCAACAACATCACGGGTATCATCCACACCTATCGCCTCTCGCCGTTCGATCAGCGATTCACCAGATGAGAAATCATGCCAGAATCGATAAGCATCTACAACCGTAACCATACAATCCAGCCTGCAAAATTGGGACAAGTCAATCCCCTGTTCTTCATCGATATAAGTGAACGTCTGCGCAACTGGAACCGGCTCACCAACACCGGTAGATTCAATCAGTATGTAGTCGAACCGGTTCTCAAGCGCCAACCGTTTCACTTCTCGGAGCAAGTCCTCACGTAATGTGCAGCAGATACAGCCATTCGACATCTCAACCAGCTTCTCATCTGTTCTAGAAAGCCCGCCTCCTGTCTGGATCAGGTTAGCATCAATATTAACTTCACTTAAGTCGTTCACAATTACGGCTACTTTCAGCCCTTGTCGATTGTTTAGTACATGATTCAGTAATGATGTCTTTCCTGAGCCCAAGTATCCGCTAAGCACGGTTACAGGAATTCGAGTTGATTTGAGTTCAATTGTATGCAAGAATATCATCTCCACAACGTAATAATTACTATTAAGCTTTGTATAATTTGTGATTATATCGTAATTATTACGATTTGTAAATAGTAATCATTACTAATATGTGGAGATTCTTATTTTCTACTTTCTTGCATACAGTTGATCCAATACATGATGTTTTATGGATCAAGATATGCTACCCTTAAGCTATATTAAACTTCTATATCCCCTATTCTGGAGGTTACTATGACAGCTATACCTGTAATTATACTAAGCGGATTTCTCGGGAGCGGAAAAACAACCTTATTACTCCGACTTATACACGAGGCTCAGGTGAGGGGTCTTCGTACTGCCGTTCTAATGAATGAGCTTGGTCAAATGGACATAGACGGTCATATCCTTCAAGACACCTTAAAAGGCCTCTCGCTCGAGAAGCTATTGGATGGTTGCATATGCTGTGATAAAAAAAGTGAAGTAGCCGCCTCTATCGAACAATTGATTGGAACTGCTCCTGATCTGGTCATCATCGAACTCACTGGGGTAGCCAATCCAGAAGAAATTGCAGACTGTCTGACGGCTCCGATGTTAATAAATCGGGTGAGATTGAAGCAAATCGTAACGGTCCTTGATGCTGAGTTGGTGCTAGATTACAACAGTATATTCTCATCAGACCGTTCGTTAGTGCATACATTGCGCCGCCAAATAGAGGTTGCCGACATCCTCCTTGTGAATAAAACGGACCTGGTGTCCAGCTCTCGCCTGGTGAAGATAGAGAAAGCTATCCGTAAGCAAAATACTGCAGCGCCTATATTCAATACGACTCAAAGTCAAATGAATATGGAACGCTTGTTAAGTGATATAACACCAAACCGAAACGAGAGCACTACCAAAAGCAGCCCATTTTCTATGAGCAAGGGTCATCCTCGCAGCGGAAATGATCATACTCATCCCTCTACAACTGAGAATCGCTCCTATTCCCGGCTTGTTACCATTACGCTTCCAAGTAAGATTCAGGTGAATCCTAAGCATGTGGAGCGTTTCATAAAAGACTTAGGTTCCAGATTATTAAGAGCCAAGGGTTATTTGAAGCTCCAAGGGGATGACTCGCGAGCACATCTCGTTCAGCTTGCAGGCAATCGGATCGGTTGGCTGCCAACGACCTTCACGGGTGACAATTACTTGGTCTTGATTGGACTCGAGTTAGATACAGAAAAAATCCAATTGGACTGGGAACAGATGTTGTTAGTATAATATTTGCAATCTTGGAGGCTAGTGAATTGCGCTCTAATACTCTCATTAATCTAGCTATTAACCTTTTCTTCATCTCCTTGATCGGAACGATCATTGTAGTTGCTATGAATCCTCAGCTTGTAACAAGTCTTCCGTCCATCTATTATGAGGATCTGCAATCGTTCAAGACTATGTTTATCAGTATTATACTGGAAGCATTTCCTTTTATTTTGCTAGGTGTGCTGGTATCTGCTTTTATGCAAATTTTCATTTCCGTAGATATGATCAAACGGTTTACTCCTAAGAACCCTATACTAGGGATTATGTTCGCTTGCGGATTAGGGATACTGTTCCCGATCTGTGAGTGCGGGTTAATTCCTGTCATTCGCCAATTGCTTAAGAAAGGTATGCCGCTCTACATTGCCGTGGTGTTCATCTTGGTAGGTCCCATAGTGAATCCAATTGTGTTCAGTGCAACTTTTATGGCGTTTCGCAACAAACCGGAGATGGTCTACTCCCGAATGGGACTTGCTTTATTGGTTGGTACGGTCATTGGTCTGATCATATACCGATTCATTCGCAACAATCCGTTGAAGAATAGCGTCACTACCCTATATACTCAAGCATCCGATGCAAGCACGAGCGACCACATTCACCGTCCTAGAAACAAGATTTCTGCCATGCTCGAACATGCGGCCAGTGAATTTTTTGATATGGGGCGATTCTTAATCTTCGGCTCATTGGTGGCCGCAGCTATTCAGACGTTTGTACCGAGAAGCGAGCTTATGGAGATCGGACAAGGGGATGTGTCATCGCATTTCTTCATGATGGGATTGGCTTATCTACTGTCACTTTGTTCAACAGCCGATGCCTTTGTTGCCTCATCCTTTGTAAGTACGTTCTCCATGGGTTCGCTCTTGACCTTCCTGGTGTTCGGGCCGATGCTGGACCTCAAAACTACGATCATGCTATTATCCGTATTTCGCGCCAAATTCGTTCTTATCTTATCGTTGTTAATCATAGGCTGCGTTTTCTTAGGGTCCATCTTAGTAGAAACTATTGTCTGGTAAAATCTTCATCCTATTCTCGTAAAAAGGTGGTATCAACTATGGAAATGGCAGAGGAACGTTCGTTAACAGGACATTATTTGCTTCGAGCAGCCATTATGCTAGGCTTCGCCTTCTATATCGTATATCTCGTGCGATCTGAGCATCTAATCTATTACATTGCACCTCGAATGCAGCTCTATGTGAAACTGGCAGCAATTGCTCTGTTCTGTGTGGCTCTGCATCAAATCTATCTAGCCTTTCAGTCGATATTTGATCGGAATAACGAGGCTGCATGTAATTGTGACCATGAGCCTCCCCGCTCTTTACTTGCTAACGGGCTAATCTACGGATTGTTTCTGATCCCGCTAATGCTTGGTTTCTTGCTTCCCGATCAACTTATGGGCAGCAACATAGCCTCCATCAAAGGAATGAATCTTTCTAGCGGTGTGATCACCAAACAAGCCACTCCATCAGAGAGTTCAGCGGGCACAGGGTCTGGAGTTGTTCTGGGCAAGGAAGTTATAGCGCCTCTAGAGGCAACGACTCCTGCTGCCACCACTGTTCCCCTTTCATCCGCTGCGCCAACCGCTACAGCTGCTCCAAATCCGAAATTATCGATTATGTCAATCGAGGACGCCAAGCTGTACACCAAGTTCAAGACGGAATACTTCAATGAGGCATACTCCTTACATGCGATGAAGCTATACAAACAGGATGTGATTCAAATAAAAGAAGAGGGTTTCATGGAGACCATGACTACCCTCGAGATGTTTATGGAACATTTTATCGGCAAAAAGGTTGAGATCAGCGGGTTCGTTTATCGGGAAGATACTATGAAAGCCAATCAATTTGTCGTAGCTCGATTAGCGATGCAATGCTGTTCTGCTGACGCCTCGCCGTTCGGCTTGTTCATAGAGTCAACGAATGCGCAATCCCATGCTGTAGACAGCTGGGTTAAGCTTACAGGAACCTTGGGGACGACGACTTACAACGGGAGTGAGATTATGAAGGTCTCTGCCACGAACATTGAAAAAATCAGCGCATCCAAGACCCCTTATGTGTATCCAGATTACAGCTTTCTTGATTAGTATATTTGCTCTCAGTCTAGGCTATTTATTTACAATGTAATTAGAAGAATGAAGCGTCAATACATAATAGCCTAGATAGAGCACAACATATGCAATCATAGAGGTAAGGATTGGAATGGCTAGAGATCCGTCGAACAAACTAATCTGGAATATGCCCTTCAGGATCATTATACTGTGAGCGATCCCAATAATCAGGGGCAGCAGGAATACGAACAATAATTGCTTCGCTATTGTGCTCATTACGTCCCTTCTACTGACACCCAGTTTACGTAACGTCTCATACCGGCCTTTATCAGAATGCGCTTCGGTAAGCTGCTTGAAATAAATAATACTTCCTGTTGCAGCCAAGAATACAAGCCCCAAGAATCCTAATAGGAATATATCAAGCCCCGCTGCTTCCAATCTTTTTCTATACTCCAGATAGTAACTTGTTAGCTCCGCATGCTCCGCCCCTTGCAGCTTATTGAGTTGGAGGGCTGTCGTTTGGGTCCGCTGTTGATCCTCCACTTTGTAGATAACATAGCGAAGCTTAGTAGATTGTTCGGCCAAGCTATCGTACATCGTATCACTCACGATCATATACATATCCGGCGATACCCAGCTCATGATTCGATCTTCGAGCATAGTCACATAAGTCAACTTTTGTTGCCCTTGAGAAGTAGTCAGTACTAACTGCCTTCCCGCATTGTCCGATGTTCCGGGGTCAGAGATCGATCGAATTCCAACCATTTGATTACCTGTCAGTTGTAGGGTATTGTCTCTCTTAAGAGTAGAAGCTAGCTTATTGTACGTGCTGGCAGCTATAATTTTCACAGGAACATCATTCGCTGTAAACCCATAAGGAACGAACGGAGTATCCGACAAGTCGCCTTTTATCTCAAGTACTTGTATGATCTGTTCCGATTGGATTCGATGTTCTTTATCATCAGCAATAATGCCTCTCACTTGTTCATTAAATGAGTCATCCAGCAACCTATGTGTGTAACTGAAAGGCGCGTAGTTTGCAGCACTCTTCTCCACGCCATAGTAAGAGCTATAACCGACACTCACGGCGCATAAGGTTAAGGCGCTAAGCAGAGCAACCATGGTAAGAATTCGCGCGTTGCCTTTCATTCTGTACAGGAGCTGTGAAGTACTGATGAGATTAGTCCCCTTGTAGAAATGGGATTTGTTGCGCTGCATGACCCCGAGCAGATATACGATTATGGAACGAAATAATAAATACGTGCCGATAACAAGACTAACTAAGAAAAGAGTAAGGATGAATAAGGCATGGAATGCACTTGTATCCTGATATAGAATCCAGTAGCTGAATACAAGCAACAACATCCCGATTGAAGCCGTGATCACTGAAGTCTTGGGAGCCTGCTCCCCTTCTTTGTCTGCCTGGAATAACTCAATCAATCGGAAGCGATAGATCAATCGATACGATTGAAACGAGGTAAGAAGCAGAATACTGACGAAGACGATGATGGTATTAATGACAGCACTCAGAGCGATCGTAAATCGAACCTCAATGGCAGCCCCCAATAGATGGAGCAGAATCATTGTGAACAGCTTCGATAACAAAGCGCCTAACACAATGCCGATTCCTAATGCAATTATGCCCATAATCATATTCTCGTAAAATAGCATTCGACCGATCGTCTTCTTCCTCACTCCGAGCAGAGAGAACAAGCCTACTTCCTTCTTCCGTTTCCTGGTGAAAAATGCGTTCGAGTACCAGATGAAGATGGCAACAAATAAGATCAAAATAATGGAAGCTTGCACCATAATCGAACGCATCAGTTCCCATGATTCCGTATTGGCTCGGATCTCGTCCCTATACTGAAGCGCGACAAAGGTGTAGTAGATGACCACACTGATAATCATGGAGATGAAATACATCAAATAATTTTTGAAATTCCCTTTAATATTTTTCTTAACCACATTAATTAACATACCCCACCGCCCTCTATTCCGTCCCAATTCCTCATCCTGCCTATCTATATCCTACAAGGTGTCTGGCCAGATTTCCATCGAACTAGCTTTCAACTTCACCTTGCAACCTTACAATAATGTCACTTCAAGTTTAAGAAAATCGTTTACAATACTAGTAGGGTGTTAGAAGCAGAACAAAGTGAATTTATAAGGTGGTTAGGCCATGAAAATTATGATCGTAGAAGATGATCCCACGATAGCAGATATGGTTGGAGAAACAATAGGTAAGTGGGGCTTCGAAACCGTCAAAGTCGAGGAGTTCGACCAAGTGCTGCAATTGTTCCTGAGAGAGAAGCCTCATCTGGTGCTGATGGATATTAACTTACCATATTTCGACGGATTCTACTGGTGCAACAAGATTAGAGAAATATCAAAGGTGCCAATGGTCTTCCTTTCGTCGCGTAATACTCCAATGGACATGATTATGGCTATGAATATGGGCGGGGATGATTTCATCCAGAAGCCGTTTCATACGGATGTGCTAATGGCCAAGATGAATGCGCTGCTGCGTCGAACCTATTCTTACATTGAGATCAGCACGAATGTGATGGAGCATGACGGCATTGTGTTGAACCTGAAGGATGGGGAAATGTTCTGCGGGGATATGAAGGCGGAGCTGACTAAGAATGAATTCAAGATCCTGAGCATTCTGATGAAACACAAGGGCACGATTATTAGCCGGGAAAAAATGATGCGCAGTCTATGGGCCGATGAGAGCTTTGTGGATGATAACACTTTAACGGTGAACATTACACGGCTCAGGAAGAAGCTTGCTGAGTTAGGTAAGGAAAATTTTATTACGACGAAGAAAGGTCTCGGTTACATTATTGTATAATGTCTAGCCATTCAGAGCATCACCTATTGGATGGACGCCGAAACAAAAAATACTTTGAGAAATATCATTCTCAAAGTATTCTAATCATAATTGAACGGCTATATTTGATGGCTTCACAAAGCTCGTTAAAATATAACGTGCCACTGGACCAACAACTAGTAGTTGTGCTGGATAAGCTACTACAAAGTTCAAAAGTAAAAGGTTAGCATAATTGCTAAGTAATGTACCTTCGATACCACTCGTAACTATTTTTGTAATTAATCCATAAACCGACATAAATAATACCATACCGACTACCATACAAGTTGAAATGGCTAAATAACCATACCAAATACCATCATTAATCCAAATATAATTTCTTCTTTTTTGTTACTAGGCAATTATAACATCCTTTCATTTTCAGTATGGTTTTAGTATATCTACTGAATTTTTTTTCGTAAGTGAATATTTGGTGAATTTATATTAAATAAAATGGGAGATTGATTAATTAAATCCTGAAAAGTCCATCCTTCCGGCAAACGCGGGCTAGCTTGTTCGCATGTATTCGGCCTATCCGAATATATATAGGAGAAGATCCTTATTCCAAGTAAAAGAGGCTTCTCATGCAAAAAAAATCATTTGTGCGGGGGACGTTTATTTTGACGATGTCGTCCTTGACAACGAGAATACTCGGATTCGTCAGTGGCATTTTTTTGGCCCGTTCCTTGGGAGCGGAAGGCATCGGACTATTGATGATGGCCCATCCGCTCGTACCGCTCGTCATTACTTTAACTGAATTGGGACTGCCGGTCGCCATATCGAAGATGGTGGCCGAAGCGGACGTCAAAGGAGACAAGCTAAAGGAGAAGCGGATTCTTGCCGTTTCCCTCGCAATCACGGGGACATTAAGCGTCATTTTGACCCTGCTCGCCCTGCTCGGCTCGAAGCATATAGCAGCCCTGTTCCTGACCGACCAGAGAGCCTACTATGCGATGCTTGCCATTACGCCAATCGCGCCGATCGTCGCCATATCGGCCGTGCTGAAAGGCTACTTCCGCGGCAAGCAGCATATGAAGTCGATTGCGCTGTCCGACGTCTTCGAGCACATCGCCCACATTGCATGTATGCTCGCGCTCGTGCAGCTATTGCTTCCATACGGAATCGAATATGCTGCGGCGGGTGCAATGATCGGCGCTGTCGTAGGAGAAGGGGTCGGGCTAATCTATTTGTTTACGAAGTACAAGAGTAATCAGAAGATCGATGGATTGCACCTCAAAGCTTCCATGCATTTGCGGCACGGGAAGAGTACCTTCGCTGAGCTGATGCGGATGGGCTTGCCGACGACCGGCCTCGGCTTCGTCCATTCGATCTACAGCGCATTCCAGCCGATGCTGATCACGAAAAGCCTGGCCTTGTTCGGACTAGGCACCGCAATGGCGACCAAGCAGTACGGGCTGCTCGTCGGCTACGCCTTCCCTCTGCTCGTCTTCCCGAGCTTCATTACGCATTCGTTATCGACGGCGCTCATCCCTGCAGTCAGCGAAGCAGCAGCGAACCGCAACGGGATGGACGTGCACCTGCGAATGGATCAGGCGATGCGGATTGCGCTATTTGTGGGGGCTCCCGCCACAGTCATTTTGTACATATGGGCTACGCCTTTGACGACGCTGCTCTATAACGCGCCCGAGGCGGGTCCGATGCTTAAACTGCTTGCGCCGATATTTTTCTTGCATTACTTCGAGGCGCCTCTTCACGCCGTCCTTCTAGGGCTCGGCAAAGCGGGCACAGTGATGTGGAACTATGTTGCGATGACGATCATGAAGGCTGCGGCGATATACTTTCTCGGCAGCCAGTTCGGCATTACCGGTGTCGTGCTCGGAATGAACTTCGGCATCTGTTTCATCACACTGCTCAACTTCTTCTCGATTTCGGGACTGATCGGTTTTTATTTGGATCTCAGAAAGTTCGTGAAAGTGGCTCTCTGCATGGCGGCGATGGCTTTCGCCGGACAGTACGCCTACTCGTATGTACAGCATATCGGCATGCAGCCGCTGTGGAGCTTGCTGAGCTCAATCGGTATCGCGATATTCGTATTTTTGGCGGCGTTGGTGTTGACGAAAACGATTAACGGTCGAAACGTACTTCGCTTGGGCGGCCCTGGAGGTATTCAATAAGGAAGAGAAGACAAAGACGCCACTCGCTTCATCGCTAGTGACGTCCTTGGACTCTGGTTGAGCTAACTTTCTATCCTGTTGGTAGATCGACCCACTGATGAGGTGTTGTTGCTGCAATCGCACCATATTCAATAACCGACATGATCGTGATTGTCTCCTGCTTATCTACGACCGTCTTGCCGTGCTCGAAGAACTCGACCATATTCTGTATAAACAGGTTGAAGAAATTCGATTCAACCTTGATCACTTTAGCATTGCCTGATTCATAGTTAAGAACCATGCTGAACGGACAGTCACCGCCGAAATGATTGATCGTTGCTTGGCGACCATCGGCGAACCCTATTAACAAGGATGGCGTGTGTGATGTACCGGTAAACATAACCCGAGTGGCGTTACTGCCCATTAAGGCAATGATCGGTTCCACTTGATGGACCGAATAATTGTTATATTTGCCTGGACCTATGCTAAGAATCGTTTCAATCCCTTGTTTGTCCGTATCCGTATATTCACTGGCAAACCGCAATGCTGATGAAGAATAGACGGGTGTGCCATGACGCTCAGCCGTTTCAAAAAGTCGCAATGCCGTCGCACGATCCGGTGCAAATGTTTTATCGACATAAGTAGGTTTCCCCGATTGCAAAGGTAACAAGGACAGCTCTTCATGGAATTCCGGATAATCCGGGGATAGAACGATTATATAATCACTCTTCTCTACTACCTCTTCGATGGAATCAAGCAACTGAATCCCCTTTTGCTCGCACCATTCCGCATTGCTAAGACCAGTAGGTGAATCCACTTTACCGTATGCATATGTAACTTTCATCCTGCCGTTTGAAGCGGTATGAATCCAATCCGGGTATTTATTCGCATGCCACTCATCCAAGAAATAATCAATGAAGCCTATTGTCTTCATGCTTTCACCCTCTCCTCATTGCAAGTAGTTATTCATCCAGAACTATTATAGCAGAAACTTGTCAGAAGAGCAGTTGTTCTCGTATGATGGTGAAGGAGCCTAGCTCCTTATTGCGATCCGATTAATGAAAGGACTGGTTAAATAACGCAATGAGATTCATGGAATACCTCAAAGTGAAACGTTTCTTCCTAGCCCTTTACTTCATCTTAATGATATTCGTTTCGGCCATCATGCTGGTGAACCCTAACCAGGACAATGTAACGGGCAACATCCTATACACGAATGTGAGCTGCGCTTTCTTCGTTGCCTTGTATTTAATCATTGGATTCTATTACAAGAAAGCATTCTACAAAGAGTTGAAGGCGTTAATTGAGAGCGGCGCCGATCTTCACACGGCTTCGTTGCCGGAGCCGCAGAACGTCGAGCAGGAGCTATATCTGAGCCTAATTAAGCAGTGGAATGAATTACATCATCGACAATTGAACAAGCTGCAGGATGAGAAACGCGATCACCAGGATTATATCCTGTCGTGGATTCATGAGGTTAAGCTCCCGATAGCTGCTAGCCGTCTGCTCATGGAGAACAGCACGGATAAAACGGTTGATTTCCTGGTGGACAAGCTAGAGGACGAGATCGACAAAATTGATCACGGCGTAGAGCAAGCCCTCTATTATTCAAGGATTGATTCATTTTCCAAAGACTATTTTATCGCAGATATATCCCTAAGCTCCATAATAAAAGCAAGTGTCAAGAAGTACGCGAAGCTGTTTATCAATAAACGCATTCGCTTCAACATGGATGATGAGATGTTTAAGAATGTGCATAGCGATAGCAAATGGCTCGCTTTTATCGTAGATCAGTTACTCGCCAACGCTCTCAAATACACAGGTGAAGGCGGACAAATATCAGTTCGTTACGAAGAAGATAACAAAGAGAAACGTCTCATTATTCATGATTCAGGAATCGGAATCAGGCCTGAAGATATTAATCGCGTATTCGAAAAAGGATTCACCGGCACCAACGGACGTCTCTACTCCAAATCGACTGGAATCGGACTGTATCTCGCCAAGCGGCTTGCCCACAAGCTCGGACATGATCTATCCATTAGCTCCGAAGAAGGATCCTTTACAGAAGCCGTTGTCCATTTCCCTAAGATTAGAAGTTACTTGAATATTTGAATGGAATATACATCAGCAAAAAGAAGTCCGCAAGCAAATAACGCTGCGGACTTCTTCTGTGCTCTATTCAAGATTAATTCAAGATTATACCAAAATAAGTGCGTAATGCCTCATTGTACTGTTCCTTTGTCTCTGGGGTAAAGCTATTCACTCCCGCTGAGGTGAAAATGCGAAACTCTTTGCCCGCTATCGTATTGCGGCCCTCTCTGGTGCGAATCGCAACCATCGGGTTGGCGGTGAATATCGAATCCGGCGAATGCTCGCACCAATAAGAAATCATCAAATAGTCTCTAGGCAGCTGCGGCTCATTCGTAAACGAGTAAATGCGTTTCCATTGATCATGCTTCCATTCGCATAACACCCATCCGAAGTAGGTGTCGAGTTCCAGACGATACAGCTCGTCTCCCTGCTGCTGCTCCAGTCCTTCAATCAGCTTGACTGGCTGACGGGGTACGATCCCTCCTACTCCAACATCGCATAAGTAAGGCGCTCCCTCCACCTCAACTCGCAACACTTGATGACGCCTCATCGGTGGAGTATTGATCTCATCCCGCCAGAACCGTGCTAACAGGTCGGTTACGGAATACCCCAACTCACGAAGCAGCCATCCGAAGAGAGCATTAAGCTCGAAGCAATAACCGCCCCGCTTGCGATCCACAATTTTGTCTAGCAGCCGCGGGATATCCAGTGAAAGCGGAATCCCGTTCAGTATATCAAGATTCTCATACGGCACACTGTGAAGATGACAATCTTGCAGCCCCGCTAATGCTGCAGCACTCCTATCTAGTGGACCGCTATACCCTATACGATTCAAATAAGCTTGTACCTCTGGCTTCAAATCATCACGATTCCCATCCATCTTGAGTGCTCCCTTCACAATAATGTAAGTAGGACAGACAGCTTGAATGCGTACGAGATTACAATTGGACCAAGGAAAGGATAATCCCTACAACGAATCCGCACAGCGCTCCATTTACTCGAATCCATTGAAGGTCTTTGCCTACTTTCTCTTCCAGCATACTCACGAGAGCGGCATCATCCATCTGATCCAAATTCTCCTTCACCAATCTTCCGATCCTGAAGTGATTGGATTCGACTACCTTAAGAATATAGGACAACAAGTGGTTCTCCCAGACCTCAATCTTGTCTGGATCTTCATTCAGGTGTCTTACGACTGAACGGTATACAGTGAATACTGCACGCCCACCTTGCACCCGTTCAGCTTCTAGCTTGTTAAGAATAAGTACTCTTACTTCTTCCAATTGTTTCATCAGGAAGGAACCGCTTTCCTCACCTGTTACAAGATTGGTTAACCATTCCTGTCCTCGAGCCATTCGAGCATCATCATCCGCCCATTGGAATAGCTGGACTCTAATTTCACGCAACAAATCGGCGCGATGTGCATTGTCCTTATCTTGAAGATCTCGAATACTCGAACTGATCAGATTGTGCAATAAGGCTCCCAGCTTCTCTTCATCCATAAATCCAACGAATGCCTGGAAAGCAAACCCCATCAATCCGCCCATCTTCACTTCCGACAGCTTCTCATTGGCCAGTTTGCCTAACATGATTTGGGTGTCAGGTTTTGCAGCCCATTTGGAGGCTTCTACAAGCAAATAATCTAGCGCCTTCTCATCATAACCTGCCTGGATCGTGTACGACAAGATCTTATCGGCTGACGATTTCATGTCTATATTTCGGATGTAGGAAGCCAGCAGCTTCTGGATTACGGGAATCATTCTCTCGAATGAAATACGGCGTACTGCATCCATCAAAAACTCCAAGACGCTTGTCCTGGTCTTCCTCTTGCTAAGGAGCCTTGTAAGAAACGAAGTACCAGTCTGGAGAATATTGAGCTTGCGAAGCTTGCTCTCAATGCTCTGTTTGTTCAACAACTCGTTCTCCATTGCAGAGATTAATGATTGTACAATCTTATTCCTGTTCTTAAGCAAAAGTGAGGTGTGAGGAATTGGAATGCCTAATGGATGCCTGAACAGGGCAGTTACAGCGAACCAATCAGCAATACCGCCTACAAGACCCGCTTCAAAACCGCCTTTAATTAGAAAAATAGCGGTGCTCTCGGGAAGAAATAATGTTCCTATAAAACCGATTGCCATTATGGCCAATGAGATCCCTGCAATGTATCTGGAATTCATTATGTAAGCTCCCACCTTCCTGGTATGTCGCAATTTGAAGAATCCTGATAAGAAATCAGACAATCACATCATACAGCAACCACCTGATCCGGTAAAGGAGTCAGGTGGCTGCTAGGCGAATCCTATTACAATTAATGCTCATTTGCTGCTTATTTCTTCACGTCCTTTGGATCTGTTACTTCAATATCTTCCACAATATTACGGGTAGAGTTGCGAAATTCACGTAGCGTATCACCGAAAGCGCGCCCTAATTGCGGGAGCTTAGCGGGACCAAACACAATTAACGCTATGACCAGAATAATCGCCAGTCCAGAAACGCCGATATTGTTAAACATTCTTTTTCCTCCTTTCCGTTTAGTTAATGGCATTAATTGTTCGTAGCACTTTGTCGAACGGTTCCCCACTGTCTGGAAGAGATGTACACACTGATCTCGAATAACAGAATCAAAGGGATGGTGACGGACAGATGGGAAATCATATCCGGCGGTGAAATACAAGACCCTGTAATCGCAAGACCAACATAAGCGTACTTCCGGGTCGCTTTTATACGTTGTGGATTTAATAACCCGATTCTAGTCAGGAACAGCATGACTACAGGCAACTCGAAAGCGATAGCCATAGGCATCACGATATCGAACAAGAAGGAGAAGTACCGGTCAATCCCGTAAGTTTCGACAGCACCGATGGATTGATTCATTTTCTTCATGAATCCGATCATCATAGGGAACACGACGAGATAACTGAAGCTAAGCCCTGCAAGGAACAATCCAAAAGCAGCCGGGATGTAAGGCAACGTTCCTTTTGCCTCTTGTTCAGTCAGTCCCGGCCTAACGAATGCCCATAGCTGATAAAGAAGGAGCGGCAATGTAAACAACAAGGCGAATAGCAAAGCACATTTCATATAGATCATCAACCCGTCTGTAAAGGAGAACACGTTCCATTCAATGAGCTCAGCTGAAGGTTGTGATTTCATGAAACGCAGAATGGCTGGTGACACGTACAAACCTGCACACATCGTAGTGATGAACCAAACTGTCACGAGCAGCAATCGTTTACGAATCTCAGACAAATGAAGGATCCAATCCTCTTGATCCATACAGGTTGCTCCTTTCTAGGTTAAACCAGCATTCCACCCTGCTTCAGATACTTGGAGATCCCTTCAACCGCTCTGTAAGCAAGTGCTCCGATTGTACCTGTCGGGTTATAGCCCCCATTATGCGGAAAGGCAGAAGCTCCAAGCACGAATACATTCTCTGCATCCCACATTTGTGAATAGGAATTAACGGCTGAGGTTGCAGGATCTGCCCCCATGATCACCCCGCCCGTATTGTGAGTAGATTGATACGGGACAATATTATAAGGCGCTAACTGGTCGGCTGAGCCCATTGTTGTTGGACCCATTTCTTTCATGATTCCTGCTGCCTTACCTGCGATAAATTTAATCATTTGACGATCTTGTTCCTCGAAATCAAACGTAATTCGAATTAACGGAATCCCGTTATTGTCCTTATAGGTAGGATCCAGATCCAAGTAATGATGCTTCCAAGGTAAACTGCTGCCTTGAGGGGATACCGTTAACACACTGTTGGCATACTTGATCGATTTCTGCTTGAAATCCTTGCCCCATGATGGGGTTCCTGCAGGAACAGAGTTACTGGCAATCGGCCGAAGCCCTGTCTGCGAGATACGTATTCCAGCTCCATGGAGGAAGTTAAGGTCGGAGTGGTCGAAGTTATCTCCATTAAAGTCCGGAATCTCCATACCTAACGAGCCAGCACCGGCATACAAATTAAATTCCTTGTCATCAAAGAAGCCTGTTGCCGCACCACCATTGGTTTGATAACAGTAATTTTTACCAATAATACCGCTACCGGTTGATGGATCATACGGCTTACCTAACTTGGAGGTCAGCAGCAATCTGACGTTGTTGAATACGTAACTGGCCACAATTACAACATCTGCGGGTTGCTCAAACTCTTCTTGTGTAACGGTATTCACATAGACGACTCCTGAAGCCCGTTTCCCGTCATGCTTGATCGAGGTTACATTGGAATAGGTACGTAAGTCCAGATTCCCGGTCTTCATCGCGACAGGTAATACGGTCACAACTGAATCAGCCTTAGCCCCGTATTCGCAGCCGTAACGATCACAGAATCCACAATATTGACATGCGGCGCGAGTAATCCCATCCGGGTTCGTATAAGTCTCGGACAAATTGGCAGAAGGCATCATATAGGGGTGATAGCCTAATTTCTTACTAGCCTCTTCAAACAGCTTCAGAACAGGTGTTTTGATCATTGGTTTTGTCGGGAACGGACTGGAGCGCTGCCCTACGAGCGGATTCTGCTCTTGATCGCCAGAAATGCCGAACAGTTTCTCGAATTTGTCGAAATACGGTTCCAATTGATCGTATGTAACTCCCCAATCCTGCAATGGCATTCCTTCTGGTATTTTCTTCGCGCCATACCGCGCAACCGTCTTACTATAAATCTCGAAGTCATAGGGCAGGAATCGGTATGTTTGTCCATTCCAATGCACAGATGCACCGCCGAGACCTTCCCCCATTAGAAAAGATCCATACTGTCGCATTGGCACGGCGGCCATTTTCTCCGTATTACGGAATGTGATCGTTTCCTTGGACAGATCCTGCATTAACTCGTAACGCTGCGAGTACCGCAATTCATCATGAACCATGAAATAATCTTCCATACTGCGCGGCTTCCCGCGCTCTAGTCCAACTACTTTAACTCCTTGCTTGGTTAATTCGGCTGCAATTATTCCGCCCATTAACCCCATACCGACAATGACGACCGGCACTTTTGGTAACACCGTTGCCATATTTGCTCCTCTTTTCTATTGCATTCTTAGTTCAAGTACATCTGGATTAATGCGTTCCAAAATGATCACGCAGACTTTTCGGATCCATAACCACAAATTCATTTTTTTCCATAATGTCGGTGTAGGCCATTTGATTGCCTGGATATTTGCGCATCTTCCAACCAAGCATGTTCTTGTTTCCCCCATAGAGAGGATCCGAATATACGCCTTCAATTGTTAATATTCTCAGAAGATTAAAGAACGTCTTTCCAGTAATCCCGTTCACCACCATAATCTCACCGTTTTGCATAGAGGTTAGAATCGCATCCTTTTCTTCATCCGCTATATCAAAAAAGGATTTACTGTATTTGCTCATGCTCGCAGTTTGTAATGCTTGCAAGCCCATTGTAAACATTTCATGCCGTTCTATACTTTGATAATCTCCTTGTGTAGGCTCTGCTTTATTGAAAGGCCCCATCCGGTATTCCCTGCCGTTCCGCCCCCACGTACTAGCCATCTGATGATCAATAAAGAAGGCAACACCTAGCTCTACCGCCCCTGGTCCGATATCGTCTTTGGGAAAGATCCGCTCGACAGCTGCTTCGGTAATGCGTAATTGCGATTGAGTAAAGAACATGGTGGCTTGATTGAAATCAGGTACGGGAGCGGTTTGAGACGGCACTGGTGCATTATCGGCAACATTCTTCCCATTCTGTCTCGTTAATGCACCGCCAATGACTCCTCCGACTACAGCACCGCCTATAGCTGCACCCGAATATTTCAAGAATCGGCGACGAGAATCGTGATCAGGCTGTTGTTTGTTCTGATCGACCATTGAATATTCCTCCAGTTGGTTTCGTTGATGAAATGTGGGCATTTACGTAAATATTGGTATTTGCGTTATTTTGTACGTTGCGAATACTATTTATGCATGAAATCCTTTCTCGAGGGAACAGTAACACCATGTAAGGGATCACAGCCAAAGATTAATGTTTGATAAGGAGAGCGCTCTAATGAAAAAAACGTTTCTTTGCCTCACCATTCTGCTTGTGATTGGCCTATCGGCTTGCGGCGGGAGAGATGATACGCAAACTCCAGGGACAACAAGTCCTAGCCCTAGTCCTGCTGTAAGTCCAACTCCTGCTGCGACTCCTGGCGGAACAGCGGCTGCCAGTGGAGAGGCTATCTACAAAAAGAGCTGCATCAGCTGCCACGGGGATCAGCTTCAAGGCGCTATGGGGCCGAATCTTCAGAAGATTGGCTCTAAGATGAACAAAGACCAGATTGTCACGATCGTGTCAAATGGGAAAGGCGCTATGCCAGCCTTCAAGGGCAAGCTGTCCGATAACGAGATAGGAGCTTTGGCAGATTGGCTTCTCACTCATAAATGACACAAAAACACCTGACGAGAGAAAAAAGCGTCAGGTGTTTTTGTGCGTACAACCTATTTGGGGTTAGTTAGAAGAATTATTGCACAGTAGATCTACGCAATAACAGGTACGATAATACTGCGAACACTATTGCTGCCAGTCCCATCCATGTTGCATATTGGACGACCGAATAACCCGATATCCAATCCCATATCGTTCTCCACCATCCGTAGTAGATGCACATGAAAATGAATAAGCTTAATAGCAGCGAAATCCCAAAGAAAAAGAGCAACAGAGCCGTTTTGCCGAATCTCCGGTGAATGCTGGATATAAATAAGCCGCCATACATATTGAACAACATCAGAATGAAAAAAATCCAAAAGGTTTGAAGAAAGTTACCATCCGACAAATAAGGTAAATGGAAGAAGTGCAGTTTCGAACCCCAGCCTCCCGTCGCTTTCTCAAGCAAGGTTAAGATAAGCAGACATCCTGCGATAAGAGTACTCATAAGAACAACTGTGACCGTGGTTCCTAAGAAATAATCTTTCCTTCTTATACTAATCCCCAGTGCAAAAGCAAAGGTTTCTGGCAAAATCATAATTCCGAGCACGAAATTATAAACGAAAATAGAGGCAATTCCTCCTGAGTATATTCCTGCTTCTTCATTCACCAAAAGACCCACAATCACATTGATGATAAAGCTGCTCCCAAGTATCAACCACGGAAGAATGAGCCATGACCACTTATCTCTTAAATGCATGCGCATTACGCCAGTAATTGGATTCATAATGATGTCCCCTCCTTACGAATCGATTTTCCTTTAGTCAAATGAACAATTAATTGCTGTAAGGACACAGGTGCAATTTCAACGCCTAGCTCTGCGGCATATTTCCGTTCTGCAGCATCCATTTGTCCTCTAACCGTTACCGATGACATTCCTCCCAGAAGCTCGCGGTTGATCACTTCTTTACCCGCGGTGAATGCTTCTACAGCGGAATTCATGCCTACCACAGCATGCGCTTTACCTCTTAAGACTTCTGCATCTTCATTAAGGATCAATTGGCCGTTATCAATAATCAGGATATGCTCAAGGAGTTGACTAACTTCATCGATGAGATGGGTGGATAGAATGATTGTCCTAGGATTTTGTGCATAGTCTTCAATCAACCGATCATAGAACAACGCTCTGGCAACAGCATCAAGACCCAGGTAAGGCTCGTCGAATATTGTAAGAGGAGCGCGGCTCGCAAGTCCTACGACGATCCCCACTGAGGAGAGCATACCTCTGGATAATTTCTTGATTCGTTTCTTGATTGGAAGACGGAACTCGTCTATTAAGGAGTAAGCAAATTCCTTATCCCAATTCGGGTAAATGCTCGCCGCTATCTCCATCACATCTACAATACGGAAATTGGTCGGGTACTTTTGACTTTCCTTAATAAAACACATTTGACTTAACACCTTATGATTCTCATAGGGGGCTTCACCGAATACTTTCATCTCCCCGCTAGTTGCGAACAACTGAGCAGTTAGGATATGCATAATCGTCGTCTTGCCCGCACCGTTCCTGCCCAACAATCCATAGATCTTGTTCGCTTCAAGATTGAAGCTTACATCATGGACCGCTGTCATATCCCCGTACGATTTCGTCAATCGATTCACTTCTACAATTATGCTCATTACGATTGATCTCCTCTCTTTATCAACTCGGTTAATTGATCTACGGTTATCCCGAGCTTCTGGGCTTCGCGAACCATGGTCACCACATACTCTTCATAAAATTGCTCTCGTCTCTTCTCCATCAACTTAACTCGCGTTCCAGCAGCAACGAACATCCCGATCCCTCGCTTCTTGTAAATAATGCCTTGATCCACCAGCAGATTCACACCCTTGGCAGCTGTTGCAGGATTTATCTGATAAAAGGAAGCGAATTGATTCGTTGAAGGAACTTGTGATTCCTCTGGCAGCCGTCCCTCAATAATGTCGTTCTCTATTCGTTCCGCTATTTGCATGAAGATCGGTCTACTGTCATCCATTAGAAATCCCATCTTACCACCCCCTTTTCGCCACGGGTTAATTGGTTAGTTACTCATGTAATTAACTATATAACTAAGTAATCATTCTTGTCAACATATGGTTATTGTTTTTCTTAATCATTTTGTAACTAATTGTAGAATTTTAACGTTTATAATGAACCATGAAGACACGAAATGAAAGGGTAAGCGATTATGAAAATGATGAGCGACAAACAGCAAGCAAGCAGAATAAAACAAGGATTTGGATCAGGGTCCATTCCAACAAAAACAAGACGTTATATGGCGGGCATGGATGGATTAAGAACCCTTGCTGTTCTAGCAGTAATCGCCTATCATCTTAATCTGGGTTGGGCGCCTGGAGGACTACTCGGTGTTGGTGTGTTTTTCGTCTTATCCGGATATCTCATCACTGATATTCTTGCCGATCAATGGAGACGCAGCGGTCGACTTGATTTGAAGGACTTCTGGATTAGACGCGCCAGACGATTGCTCCCTGCCATGCTCTTCATGATCACCTGCGTATACATATGGATGACGTTATTCCAATCTGCAGGGCTGAATAAACTACACGGAGATATCCGAGCATCGCTCCTGTATGTTATGAATTGGTGGTATGTGTACCGTGAAGTGTCTTACTTCGATAGCTTTGGACCGCCATCTCCACTCAGCAACCTGTGGTCCTTGGCAGTAGAAGAGCAATTCTACTTAATATGGCCGTTACTTCTGGCAATTGGGCTGCGTTATATTCCGCAGAGAGGCAAGCTAATCGGTTTCACCTTAGCTGCTATCACTGCATCAGCTCTAGCAATGGCTATCCTGTACGAACCTGGGACTGACCCCAGCCGAGTCTATTACGGTACCGATACGAGAGCGTTCTCCTTACTGATCGGCGCTGTTCTCGCCTTTGTCTGGCCTAGTCAAAAACTCGTCCAACAAGTATCTGCAAGAGCACGTTTTTCCTTGGACCTAGCAGGAGTCATTGCTTTATCAGTAATAGGTTATATGATTTGGAAAACGAATGAATATGATCCTTTTCTATATCGGGGCGGAATGGTTCTGCTATCAATTGCTGCTGCTGTCCTGATTGCCGTACTTGCTCATCCTGCTAGTCTGCTAGGACGCATTCTCGGCTGCAAGCCTTTCCGATACCTCGGTGTTCGATCTTACGGAATTTACTTATGGCATTTTCCCGTTATTGTCTTGACAAGTCCTACTGTGCATTCGGGCGGAATTGATGTAACAAGAGCAATCTTTCAAGTTGCATTAACCATTGGTCTTGCTGCTTTTTCATATCGCTTTATAGAAGAACCGATTCGTTTGGGAGTATGGACTCAATTATGGAGGGGATGGATGATAGGTGAGCGAAGAAGTCAATTCCTTCCGAGACGATTATGGTTGAACTCTGCGCTAGTCATGCTGGCGCTGGTTATTACAAGCAGCTGTGCAACCTATTTGTTCCCATCGTCGCCGGCTAGTGTTGGAAGCACGACGCCTCCAAGCCAAACCATTACTCCTTCCGATCCAGGTGATGGGACCGGGAAAGGGGATGCTGCTGGTCTGCCAACAGGTACACTACCTATCGAACCAGCTGATCCTCCGTCGGAACATACGACCGAGCCGGAACCTCCCCCGAATCCCAATATCCCGACTAGTACGCCTCCCCCGGCTGAACATGCAGGGTCAAGTGCTGGAAAAGGAATTACTGTGATCGGTGATTCGGTAATCCTAGGTGCTGCGCCTTTGCTGGAAAAACAACTCCCAGGCATAGTGATCGATTGCAAGATAGGCAGACAAATGTCACAGGCCTCAGAGATAGTCAACCAATTAAGAGTAGATAGCAAATTAGGTCATAAGCTAATTATTCAATTAGGAACGAATGGTGCATTTCCTGCGAATAAGTTGGATGCTCTCCTTCGTTCCCTAGAGGATCTCGAGCACATTCTATTGATCAACACTCGCGTCCCTCGTCCATGGGAAGATGAGGTAAACACCACTTTATCCGAGGTTGGAGCCAAGTATAAGAACGTTACACTTATTGACTGGCACACCGCAAGCCGCAATAAGGATTCTTACTTTTATGAAGATGGCGTTCACCTGACCTCCGAAGGTGCAGAGCAGTATGCTTCCCTGCTGATAGATGCTATGAAACCCTAACAAAAAACCTGGTGTTCGATCTTTATCATGTGATCGACGCCAGGTTTTTCTTTTATGATAATCCTGTTATGCTGTTGGTTTTTTTGGGCCAAAGAAAGGAATATGCAGCCCGAATTTCTTGCAATCCTTTTTGGATTTGCCATCCTTACTGAAGGCAAGTGTTGCGTTGATTTCTCCGCCCAGCAGGATGATGATCGAGCTTAAGTACAACCAGATGAGCAGGACGATTACACCGCCCAGACTGCCATAGGTTTTGGTATAATTCCCGAATTGATTCACATAAAACGAGAAGAGCAAGGACGTGACAACCCATCCTACTGAAGTGAAAATTGCCCCGGGTATGACTTCTTTGATCGTTAAGCGCCGGTTGGGAGTGACCCAGTACAGAAGCGTGAACACAGCAATCATGGCCAATAACGGAATAGCGAATTTCAAAAGTCCCCATATAATCTCAAACCCTGCCGGGTAACTCAGCCATTCGAACAAATACTCCCCAATCACCTTGCCAAAGATCAACATGAACAAGGACAACAGGATGACTACGGCTAGAATAAGCGTGGCCAGTATGGATACCCCTCTAACTTTCCAATAAGGCCGATTCTCTTCTTCGTCGTACGCTTTGTTCAAGCCTTTAATAACCGCATTAATCCCGTTGGACGCAGCCCAGATGGTAGCAATCATCCCGACTGATACTAGCGTCTGGCTACTTTCATCCGTAACCTCGTTCAAGCTCTTGGTCAGAATAGAGCCGGTATCTGCAGGTAATACAGAGATCCATCCTCTTATTACCTCTTCCCCTTCAAGCTGAAGAAATCCAATCATGCTCACAAGGAAGATCAGAAAAGGAAAAAACGCCAATATCAAATAGTAGGTTAGCTGTGCTCCAAGAGCAGGGACATCATCGTCCCGAAATCGGAAAAATAAACAACGTGCGAATTCCAAGCTTTTCTGCATACGGACATTCCCCTCCTCTAACAATCATACCTATTACTTACCCTGGAAGAGCGGGTTGAAACGGGCGAGGAGCTCTAACATCGAAGTCACTTCTTGGTTGTTTTATCTTTATGGCGTAATCGGAGCGCTGACCATGTGTCGTCAATCGCTACATTGCTTACCAGTCGATAGTCGCTATTCTCTTCTACTATTTTCCATATAATGTCACGGTTAATATCGGTTTTGATTTTACCAGATTGCTTCGGATAAGCCAGCCAGAGCAGTGCATTTTCATTTAGAGCAGGTACTGCTGCCGGGACAAAATCCCTTACTTCTTGCGAATGGTTAACGAACAGCAGGACGAAATCAAACTTATCCTCCGGGTTATACTCTTTGTAGAAATCATGCGCGAAGCTGCTAGGCGCGTTTAGTACCAATCCTTTTCCGTCTTTGTATCGAAGCTTCTTAAGCAGTTCTGCTTGCATCTTCAAGACACTCTCCATTCGATGAGGTTAGTTGTTAGCTTGCTCTAGTTTCCCGATTGAAAAAGAGCCTCACTCGAGGCCCCCTTCATAACATAACTCAATTATTCCGTAGTATACTGCAGCAGGTTGTTAAAGCTGATCGCCAAGCTCTCGAATGGATCGCGCAAGCATACATCTTGCTCCACGACATACCATTCAACTCCGATATCACGGCAAGCTTGAATGATCTCTGGCCAAGGCATATTACCTTCCCCAATCTCTGCATACACTTGCTTGTCGTCCACGATTGCCATATCCTTCAGATGCACAACGCCCATTCGGCCAGCAACCTTACGAATCCAGTCGGTCGCACTAGCTCCACCCGCGTGAACCCAATACGTGTCGATTTCGAAGCCGAATGAAGAAGCATCGGATTCTTCTATCAGAATTTGCAGCGCTGGTTTGCCGTTATATTTCTCAAACTCGAATTTATGATTATGATAAATGAATTGAAGACCCGCTTCTTTGAGCTTGTTACTGATTACTGATGCTTCCTTGGCAAATGTTGAATAACCTTCTTGTGAACCTCGGAATTGAACAGGTATGCCTCCAAGTCCAATGTATGAGCAGTTCCACAGCTTGTGCTCCGCCACCAGCTTATCGAAATCATTCTTCAACCGATCAAAGCTAACATGTGTTGCACAGATCTTAAGTCCATTCTCGTCTGCCAACTGCTTGACAACCTCAGGGTCGATCGGACCTATTCCTGATACTTGAATCGCTTCATAGCCAATAGCTTTTACTTTTCTTAAAGTTACAGCCAAATCTTCAGCAGTCTTAGCATAGTCTCTTAGTGTGTAAAGCTGAGCCGCGATTGTCGAGCGTTTCACTTGATCACCTCATAAGTAGGATGGTGTAACGTTATCCCGATTATTGTACCCCTTGTACCGATCACTCTGCAATGTTTTTTCCAATCAAGCCTGGGTAGTTCCGTCATAGTCATACCTTCAGTTTATTTTATATAAGGCTCTAATGAATTCTTTCATGTAATAGTGATCCGATGCAGGGATCCACTGGGTTAACAGATCCTCTTTACCCGTAATATACATTTGGATTCTGGTCCGCAGCTCTTCCGAATAAGCTGTTGACCCTTTGGATTCACTAATCATTTGTTTGATAGAATGCGCCCAAGCGGTTGCCCGTAATCCGTAAGATCGTTCTGGATACCTCTCCGCCGCACTCAGAACAGCATCGAAGGAGTGTTGATTGAGTAACATCGAAGCCAGGTAATTCCCAACAAACCGATGACTTTTGTCTTGGGCTAATGCCAGTTGGAATTGTTGTTCCGCCTCTGCAGCCTTCCCTTGCTTCAATAATGCTGTTGCATATATGGATTGCACATAGTCAGACATAGGCTCACCCAATACCTGTACATATTGTTCGAACCATTTATTAAAAGTGTCCCAGTCCTTCTGTTCATACGCATAATGAGCCAAATCATATAAATAGGACTCCGTTGCAGGCTGAAGCTTCACCATTTTCTCCAGATAAGGAACTACTTCACTTGGCTGCTCTTTCTTGCCCGTTATGCTTTCTTTGGATTGCAACAGGCGAATAATCATACGCAATGCATGCAGGTCATCAGGATTACTATCATGCACCCGAGTATATTCAGCCAATGCCTCTGGTATATGGCCTGATCGAACAAGTTGATCGCCCGCGGCTAGCTCATGTTGGGTCATTTTGAAAAAAGGCAAATTTCCAAATGAACTATCACTTAAACGGTATCCGCTGCTTCTCGTTAGCAGCTTTCCTTCTGCATCATAGGCATCGACACTCCAGAAAAACTCACCGTCCGGATTCGTGAATCCCAGGATAGAAGAAGGATTAACGGAAGACCAATCTCCACTTGTCTCAAACATTAAGGCTGGCTTTACATCATACAATTGTTCTACTGAAACCTGGAGTCGGTTGCCCGTTACATGATTGCGGACAGGTATACTAGTTGACCCATTCTTATACTGAATACCTGCATTCACAGTGTAGTAGGCAGCATCAGCGACAGGCTTCCATTGGAAATCTATGACAGATCCATTAATGGAATCATGATTCACTGGTGAGACTAGCTCTAATAAAGGGCGGAAAATTACATCTTTGTTCACCTTCAAGGAACCCGATATATCAATCCAATCGTCGTCTCCAACCGGCCATGTCCAACCGCTAATCTGTTCGAACCTGACCCCAATGCTAAGCTGATAACTGCCTGGAGCAACATCCTTGAATTTGTACTTGCCCTCTTTATCTGTTGTTGTCCGGTAAGGATCTCTCTCCGATATACTTTGATTGACTATACTTGAATCCCTGAGGAAAACACCTGCATTGGCTAGAGGCGTACCGTCACTTCGTTTCACAGTACCCGTTACGTCTGAGTTCAATGGATCTGAATCTGAGTTTTCCATTTTATTGGTTACTTGGGCGGAAAGTATCGTTAGTTGATCTTGTAGATAAGCCTCATTCGGATTTAATTTCCTTAGAAGCTCCTGAATAACTTGGCTGGCTTGCTCATACTGCTCCTCTTCGACATACAGCTTAGCACGTTCAAGGGTGAGCTCATTCCGTTGATTCTGGTTACGATCATCGTTCAATCGCTGTTCAGTTTGCTCAAGCACTTGTTGAGCTTGAATATAGTCACCTGATTGCTTGTGGTAAATGGCTAATTGCTTCGCAGCGCGAGGTAAGTAGCCATCCACAGGCGCTCCGTTAATATACTCCTGCAGCAGAGGCGCCTTGTCCTCCCAATCGAAAGGTTCCCTTGATTCGGAGTGATGGATTTGAGTTAGTCTTCCGATAAACACATCATAATTGGTGGTTATTCCATCTGTACCGGGCTCTATGATGAACTCTTTTATAAGCTTCCATTTCTGACTTTCCGATCCTGCATCATGGATTGCGCTCAGTATCCCAGATTTACCCTTGGGTTGACCTTGCTTCCACTGTTTTCTTGCCATGTAGAGCTCTGTCCTGGGAATTATGAATTGGGATAGAACGGGAATCATTACACCCAACGCTAGCAGAGTCAGTATCAGATGTTTAACTTTTATTCGGATTTTCATATCGCGCAACCACCTTCTCAAGGTCATCCTTCCAATACATGTTTCCCCCCGCCTCAATTAATTGTCTCTCCTGAAGGTGGGCATTGCCGTCATCCAGAGTCTGTACAGCCTGAATGGCCGCCCAAGTGAATAGTAATACAGAGGCCAGACCCAGGGGAACCAAAGGAAGTTCAATTTCCTTATTCCATAGAGCGTTAATTCGCTCCCAACGAGTAGCTGGATGCGTATGTGCCAATACTTGCGCTGTCCGGGTAAAATGAATATCCATAAGCTCCTCATCTAACTGTTGTTTTACCGAGTACTCATCTGGATTCATCCTTGTAGCCTCCTTTTTCTAATATTCCTCTGAGCTGCATTCGCCCTCTGGCCAGTCTGGCCTTCACCGTGTTCTCATTGATCCGAATACTCCTGGCAATTTCCTGGATACTCATCTCGTTATAATAAAAAAGAATGATCGTTTCCCGGTATATGTAATTAAGCTCATGGACGGCTTCACTAAGTCGATGATTACGCCACTCTTTCAATAAATGGTCTTCCGGCAGCATATCCTTTTGTTCATGTAGTTCATATTCAATTCGAGCAAATGGAAGCAAATGTTTCCAATCCCAAGTACGCTGCTTCATGCGACAACGATTGATTGCAATTTGAGTTAGCCAGCCTTTTAATTTGGAAGGGTCTTGAAGCTGTTCGATTTTGTTAAAAGCGGTGATAAACGTATCTTGAACCGCTTCCTCGGCGGCATGCCGATCTTTCAATAATAAATAGGAGGTACGGAGTAAGGCATCTCCATATTGATCCATGATTGTTCTAAGCGCTTCTTCGTCTTTTTCTCTAAGTCTCTGGACTACATTCAGGCCTGCTCCCCCCTCTCCTCCATTCTTTAGATGCACGTCAGTTGAATCAGGTTGCAAGAAGAATAAAAAAACTCCGCAGAGGACGCGGAGCTTGACAGAAAGATATGTAAAGTCAGGCTTTCACCCGTCCGACTAACAGCCAATAGCACATAATGCCACCTACATCGGCCGTCGCAATCATAATTCCCATCGGAACAGCGGTGCCGCTGCCTCCCAAGCCCACAAGCGGGGCGACAATCGCTCCGAATATAAAAGGAAGCAGACCCAGCAGCCCAGCGGCGCTTCCAGCAGATTTTGCCTGATTCTGCATCGCGAGTGAGAAGCTTGTGGTGGATACGACTCCAACACTGGACACGACGAAGAACAGTGGAATTACGACGAATACTAGTCCTGAGCCGCTTACAATTGCACTTAGCAGGGTGATACCAGCGATTGCAGCCATCGTAAGCCCTGTAAGAAGCAGTCTGGTCTCAGAGATACGTCCAACTAATCGGCCTGTAATCTGAGCGGCAAGTATGATCCCGACCCCATTCATTGCGAATACGAGAGAAAAGCCTTGCGGTGATACTCCATACAGCTCCTGAAGCACAAATGGAGAGCCCGCAATATATCCAAACATGGCAGCCATGACCAACCCCTGGGACCAGGCATAACCCATGAACGAACGTGTAGTAAGCAGGGTGCGGTATGTGATCAAGGTGTCCTTTAACTTCCCAGTAGAACGTCGATCAATGTGCAAAGTCTCTGGTAATCCGAACCATACCACTAAGAACATCACAAGCCCGATTGCACAAAGGACAATAAATACGCCTTCCCAAGGAACTACTTTCATCAATTGACCGCCTGCAATGGGAGCAAGAATGGGTGCCGCGCCATTCACCAGCATGAGCAGGGAGAAAAACTTGGTCAATTCGGTGCCCGCATACAGATCTCGTACAACTGCTCTGGCAATTACAATCCCTGCCGCTCCGCCTACTCCTTGAATGAACCTCGATAAGACCAATATCGTAATCGTAGGGGCTAGGGCGCACAGAATCGAAGCTAACACATATATGATTAGAGCAAGGAGCAGCGGTCTGCGTCTTCCCCGAGCATCACTTATAGGTCCGACAACAATTTGACCGAGCGCAAGCCCAAGCAGACAAGCTGTTAAACTAAGCTGAGCAAGTGAAGTAGTCGTCTGGAGATCCACAGCCAGATTGAGAAGCGCCGGTAAATACATATCGATGGATAACGGTCCAAAAGCACAGAGGGATCCCAGAACAGCCGCAATCCATAGTCTACGTAATCGTGTTGGTGATTGTATTGCAGCCTCCGCCTGTTTCATTTGCATTTCCTTTCCATCCAGTTCAAACTTTGGGTTGATAAAAAATGACACGATTGCCAAACGGATCCTGAATGCACATCTCCAAAGAATTCCATGGAGTTTCCTGTACGCCTGGTCGAGCATACTTGTACGCTTTATTAAGCAGGCGGGCGTTCAGCTGTCGAACATCTTTCACTCCGATTCGGATTGCTGCCCCAGGCGAACAGTCTCCATGATGCTCTGACAGATGAATCATTATACCCTCGCCATCTGAGATTTGCATATAGAGAGGCATTCCTTCTTCAAAACGATGCTCCCAATCTAATTGAAGCTCCAGAAACTTAAGATAGAAATCCTTCGCCTTCTCCTCATCGAAGATCCGAAGAATCGGAATAATACCATGCGAATATACGGTCGATGAAGCGGTAGTATCTCTAGTATGGATCGCATTCGATTCGTTATAGGCTTTCAACAAGGTATATCGATTACGGACTCGATGAGCCTCCAGTAAGCTTCTGGTCAGAAGCTCCGGATCAATGCCAATTTCCTCCGGCGTACTCGGTCCGCCTGTTTGCACTAACCATTGTTTGATTGCAGCAGGATCTGGAATTTGTCGGATTAATTGTGCAAGGTGATCCCAACTGGCCTTGATAGTCACATAAGCAGCGGGGTTACCGCCTTCGGCTGATTGTGCTTCAAGAAAATGTCCAGACTCTGCCAAGCTATGATATAACTTCGAAATTTCTGCACATGCTACCCCAACTTTTGCACCGTGCAGCAGTTGTTTACGCCCGAGCTTCAAGTACTCCATCTCCCAGTAATGAGATAAGTGATGCTCGGAGCCTGAGGCTGGATGGGATTGACCGAAGAGCAGCATAGCAATTCCGGATTGGATAAGAGCGTTCATAAGAGTGCGAATACCTTGCTCATTGCGAACAGCAATATCATCAGCACTGCGGATACAGTCCATCAGAGCTTCCTCTGTCATTTGTGCGGAAACTGGACAATAAGGCTCACCCGCTGCAATATGCGAGAATTTCCAGTCGAAAAGCGATGTGAATTTACCCAGCATATCGCCAAAACCGGCAGAAACTAACCTCTGGGGAGCTTCGAGCAACACGTCCAAATCGGCAAATATAGCAGATGGAGCGATCGCTGGAATTGTGGTTTTGATCCCCTTGATTATGAGCGGAGCCCCGATGGAAGTAAATCCATCTACAGAGGGAGCGGTCGGAATGGATACAAACGGCATCCCTATCTTAAACGCAGCAAAACGAACCAGATCATGAATCGTACCTGAACCTACGGCTAGAATCGCATTGGTGGATTGATGCGGGATCTCCAACAGAATCTGGACAAGCGCTGCTTCATCTGCTACCACATCCCCTCTGGAATCCGGCTTGAGCACGGATAACGTAGTTGCGATGCCTGCCTCATGCAAGTTAGCAAGGAGCTTCTTCCCTGCTGCTTGATGGGTGTTCTCATCCACTACTATCGCTACTTGGTTGCATTGTTGTTCCAGCAAATAATCCGCAACACGAGACAGTGCACCACGTTCGACCACTATTGGATCAACGGTTATGGGATGGTGGTTCCCGCATGTACAATCTGCTAGTGCTGAGGACCATCTCTCTGATAAACTCATCCTTCACTCCCTCTTTTCTGGCCGGCCAAGAGGTAATGCTCTACAGCATAGGCAATCCCGTCTTCATCCAAGGTCTTCGTCACGTATCGGGCTTTATCTTTCAACTCTTGGATCGCATTCCCCATGGCAATCCCCATCCCAACCGATTCAATCATCTCAAGATCGTTCAACCCGTCTCCAAAAGCCGCTACTTCCTCAGGTTGGAAGCCTAAATGTTGAATTAATCGGTGCAGGCCGATCGCTTTATTCATTCCTTGCGGGTTAATGTCGAAAGCCCATGGACGCCACCTATGAGTATAATAAGGATTCGCATCTCCCGTAAAATAAGCTTGTTCCTCTTGATCATTGCAAAAAACGATGAACTGATAGATGTCTGGTAATGTTTCTGCTTGACCCAAACTAGTGAGAAACAGATCGGGCTGAATAAATCCGATTTCCTCTTGAGCTTGAGCGAAGTAAGGCGCGTCCTCGCGATTAATGTACATTCGCTCAGAACCATACAACAACACCGTGTGGTTGGATTGTTCCGCTTCTTGGATCCACTTTTGCACGACACTGCGTTCGAACGCATTTCCGAACATCGTTTTCCCATTCATCCCCACATGGCTTCCATTACAAGTAATCGCCCAATCGATCCCGAGTTCCTCTCGCAGCAACGCCATCTCATGCTCGCTGCGGCCTGTACATAATGCTATGACTACACCATGTTCTCTTAATTTCTGCAGGGCTGCTTTCGTAGATTCCGGTAAGTAATCCCGATCTCGAAGTGTCCCATCTACATCGAATGCTGCTAGTTTAATCAAGTATGCCACCCCATCTTCTTAGATCCCTCTATTATAGCAGAGGCTTAGGGAATGGACGCACTTAAATTCTAACGAAATGAAACCACGAAAACCGTCCGGAAACCGGACGGCTCATGGATCATTTTCAAATGCGAGTCAAGGCAGGAATACTCTCAAGCAAACCGTGTCCAAGACTTCATCAATTGTCGGACATCGGCTCCGTCTATTATCATTTTATGCAGATCTTCATTGATAAGCTGACGCGCCGTGTTCCACTTGTCGCTCAAGTAGAAGCCGCTCGCCTGCACGGAATCCAACTCCTGTAAATAGCGAGACCATATTCGATGCGAGCTCATTCCGCTCTTGTCAGCAAGTGATTTAGTAAGAGGTAAATTCCAAGGTTTGCGGAAGTTATCTGGTTGCTCCAATATATAGTGGCGCAGAAAAGCCCAGGCAAGTTCCGGATGTGGGCATTTAGTAGTGATACCCGCTCCCCCCATGTAGATCATGTTGGCCTCTTGTCCTCCTGGCATGCGCGGGAGCCCAAATACCTCAAACTGCTCTGCGCGTCCCTTGTCGGTAACATCTCCAACGAACCATGTGAAGCCGAATATGATCGCGAATCCGTCAGCCAATTGACCTGCTTGTGAAGGCTCTCCAGGCTTGCGGGTCACATGATGGATGCGATACAGATCCACGACCTTACGCATAGCCTCCACCGCTGCATCGCTATCTACATATCCCTTGGCCGTTGACCCATCCTGGGATAAGTATCGGCCTCCATTACGCATTACAAATGGTTCGAAATTCTCAATATCAACCCCATTCGCAAACCCGAATTGGGTAGAAATCCCTTCCTCGTTCCTAATAGTAAGACGTTTGGCAAGCTGCACCATTTCCTCCCAAGTCCAGTCCTCGGACGGATAGGGCAAGCCTGCCTGATCAAACATCGGTTTATTAATAAGAATTAGAGGAAGGGAGACATCAACTGGAAGTCCCGGAAGAGTGCCATTTTTGCACGCTACCCGCATAATCCCTTTGTTCAAATCTTCTTCGAGGCCCGGGGTCTCGCGGACGAACGGAAGTAAGTCTATGAACACATTTGGCTGATCCAACAACCCCCATCCTCCTGAATCCATAATGTCGGGCGGTGTATCTGACTGGAACTCCCGCAAGGATTCGAAATTATCTGCAACTTGCTCAATCACAATCTGTACGTCAGGATTCGCTAATTCAAAAGATTTCTTAGCTTGCATTAGAAAATGTAAATGTTGAAACTGTGTGACGAACCGAATTTCAGTCTTGCTCATATGTAAGTCCCCCGCTTCAATAAAGTTAATGTTTTCTCCATATAACTTACTCCCGCCGCTTCAAAGTCTCGAGCTTGCTCGAGAAATTTCGCACAGCTCTCAAGCGTATCCTCCTGCAGCATCTCGGCGCTCTTGATGAATGGCACCATCTCACTAACGGCATCTAAGGCGTCAGCAGCTTGTTCATAAGCCTCTGAAGCTAGCAGAATGAGCCGCATGGCTTCTCCGTTCAGCGGGATATTGCGCAAATATTGCGATGCCTTTCGCCTGGCCTCTCCGTACACTGCAGCCAGTTGGCCCATCCCATATCGATTTGGCGTTACAAACCGATTGCGCAAATAACTAATCCAGCGGTCATAGGCGGACAATCCGGAGGTATAGTTAAGGTACACGGTTAATGGGTGATAGGTGCAGCCTTTCCGAGCATAATGGACTGCAAACTGAATCGATTCGACTGCCTGCTTAATAGCTGAAGCATTTGTTTTAGATTGGCTCTCCTGGTAAGGGGTGACCCCAACTAAGAATCGTAATGGATTATTAGCTACCTCATGGTAAGGAATTGATTTTCCGTCTGGGCACATGGCGTCTGTCACATATACCACTCGCTTTTCATCGTCATAACCATATAGGAGCGACCATTCGTGTACATACGGCTTCTTAGCCCATGTATCGAAATACAGCAACGGCTTGCCCGAATCTATGAATCTACGTATAAAAGGGAGCACTGCTTCCTCGATCGGAAGTACAACCGGAAACCGCTCCGACGCTGCAAGCAGCGGCACTGGCGCATTGGATAGCTGCCCACAGAGGATTGTTGCCTCATAACCTAGATTGTCCATCACGTCTCGCACCGTCTGACGCCAATCATAAACATAGATCCCGTCCGAGAAAGTAGTTTTGTTCGATATTTTCATGCGAAAAGCAAAACCAGAGATCCCCATCAAATCCTCAATCGGTCTGGGATCATTAAGTGTAGTCAACAAATGACCTATTCGGTCTACAAACGTTGTTTTCACTTTCTGAACATCCGGCCATAAGGGAAGTGGAATTACTTTGTGTTTGTACATCTTCCATCCGCCTCTCTCCTGTTCCTTATGAAGGCCGAGGTATACGCGAACGTGTTCTTGACGGAGCTTTTGGCGGGACCGATGCAAATATGTGTACACGGTACCCGTACTCGTCTTATATAGCTCTGCAATCTCATCAGGTGTTAACTGCCGGAAGAAGTAAGCCTCGAAGATGCTCTTCTCTCTCTTGTTCAAGCAATGTAACAATGCATGAATCGTTTCATATAGCTCTTTGCGCAACAAATGCTCGGCTGGATCATTCTGATGGGCTGCCGCGTCTGAAGCCGACTTGGTGAGGTGGCTCAAAATGCTATCCAGATCATCCCAGTCTACTCTACCTAATCTCGTAGAATCTCTTGACGATCCCATCAGGGTGATGGGCTTCTCATGCTTATAAGGGCCGCCGCGCCTAAGACGCATGTTCGCCTGGTTCTGGACAATCCGATGAAGCCATGGTAAGAATCGACTCGTATCCGCCAATGACCCCAGGTGCAGAAAAGCGCGTATTAACGCGTCCTGTACTACATCATCTGCCATATGGCTGTCGCGTGTCATCCGTTCCGCCCATCGCCTAGCCTGTTCTCGATGAGTCTGAATCAACTCACCAAACGCTTCCGTATCTCCATCTCTTGCCCACTCCACAAGCTCCGTATCGATCTGTGCTTGACTGCGACTCGCTTGAACGAAATGCTTCTCACTTGCAGCACCCTGATTGGTTCTCTTCACGTTGCTCCTCCTTTCTTGAGCGTTCTTTTCTCGGCCAACATAATCTATGATGCCAATGGCTAAATGAATTTGAACAAAATTGTCCTTATCGGAAACGGAAAATTATTTGATGCCTATATGACTTTCAAAATAATACAATAAAAGGATGAATCGGGATGGACTTATCGTTCTATGCACTGCTATCCATAACTCTGCCTATCGTGCTATTACTTGGGATCATCATCGTAAAGCTCATCAAAAACAAACAATTACCCGACAGCCGATACACTCCGTTCGATTTCATCACGGGTCAAACCAACGTAGAGTTTCACGAAGAGAAAGAAGCGGTCCAGGAAGAAGACGATCAGGGCGAAGGTAAGAACCCAAGGAACAAAATGCGTTTTCGTCTACCGGATAAATGAGATCTTGCCTTCGTTCGCATCTACCATGACATGATCTCCTGTGGCCAACAAGCTTATCGCAGACTCTACACCGACCAAAGCCGGGATTCCTCTCTCACGAGCGAATATAGCGCCATGCGATAGAAATCCTCCGGTCTCAGTAACGATGGCTGCCGCCGCAACAAGATTATACACCAGACTTGGTGAGAGAATAGGAGCTACGATAATGGAATGTGGAGGAATACGTTCATAGACGGTACGATCAAGCGGGTTATTCACTAGGAAGACAGTACCTTTTGCGATACCTGCGGAAGCAATTTGACCGACCAAACCGCTACTGCCCTTCTCCTCTTTTAATGCTCCAGTCTCCCCTCTAACTGCAGCTCCATTTCTAATCAGTTGAGTTGGTTTGTATAGCTGCGCTTTTTGGATAGCTTCTTGCCGAGGTTTGATCAGTTCCTTGCAAGAAACCCCTTTCCCTTGTACTACCTCTTCCAATTCACCCCTTGTTAAAAAGAAAATATGTTCTGCCAGATCCAGAATTCCTTGTTCTGTCAAACGTTCCCCAACAGCTAACAAAGCTTTTCTCACACTGGCTCCACCCTTTTGCAGCATATAGTCATCATTCTCAGTACGAGTTGCAGCCAGTCTGAAGCGCTGAAGGCAATCTATGAAATCTATGCTGGCAGTCTCGGATAATGAGGCATGAATGCTGCTGATGAGTTGCTCTCTTTCCAGTACAGCGTTGTTCGAATCAGGAAGCAGGCCATGTGCAACACTCGATTTAATTAATGCCATTAATTGTTCTGGAGCCTCCTCAAGTGTCGGCAAATAACTGAGGACAGGCTGAGGAGATTCATAAGCAAACTCTTCTACAAATTGATTAAATTGTTGCACCCAAGGATGGTTCGGATAATCGTTAATATTTGCAGAAATCTCCTTGAATTCTGAAGCGTCAATCGCAGTTTTGATTAAGGAGTGGATAAGAAGTGTTTTGCGAGCCGTTATAGTATCCAGGCCAGATGCCAACAAGCTTAAAATCGTCTCGAAATGAACCTGCTCCCCCAAAGCATTCTGAATATGAATTCTGAGCCGTCTAGTAAGGGTTCTTCGTTCTATGAGCCACTCTCTCTGCAAATATTGTGCGAAGCATTTCCTGAAGCTGTCTACTCTATTCAAGATGATATGCCATAACGCATCGATGGAGTATATTGATAAGTCTTCAAGTAAATATTGTTCAAAAACAGGCTCGTACTTTCTTTTCATTTCCAGCCATTCTTCCCAGATATCTACGGGGTGGTTCGTCTTTTCTGCTTGTTGGACCGGCTTCATCTGGATGTAAGGATAGTGATGAACGAACTTCACATCCCATAACGGGAAATGAAACAATCCGCTTGGGTCGAGTGTTCGGTCTAGCGGACTAACAGGCTCTGTACATTGATCCAGCAAGAACCATTCGCCAGCCATTTGCTTAATCATCCCGGTTACCGGACGAATCTGCAGCCAATAAACAACTCCTTCATATATGCTAAACTCCATGTCTACTTCATTGGAAAAAGTTTGCCTCATTCGAATAGCCGCTTGAGCAATTTCATTCGTTAGATGATCGGGAAGCGGAACATCTTCCTCTGTATCCCATTCACCTTCACGGTAAGTGAGAGGGTTAACTTGCCCACCGACTACGAGCTCCCCTCTTCCTCTAACCGCTTCAATAACAGGTAGTTGGACTCCGCTTATTGGATCGACTGAGAACACAATTCCGGAATATTCCGACACGATATACGTCTGAATGACCACCCCGAGTTGGTCTGCATTGCTGCCTCCGGAACTTAGAACCTGTTCAAGTGCACTCGCCAATTGTTCCGATTGCCTTATCACCACCGATTCGAATCTTCCAGCGTTTGAGATTTCACACCCATCCTCTTTGCGTGAAGAGGAGCGCACAATCCACCCAGACAGCGAAGGGAGCTGGTCGGGAAGATGCTCACCAAGCCTGATTGCCCGCTCCCGCCAGTCCTCCTGGGCAAAGAAAGAAATTGACAGCACAATAGCTTCTGGAACCCGATATCCACGCTTAATCAATAATTGAAGGTTGGCTGCTTTATTGCCTGCCTCGCTCGCGGTAAACTCATCCACATGTAAACGATAGGTCAATTTCAACTTTCCAACCTCCTCTTAATGGCTCCCCGCCTCCAAATAGAATTGAAGCGAGGGATAATCTGCCTTCATTTCATCGATTCTTTGTTTCAATTGAGCGATGTTTACTCTGGATTGGAATAGTTCTGTATCTGGAGCAAAGGTGACACTTGTTCCTGTCTCGCCCGAAGCTCCAACAATGTTCACTCCTGTTTGCGGAATTCCATTACGGTATTGCTGCCTGAATATTTGACCCTCCCTGCGAATTTCTACGGTTAACAGTTTGGACAATGCATTCACGACAGCAATACTGATTCCTTTCTCCGCACCTGGAGCTGTATAACCGCTTCCTGCATTCTTAAGATCTGTCAGAATCGACTGCACCACGGGTGTCTTCGATTGAGGGAGTACTCGGACTGGAATCCCTCTCCCGTTATCCGCGACGGTAATACTTCCATCTTCATTTACATACACCCTGACCTCATTACAGTAGCCGGCTTGATGCTCCAGAACACAATTCTCGATGACGGCCCAGAGCAGTTCGTGGACATCATAGCCGGTCTGTTCTCTCCCTCCCAAATATTGTTCTGCATGAGTGCGCGCATGAGTCATATCCATGTAATCACTTGTATCTATCACGTCCGACACCGCTGCAAGCAGTAACATTAAAGGCAGCACCCTATTCGAAGGAATGACGTATCGTCCCCCTCTTTCTTCCTGGGAGAGCAGATCAGCCCCAGTCAACGCCTTCAGATGATGGTATAGTTGGCCGGTCGTCCCCATATTCAGTCGCTCAACCAGCTCTAGTCCAGTCAAGGGAGTACTCAATACTTCCTTCAGAATATCCAGTCTCTGCTTATGTCCCAGGGCGGCTAATATCTTGGCGGATTTCTCACTGCTCAAGCTCAGTAAGAGCTCCAAGCTGCGTTCCTGCGGCTCCCATCTGCTCTGTGAGTGATCATTTTGAAGAAGTCCAGAATAGTAAACAGAACCTTCATATCCTTCTCCCGCCATAGTTGAACGCATAGCAGCATCTTGCCCCTGGTTTTGTGTCTCATTAGAATTTGGCCGTCGCACTCCAGCTTGTTCGAGCAACCGCTTGATGTCTGCCAGTTGATTATGAAGAGCGTCAATTTCAGAACCGAAATCTCTAGTCATCTCAAAACACCTCCGTTATTATGTTATTACGTAATATCGTTATACATAAATAATACTACAAGGGAGGCTAAAATGGAACCAAAAACCTTTTCAATTCCTATGAATGGATAAATGGCGACTAGGACAATTCATTCCAATCATATAGTTCCAAAAAGTGAAGGAGGATGTATATGCGTTTTACAGTTCAATATATACCTCTGAGCAAGATTAAACCTGATGTCACCCCCTCTATGACTGGACGTATTCGGGAGCTTCGCAATAGGATGTGGGATTGTATGCATCTGTTGGTTGTACGCAAAAACATCAAGGATGGCAGTTACAGGATCCTGCTAGGGAACGACCGTTATGAATTCATGCGAGCCCACACCAAAAAGCTGGTCGCCCCATGTTTGGTCGATGAAAGCAAATCCCAAGCTCAAATCAAATCATGGTTTCTTCGATTCCGCAGCAAACGGCTGTCTGATCCTTTTCCTGATGTCGACACTGGCCTCATAACCCCGGTGGCCTGGTCGATCCTACGCGAATTCCTGAGAAAAGAACCTCGATTGAAGCAACTTTCTCGAAAGCAGCAAATCCAAATTATGTTCATGGCCATTCGCTACAAGAAGATAGTCGTGGCTTCCATGAAATCGAAGGTTGATTCATTATCTAATCGATAAACAGGGATATAACATAAGAAAAACCGCTAGTGGCACTCTAGCGGTCCTTGGCGATTGAGCTCAGTTTGGCGCGCGGGAGGGCTGGAAGGTGGGCTACGATTGCTGTTGTGCTAGGGTTCCCTTGATTATGATGTTTAGAGGTAAGAAACCAACCTCAAAGGCAACCACTTCGTTTCTCCGCTCCACCTCCCAGCCCTTTTCTGTTCCCTTTCGGACTAGATGTAGACCATTTCGGCATCTAACCCGAAGAATCGGCCATCCGAGTCGTGGGGGCGATTAGTTAACCGCATTAACTAATTGAAAAGGTCGACTAACTAATAGTAAAGATGGGTTAATTATTTCCCTGATCCTCCACGCTTCAAAAGCTCCAATAAATAAAGATGCGACTGTGATAACCATTTCTTTTGATGGTACACAAGTTGGATGTAGAACTTCAAATCAGGATGGGTAAAGGGCAGGACGATCAGGTTCCCTCTCTTCACTTCCTCTGTTACTGCGATCTGCGGCATCAATGCGACACCTAGACCATAGAGAACACATTGCTTGATCGCTTCCAGACTTCCTAATTCAAAAGAAATCCGGTAGTCCACTCCATTCTGCTTCAAAAGACGAATGAACCAAGTGCGGTATAAGCAAGTTTCTTCCGCAACAATAAGGGATTGACCGTCCAGATGAGACAAGTTGATCTTGTCTATATCTTTTAAGGGATGATCTGGCTTGGCCACAAGGACTAGAGGCTCCTCCCTAATCGTAATACACTCTAACAGCGGACTTTGGGCTTTCCGGTCAAGCAGAATACCAATATCGAACTCACCTTCTTTTACTTTGTCCAACAGCGTCGTTTCAGTAACAGAATGCAAGGAGATCTGTTTGCTCGGATACTGTGTCTGCCACTTCTGCAGGAAGGGCGGTAAGTAGAATGCCGCTAGTGATTCAATAGTGCCGATAGATAGATTTCCTGCAACTTGCTGCCCAATCGTCTCCTTGGACTCTGTATATAGCTCCAGCATGGGCTTCACAATATCCCACAATGCCTCACCTGCAGGCGTGAGCCGCATTCCCCTGCCGAATCGCTCGAACAAAGGCACCCCATACGCTTGCTCAAGCTTCTGAATTTGGGTAGTTACACTGGATTGCGCATAACCAAGCTTTTCAGCAGCTTTGGTAAAGCTCTGGCATTTCACTACTTCCAGAAACGTCTGAAAATAAGTCAGATCCATCACATCATCCACCACCTTCCTAAAGGACTCATCAAAATTATTGATGTCAATTATCATATATTATAGATAACTCCGATAGTCGAGTCCATGCTATAGTGAGGCTAATCTATTGTAGGAGTGAGGAAAATGCTGACATCAGATTCGTTGAAAGGCCTCTATGTTCCTGTTGTAACGCCATTTCTATCTAGCGGAGAGTTGGATCTGCCTTCTTATCGCCGCTATCTTCTCGAGTTGTTAGGACACGGAATCCACGGCATCGTGATTGGCGGGACGACCGGAGAGTCACCCTCCCTATCCTGGCAAGAAGTTGAGAAGCTATATGAATGGACGAAACAACTATTGTCGGAGGAGCACAGCCCCCTTCCAGTTATTCTAGGAACGGGTACCAATGATACAGTTTCAACTGTTCTAAGAACGAAGCAAGCTCATTCGCTTGGAGCCGACGCTGTCCTTGTTGTTGTTCCTTATTACAACCGCCCCTCTCCGACTGGGATCGTAGAACATTACGGCCAAGCCGCACAAGTCGGTGTCCCAGTGATTGCCTATAACATCCCTTATCGGACTGGAGTAGCTTTATCAACGGATACATTGAGCAGGATTTTGGAAATCCCCAACGTTATTGGATTAAAAGATAGCTCAGGCGGAATCAAACAGCTTATCGAGCTGTCACAGATTACGAACAAACCTATTCTATGCGGGGAAGATTTCTACTTTTATGCGGCATTATGCTGCGGAGCGCAGGGTGGGATATTGGCTTCTTCCAGCCTGCATACTAACCGGTTCATACAGGTGTACGAGATGATTCAAGCTGGCCGATGGAAGGAAGCGAAGGCAGCATTCGATCCGTTAATTCCGCTCATTGAGCTGCTTTATCGCGAACCGAATCCAGCGCCTATTAAATGGCTGCTAGAGCACAAAGGAATTATCAAATCCGGAGCTTTGCGGCTGCCCACGACCCCAATTAGTGAGGAATTACAGATAGAATTATTGAAGCTTTCGCTGTAAAACGAAAGAGAAGTGCCAGTGTCCCATTATCCTAGGAAAACTGGCACTATCATGATGTACTTATATAGACTCCCTACCATAAAGTAGCTTGTCTCAACCTGCATCGTTCTCTATAATAAACCACATATAGATTGGATATGGAGGAAGTTATTAGATGAGAATAGCCGTTATCTCTGATATGCATGGGAATGCTACTGCTTTTGAAACCGTAGTTCGGGATTTACATGAACAGAGTCCAGATATTATCGTATGCCTGGGTGATATCGTAATGAGAGGGCCTCAACCCGTCGAATGCCTGGAGATGGTTAAAGCACTGAACCCCTTTACTGTAGTAAGAGGGAATTACGATGATAAATTCCTCAAGCCCGCATGGACACCCAAATCATACAAACAAGAAATCCAACTCCGCGCCCTAGAATACGATTGCGACCGGTTGTCTTTGGAGAATCAGAAGTGGCTGACTCAATTACCTGCGGAGTTTAGTTGTGAATATGAAGGAGTCCCGACAGAACTTTATCACGCCTCTCCAAAATCATTGTACGAGATTACTTATCCATGGGCTTCACTCGATGAGTTGGATCAACTGCACAAATACGACCAAACCAAGCTGGTTCTTTTCGGACATATCCATCACGCATTTGTCAGACAATGTCGCGGCCGATTGATCGTCAATTGCGGCAGCATCGGCATGTCCTTCGATGGAGATAACCGGGCCAGCTACGCGATTGTGGACATAGCCAAACGCGATATCGCGATCCAACTTCGACGTGTGGAGTATGACATCGACCTTGCGATCCAGATTGCCAGAAATCAACGGATGCCTGATCTGGATTCATTCGAATATGCCTTGAGGACTGCGCGATATCCGTATGATGCAGCCAAAGAGTTGCCTGTTACTTAGTCAGTTATACTCCTTTCTTTGAAGTAATATTGTTCATACCTGATATAATCGTTTATCGGTTAAGTTTGTGACTCGGGAGAGTTAATATTTGTTCATCAACAACCAAAAAAGCCAGCGCCGCAATAACGCGACACTGACTTCTCTTCAAATTCCCCCACTAACTGAGCTTGGATAATATATCTTCCTTATATCTTTGCAATGCAACATCTGTATCTACCGTATATCGGCATTCCAAGCCAACATAACCATCAAAGCCAGTTTCCTTAATGGCATTAAGGATATTCCGATAATTCAACTCGCCCGTGCCCGGCTCCGTACGGCCTGGATTGTCAGCGATATGGAAATGATTAATACGGTCCCGATAAGCGGTGGCATTCCGGATCACGTTGCCCTCCGTCACCTGCTGATGGTACACATCAAATACTAATCTCACATAAGGACTATCCACTTCATCTACAATTCGCACGGCTTCATCGGAAGTCTGCAAGAAATGGCCTGGATGGTCCACAAGTCCGTTAAGCGGCTCCAGCTCAAGCACAACATTCGCCTTCTCGCATAACAACGCACATCGCTTCAACGTCTCGACCATCACTCCAATCTGAGCTTCTCTGGATAAATCCGGAATAGCTGACCCAGTCTGAGAGATAATCGATTGTGTCCCGAGCATTTTGCAGGCTTCCAACGTCTCCTTCAACCCCGCCAAATAAGCCTCTCGCTTCCCAACGTCCACGAGATTAAATTCCTTGGTGCAAGTTGCGCTAATGCCTACTCCAATCCGCTCCTGCTCCCTCACCAGCTTCTTCAGATCCAAGTTCCACCAGGCATAATACTCCAGTCCGTGAAAACCATGTTCCTTCACCTTTTCTAGATGGTAAACTACGTCTTGATTCTTGTAGGCTCCTATACAAAGCGAGTACTTCATCAGCTTAACCCCTCCCGAGTCACCCTGTTTTGCAGTACTTCAAATTCAATCAGAATGCCCAGTTCCCCTTACGGAAGATCGCTTCTCGGTTGCCATCCGCCGTAATACCATCGATATCCATCTCAGCAGAGCCCACCATGAAATCCACATGAGTCAAACTCGAGTTCACACCAGCTTCACTTAATTGCTCCTTGGACATGTCCGTACCGCCTTGGATATTCGTAGGATAAGCTTGACCAAGCGCCAGATGATTAGATGCGTTCTCGTCGAATAAGGTATTGAAGAAGATTAGATTGGAATCAGAAATCGGTGATTGGAAAGGAACCAATGCAATCTCGCCCAGTCTACGCGCCCCTTCGTCAGTATCCAGAAGATGCTTGAGTGTCTCACTGCCTTGTTCTGCTGTCATATCCACCACTTTCCCATTCTCAAAGGTCAGGGTGAAGTTATTAATTACAGTCCCTCCATAATTCAATGGCTTCGTACTCCGCACATAACCGTTCACACCATCCTTGTGGGGCATTGTGAACACTTCTTCAGTAGGCATGTTTGGATTGAACGGAACATTGTCTTGCGCTTCCTTCGACCCGCCTAACCAAACATGATTGGTCGGGAGTTCTACAGACAAGTCTGTACCTGGAGCCGTATATACAAGGGTGCGATATTGTTTGGCATTCAACACATCAACCTTACGGTGTAAGTGAGCATTATGATCCCCCCAAGCTTGAATAGGATCTTCCGTATTCACCCGGGTAGCTTTGAAGATGAAATTCCAGAGACTTTCCACCGCTTCTTCAATAGGCAGATCAGGAAATACCTTTGCTGCCCATTGTTCATTGGCAACACTGATTAAGGACCATCTTGCTTTGTAGCTCATTAGATTGCTGCGGTACTTTTGCGTTGCAGAAGCCTGAGTCTTAGTGGCAGTTGCCACACGCTTAGGATCAATATGCTGAAGAAGGTCAGGATTCGGAGATAGAATGGACAAAAATGCAGCCCCGCTCAAGCTCAACTCTTCCAGCCCCTGAGCTTTCCACTTAGGGAATTCTGTAAAAGCTTCATCTGGCGCCATCTTATACTTTAAGCTGATGAGTTGATCATCGTTCCATTCCACAATTACGTTCTTAGCACCTGCCTCATAGGCAACAGCCGCAACCTTTCGCACCAGTTCGGCCGCTTGAATAGGAGCATTGACGAATAAGGTTTGCCCCTGCTGCAGGTTCACCCCAACTCGGACTGCGAGTTGAGCGTATTTGTTCAAACTTTGATCCCAATTGTTCATGTTATTACCTCCACATATGAAAAAGGTTTATGTACACGCAAAGCATAGACGAAACCGCAGCTCTTGTAAAGAGACGAGACCCATTTCACACTTCACCCACTAGGTTTCCCAAAAGTTATTGGAATAATAGAAGAAGCTACCGAACATTTCGGTAGCTTCAAAGGAACTGCTCAATTCTTGCTTACTGTTTGTTGAACGTATCCGTCAAGATAGGAACGATCTGAGATTTGCGTGAAACGACGCCTTTCAGCGTAATTGTATTGTTCGACAAGGTACCATTGTAAGCTTGTTCCACAACATTTGCAGAGCGACCCAATGCCAATCCAATTGAATCATTATTAAGAATGTCTGTTACAACGAACAAGAACAGGTCCAAGTTCTTCTCTGCGATGATCCCGTTAAGTGCCGCTTCAAGCTCATCCTGTCGACCCAGCACATCATTCGTATCCACCGCATTCACTTGTGCGATTTCCACTTTGTAGCTGCCCATTTGGAATTCCTTGGCGTCTAAGGAGATCAATTGAGGAATTGTCTTGTCGAGCATGTTAGCGCCCGCTTTCAACATATCCAGTCCGTAGCTCTCAAGATTGACTCCAGCGATTTCAGCCAATTCACGAGCAGCAGCTACATCCTGATCTGTGCAAGTTGGCGATTTCAACAGAAGAGTGTCGGAGACGATGGCCGATACCATTAAGCCGGCAATCGACTTTTCAATCGCTACATTATTCTCTTTGAACAATTTATTAAGAATCGTTGCCGTACATCCTACCGGCTCAGCCCGATAATAAAGCGGATGACTAGTCTCGAAATTAGCAATTCTGTGGTGATCGATAACTTCAGTTACACGAACTTGATCAATGTCGCTAACGCTTTGCTGGCGCTCGTTATGATCGACAAGAATAACACTCGTCGTTTCATTCGCAACGGTCTCAACTAGACGAGGCGCGCTTACTTTGAAGTAGTCAAGCACGAATTGCGTTTCGCCGCTGACAGTCCCAAGACGAACGGGCTCAACATCGAAACCGAGCTTAGTCTTCAAATCTGCGTAAGCAATTGCGGAACAAATCGTGTCTGTATCGGGATTCTTATGCCCAAAAATAAGTATTTTTTCCATCCTAACTCTCCTTATACGTTTCTATTATCGTACGTCAATATAGATTATATCGTTAAAATCACCTTATTCCAATCCCTTTACCACGATTAATTCATGAACAAGTTATGAATGTTGCAGATTGTTGCTGTTCAGTTAAATGGGTCCGTTTCCTCTATACCACACTGCTTGCGCTTGGAACATTGCAGCGTAAGCATTCCCTAGTGTTATAAGCTCATCATGCGTACCTTCTTCGATTATTCGTCCTTCTCGAAGTACAATAATCCGGTCTGCATATCGGGCCCAGCCAAGCCTGTGAGAGACGAACAAGACGGTTCGCCCTTCAGCCAACTGACGAAACGATTGGTAAAGATCAGTCTCATGCTGCGGATCAATCGCGGAGGTAGGTTCATCCAGCACGATCAGACGAGCATCGCGGAGAGCCGCTCGAGCAATAGCTAGTCTTTGCCATTGTCCTCCGCTTAATTGTTGGCCGCCTTCCGTCAGCAATCCGACCTTGGCGTCTAATCCGCCATTCAGACTTGCCAGCTCAAGAGCTCCAGCTTGTTGAAGCGCATTAGTTATTGTTTTATCAGTGACACTCGTTCCCGAAACCCCCATGCTCACATTATCACGTACAGTAGTTTCATATCGAACGAAGTCTTGAAAAGTCGCAGACATGGATTTGCGCAACAGCTCCGAATCCAGCAGCTCATAATCAACACCATCCCAAGTTATTTGCCCTTCTGAGGGTCGATACAGACCAAGAATAAGACGCACCAGAGTAGACTTCCCGGCACCGTTCTCTCCTACTAACGCAACGGTCTCGCCTGGGTTCAACACAAGCTGAATGTCCTGTAAAGATGGCTTTGCTGACTCTGAATACTTATAGGAAACATTGGCAAGCTCGATCTGTCCTCTTGAACCAGGAGCCAATGCTGAGCTGGACACTTTAAGTTGGTCTGGTCTTTCGTGCAGATATTCAACGAGATCCCAGAGCTTCCCGCTCTGAATATAGATCTTGCCGAGAGGAAAAGCCATAGTTGCACTAAGCATATATGCTTGACGAATGGCCTGAAACACAATTACGACTGTACCTGCAGTGACAAGACCGGATTTCAGTTGAAGCAGCAGCCAAAGTATGGCACCAAATAACCCAATAGCCTGAACACTGGATACCAATACCCCTCGACGAATCTCCCTGCGGTTCGCATTCATTCTCAGTCCTAAAGAATGCTGCATTTCCAGACTCCATTTATGTACAAGAGCTTCATTGGAGCCGGATATTCGCATATCCCGAACTGTCTCCGGTCTTGTCATCACTTGTTGCAAATAGTCCGACTGACGTCCAGACCTGGTCAAATCTCGATTCAACCGCCTCTTGACGATGTCGGATTCCAGTCGGATAAAGAGAGACACTAGAAAGACAACACTCATAATGAGTCCTACAATCGGATGCGCCAGCATTCCTACAATTAGCAGTCCGATCACTTCGAAGAGCAAACGGAATAGTACGAATACTTGCTGCAGCACCCCTGCAAACTCCGCGCCTGCTGCAGATTCAGCTCTCGTCAGACGGTCATAGTAGTCTGCCTTATCCATTCTTTCTAGCGATACTTCAAGCGCTCTTTGGTGTACTTCCCCTTGAACGAACATCGATGCTTTGTCACGGAATCTGACATCCACCATATTCTGGAAGGCAACAAGTGCTTTAGTTAACATGGCTATGCCAATGAAGACAAGTAACGGGAGCCATAAGCCACTGAACTTGGCTAACCATCCCTCTCCCATTGATCCAGTAATTCCTCCAACAAACTGATCCACTAACTCTTTTTGGGCTGCGAAGCTAGGTATGATCAACAAACCAATTACAAATGGGAAACCAATCCACAACATAGAAAGCACAGGCATACTCCGAATCAATCTGCCTAACAATTGCCCAACATTACGTATCCTATATAGAGTAGAAGGAGTGTTCATTCGGTGTACCATGCGGCCTGCAGTCGAAACATCCGGCCATACTCTCCGTTTAATTGCATAAGCTCATCATGAGTGCCTTGTTCGACTAGCCTGCCGCCTTTTAACACGAAGATAACATCTGCAAGCCTTGCAGCGCCGAGCCGATGTGTAACGAGCAATGCAGACCTTCCTGCAGTCACACGCAAGAACAGTTGGACCGCCTCTTTCTCAGCTTGTGGATCAAGAGCAGCCGTAGGCTCGTCGAAGAACACGAAATCGGCTTCCTTAAGGATGGCCCTGGCTGTCACAAACTTCTGCCATTCTCCTCCAGATGGTTCTATCCCGCCAAAAGCTGCACCAAGCTGCATATCTAACTCCTGATACTTATCCCCGCTAATACCAGCAGCAAATAATGCTCGCTGCAGAGTTCCGTCCTCACCTTGAACAGAAGGTTTGCCTAGAGCAACATTCTCCCTCAAAGTTAAATAGAGTTTGGCGAAGTCTTGGAACACGGCGGATAGATGGTTACCAACTAAGTCTCCATCTACTCGATTGTGCAAACCGTCAACCCATCGAATCTCCCCTGCAGTCGGTTTATACAATCCCGTCAGAAGCTTAACCAATGTCGATTTCCCTGAGCCATTCTCGCCTACAACAGCTGCACGACAACCAATGGGGATCGTAAGACTGAGTTCTTGCAGCACATCCCGATCTGACCCTGGATAACGGTATCGTAATTGTTGAGCCTCGACTTGCAAGCCGCGTCCTTCAACTGCGTGATCCATCTCACGGCCAACAGGCGCTGCCCAAACTTCATCCAAATCCATAAATGCTCGATAATCTTGCCAGCGCATCATATTCCGGCGTAAGCTAGCGCTTTGTGCAACGAATTGGGGGACAAGCGCTATCATCCTCGTTAGAGTTAGGAACAACATTGCGTATGCGCCAATGGTTAGCTTGCTCACACCCGGCAGCAACACAAGCAATCCAAGGATTAGGCCGCTTACCAGAGCAACAATGACTTGCGGACCCATCAACCGCAACTCTGTGCTCACCACTGTTTTCCATTTGTCATTCGATTGCCGCTCGTACAAGGTGGTCCATCGTTCTGTCAACAACCGTCCGATCCCGAACAGCCGAACCTCCTTGGCAGCCTCGCGTTTCGTAATAAGCTCTGCATAATGGCGAAGCAGTCTTTTACTCGCTGTCTGATTCTGATCCGCCTGTTCTAATCGCGTTGCCGACCTCCCACTCACATATACCAGCAGGGCTGCCGAAACACATATCGCTGCAACAGGAATCCATTGTTTAAAACTAAGCATAACTCCCATCAGCATTATCATCAGCAGAACCGTCTGCAACAGTTGAACCCCTGAATTGTAGCTTTCATAAAAAGATACCTTTAGCGCACGGTCACGCAGATCCTTAGTCATAGGCGATTCAATAGATGCTAGTGGCAGATTCGCATTCTTGCGCAGGATTAACCTCTGTTCCTCGAGTGAACCTACTTCAATTAACCGTGTCATAGACATTGCCGTTGGCATGCCAATCAAGATGTTGTTCACTGCCATTAACCCAGTCAGCCATAAGGCTGCTATTATTATTGGCTGTATGGAGTCCATTGACGACCATTGCTGAATCCGATCAATTAACAGCATGATCATACCGAGCTCCACTGGAACGAACGGCACACTCAGAATAGCCAATACCAGGAGCACTATTACGGGCCTCCGTTCTACCCGATACAAAGTCAGTCCAGCATCCCATACACATCTAAATAATGAGTTAATATTCCATCCTCCTCGCATTCAGTTCCACTAGTATATAGGTAAGAATGGGGTGTATCAACGGAGAAAATAACTTTAATCATGCTTGGATTCTAAGAAAAAGAAAAAGCCCCCAGTCCACTGAGAGCAGCGGATCTGGAGGCAATACATCTAAAGCGATATTATTTGAAAGGATTCAATTTCTTGTCTGCTGGAAGCACACCATTGATTTGATCAACATAACCTTGGAAAATCTTTTGACCACTGTACTTAGTCATAAGCTCTTCACGATATTTAGTCCAGTTAGCACCGCTCTTATCGTCGAAGACTGCAACGTTCTGCAAGCGCGCCATTTCTTTACGGTAGTCACCAATGTTCATACCTTGTGGAGGAGCTAGGGTAACAGGCTCACCTGCATGTTTTGGAATCTCAGCAACAAACTTAAGAACTGCACGGTCGCGATCTGTCATTCTTGGATCGATAACTTCAAGTTTCAGTACAGATGGCTCATCCAAGTTCGTGAAGAACTTGTAGATATTCAACCAGTCACCATTCTTTGTAAATTCGTTATCGTAAGCAACTGGATCCAGAGTGATTTTGCTGCCTTCTTTCTTATAGTGCTTACCTTCTTGACCGTAGTGAGTCAGCAGGTAACCTTCTTCACTTGCCAACCAGTCTAAAATCTCGATGGAACGTTTAATGTTGTCAGGTTTTTTATCTGCTACATTTTTAGCGAACAGGAACGGGCTAGCTCCACCTGCAGTTCCTTGCTTCCAGCCATATGGTTGGTTAGCAAATGGGAAGATTGGCTGCCAGTCAGCTTTCGGATCGATCAACTTCGATTTAGCTTGTACGCTGGACGGTACGGAATCTAATGCAAAGTTTTTGTCAGTAGACCAGAGGATCCCGATTTTACCTTGTGAAGCTTTATCAAGATGCTGAGGCGACTTGTTAACGAACCAGTCTGGGTCAATGATGCCTTCTTTATTCATTTGAACGACGCCGTCAATTACATTTTGTACTTTTGGATCCGATTGCACTTCTACAAACTCTTTTCCATTCAACATGAAGTCAGCTACAAGGCCATTGTTAATCCATTGAGGGAAGTCGAGCGGAATACGTCCACCAGCAGCAGCAGCGGAGAAGCCATAAGTATCTTTCTTCCCATTTCCATCCGGATCGTTATTAGTAAAGGCACGCATTACGTTTAGCAATTCATCATAGGTTTTCGGAGCTTGCAGATTTAATTTTGTCAGCCAGTCCTTGCGAACGTAGAACGAAGCGAATGTTGTTTTTTGGAATGGCACAGGTGAACGAGCATGCTTGATACCTTGCAATTGATAATTGTTCAATACATCTTGGCTGATCCACTTGAAGTAGTTCGGCATAGTTGTAGGAGTTACAAAAGTGCTTTGATCAGCTAACAATCCGTCAACTGCGTATTTCTGACTTGCTGCTCCGTCTGCCAAGAACATATCAGGAACATCGCCGCCGGTCATAATAACATTCAATTTAGTTTGGTAATCTGTTCCCCAAGGCATATATTCTATTTTCAAATCAACATTGAACTTCTCGTCAATCAGCTTTTTAACAAAATCTTTATCTGCAGAAGGCAAAGTTGAGTTCGCAGGAGCTGGGACAAACCAACGCAGGGATAATTTCTCTTTTTTAGCTGCAGTTGCTGCAGGTGATCCCGATGGTGAACCAGATGCTGCCGGTTTCGGCTCTTCTTTGGTTGAACAAGCCGCTAACAATACGCTGGCTACTAATACGGAACTAATGACTTTAAGCGCTTTCATTGAGATCCTCCCTTTTTTTAAACCACATTTTGATTTTCAGTCTAACACGCAAATTTTAGAGATGCACCTTCCAATTATTCCCTCAGCGGGCCCTCATTCACCTCCTAGTGTTAGTATCATTAAGCAATTACATGGAGTGACTTCAAGTTAACTTCACCAAGCAAAGGCTCCCGATTCAAATATCTGCGTACTTCATCTACGGAGTATTGGCCGAGTCTGTGCTTGCCGTTATTAACAGCTCCAGCAATGTGCGGGATAAGAATTACATTATCAAGCTTCCGGAATGGATGATCCAGAACAGGAGGTTCAGGCTCCGTCACATCGATGCAAGCGGTGAAGCGGCCCTTCGTAAGCTCAACGATTAGATCCTCTTCATTAATTACACTGCCTCGTGCTGTGTTAATCAAGATCGCATCATCTTTCATATGTGAGAACGCTTTGGCGTTAAACATATCGTCTGTCTCAGGAATCGAAGGAGCGTGGATGGAAATAACATCGGAATGTTTCAACAGCTCTTCTAACTCCACTTTCACAGCACCTAAAGTCAGTGCTTCCTGATGGCTGATAATCGGATCGTACAGCAGCACCTCGACATCGAATTGTTTCAATAAGCGCATATAATGTCTGCCTGCTTTGCCAGCGCCAACAACACCAATCTTCAGTTCGTACATCTCGCGAATCTGTGCCTTGCCTTGATCCCATCCCCCGTTGCGTGTGTTCTGGGATAGCGGCCACATTCTCTTAACAGCGGCTATCGTTAAGCCTAACGCTGTTTCGGCAACACCTACGCCAAGAGGATCGTTCGCGCTGCTAACGCGAATACCGCGGTCAACTAACTCTGGTGTCACGATGCCTTTTACTGTGCCTGCTGCATGTACGACTAGCTTAAGATTAGGAGTATGCTGAAGTACAGAAGCATCAATCGAAGGGCATCCCCATGAGGTAATGGCTACTTCTGCCCCCTGCAGTAATTCAATAATTTTTTCTTTTGTTGGACGAACAACATCCGTATTCACTACTAAGGTTCCAAGCTCGCGAAGCTGCTCCAAATGTTTCGGTTGAAAAACGCCGGAAGCGACATTATGGTCGGCGAGGAGAGCAATTCGGGTCATCGGCTTACACTTCCTTCTTATTGACTCATATCTAACTCTGTATGACTTCATATTACTTATGTAACCGCTATTTTGTCAATAACAATTTATTTACTTTTCGTAACTGACTCACATCTAACTTGATTCAGAGTCAGATACTTGTGTGATGTCAAAAAAAAGAGACTCTCCAGGGGACCTAAACATCCGTTCCTGAAGAAATCTCTTCTTTATTCGCATTTGTATTTACTTGTGCGTTGCGTAACTCATATTGCTCGTCGAATGAAACCTGCAACCTGCTGCCCAACGCATCTTCAGTGAAGAGACCTGACCAATAGTACTTGGCCTCTTTCAGAATCTGTAATGACAGCTCTTCCGGCATATTCAATTCGCTGAATCTGCTGAAAGTGGGCACTATTTCTCTATGCAGCTGGAATCTGGACGGGCGGAACATAGTCTCTTTGCCGCTCCACTCCGCAGCCGACTTCATAGCAGGTATACTAAGTGTCCGGGTACGAATGGAATGCTGGGACGCATAAGATACCATGAAATCGATAAAGGTCTTGGATGCTTCCTTCTGCTTAGAACTGCTTAGCAGAGCCAGACCGATCGATAACAACAACGTTTTGGAGTTAATGGAATAAGGTAGCGGTGCAATATCATATTCAAAAGGCGCTTTCTTTAGATCATTTAACCGGAAGTAGGTAGTCATGATCATCGAAGCTCTTCCCTGTAAGAACAGCTCTTCCGTATCCTCTTCGCGGTCAAAAATAGGGATAAGCCCCTGCTGGGTTATCAAATTCCTGCAAATCTTAATCGCCTCAATCCAAGGACTCCCCTGGACCTTAATTGGAGGCTCCCCAGCGTCAGGAAACCTAAGCCCGTTCTGAAGCAGGAATACCGGCCAACGATTGCGCGATTGCAATAAAGTATAGAATCCAAACCGCTCGTTAGGGGTAGTAAGCTGTCGCGCCGCTGACAGAAGATCATCCCAACTCCACCCGCTATCGGGCTCTAATACTTTACTCTCGGTAAAATGGTCTTTGTTATAACACAGAATAACGGGTGAGAAAACGAAGGGCTGTGCTTTGAGTTCGCCATTTATGACAAATCCCTTTGTTAGATAGGGGTAAATGTCCGGATTAGGCTGCAGGGAATCCAGCAAATCCAAGCTATCCTCATATATAATCTTGAGCATATCATTGCTATTGATCGACAGCACATCCATCAGGTCAGCTTCCATCAGCTGAATAAAATCATTGTAATGCCTTGACATTAGAGATACTGGTTGAATGCGAATGTGAGGATGCTGCTTGTGGAACATGGAGATCAGGTGCGACATATCCGCTTCATTCACTAAAGTGTCATGATAAGCAAAGCGTACCTTTATTGCTTTATCATCAGGTAAACTGGCTACTCTTGAGCCAACCTTCGGAATTGTCTCGATCAAGCCTTCGCATTGCAATGTGCTCAAAGCTTCTCGAACAGACTTGTTACTGATCCTGAACAGTTTACCCAGCGCACGCTCTGACGGCAAATAATCGCCAACTTGCCTTTTCCCTGAAATAATGTCGTCTCGCAATACACTAACCATTTCATCCATACGGTCGTGAAAAGTTGTTCGACTAGGTCTATCTGTCATCCTTCATTCAACCTCTCTATCTTTTGAAAACCTGTCCATATTTATGTACAACAGCTTACAACATTATTGATCAGGCTACAAGATAGTTTAAAGTTAAAAATGAGTCAGAAAAAAGCCCCAACCTCCCTATTCGGGATAATTGCAGGCTTTACATAATATATTTCATTACTTGCAAGTCAATTTCTAGGTCGAACACGATTGGTCGCAACCGCACTGTTCGGATCATCCGGCCAGTAATGCTTTGGATAACGACCCTTAAGATCTTTTTTGATCTCAAAATAAGTATGGTTCCAAAAGCTGGCAAGATCCCGAGTGACTTGAACCGGACGATTAGCCGGAGACAATAAGTGAAGGGTTAAGGGCACACGGCCCCATCCGAGTCTCGGGGTTTCAGACAGCCCGAACATCTCCTGTAGCCTTACAGCTACAGCAGGAGCATCCAAATCGGTATAGTCAATCGGGATGCGCGAGCCGCTAGGTACGGTGAAATGAGTCGGAGCTTGTTCATCCAGTTCTCGACGCTCGCCCCAAGTCAGGGAGTCTTGAATAATGGACATCATATTCAGACGCTGAAGCTCTATTCTATTCTTCATACCGTAAACGTGAGAAGCTAACCAATCTGTTAGCTGTGAGCATAGAGCCTCGTCCGAATAATTGGTCCAGCTGTTGTCCAATCGATGCAAGAAGCATAGTCGCTGCTGCAATTGCCGAGCCGATTTGGTCCATGGCAGAAGCTCAAGTCCTGATTCCTTAATGCCATTAAATAATGCCGCTAATACTGCATTCTGATCGGGATTTGAGAAGGGTGAATCCTTCAAAATAAGCGCTCCAAGCTTATGTCTTCTACGAGATTGGACGGATTGTGTATGCGAATCCCAACTGACGGTTTCTTCCACTTCTATCTGCTGCTCGCTATGGAGCTCAAGCTCACTTTGGGTTAATGAAGCCGCTAGATCAATGCGGCTATCCGCTCCGTGATCGTCGAGTTCAATTGCGACGATATATTCTTCTTGTGACAAGGGCTGCATAGCGCCAAAGGCTGCCCCTCGGCCGTTGCGCAGCAAATAGCGGCCATCTGGTCTCCGCTGCGCGATGCGATCAGGGTAGGCGAAAGCGAGCAGCAAGCCGCACGCGTCGAG